>Ga0364922_10668_pt1 | contig 13201 bp, 10 predicted proteins | sample ExccelJu500001D4_2_FD_206955 | JGI IMG/M metagenome (GOLD analysis project Ga0364922, IMG submission 206955) | Enriched cells from Trout Bog Lake Hypolimnion, Wisconsin, USA - BchlTB.June20.5000.01.D4 | ecosystem: Environmental > Aquatic > Freshwater > Lake > Hypolimnion/Profundal zone | place...
GGTCTCAGTAGCGACTCGGGCCGACTCCTGCTTCAACTCGATCGCAAGGCTGCGAAGTCCCTTGTCGCTGTGCCCGATCACGTTGGATAGCAGAGCGCAATCTGGTTCGGTCACCTTGAACCCTTGGCACGAACCGGGCAGATCGAAATGGAAGCGTGCTCCGCACTTCGGCGACTCGGGAGGCAAGCCCCGAAGGGAGCGGCCAATGTTCGCAACATGAATCGCTTCGGTGACGGCATCGGTAATGCACCGCCCCCCATCTGCCGTCGGGAGATAGATCTTGTCGGCGACGGGACCTCGCCAATCAGGACCCTCGTCGATTCCAGCGAGGCCGTTGCGAACGCCCAAGATGCAACCAACGTTGCCGGAGTTGCAGTCGGTGTCCCATCCACAGGTGTTGGCGATCATGAGCGACCTCTGAAAGTCGCCGTTTCCATGGAGAAGGGCGTGGACGATCAGTCCATGGTTCGGAACGATGTGACAGTTACCGCCATATTTGTCGTAACCGTAGCGACCCTCTATTTTGGCGTAACCTTGTTTCCAGTCGAGTCCTTCCGCATGCCAAGCGCGGATGTCCGCGATCATCTTCGCGATGACGCTGTCGGCGGGGATCAGTGTAACAGCGGTATCTAGAAGCCTATCGATATCCTGTTCAACAAACGCCTGGGCGACTAAGGCGGCTACTACCTGCGCGCCGTAGATCGCTTCGCCGTCATGGCTGACGCTTGCGGCTCGTCGAGCAAAGTCGGCTGCTCGTTCTGGATCTCTTGGGCAGATCATTCCCCAGCCGTCGATGAAAATCTGCGACCCAATTTGCTCGGCTACTACTTGGCCGTTCGTTTCGATTGATCCGCTGGCTGGCGCCTTGATCCCATGCTTGAGCCGTAGAAAAGCGGTGTGCTCGGTCGACATCCCCATGCCGCCCCACCAGAGAATTGTCCGGTTCTCAATGATGTAATTAAGCCAACTTTGTCCGATCTGCTCAGCGGTTAAAGCGGGAGAGCAGTCGTAATCGGGCATTGCGCGCAGAAAAGTGAAGGTGCCGGAGATATCGTCGTCGGTCACGACGAGTGGAACGTTCAGCCGATCGTGAACATAGTAGTCAACCTCGCCGAGCTTGGCTAGAATATCGAGGTGCGGCCACCCTTCGAATGGGCGCCCAAGGTACACGCCGATGATCTTGCCGAGCACGCCTGCATAAACGCGTTCGAGGTAGTCGGAAGGCAGCGACAACGATGTCATGACTCATTGAGGCTACCCGCAGGAGCCTATCGGTGATGAGTTGACAATTATCGTAGAATCGATTCACTGGATCGAACCGATGCTTACCGCGACGACTCTGCTCATCATCGCTGCCCAAGTGCAACACACGACGCTTCCGACCGAACAGATCGAGGCGCCGCCTGCTGCGTTGAGCGAACACGGGTTCTATTCGAAGTGCGTCTACTTCCGCGGGATTCCGATCATCGGCTCGTCGAAGGTCGATGACCGAGCCTTTCGGAAGATCGTCGAGACGTTTACCAAGATGCTGGCAAACGTTCCTCAGACAACGACCGACTTCTTGGTGCACTCAGGTAGTCACTATTCGATCATCGCATCGGTCGAAGGGCAAACGGACCTGCCCGAGTACCGCTCGATGCGGAACGACCCGAAAACGGATTGGAATAAGCGTGCGCGAGGGCTCGGAGGATTGATAACCAGCGGAGGAGAAGAGAACATCCTCGAATATCCCAACGACCGGTACAGAGGGGAGAGCATCTATATTCACGAGTTCGCCCACACCTTGGCTAACTTCGCGTTTGCGAAGGCTGACCCCAGATTCAGGATTGACCTAAGGGACGCGTACGACAAAGCGATGTCAGAGGGGTTGTGGAAGAAGACCTACTCGCTTACAAATCGAGATGAGTATTGGGCAGAAGGGGTGCAGATGTACTTCGATTGCGCTCGAAGCGCGAGTCCCGCGAACGGAGTTCATAACGAAGTCTGCAATCGCGAACAACTCAAGGCGTATGACCCCCGCCTGTATGAACTCGTAGACCGTGAGTTTGGCGGGAACCCCTGGCGATACGAGGGTTCCTACTGTACAACGAAAACCGGCAAGTCGATCGGCTCGCCGCGCTAGCCAATTTCGATATTGATGGGGTTGCCAGGCGTTGCCGTCGCGTGGCACGCTACGGAAGTCGTCGGCAGGTACAACGTGTCCACATCGAGGCAACCTTCGACCACGTTAATGGTCACCGATTCGCCGAGGGTGATCGTTCCGTATCCGCTTGAAGTGCTAAAGAACGTCGTGAACGGCCGGACCGACAACTTAGGGTCTAAAAACGCTGCTTTGTCGACCGCAGAGTAGCGGAAGCCCGACAGCGATCCCAACAGGGCATAACTTGCCAGTGCCCGAGCGTAGTAGCTTCCGCACTCATACTCGCAGAACGGGTTCCGGACGTGCCCTTCGTAGCGACTGCGGGCTGCTGCGACGATCGTCAATCCTTGTTCAACCAGCCCTTCGGAGATCATGTGCGATGCAACTTGGTATTCAATACCGGTCCAGACCTCGTCGCTGTACACGAACGGCAATGTCGGTTTGCCGCCCCGTGGCCAGGTGCAGAGCAGTAGACCAGGCTCATGGCCAAGGGCGTACCCAGGCCGCTGCAGACAGGCGTGGTCGAATAGGTCGGTTTTGAAGTTGTGGTCAAAGATCGCTTGGAGGTGACTTCGAACGTTGGCTTTGGAGATCGGGGTCTGGACGCCGTATATTTCCGCCATCCATGCCCCGATGACGCCATCCGAGATGCAGCCGATCCCGTATTGGTATTTCGGCCCCTCTTCTCGAAGGAGTGTCGACATCTCGTCGTTTGCGCCTTCGTTGGCGAATTTAGCCAGCATCTCAATGAACGACTGATCGCGTAACCCTTCCCACATGACCCGGTGCTCGTAATACTCGCCGTTGAAAAGCTGCTGATCCAAGTACGCTGCCGAGCGCTCGGCGATCGACGAGTAAAACGCTTCGTCCTCCGATTTGCCGAGTGCCTTTGCCATCGACGCCATCGCGGCAAGTGCGCCGAGATAAACGGTCGAGCACATCCCATCCGGACCCCAGAACTCGATGTCGTACGTGTTGTGGTGTGGCTCGAAAAGGGCTCCCTGCCGTTTAGGATCCCAAGTGAGGATGCAGAAGTCGAGACTTCGCTTGGTGTATCCGTAGATCCCCTCAAGCCAGGCGTTGTCGCCGGAAATCTGCCAGTCGCGATAGACCTTGAGAATGCCGCCAAGTTGGCCATCGGATGCAGCGTGGAAGTTATGGCTGGTAGGGCCGTCGGGAAGAGCGGATCGGAAGTTGACGTGGCCGCGGTCGTCCATCGTCCGCACTAACTCCTGCTCGCGCAAAGTTCGCTCAAGTGCAGGGAACAGGTGGGGCAGCGCCTGTGCGTAGTTCCAGACGTGGGTACAGGAGCCTGAGCAACATCCCGAAGATGGATTGCATCCTTCCCAGGCCCACACATTTCCGCTGGACTGCCTAAGCACGGTCGGCGACTTTAGGATTGCTAGGTTTGAGGTGACTGCATCGAGTACCGATTCGGGCAACGTCGATGCACAGAGAGCCGCTTGGAACGCCTTCGTCCGTCGATACAATTCGTCGAAGTTATCAAGGACGTACTCTGCGACCTCTTTTGCGTTTTTCCACTGGGTGGTATAGAAGGGGTGCCAGACGTTGGCGGATGATTTGTCGGCGTTCCCTTCGGTGAGACCGCTATTCGGGAAGTGCCACGCGAGCACGACTGGTATCGTGGTTTTCTCTCCAGGCGCCAGTTCTCCCGCTACGAGCACCGATCCGCCGTTTCGCCCGTCAAGTCCTTGCGAACTTAGCGAGCCGTCGTTTTCGAGCATCTTTCCCGAAGTGACCTCTCGCCACAGGGCGGAGATCGAATCGAACCAACCGCCTCGGAACCACATCGCTTTGACTTTGGGCGATTCGTGCTTAACGGCAATAGCGCCACTTCCGAACGACGGCGAATCTTCCGGTTCGACGTTCGTAAAGAAGGCGCCCTTTCCGGGTATCAAATCGTTGCGCGTCCCCTTTTCGCCGAGCGGCCCCTGCGCCGGGTGCGCGAAATGGAACGAGAATTCGAATGAGACTGGACTGTCCGAGGTGTTCTCAAACGAGTAGTTCACAATTGCGCACGGTATTCCCGAGTTCACGTCGTCGAGTGGGATGAACGGGTTCCAGCCTTCGATTTCAACCTTTAGAGGCACCGAATCGTCAGCTAGCCGGACCGTGCCGAATGGAAACGGGCCGCTGAAAGAGCACTCCTCAAAACGTGGAAGCCCCTCGTGTCCCCCTTTGCGAAACCCTTGAGCCTGCACACCCTGGTCGTAGATCTTCTCCACCGGGACGGGTCCTTCGAGCAGTTTGGTGATCGAATTCTCGCCCTTGATATGCAGCAACCCGAATGCTCCGTGCGAGAAACTCCACCCATCGGGCAGAGCAGTCGTGGCAGGGACATTATGGATTGAGAAGTCCATAAACCCACCGACCCCGCTCAGGCAGATGCACCCAGCCCCGATCCCGCCCATCGGCATCGCGATCTGAAGGAGGTTGCGGCCCGAGTAAGTTCGAGGCCAAGACGACGTCGATGTCGAAGCGTTATCAGTGGACATGTGCTCGCCTTTGTTACCCTATCCAGATACCTTCAATGCGAATTGCGATGCGACATCTAGCTCGACGTTGCCAGAATCCTCATCCCAAGCAGGGAAGCGATACGAGTTTCGTGACCGACACCGGAAGCGATCCGACTGCGACCGATAAATGAGCTTGCATCCATCGGCAAGTTAGTGCATGTCACAGAATCAGTCGCTACAGTGGTTCTCCAGAAGCTTAAGCGTTCCTGCCTCCGCGTCCATCTGGACGCGAACGCCTAGCGGGATCGTTAGGAGGTTTTGGATGTGGCCGAACGGGAAGTCGATCATCAATGGGATTCCAAGCGGGGCAAGCCGGTCCCGGACGATCCCGCGCCAGTTGACGTTTTTGTAGGCTTCGGTGACCTGTCCTTCGGGGGTTTTCGCAACGAGATCGTCGGTTCCGGTCATTTCTCCCACCACGATTCCATTGCACCGCTGGATCTTGCCTGAGCGGATGAGGTGGGTAAGCGATGCATCGACCCGGTGAGGGCGCTCGCCGACGTCCTCGATGAGGAGGATTTTGCCGTCCATGTCGATCTCGTCGGGAGTTGCAAGCGAGTCGATGAACGGGACAAGGCAGCCTCCTGCGGTATCACCTTCTGCGATGCCGGCAACGACACAGGTCGCCTTTGGATAATCTACGGCGAAGGGGTCGTTACCGGCTAACGCGTTTTGAAACGACCGGAACACCCAAGGATCGCGAGGAGCGGTGTGCAGCGATGCCATTGGGCTGTAGAGCGTTGCGAGTCCGCGCTTATTGAGGGCGACATGCAGGGTAGTGATGTCGCTAAAACCGATAAACATCTTTCGCGAATCGACGATCGCTCCCAAGTCGAGATGTGGCATCAATCGCGGAAACCCGTACCCGCCTCGCGAACACATGACCGCTTTGACTTCCGGATCGAGAAAGGCATCCATTAGGTCCGAACATCGATCACGATCGGTTCCGGCCAAGTAGCCTTCCTTGTCGAAGACATGTGTCCCGATTTGGACGCGGTATCCCGCCTTCTCAAGGAATACGGTTGCCGCATCCAAGCTGCCCTCTTCGATAGGCGATGAAGGCGACACGAAGCGGATCGTATCCCCAGGTCTCAGAGCTTTTGGTTTGAACTTTTCCAACTCGGCGGCACGTTACCCCGCGAACCTAGTCCGGCGCGACGTGTTTGCGATGATTGCGTCGGCTGATGCAAGTCGTGATAACCTGATGCTATGTCCTCTTCCGAGATGTTTCGTGCCGTCAAGGCTGGCGATCTTGCCCGAGTGAAGGAGTTGTTGGCTCAGGAACCGGGATTGGTTCATGTGCGCGACCGAGAGATGTCGACCCCGTTACATTGGGCTGCCTGGAAAGACCAGCCGGGAATCATCGATGTATTGCTCGACGAAGGAGCAGAGATTCAGACCCATAACGAGAACAACCACTGGGGAACGACACCTCTGCACGCGGCTGCTCATGGGAATAATCCGAGGGCGGTCGCCGCACTACTTCGGCGAGGAGCCGATGTCAATGCGCTTAAATCGGACGGCACAGGTACCCCGCTTGCTGAAACCAAAGTTCACAACGCGACAGCTGCAGCCAAACTGCTCCGTGCCGCGGGAGCCGTCGAGTAAATCTCGGGAATATTTGAATTATCTAAGAACGATTGGCGGCGGCTGAGACACTATTCAGTTGATGATCGGGATTGCAGTTACCTTGATCGCATGCCTTGGAACCTCTCCCAAGAGCCAAGGGATCGATGGCGAAGATGCCGTTCGAATTGCTCGTCAGTTTGCCCAAAAAGCTGGCATCCGGGCGAAACTAGCATTGACCCACGTGAGCGAGGTCGATGGGAAGCCATGGGGCTTTGGGCCGGGAAAGTACAAGGTTGTCGGCTTCGCCTATCCAGACAAGCGGTGGGCCCAGGCTTACGTCTCTTTAAAAGGGGAAATCTACCTCTTTCAAGTTGTCGACCCGGACCCATCGAACAGATTGCAATCTGTCAACCTGCACTATCCGAATCTGGATGCGATCGCCATGCGTTTGCTCAAAGCTGGACATCCAACCGAGACATGCGCCCTTCGACCTTGGCCGACTGGGCAGTCGGGCACGTCCGTCATGGCTTATTTCGACATCACCGTGGCTGGGAAAAAGTTCTTCAATATCAACCCGACCTACGGCTACCGTGTCGACTTCTACCCTCCTACCGCGGAGTTGACCTATTTCAGCCGCCCTGGTCAAATTCCGGCCGTCGTTGCAACGGTGCCAAAGGTTCCAGAAGCGAAGGCGATGGCGGTGCTGGAGCATTGGGCTCGTACTCATTACCGAACGGGACGCGGATATCCGACGATGTTTGCTCCGGGATCGCCTTGGAACCCGACGGTTTCACCGGAGTTGGGCTACTACAAGTTCAAATCGGAACCCGAGGCAAGGCTTGTATGGGAAGCCCACGTTTGGACTCATATTAAGCAGGCGCCGAGCATGGAGTCCGGCTGCCTGCGTATGTTCGTCGACGCCGTTACCGGCGAATTAATTGAACCGGACGATCCGGGAATGGGCTAGGAGAAATGGTCACTCTTGCATTCGTTTTGGCTGTTAGGTGTGGGGTCAAATTTGTCGACGTCAATGCTCAGATTTCGTCGGCCAAGTCGCTCCTCTCATCGTTTGGAGTGAAAGGGCCGTTTCGGCTTCAACAGCTCAATTTGCCACCCAACGGGGCGATGGCGGAGGGGGACGTCGTCCTTACAGACGGGCAACGAAATACATATACCGCTCGATTCAGCGCAGCCACCGGAACGATTTACACGCTTTGTCTCGGATCGTGGCCGAATATGTCGCATGGGTTCAATTCTCATCCGATTCAGGATCCTAGAATCGAAAAGAAGGTTCAGAGTTGGGCAAGACGCCTTTGCAGGAACGAGGAGATCCGTCTGGACAACCTATCAGCTGATGGAAATGGCCATGGTGAGGCGGTCTTCAGCATTCTCAAGAACGGATATCCGATCATTGGGGCGAACGCATGCAACTGCGTTGTTGAGTTCACGTTGCCAGACGGTCGGTTCATATCGTTCGTTGTTAGAAACGACCCGCCGCCGGTCGATTCTCGCCCACCTGTTCTGAAAGAAGCGGATGCGATCAAGACATTCCAGCGCGTCTATACGTTCGACATTGCCACGAGGGCGCTTGAAGAACATGGATGGAAACTTACCTATAAACTTATGAGCGCTCCTACGATTGGCTACTATTTGCTTGAAGGTCAGCGCGTAGCTCATCTGGTTTGGAGAGTCCCATACATGGGATATCGCAACGTCGGATACGCCGTCCAAGGCGGAAGCAATGCGATGCTGATCGATGCGATCGATGGCAAGGTGATCCCGACGAAGACCGTTCCTTAACCGATCTGGGTAGTCTTGCCTGACCCATGAAGATCCGCTCGATTGATGCATTCCAAGTCACCTACAGCCTGCTTGACGAGAAGTACTCCTGGTCAAACGACCTTTTCATTACGACCGTTGTCAGCACGGTCGTGAGAGTTAGGACCGACGATGGATTGACCGGATATGGAGAGGTCTGCCCGCTTGGACCTGCCTATATGGATGCCTTCGCCGGTGGAGTCCCTTCCGGAGTCGCAGAGATCGCGCCTGCGCTAATTGGTTTGGATCCTCGTCAACTCAACCTGCTGAACGAGCGAATGGACCTTGCGTTGGGTGGCCACAACTATGTGAAATCCCCAATCGATATCGCTTGCTGGGACATCTTGGGCCAGGCCAGCGGCCAGCCGGTCTCCACACTTTTGGGTGGACGATACCGGGACGGCGTTCCTCCGTACCGCGCAATCCCCCAGCGGAAGCCTGAAGAGATGGCTGAGGACGTTTTGAAATACCGAGCCAAGGGTTACCGGCGATTCCAGCTAAAGGTCGGCGGGAATGCGAACGACGACATTGCGCGAATCCGACAATGCCGAGCCGTCTTGGAGCCGGACGATATTCTCGTCGCGGACGCGAACACTGGCTGGTTGCCTCACGAGGCGATGCGGGTTGTGAACGGGGTTCGGGATATCGACGTCTACATCGAGCAGCCGTGCTCAACCTTGCAGGAATGCCTTGCTGTTCGTAAAAACACAACACTACCGTTCGTCCTCGATGAAATCATTAAAGGCACCGTCCCCCTCGTCGAGGCATACAACCTCGGAGCGATGGACGTGGTGAACCTGAAGATTTCGCGCTTGGGCGGCTTGACGAAAGCAAAGGGCGTTCGCGACCTATGCCAGTCACTCGGAATCGCAATGACCCTCGAAGATAGTTGGGGCGGCGACGTTACCACAGCAGCGATCGCCCATTTTGCTGGCAGCACCCGAGCGGAGCACTACTTCACTGCGACCGACTTCAACAGCTACGTCGACATCGAGATTGCTCCCGATGCGCCGAGAATGAAGGACGGTCTTCTCCCCGTCCCGACGCGCCCCGGCCTTGGGATGACCGTCGACGAGTCGACGCTCGGCAAGCCGTTGGTGAGTGTGGGGGGTTAGCGGTTGGAGCGTCATAACGCTGGAGCGTCATAACGCTGGAGCGTCATAGCGTTCGGGGGAAGGCGAGGAAAGTAGCACTAACGGGATAGGGAGGCATCTGTCTCGATGCCTCCTGGGGCGATTTACCGCTGGAACTGCTTGTCTTCTACAAATGGTTTAGCGCCCGACAGACGTTTCAACGCAGCCCTTTGGCCTGCGGTGAGGATCGGTTCGATCGCTTGATTGAGCTTCCTCGTCACGCGTTCAAGTTGGAGTTGGAAGCGTGGGCTATTGAAGCCTTCGTTCGGGAACTGACCACCTCCAGAACCGCCGCCGAATCCGCCACCGGCTCCGCCTTGGCCTCCGGCGCCTCCACCGGCTCCGCCCTGGCCACCAGAACCGCCGCCGAAGCCGCCACCGGCTCCGCCTTGGCCTCCGGCGCCTCCGCCATTTCCACCCTGACCACCAGAACCGCCGCCGAATCCGCCACCGGCTCCGCCTTGGCCACCGGCGCCTCCGCCATAGCCACCCTGACCACCAGAACCGCCGCCGAAGCCGCCACCATCTGCTCCTTGGCCGCCATTTCCGCCCTGGCCACCAGAACCGCCGCCGAAGCTGCCACTGGCTCCGCCTTGGCCTACAGAGCCCGACTGCCTTAATTGTGACCGGACGATTTTGTTGAGTTGAGATCTCTGGATGTCATCGATGCCGAGTTCGTTTTGGACCGTTTTGTCCAAAACTGCGCCTGCGCCAGAGAGTTGGAGTCGGATTTCAGTCAATCGTTTTGCCTGGCTACGGGTAAGGATTCTGGCGATAGCTTTATCGGCCGCGTTTTGAATTCCGTCGACCTGCAATGCCGTGCGGGAGTTCAAGACTTTATCGACGTAATTCTGAATTGCATCCGGATCTCCGAGCACCGTGGAAATCTGTATCTGGGCATCGTTCACAACTTCGCCAATCTGATCGAGTTGGTCCTGGGTCAACTTCAGGTCACGAATCACATCACGGCGACCCACGATCTGGATTGAGGGTATCAAGCCGGATTGAAAGGCAACTCGGAGTGTTGACGTCACCGAAGTAGCGATGGTTTGTCCTCGTCCGCTCGATTGAGGATTGGAGGGTGAGTCCTGTGCAAACGCGACACCTGAAGTCAATGCGAGCGCCGCAGAAGCGCAGGCGATCGTTTGGAGGGAAGGGAAGGCGCTGGTGAATGCCAATGTCCAAAACCGGGTCCTCATTCTGTTCTCCTTGAAACTCAGCCATCTGAATTGTTTGTAGTCCGCTGGCAAGAGTTTCTTTCTGTGAGTTGTAGACTCGGTGTGGCCCGAACAAAGTTCAAACTGGTTTTTTGGGCCACATCGAGTCTACATCCTTAAATTAAGGTGGAAAAGAGCCTCCACAGTTCGCCTGAGGCTCACGGATGGAGGCATCGGTCGTTGGACACCATTCCGCAATTCCGTAAATCCGTAGTTCCCTAGATCCGTAGATCCGTAGATCCGTAGGCCCCTCTGCCGTACGCCCGCAAAAAGGCGGTCCGGGGACTCTCCCCGGACCGCCTTTACCGAACGGATTTGCCTGTTTAGATGTCGTCGCCGAAGCGATCGTCATCTCCGCCCCCGAATCCACCACCGCCGCCGGGACCGCCTCGACCGGGGCCGCCTTGGCCACCTGGGCCACCGCGCTGTGGTCGCTTATCCTCGACGAATGCCTTCGTGCCTGCCATTTTCTTTAGCGTAGCCTTCTGGCTGTCGGACAGGATTGCGTCGATCGCCGCATTCAGCTCCTTCTTAGCCTTTTCCATTTGCGGTCCGCCTGGGCCACCCGGTCCACCGGGGCCGCCAGGACCGCCTGGGCCTCCCGGTCCACCTTGACCGAAGTCCGGAGGAGGTCCGCCTTGTCCGCCCTGTCCAGGAGGAGGTCCGTCGAATCCGTCTGGCCCACCAGGCCCACCGGGACCACCCTGTGGTCGTCCCATCTTCTGGCGCTGCGCTTTCGCTATCTCATCGAGCTTCGACTTCTGATCCGACGTGATGCCGATCGCGGCCTGGATCTCTTTGTCGAGAACTGCGCTCGACCCTGCGAGTTGAATCTTGATCTCCTGGAGCCGCTTGACCTGAGTGGAGTTTAGAACCTTCGCGATCGCCTTGTCGATCTCGGCCTGAGCCTTCTCCATCTTGGCCATCATCTCGGGATTGCCTGGTCCACCCGGTCTACCCGGTCCACCGGGGCCTCCTTGGCCGAAGTCCGGAGGTCCGCCCTGACCGCCTTGTCCCGGAGGTGGACCACCGAATCCGCCCTGTCCACCACCCGGAGGAGGTCCGCCGAATCCGTCGGGACCGCCGGGGCCACCAGGTCCGCCTAGGGGACCGCCCATTTTCTCTCGTGCCCTGTCGAGGATGTCGCGAATCTGCTCATGCTGATCCTGGGTCAAGGCGAGGTCTCGGCTAACGTCGGGTCGATTGATCAACTGCATCGAGTGAGGAAGTCCCATTCTCGGGCCGCCCATCATCGGTCCGCCCATTCCCGGACCTCTCATTTGGCCACCGCCCTGTGGCGGAGGCGGAGGAGCATCCTGAGCGCTGGCAACTCCAGCAGAAAGGGTGAACATCGTGGCGATGCCTGCAACGGCTGCGCCGGTAGTGAATGCTTTTCTCAAGGCGTCCGTCCAAGTTCGTGTTTTCATTTTGATCTCCTTCAGTTTGTCTGCTTCGCTTTCGCTCGGCTTCGTTGATGAGAAGTTTCCGCCTCCGACATGAAGACAAAATGAAGGCGGAAAAAACTAAGAAAATTCCGAAAAACTCCTCTTCATCAGGTCTTCATGTCTCGAAATCATGCTCGGACAAGAGACACTTATCGAAGGTGTAGGCGATGAAGATACTGTTAGTAGAAGATGAGAGACCCCTTGCCGTAGCAGTAACTCGGCTCCTGACCGATGCCGGTTGGCATCTCACTTGGGAGGGTGACGGTGCGAAAGGTTGCCAAGCGGCTTTAAACGAAGATTTCGATCTTGTTATTCTCGACGTCATGCTCCCTGGAAAAAACGGATGGGACATTCTCGCCGACCTACGGGCAGCACGCCGTGTGATGCCAATCCTAATGCTTACTGCACTTGAAGAGACCGAAGATAGAGTCAAGGGACTCGAATTAGGTGCGGACGACTACCTGCCGAAGCCGTTTGAAGTAACCGAATTGGTCGCAAGAGTAAGGGCACTTCTTCGTCGCGATAAGCTTAATAAGGGACTCGTCGTTCGCATTGCGGATTTGGAGATCGATCGAAAGAGCCGACGCGTTACCCGAGGCGGAAAGCTCATCGCCCTCACGCGACGCGAGTACGACCTCCTTGAGGCGCTTGCCTCAAACGAAGGCAGGGTTTTGAGCAGAGAGACCATTCAGGAACGAGTCTGGACCGACGAAGAGAGCTTCTCGAATACGGTGGACGTCTTTATTGGCACTCTTCGAAAAAAGATCGACGCTCCGTTCGAAAAGAAACTCGTCCACACCGTTCATGGGTTCGGCTATGTTCTGAAGTCTGAGTAGAGATTCTATGACCCTGTATCCAACCAGCATTCGCGCGAAACTTACCCTGACGGCCGTTGCCGTCATGGGAGTTGTGCTCTTGGCGCTCGGCGGCATCGTCCAGATTGGCGGACGCGAGCGGATCATGCTGAACGTGGATGCTGAGCTATCGAGACGCGCGGACGACGTGATCCAAGCTCAAAAGAAAGCGGAGAAGTTCATGCGTCCTCCGCCGGACGGCATGGGCGGGCCGGATGGCCCCGGAGGTCCAGGCGGTCCCGGACGGAACGGCGACCAGGGACCGTTCCCTGGACCGGAGTTCGGGCAAGGACGAGGCCCAAACCAGTCTCAGTCGCCCAGTCGAAGCCCCGATGGAAAGCTGGAGAAAAACGGACCCAACAGACCGGGTGGAAACCGAGGTCCAGGTCCTCGAATCAACGCTTTTCGTCAGGCGCTGAAGGATATAGGGAACCACCTGCTCGCGATCGGTCCTCGGTTCATCGCGATCGATCCCGGCCCGCCCTTTG
>Ga0364922_10671_pt1 | contig 13138 bp, 17 predicted proteins | sample ExccelJu500001D4_2_FD_206955 | JGI IMG/M metagenome (GOLD analysis project Ga0364922, IMG submission 206955) | Enriched cells from Trout Bog Lake Hypolimnion, Wisconsin, USA - BchlTB.June20.5000.01.D4 | ecosystem: Environmental > Aquatic > Freshwater > Lake > Hypolimnion/Profundal zone | place...
CGCATGTAATGATAGGAGCGTTCTCCATCAGGCTTTGCGCCGCAAGCATGCGATCAAATGGATCGCGATGCTCGCTGTCGAAGCTCCCTGCGCGCAGGGCATGAAGATAGTTAACTGGCAAATGGCTGAAGCCATCGAGCGATACTAATTCATCAAACTGGGCTACCGCACCACGCCCAATTTCCAACTTCCCAAGACGATACTTGGTGGCAATCTCCCACGCGCTGGCAGCACTAACCAAGATCTCATGTGTCTCGTCATGAATTAGTTCTCTTATTCCTAGGGGGAGCGCCGGATCATCCGTCCACCACCATAGAAGCGCGTGCGTATCGAGCAAATAGTTCATTAAACTTCCCACGCATCGAGATCTTCCTTTGGCAGCGGTTCGAAAAACGCTTCAGTGACCCGCCCCTGCAAACGGCCTGGCTGACGTTTCCCAACTTCCCTCTCGAGCGGCATTAATCGGGCGTAGGGCTTACCTGCTTTCGCCAACAGGATTTCTTGACCCGCATGCGCCTGCTCCAGTAAACGAGAAAAATGTGTCTTAGCTTCATGCACGTTAACCACGATTGTCATGACGGCACCACTTGGTTAAGTTAATGGACTAACCTAATATTATCAGGCTACAACAACCTCCACCACAGGTTAAGATCCAGAAGAGTGAATCGCCCCGGGTTTTGTAGACACTTCCAATCCTTACAGATCATATTCAAGGCGAAGCTCATTCCAATACTCACTCAACGTTAGTTACTAGGATGAGACGAGAACCACTCTCTGAGCGCCTGATTCATTCGGGTCTTCCAACCCTTACCTGTAGCTTCAATCACCTCAACGTCATAACGCACGGTGAAAGATCGTTTTGGGATGCTCCCAATGGTGTTCTACCACGAAGAGTGGCTTTCCCCAGCTCAGCAACGCCAGCCGCCGATGACACGGAGACATAACCTATTTTCCATTCAGCATGCTCAAGGAATTCGTCCGTCAATTCCGGAGCATCATCAGAATCAACCCAATTTGGTTTCAGATTTCGCAATTCCCCGTTCATTGGCTTCTATCCCAACCATCTCTACGCAACAATCTTGAAATTGGTTGCTTTCGCAATAGGCCTAACGAAGTTCTTTTCTCGCTTCATTTCAACAAAGCCATAGTTCGACATGGTCTTGAGCGTTCTGGATAGATTTCCAGGCTTCCTCCCAGTTAATAGAGCGAGAGAAGATACAGATTCAGGTCTAGTCTCAGCAATTACTTTGAGTAAGGCACGGTTATCATCGCTTAAAACCTCAGCTAGAGATCTCATAGATGTGAACCATATCTTTGGATCGGAAGGCTTAGGTTTAAAATCTCCACGTGCAATCGCTAGCGTCCTCGCACGGATCTTTTCTTGCGACATAATGCCAATGACCAGTGTGTTCATGATTGCCTCAGTTCTTTTAGAATTCGATCCACTTCGCGAAAAAATTCGCTTATCAGCTGGTGAGCGTTATGAAATTCATAGGGAACACCCTTGTCACTTATATGACGATGCTTATGATCATAAGGGATCCTCTGGCCCGCGTATTTGAACTTCTTTGGTGGTTTGACTGCGTGCGCATTGTCAAAACCTAGAATCCTTTTCCCATAGGGTTCATGTAATGTCAGGCAGTATCTAATCCCGTGTGGGATGTCATCGGATGCATCAACCTGCCACGCTTCTATCTTGATCCAGTAGCCATAGTCCTGCTCAATAATTTGACCGTGCAAATCGAGCAGCGTGCCTATTCCATGATCATTTTCCATATCTAATTGTATCAGCTGCTGATAATCCATGCATAGTTTTCTCCTGAGTGGTACCTCGTGATAATTACGCTATGTTAGAAGCGTAAGGAGAAAGCAAAAGGACGTAAGCGGCCAGCGAATCCACCTGTATATTTTTAAGGTAGTCCCTCATTCTAAGGTCTCATAAGAACGGAGACCTATTCATGGCTGAGTTTGAGTTACCCGCTGATCCAGATGACGAACGTGCTTCTCATGTTGATGCCTGGCGCACGAGCGGGAAATCGCAGAGAACATATGCGCGAATGCATGGTCTCCAAAAGTCTACATTTAATGACTGGATCCACAAAGCTTATAGGGTAATCCCCCCATTATTGGCATGAACCAAAAGTAGGGTTATACGGTCATGGCCAACCGCTGTTTAGGTGTCATTCCGTCCAGGGCCATGTGTGGACGTTCATAATTGTATTTGTACATCCAATTTGTTGCGAACAATTGAACCTGATCAAGATTTTCCCAGTAGTGTTGGGATAACCATTCATACCTCACGGTTCGATTGAATCTCTCAACATAAGCATTCTGTTGCGGCTTGCCTGGCTGAATATACTGAATGCTAATATCCTCCGCCTTAGCCCAGTTTTGTAGCGCAGCACTAATATTTTCCGGGCCGTTGTCACAACGAATCACTTTCGGCTTTCCTCGCCACTCGATGATCTGCTTAAGGCTTCGTATCAAACGTTCAGCAGGCAACGAGAAATCGATCTCCATTCCCAGCGCCTCTCGGTTAAAGTCATCGATGACATTGAGCACCCGAAAGCACCGACCATTGTCGAGTTGGTCATGCATAAAATCCATAGACCAAACTTGATTGACGGATCCTGGAACGGCCAATGGTTCCGGTGCTTTTCGTACCAATCGCTTCCTCGGTTTAATCCGGAGATTCAACTCTAACTCACGGTAAATGCGGTAGACCCTCTTGTGATTAAAGGGCATGCCTTTCACATTCCGCAAATACAGGTAGCAAAGTCCAAACCCCCAAGTCCGATTATGATCGGTAAGCCGAATCAGCCATTCGGCGACCAAGCAATTTTCATCGCTTAGTTTGCCGACATACCGGTAACAACGTTCACTGACCTTGAAGATCATGCACGCTAGTCGTATTGATACGCCCTTTTCCTCAACCGCTTTCTTGGCCATCTCACGGCGATGAGATGGCCTTACCACTTTTTTGTAATCGCCTCCTGAAGGATCTCGGCTTTTAGCCGCTCCTCGGCATACATCTTCTTAAGCCGCGCATTCTCAATCTCTAGTTCTTTCATGCGACTGATCATGGATGTATCCATGCCACCGAACTTTGATCGCCACTTGTAGAACGATTGAGTGCTAATAGCTAGCTCTCGGCATAACTCTGAAACGGGAAGACCAGAATCAACTCTTTTGATCGCGTCCATGATCTGGCTATCACTGAATTTCGACTTTCTCATGTAGAACCTCCATTAAGGGGAAATTCTACTTTCGATCTCAACCAATTTCAGGGGGGATTACCACCTTACCGCATTGCTTGCACTTTACCCTCGGTAAGGGCGCATGCAGAAAGGCTTTGAACTGGAAAAAGTGAAGGTGCTGCCAAGTCCGCTGAGATCGATCATGAATCGATTGGTCAGCCGCAGCGCAGGTAGGGCAACCCAGTCGCTTGGCATCACAAGCAAGGTCAAAGTGAATCTCTCCTTGATCAGGCTCGAAACGAATCTCGGCTACTTTCCAAGGATCTGGAAGACCCAGGGCGGCAGTGAAAAGCGGTGTGGAATCCATGTCCGGAATCATCTCAATGCTGACTGAAAAGGTCCATCAGGTTATGCTGATTTCCACTCAAAACGGAAGAGCGCCCCAATCCTACGATGAAATCTTTATTTACCGACTCATTGGAACAGGTGCGCGCAAGCAGATATGAGCGTCTTGAATTGAAAAGAAGCCACATATCAAAAGTAAAGTTTGCTGTCCTATATACTTTTGGATTTCTGACGCTACTGGCGATTGCCGTTTATCATTCTGCTAGTAGGCCTGCGATGGTATTCACCACAATTCTTTTCAGCGTTTGCTTCTCGATTACTTTACTGGTGATGGTCGTTCTAGACATGCCCTATAGGTTTCCTTATCTCATTACACCTTGGGCTTTTGAACACGTTGGCTGATATGCAGCGTGCTTTGATGAGCAGCAATTCTGAACGATCTTAACGTACATGAAATTGGCAATGTAAAGTCTTCGAACCCCAGCTTGGCCTTTCCTTCGTTTCGCGGCCAACAGCACTCTTGAACAATAACTCAATCATATATTGGCCTAGATTAAAGTGTTCGATCTCCCAACATATCAACACCGGTTTTTGGCTCGACTTTTTATCAGTTAAAATAAAAAATATTTGCTGTTATTTTTTTATTGGATTATGAGTTCGGGGTTGGGAGGGGCTAGTATATATCTAACCGGTCGTGGCATTAAGCTGAGCGGTTATTCATCTGTTGATGCGCTGTGGACGTCTGTTCAAGCTGATCTCGAACCTTTAAGTAATGAGCCTGTTGATAGCGATTGTGTTTGGGTTTTAGGTGATCATCAGGCCGAAGGCCGTCTTCTCTCTCGTCATCAGTTATTAGGCCTTGCATCTGTAGAAATGGCTTGGGCGGAGGCAGGGCTTAGTCCTGATCGCAATTCTCTTCGTTCCAGACATCCAGTTGTTCGACATCCGAGAGTGGGTTTTGTAGGGGGTAGCTCCTTAGGTGGTTTATCCGCTTTTCAGGAAGACACGGCTCTATCACATAAAGTTTCTCCATTTTCCTTGTTTAAGTGGCGAGGTAATGCCCTAGCGTCTGCAGTTTCGATACGTTTTGGTCTCGGTGGCAATCAGATCGCTCTCAACTCTGCATCTGCCACAGGCTCCCAAGCGATTGCGTTAGCTGGTCACCTTATACGTTCGGGTATGTTAGATGCGGCCGTAGTAGTTGGGGCTGACTGCCTTCCCATGGGACATATCCTTTGTGCGATGAATCGGAATCATAGTCGATCTAATCAGAGCAATAGCCGTCCTCTGTCGCCGACCCGATCAGGGATGCATCCTGTTGAAGGTTCTGCCTGCATTATTTTAGAGTCGGAACGACACCTGAATATGCGGAAAGGAGAACCTATCTGTGAATGGTTAGATGGTCGAAGTGAGAGTGAAACTTTTCATCCGTTCGCACCCAACCCATCGGGCTCTGTCATGCACCAATTGATCAGCCATTTTTTGCCTATGTCCATCGATTGGGTCAGTCTTCATTCGACTGGCACATTGGCTTTTGATTCCGTTGAAGTGAATACCGTTTCCTCTGTATTTGGCGAGTGTTTGCCATGGTTGAGTGCCTTCAAACGAACGATTGGCCATACACTGAGTGCTGCAGGAGTTTTTGATGCTGTGCTACTCAGTAAGGGACTTGAGCAAGGGAATTGGCCGATATGGCCCCAAAATATGGACCCTTTACTAAATCTACCTTTAGTCAGAAAAATCCCATCTTTTCAACCAACTACGGCCTTACAGCTTGGGCAAGGCATGGGTGGTCTGGTGACCTGTAATCTTTGGCTTAGGCTCTAAATGCTGGTCTTGTCGGGGCCATTAATCGCGTCTCAACATTCGCGTTTTGCCAGTTGGCATGATCATTGGTCCCTAGCGATTACATCCTTTGAGTCATTGCCTGCCATACGTTCTTCATTGAACGATATCTCATTCAGTGAACTGGATCATCGTAGTTTAGAGCTGGTTCACGCGCTAAGGCGCAGGCTTGGCCTAGAAGACCTCGCTCATTTAAGAGTTGCTATTCCCGTTGACCGATTTGATTTTCTCATTGCGTTCTTGGCAGTCTGGAGACTCAACGGTGTGGTGATTCCTTTTAGTCCCAGAGTTCTGAAGACCCATCAATTACTTAGCGATGCCATGGAGCCATTGGTACATCTATGGCTTGATTCCGATTTTGAGGTCTGTAGTCACTCTTTATCTATGTCCATATATGCTTCCGCGAGAGCATGCTATGAAGGTCATGCTATTTTCTTCACGTCTGGCTCGACAGGCTTACCCAGAGCTGTTCTGCGAGGATGGGGGCAAGCTTTATTTGAAGCAGATCAATACGCAAAAGTCTTAAGTTTATCACCAGGTGTTACTACTGATATGTTGGTTGCACCCTATTTTGGTGCCTCTACCAAGCATCTCTTGGGCTCTCTTCTCAATGGCTGTTCTTTGTCATTTCCAAGATTGCTGCAAGGTAATTCTAACAAAAGGGGGCGTGTGCTTTATGCAACGCCCTCACTTCTTAATGAAATAAATACGATCAACACGACAAATCAATATGACTGGGTGAGCCTAACGGGTGAACCGGTTAGAGAAGCAACGAAACGTCGGCTCTCTGATGTTTTGACTTTAGGGGGGAGATGTCTGGACGCTTTAGGAGGCACTGAATTTGGCGTGCTAACTAATCGGATTCTTGAGGTTCATAGTGGAGTTGTCCATGCGAGTCGCCTCGTTGAAGAAAAGAGCATTGTTATTAGAGATGACCATGGGTTTTCATGTCCCCCTAATAGTCCAGGTCGGTTGACCGTTCGCTCCAATTTTCTAGCAGAGGGTTATCTCGATGTTATTGAGGGTGAGATCAATTTGAGGCGATTCTCCATAACAGAGTCAGGGGAGTCGCAATTTGTGACCGGTGATATCGCATTCACCGATGCACAAGGTGATATTCATTTATTGGGGCGTGCTTCGCAGACGCTCAAACTTCACGGGCGATGGGTTGACTCTAGTCCATTAGATGAGCGAATCAATTGTTACCCAAATATTTCTGAATATCGGATTGATATAGACCCCAACGCAGAGCGACTCAGGCTATGGCTCAATGTGGCTGATCAGCCATGGGAGGTATTTCAGTCACTATTTGTAGATCTTGAAACGAGCCTTAAATCGAGTCCATGCCTGCCAAAAGTGATCATCGGTTTAAATGATTTTCCACGCAACGTGAATGGGAAGGTCGATCTTCAGGCCTTGTATGAATCTGAAGGTTCTGGTTGGATCTACGAGTTGAGCCACGATTTAAATAAGTTAGCGGTTCAGTTGGTATTTAGACCGAATGATCAGGATCTCTATGTGAGTGAGAACTCCACCTTGGCTGATCTGGGAATCAAATCGATTGAAATTGCTGAACTAAGTGTGCTTGTGGATAGATTGATTGGTCGGTCCATTAAGCTGGAGATCTTATGGCTCAATGTCCCCATAAACGAGCTAAGACGTTTGATATATGAGAGCAGAGATCTCTATCAGGCTGTTTTCTCACTAGGGCATTCAAATAGTAAAGATTGCTTGCTGTGGTTTGGTGCCGGTGGAGCACACAAGGTGGCTAGACAGATTGGCCATCGTGTGAAGATATACTACTTTGATACGGAAGCTGATTCGATGTACCAAGATCACAACCGTTGGCCCACTGTTGATCAGTGCGTTGTTAAGGTGTTGAGTGATAGTAAACTCCAAAATTATGAAAGGATCTTCATCGGCGGGTATTCATTTGGCGCGCTCATGGCTAACCAGGCCGCAGCCTTTCTTACACGTAGCAATCTTCCCATTTCCGGTGTTTTGCTATTAGATCCACCTCCGGTTGAGGTTCCTTTAATGAAAACCATTGCAAGGAAATTGAGAGGCAATATTAGAGAGGGTCTTGAGTTGATTTTTGGTGAAACTTATGTGGACCCATTGTTCAAACAATCTCGTAAGCGTCTGATTAGGAAAGTGGCAATTGCGCGCTACGTACCCTTGGAAAGCTCACAAAAAACCTGGATCGTCACCAATCAAAAGTATCATGCTTCTACTTGGAGGACTTTTTCTAAAATATCCAGTGCTCTGGTGTGGATACAATTACCTACAAAGGATCACCTTGCGGTAATAGGCCATGAGTTCCAGGAGGCGTGGCTCGAGATTCTGGAGCAATGGCTCGGTCAACGTTCAAATTTATAAATTTAAATCGAATCGGGTTTCGTTCTAAGACTTGGCTCTCGGCGTAGGCCCAGTTGATGTTGTCGAATTCCATGGGTGTATATTCCGCGCTGGTTTATATGAATCAATATTTAGAGCGGAACATGAATGAGGATGTTGTTAGGCAAGAGGTTCACTCCAACTTCTCGCGAATCTTGCCAAGTTGGTATATCACAATCAATCATGGATTACCGTTTGAGTCATCCTGGACATGAACCAATCTAAATTAATGTCAAATAATGAGTCAGAAAGAGTGGTAAAAATCCAGTATATAGGATGAGTACAGGCTGAGTCTGCCTGGCATCTGATGCGGTGCCCGCTCGGACCGCTAAGACCCGATTACCATTCAGAGGGATTCAAGAAGAGGTTAAGAGAGATCTGGTTTCCCATAAAGGGCTCATCAAGGTTTCGTTTAACGTATTGATTCATATAGCCAAGCTCAGTTCTCATGGCTCTAGAGAATTGATAACCTAGCCCGATAAAAAATCGGTTTTGAGAAAACCCTTGGCTTGGTCCCCAATTTACTTGATTCAAGTTGAAAAAAATCTCATTCGAAACGATGCCCTCCCAATAAGTGCCGATAGGATATGCAAACTTCAGTCGATTTCTGAATCTTAGAGAGGGTCCATTCGCACTGGCTTGCACGATGTCATTTCTCTCTTCAAGGCGGGTTCTGATGGCGTAGCGGCCGTCCTTGAGTTGGTCCAGATATTCGTACTGTTGCAAGGTATCGAGTTCCTGAACAATACGGTTCGCGTAGGGTGGCTGCGTGTATTGGTAGGCAAACCCCAGGAATACCTGATGATTGGGATTAAATCTATAACCCAGTCCGTTGTAGGTGGATAGTTGAGCGAGACCAAAGCTACTTTTGCTCGCATTCTGACTATTTCTCTCTGAGAATTCCATAAAATAAAGCCAAGGTTGGCCTTTTGAGAACTGCCCACTGATAAATAGCGTATTCCAATCACCGAATACACTAAGGGCAGGGACAAGAGGGCTATGAATAAGACAGAAGAGACTCAGTAAAACCCGTCTAAAAAACTCTATACGCCAGCGATAAAGCAAAATAAATGGCTGGCGTCCCTGGGATGAGCAGAATCGTGAGCACAATGGGCGCAATGCCAGCCTCAATTAGGTTCAGAATAAAGCTTCTTTGCTGCACGCGCAGCCTCAACATAAATCGAAGGCAACATGGCCTGTCGGGCCATTATTCGAGAGGTTCGAATAGAGACTGAGAACTCTTCAGGATATTCAACTTGAGGCATTTTCTCTTGCTTAGGCCCAACCCATTTCCTTGCTCTCAGACTCACGAGTTCACCTAGTTCCTTGGATGATAGTTCAATAGCGAGACCCCCCCCATTTGCGACATAGCGCTCATCTACTCCAATAGGCAAGGCCTTGGCATTATTCTCAATCCAGAGTACGACCTCCTTTTCTTGGACCATCAGACGCTCCCCGGATTGTTCAGGCATGGTATCCAGGTTCAAAACGAGAAGCACATCAATTTCTGAGTGACTTCTGATCAATGTCTGAAGGGATTTAAAATCAGGAACGAGCTGGGTAAAGGCCAAGGTGTTATTCGACATATCACATTTGTGGATCTGGGCCATGCGGGCGCGACCTCTCTCGTTATCAAGGCCAAGAACACCATAACGAAGGCTTTCCCGCGTGGCCAGGATCTTCAAGAGGTCATGAAAAGGTTCGAGTCGTAGTTTCTCCCCAAAGCCCGTGATATTGCGCTTTCCAACATAACCATAACGTTCTGGAGATTCATCAAGCCCCGCATAGAGGATCTTGAGATCCTCATGTGTCACCAACCGTTTGCCTACGCGCTCATTGGCATCATCGTCCACAAGAACCACAAGATCTGGTTTTTCCCGCTCGAATGCACGGAGAGCTCCCATGATGGCAAGGTTAGAATTTGGCTGTTGATCGCTCTCTAGCGAAAACCAGGATTCATTAATTAGAATTGGGTTTAGGATAGCCCCGCGTATCCAGCCCGCCTTAAAGTCTTTCGAACGTTCTGTATCGAAGCTTTCACTCTGTATGATGAGAATTCTGGGGCGATGCAAACGAAAAAAGACGAGGCTCAGAAAAGCCATCAATACAAAAGCTGAGACGAGTACTCGATGATTTCGAAACATCAAAGCACCGCCAGCCATTGCCAATAGGGTATACATAGATAGGCGCAGCCAATTCGGATCACATTCATAGCCATGTTATAGGCGTTGAACTTTGAAGTGACCATGACCTTGAATAAGGATGTGGATTGTGTTTGTGACCAGGAGCCACTTTGATAAGGGAGAAACCAGATATCACTCAAGAAACCGCAGACAAATAGTGAAACCCAAGGACTCAAATGGTTATCCAGTGCGATTGGATTGAAAATGGTCGTGACCAGCAATGCACTGGGAGGACCAGGAAGCATAAATCGTATAGGCAGTATGACAGCAATGATGGCGGTGACCAATCGCCATGGATTTCCTTCAATCCAGCCAGATATGCCAGAGAGAGAATCCAGAATGTAAGCATCAACCCCCAGGTTTTCCGCTATTTTGATCATGCACTGACTCCCAATCAGGAAGAAAATCAGTGCCCAGTCAATATCCTTCTTGAAGCCTGACTTGGTCATGAGACCGAGGGACAGGAGTGAAAAGAGAATCAAGCCCGAAATAGAGCTCATGGAAACATGATGATATGGGTAGGTTATCATTCCTACTACCAGCGCCAGTATGGAAAACCCTGCTACATACTCTTCAAATGAAAGAGGACCCAGTATAGTCAAACCTTCCTGCACCACGTCCGCACTAACGGCGTTCGATTCTTCAGTGCGAAAGAAGAAATGCGTTAAGAATAAATGTGCCACCAGCATTCCAATTGTCACGATGAGTGCTGATTCAAACCAGAAAAGTCCGTTGAACTCGGCCTGAACCCCTCGAGGTAACAACCCCACCAGAGCAATATTGGTGGCTTTGCTACTGGGTAACATGTTTGAAAAGATTACTGATGCGGAATAGCCACACGTAAGGATCGATGTAGCAGCAATCGGGTTTTTGACAAGTCGCGTTAGGCCTCCTATCTCCTGCATAATTGGAATCAGTAAGGCCATACGGCTGTTATTGCTCGGTATGACGGGTGAAACGAAGAACCCTAGTATGAGCGGGATCTGGAGTTGCCAGTTGAGTCGCTTTGGAAGCACCTTGATAAAGGCTAGCAGCAGTCTGAAACTCAACCCACTGGTCATCAAGACAGAACTCACGACTAATACACAAAGAAGTTCTAGAAACGAGGACGAAGAGAATCCGGATAGCGCCGTTTCGGCGGGGACAAGTCCGGTGAAGATCGCCGCTGCGATGCCAATAATCGGTGGAAGAAATAGTTCCACCAAAGAAAAAAGCCAGAGAATGACGACCACAAGCATAATCGCCATAAACGTAGCCGTAGTAGTTCCAGAACCTGACCAATGTAACCATAATCCCAAAAAACAAGGGACCAGAATGGCGACCCACAGAAATGGCCCCCAATTGTTAGACAGGTCGTTAACTATGTTTCCAAAGTTAAGCTGCCATCCTTTGGCCAGCTAATGTGTAATACACCTGATCGGGCGTTTGCCTATTCAGGGACTGATGTATGCGCTCTCGGTTAAAGAACTCGAAATAACTTGAGATAGACCGTCGGGCTTCTGCTACGTCACTGTAGCCTCTCAGGTAAACCTCTTCGTATTTCAAACTACGCCACAATCTCTCTACAAAAACATTGTCGACCCATCGACCTTTTCCATCCATGCTGATGCGAATCTCATGCGCTTTCAATGTTGAGGTAAAGGCTTCGCTTGTGAACTGACTGCCTTGATCCGTATTAAAGATCTCAGGTGCGCCATAAGTCCTGAGCGCCGTCTCCAATGCCTCGACACAAAACCGCACATCCATGCTGTTCGAAAGCTCCCAAGCTAGAACCTTTCGGGAATACCAATCAATCACCGCAACCAGATAGAGAAATCCTTTCGCCATCGGCACAAAAGTTATGTCCGTTGACCAGACCTGATTGGGGCGATCAATGACCAGTCCCTTGAGAAGGTATGGGTACACTTTATGGGCCTGGTTTCTTTTACTCAGGTTTCTCTTCGGATAGAGCGCGCATAACCCCATCTCTCTCATCAATCGCTGAATCTTCTTACGACTGATGACATATCCCATCAACTGCAACCAATCCCTTAACCGTCGTGAACCATAGAACGGGCGCTCAAGGTGCATAGCATCGATCTTCTTCATCAAATCCAGATCACCCTGACCAACCGGCTTCGGCTGATAGTAAAAGGTTGATCGAGGAAGATCCAGAAGCTCACACTGTCTTTTGACGGAGAGCGGCTCCTCGGGACTCACCATTTCTTTCCTCTGGGCCCGTGAATCCGTTCGAGCCCGTGTTCTAAAAAATCACGCTCAATGGTCAGTTGACCAATCTTGGCGTGGAGTGTTTTGATCTCCTCCTCATTCGAAGAGTCTTGTTTGCCCTTTGAAAAAACCGCTCCGGCACTCTCGGCCAATTGGTTCTTCCATTCACTGATCTGGATCGGTAGCAGATCAAACTGCTCCGCCAACTCAGCCAGTGTTTTATCTCCTCTAAGGGCCGCTATGGCCACCTTAGCTTTGAACTCAGGGGAGTGAGTCCTTCTTGGTCTTCTCATCATTTCCTCCATGGGACGTACCCATCATGTAGGAAACATATTAACTCGTCCTATCCCTGTCCAATCACTGGGGTCCATCTGTCGTAAACTACTCCAATGGCCCCAGAAAAAAGGTTTACAGCATCATTACTATCTTGAGAAACGTGAAAGAATTTATAGATGAAGTCTCTGGACCAGACGAGACCCGTGACCGCAGGCCCAACGCAGAACAGTATTAGGATAAATGCGAACAACCAAGTCGGAATCTCATATAGAAAATCGAAGAAACTAAGCAACATTGAGACCATACACCATACTCCAGCTACAGAAGGAGGTATCTTACATTGATCAGATCATGAAAAATGGTACCTCCACTCTCGCGACGTATTCATCAGAAAGTATGGCGTAAGTACTACCAGCGTCGATAAGCAGGTACGGCACGAAACTCAATACATTAACTAAAGTGCTCAAATAAACTATAAATCAATGGCATATAGCTCTTATAGGTATTTAATGTGCTACTTTTTTTGCAAAATGCTATAAAGACGTCCGAACTTAGGCCAATTAAAGGCTAAGATTCAAGAGTTGATCTATTTTTTTCTAATATTCCATGGAGATTCCTGATGAAAACGATCAATAAGATTGCATTGGCGACTGCAACGGCAGCACTCTTTTCAGCGGCTATCATGCC
>Ga0364922_10679_pt1 | contig 12961 bp, 11 predicted proteins | sample ExccelJu500001D4_2_FD_206955 | JGI IMG/M metagenome (GOLD analysis project Ga0364922, IMG submission 206955) | Enriched cells from Trout Bog Lake Hypolimnion, Wisconsin, USA - BchlTB.June20.5000.01.D4 | ecosystem: Environmental > Aquatic > Freshwater > Lake > Hypolimnion/Profundal zone | place...
AACCCCAGAATGGTGATATGCTCGCTGCCAGTCTGGGAAGATAAAGTATTGTTGTGCCGCCGCGCGATTGAACCGCGCTATGGCCTGTGGACATTGCCTGGCGGCTTCATGGAAAACGGCGAAAGCACCGGCGCTGCGGCGATACGGGAAACACTGGAAGAAGCTTGCGCACACATAGAAATCATTGATTTGTATGCCATGTACAGCTTAGCTTACATCGACCAGGTGCACATGGTATTCCGTGCCCGCCTACTCGATCTGGATTTTGGCCCCGGACAGGAAAGCCTGGAAGTCAAACTGTTTAGTGAAGCTGAAATCCCCTGGGAGGAACTGGCTTTCCGTCCGGTCAGGTATAGCTTGGAACATTACTTTATCGAACGCAACAAGGGCACATTCAGCCTGCATGTCGGCGAACTGAGCCCTGCCAAACACAGTGGTATTGAATAATTGCTTGAAACTGAAGGCCTCCTGACAAAAATGAATCTCCTGCGCAACATATTATTGATAACCACCGTCGCTGTCACAGGCTGCGCCACCTCCCCTGCCAGAAATCCGGCTGATCCGCTGGAACCCTTTAACCGCAAAGTTTATCAATTCAACGAAACCGTGGATAAAGCACTCGTCAAACCAGTCGCACAAGGTTACAACAAAATCATGCCGGACATAGGCAAAACCATGCTAAGCAATTTCTTCTCCAATCTGGATGATGTGGTTGTGACAGCGAATGATGTACTGCAATTCAAATTTGCACAGGCGATGTCGGACAGTATGCGCGTGGTGGTTAATTCCACTATCGGTATCGGCGGACTGATCGACATAGCCTCAAGGAATCTGGATAAACACAACGAGGATTTCGGCCTCACGTTAGGTCACTGGGGCGTCAAAAGCGGCCCTTATCTGGTCGTGCCGATACTGGGGCCTAGCACCCTTCGCGACAGCGTGGGAGATCTTGGCGATACCGAATTTAGCCCGATTGCCAGAACCAAAAAAATACGCACGCGGAACCAACTGTATATCACCAAGGCCGTCAGACGTCGTGCAGAACTGCTAGATCAGGAAAGCGTGATGGAGGGTGCGATCATTGACCGCTATGCCTTCATCCGCGATGCTTATTTACAGCGACGTCTAAACCGGGTGTATGACGGCAATCCGCCTCAAGACAGCGACGAAGAAGATTCAACGCCACCCGGCACACCGGCGACACCCTGACATACGCTGCTAACACGAGCTTAGTCACTGAGCAAAACGATAATGATTTTTACCGCTACGTTTAGCCAGATACATGGTGGCATCAGAAATTCTGACTAACTGTTCTGCGGTTTCACCGTGATCAGGATAGAGCGCTATGCCGATACTGACGCTGACCGAACAACGTTTGCCATTGATCATGAACGGGCGGGCAAGTGCTTCAACAATCTTCCTTGCAACCCTGTCCTTGATATTAGCTGTCAGCGCCCGGCAAAGAATCACGGTAAATTCATCCCCGCCCATGCGCGCCACCGTATCGGATTCACGCACACTGGATAAAATCCGCTTCGCCGCCTCGCGCAAAAGTGCATCTCCGGCATCATGCCCCAGCGTGTCATTGATGAGTTTAAAACCATCCAGATCAAGATAAAGTACCGCAATCTTCACATTGTCACGACGCGCCCTTTTGATCTCCTGATTAAGGCGGTCATAAAACAAAATGCGGTTGGGCAAGCCCGTCAGATGGTCGTGGTAGGCAAGCTGCGTGATCTGCTCATTGGTTTGCTTGAGGCGCGTTAACAAGTTCCACAAAAAATGCGCCTGAAAGCCGCCAACAATATTTTCGCTGCCCAAGCGGGATTCGGCGTAGGCTGTGATGGACTCATCCCCGGTGAGGTTAAACGCAAGACAGGGACGACTGGCCTCTATGGCAACGGCAAGACTGAAAAAAATGCGGATACCCAGGGTTTTAGCAATCAACAGTGCGGGCGCTTCAGGATTCGCGTCAAAAATACCGACAATTTCAATTTGAGCATCTTCGGCAAATAATTCCAGCATCGCCATACCACCTTTACCGGCCCCGATAACCAGAATTCTCTGTGCGCCTTGATTCGTCATCGTCTGTCTCACAGCAATTTAAAGATAATATCAATTCTACCCTGTTTTAACAGCCTGCCAGATTTAATGATTTGCGCTATCGGGTAATTGCGCAGATAATTTTAATCATAAATTTATTCCCTCTGTGTCGAACTCACGCTATCCCACGACGAGCCAAGAGCATGACAGAACGTATCAATCAAATTATCGACCAAACAGCCCGACTCTCTGTGAGGAGGAAAACTGCACATTGCCCGGGCGCCTGGACCATTCAACCTATCTCGTCACTGGACGCGCTCATCAGCTTAACTAACGAAATTATTGAACTTAATTATTCTGACAATTTAGCGTTGGACACGGCGGGAGTCTGGTTGCTATACCGGATTGCCCGCGAACGACAAGATGTCCATAGCAGGCCAATCGGCCTGCGTCAGGAGTTCGACGCCCTGCAATGCCGGTTAAGCCAGCGGCTTGAATTCTGCCTTAATGCAACGCAATAACAGCGGTAAATGTATACAAAATTCGCCATTCAAAAAGGAATCGAAAATGCTCTTGCAAGCACTCATGGCGGTGCGTGATCTATCGCGCTTGCACGATATTGCCGCGATCCTGATACGTTACGGTTTTGGTGATGTCGTCGCACGAACGGGACTCAGCCGGGCGCTGGAGCGCGCAGGTCGCATTTTACATCCCGACAAGGCAACGCACACCGCACACCTGCCAGCATCTACCCGGGTGCGCTGCGCACTGGAAGAAATGGGGCCCACCTTTATTAAACTGGGTCAGTTACTCGCCACCCGGGTAGATTTATTCGATCCTGAATGGATAGCGGAATTTGGCAAACTGCAAGACAGCGCGCCGCCGGTACCCTATACCGATATCAGAGCACAATTAACTGAAGATCTGGGTGCCCCGCCGGAAGAACTGTTCGCCAGCTTCAATCCTGAACCGCTGGCCGCAGCCTCAATCGCGCAAGTCTACCTTGCCTGCCTGGACGACGGCAGCAAGGTCGTTGTCAAAGTACGCAGACCCGGTATCCGGCCTGTCATCGAAGCAGATTTGCGCTGGTTGATGCGCCTGGCGGAACTGGCAGAGGGCGAGAGCCCCGATCTGAAAATATTCCGCCCCAAAGAAGTGGTGCGCCAATTTGCCCAATCACTGCGCCGCGAACTGGATTTTGCCGTTGAATGCCGCAATGCCGAGCGTATCGCGCAAAATTTTGCCGATTTCTCCGACTTACCCAGTGCTATTGCCAGCGATGCGCTGCACAGTCTGCCGCCTGTCATCATTCCTCGCGTCTATTGGCAATGGACAGGCGAGCGGGTGTGTGTGCAGGAATATATCGCCGGGATAGCGGGACGCAAACTGCATGAAGTTGATAAGGCAGGCTTAGATCGCAAGATACTGGCCAAACGCGGTGCGCAGGCGGTATTAAAAATGATCGTTGAGGATGGCTTTTTTCATGCCGACCCACATCCGGGCAATGTGTTTTATCTGCAGGGCAACCGTATCGCCTTTATCGATTTCGGCATGGTCGGACGACTGACCGAAGAGCGCCGCGAACAGCTTATCCGCCTGTTGCTCGGACTGGTGCAGCACGACCCGCGACGGGTACTGGAGGTCATGCTGGATTGGACAGGAGACGGGGTCCAGGATGAGGCAGGTCTGACGCTGGAAATTCAGATATTTCTCGATCAATATCACGGCGTACCGTTAAAGCAACTCCGCCTGGGGGGTATGCTCTCCGATCTGGTCGCCATTTTGCGCCAGCATAAATTGATGCTGCCGGCCGATATGGCACTACTGGTGAAAGCCTTTATCTCGCTAGAGGGCATGGGTCGCGAACTTGATCCTGACTTTGACATCGCCAGTGAGGCGATGCCCATGCTGGAAAAATCACTACGCGCACGCTACACACCGGCAGCACTCATCAAACGCGGCACACGCGCAATGGCTGAGGCATTTACTCTGCTAGCTACGCTGCCGCATGATTTATCCCGATTGCTGCGCGCCGCGCGCCGTGGCAAACTCGAAGTACATATTGAAGTGAACCATTTAAAGCATGTCGGCAATCAGCTCGACGGGGCAGTCAATCGACTCGCCGTCGGCATCGTCGTCGCCGCCCTGATAGTCGGGTCATCTATCGTCATGACGATACAAGGCGGCCCCCGCCTGTTTGGCATCCCTTTTTTCGGACTGACGGGTTTTATCTGCGCAGGAATCGGTAGTTTGTGGTTGCTGTTAGCGATCTGGCAGAGCAGTCGCGCTGACCGGGAATAAACACACCGCTTGCTGTTGCTGCACTAGACGTCCCGATGCAATCAGATAATACGCCCGCGCAGCGCTGGCTCTGCTGGTTGCATCACTATCTTTGCTGGTGCTACACAAAACTTTGCTGGCGCAAGGTCGGGAGCAAGGTATGCAGCAAGGTGAAGCTCTGGCTTTGCAAAAGTTGTTAACCAAACGATTCGGCTCTATTCCAGTAGAATTACAGCTGAAAATCTCCGGCGCAACAGCCGCGCCAATCGATATCTGGCTGGACAGTGTGTTTGAAGTCACTAGGCGCCTGTCGGACTTGTTTCGCCGCGCGACCCGCGCATCAACTGCAAGGCGCGAATCGCGGACAATGGATCAGCATTATTTGCAATATTCATTATTTTTGCGGACAACCCGCAGGGATGGGGTGATTTTTACGGATTGCGGCGTCGCGGCTCGCTTGTTTGAACCGGCCAAACGGCGCTTCACTGCGTCTGTCACGACAAAAAAATCATCTCCGTCGCACTCGTGAAACAAGTCCGACAGGCTCCTAGTCTGGATGAACGATTCGGCAGTCGCTAAAAACTGGCTGTTATCCTTGGGTAACGTGTTGGCATTGCCGCAGGCCGGGTTACAAGAAAAAAGTGCAAGGAACCGGCCCTGTTTTTTGTACCTTACACCTCTCTACACCTTGAATCTTGAATCTTGAGCCTTGTACCTGCTTGTCCCTGCTTGTCCCTTGCACCCGATTTTCAGGTACCTGTTACTATACTGGTAAGTATTTCAATAAAAGTGCTTCGTACTGCTCTAACACAACAGGCCAGGTAAATGCCGATTCGAAGCGTTTACGATTCAGCACGCTTAATTCCTGAAGTTTGGCAGAATTAGTTAATAGTTCATCCAAACATGCAGAAAAGCTATTTACATCATTAAAATAAAGCGCGCCGCTTTCAATTACCCAACGATTAAAACGATTGTCATGCGCAATCACTGCATTCCCCGCCCCTAACGCTTCAACCACCGATGGATTCGTACCACCTACCTGGTGGCCGTGAACATAGATCAAGCTATGAAAACGCAAGGCCTGCACAACAGTCTTGTCATAAATTGCACCGACAAAATGCACCTCAGCACTGGCAGCCTCTTTGATTGCAAGATGATAAGGATTATTTCCTTGGAATTCTCCCAGCACCACCAATTGATAGCCTCGTGGCTTAATTGAAAAACCCTGAACTATTTCCAGAATTGAATTTTCAGGCTCCGCACGCGCAATGACGGTTAAAAATCTGCCTGGAACTAACCCCAGCGCAAGCAAAGCCTCAACAGGTGCAGAGGTAATCACATCCGCGCCATACGGAATCATTGTAATTTTTTTACCCGATACGCGAGATTGTAAATGCAGTTTGATCTGGGGATGATCCGCTACCAGATGGTTACCCAGCCAGCAGCCTAGCCAATCATTAAGCCAGAACCATATTTTTGCGACAGTGCCCCACTTGGCGCGCGCCCACTCAATACCATCCATATTGATCAGATTCGGAATACCTTGTAACCGTAATAATCCGCAAAATATAGCCGTGTTATATCCCAAGGTCAGACATAAGTCATTATGTCCAGCTGCATGAACGATAGATTTCCAGTCGAAAACGATGGTACCTTTCGGACCCGGTTGAGTAACAGGAATATGCACGCGCTCCACGCCCAGCCAGTCATCTTCAAAAATTGGCCCTACACCGTCATCCTGGCAATACACCACCACGCGCCATCCTTTTTTAATGAGATAGAGCGCCAGATGTTCCGCAAAAGTTTCGAAACCACCATGAGCGGCTGGTACGCCACGCGTACCCAGTATGCGAAGAGTTCGTTGTTTCATATTTTATTCCAATCATTTAAACACATAGCAGTAGCACTAATTTTGCACCCGCTTGTAAGCACTATTTCTGCTCTAGTATTTCACGATAAATAGAAGCAAGCTGTCCGCCTATGGTATCCCAGCTAAACTGCGATTCCATATCAGCATGAGCTTGTAACACAACCCTTATTCGAGATTCCTCATCCTCCAAAACGGCAATAAGCCGTTCTGCAAGATGAGCCACATCACCTGACCGGAATAAAAACCCATTTTCACCATCTGACACTACTTCACTCATACCCTGCAAATCCGACGCCAGAATCGGTATGCCATAACTCATTGCCATCAGCAATACACCGCTCTGATATATCTTGCGATATGGCAGAACGACAATATCAGCAGCGCCATAGTATGCCGCGATTTCATCATCAGGTATGTATCGAATATGGAGACTAATCGCATCTCCAATTGAGTAATGCTCGATTAAATCCTGATAGTGTGCAAAATTATCCTTCCAGACCTTACCTGCAATGACAAGCCGCATAGGCTTCGTTTGCGCGCGAGCCCGCGCAAATGCTTCAATCAAAAGATCAAGTCCTTTAACTGCCTTGATCTGCCCGAAAAACAATATAATGTACTCATCCTGCGGCAAACCAAGACTTTCACGAGCGCGATACTTCTCCATAGCTGCCGGTATCAGCCCGAGATAACTACCATGCGGCACAACGCGCACTAAGGCTTGCTTAACCCCACATTGGTTGATCAGTTCATCGCGACTGACTATATTATGGACAATCACCACAGAACATAAGTCATAAACTATTTTTTGCATCAAAAGCGACTTGCTACCAGGATTAAAAGCCTCTACATCATGAACAGTTACCACTACACGCAAACCGAATAGGCGAGCCATAAGCACACCCGCAAATTCAAGCAGCGCAACATGAAAAAAATGAAAATGGGCTATATTCGCTTTGCGACTGCGCGCATCCTTCATTGATCGAAATAGCCCAAAAACAAAACGCAGACCACGCTTCCAGGCGGCATCCTTACCCCAAATCCGTTCGAAGCTACGAATCACCAGAACAGGACGATCTCCTCGAGGCTGTGAAATATCACAGGTATACCAAATATTGCTAATGCCATTAGCTGACAATCCTGCACACAAACCGGAATCGTAGTAATCCATTCCGCCATGACTACCAACCGGCTCGATTAAAGCAACAATAATTTGCTTTTCCATCGTCAATTCAAACACAACGACGTACAGACCATTCAGGATTCGCTACAGTCTGTCCCAAAAGGACTTTCAACATCACCATCCCGTTGTTAGACTGACCCGACATAAAACGCTTAAGCGCATGAATTAACAGAACGAACCAGACAATTGGCAAATAACGTGGAAAGTACTTCTTGGTAAAATAAAGCCTGTTTCTTGCCTGATAAAACTCCGAAATAAGACTTGCACTTTTACCTTTTGAAACCGTACCTATAGATGCACCTTCTTTATGATAAACAATTGCTTGATGGCAAAAAGCTAATTTGAACAATCCCTTGGCGCGTTGTGCCCAATCAATCTCCTCGCAATAGAGAAAATAATCTTCATTCATCAGTCCGACTTGTTCAATAAAATTTCGACTCACAAACATACTCGCACCAGATATATAGCTTAATTTGGCTTCAACAATATCTGAGTCAAGTATTGCAGAAAAAATTTGACCTGAACCTATATGCTTGCCTCTACCTGACCAATATGAATAAGTAACGCCCCCATAAGCCTGAACATATTCCGGAAAATCATAATAAAGCAGCGTCGCACCGCACATGCCTATTTTTGGATCCAATTTCATACGATAAACCAAGAATGATAAAGCATTATTATCAACCAATACGTCATTATTAAGAATCCATATAAATTCCGGACTAAGATTTTTTAATGCATACTTGATTCCAACATTATTACCGCCCGCATAACCTAAATTATCCTTATTTTTCAAGATTGTTATTCTTCTATTTTGAGAAATAAAGATAGAATTTTTATCAGAAGTATCGGAATTAACGGCATTTGTAAAGGATAGTAACCAGGATACCATATGACCGAAGGAACCATCTGATGAGTCATTGTCAGAAATAACAATATCCACTAACCCAGAATATTTCAAATCAATAAGTGATCTGACACATTCGATAGTGTCTTTATAACCATTCCAATTAACAATTACAATAACAATATTATCATTCATAATTTATCTATTTTTTTACTAATTAAACTATAGTAATTAAGCTTATTTATAGCTTAAAAAAATAGCTTCATATCGGATAACCCAGATTTTTCATCGTTTCTTCAAAAAGCGGTCTAATAAGTTCATTCATCACAAACGGAGCATGGGTAGTTGATTTCCTAAGCACATTCTCAGCGTAATTCATGAATACAGGATCATCATCCAACTCTGTAAAGCTCAATAAATCCGAAAGAACTTCACGGGGCTTGTTTAGTAAATCTTCATAATGTATCAATTTAATACAGTCAGGATTTCGCGCTAATTGTCTTACACCCTCTCTCATTGTTATGATCCATTCAACCGCAGCCATATCACAGTGTTTTGAAAAATTTCTGACTTCGCAAATTATGTTAGAAAATATATCATCCGTTATTACGAGTTCATCCAGCATTAAGTTCCATTTTCTATTATCGATTCCCCACCAGTCATGTTTTTCAACACCTTTACATTCACAATTGTGATTAGTCCAACTTACGATAGATGAACAAGTATCCCAACCATTACGAACGAGAAAAATAAATTTCGCATCGGGAAAAATTTCTTTAACAAACGGCACCCTGAATACTAATTCAGGATATTTATCAACCAGTCGACTAGACCTCACCGTCCACAAATATGAACCGAATAGTCGATGCGCGATTTTAATCATTTCGGGGTTTGTGTCTGTTTCGCTTAGCCGGTATTTAGCACCATCGCGGGTATAACTGCCAATCACGTCTTCAATTGGAATAATTGAATGCCAAAGTATTTTTGGTTCGTTAAGAAAACCCACATTTTTATGCATAGACATTAGCATGCCAAGCTTTGTGGTACCGCTGCGACCGATGCCAATGATGAAAAGTGGTTTTGTAATTTTAGAAAACTGTGGAACACGCTTAAATATTGCAAAACTTAGTAGCAAAAAAAAATTAATGAATCTACCCTTTGTTGTAACAGGTCTTCCCTCAAAAAAAATATAGCTGACAAGCCTAGATAATATTTTTTTTGGTCTCTGTTTAAAGTACATAAAATCAATTTGAGCTACCATTATTCGATATCCTTTATAGGGTATTCCAATTCATTGATAAAGATAGAATGTCTGTCTCTTATAAAGAATTTTATACCTTCAAATACAGCTAGAATAGCATCGAAACGTCCATGAATAGTAAATTCTACACATTTACTGCCCAAATAAAAGGGGAAACAAAACCAAAATAACCAGAAATTTTTACCTTTTGCATAAATATACATATTTAATAATTTGTTTCTTGTAATATGATAAGCAAAAAAAGCGAGCCTGGGATTTTTCGGATTTTGAACAGATAGGAAATTTTGTTCTCCTGATCGGGTACTTCCTTGACCTCGATGCAAAACCACCGCAGCCGGAAGATATCTAATTATCCAGTCTAGAGAACTCATTCTCAAACAAAACTCGACATCTTCTTCATACATGAAATATCTTGGATCAAAACCACCAATCTCAACAAAAACATCTCGCCGAATAAACATGGCACATCCGCTAGCAAAACTTACTTCCCTCTCTGTCAGGGCAATTTCACTATCGGCCGAACCTCGATATCCGGGGACACGAACAGATCCTTTAGGCCAAAAAACATAACCACCGCCATACCAGAGCGTATTACTCGCTTCCATCATCAGTATTCGCGGTGCGACCATACCGGTGTTAGGATGCAGATCCATAAAAACTTCCATTTTCTGAATAGCATCTGACTGAATAGTTGTATCATTGTTAAGTATAAAAATAAATTCACAGGAAGTATGCTGCAGCGCCCAGCGTATACCTATATTATTTCCTCTGCCAAAACCAACATTGCAAGCTGATTTCAACAATACTACTTGTGACGCTAGTGCAGCCACAGTGTCGATACCCTGTTCGCTAGAAGCGTTATCAACCAAAATGATATCAACAGGTGCAATGAGTGCTAATAATGACTTAACACATAGCATCGTATCAGTTAGGTTGTTATAATTAACAAGAACAACTGCTGCCCTAGACATATTTAGCATCCATAATAAAGAATTAAATTATTAATTTAGTAGGCATGCACATAAAACATCTAGTAAAATAAAAATTGGATTATCAGAATAAAAATTAATAATTTAACAACAATTTAAATACATTAATCGTGCTTTTGTAAAAACGGATAAATATTAAAACATGATAATTATAAATGTATTTCACACATTAAGGTAATTAATGAATACAATGATTCACAAAATTTATAAATTATTTAACTTAACGCTTTTAACTTTAAGCTGTAATTTTTTTATCCCCATAAATTCAATAGCAACATCTCTAATCGAATCCGATAAAATATTATCAGCATCATATTTTCAACAGAATAGCTTACGAGGCTTTAATGTAGAAAGTAATCCAAAACTCACTGAAAATGATTATGCAGATTTAGCACAAAGCGGAGCTAAACTTGTCAGAATACAAATTACAATAAAAAAATGTCAGGATTGCACCTATTATGTTATTTCACCAATAGATTTCGATATGGCAAAAAAAGTGATTAAATATGGTAATAAATATGGCTTCCATGTGATCATTGCTGTTGGTACATCGGACGGTGGAAATCAATCAGAATATTGGCAAGACTCAAATCTTTGGAACAGTATCGCACAAAATTGGCGAGCAATAGCTTTAGCATTTAAAAATGAGCAAGGTGTCGCTGGTTATGATCTTATTAATGAACCAGTACCTCACCAACTTGGGATAAGCAGCAACTATATCTGGACAAATCTAGCTAATCAGTTAATCGAAACAATACGAACCATAGATCCTGAGCATGCCATCATCGTTGAGGTAGCCCCATGGGACCTACCCAGCAGTTTCAGCGATTTTAAACCACTTCCATACAAGAATCTTGTTTATAGCGTTCATATGTATGACCCTCATGAACTTACCCACCAGACGTTGGAAAATATCAAAAATACAACCATCTATCCCGGTATAGTAAATGGTGTGTTATGGAATAAAGCTAAACTTTCTGCTGCCCTTGAGCCTGTAAGACGATTTTCCAGGACATATAATGTACCTATTTATGTTGGTGAATTCAGTTGCATCAGATTTGCACAAAAACAATCTGCCAGTCGCTACATTAAGGATCTTATAGATATTTTCGATAAGGAAGGATGGTCATGGACTTATCATCAATATCGCGGATGGACAGGATGGGATGCTGAAGTAGACTCAGAAAATCAATACATCACCCTCCATTCATCCACAGCCCCTATTTTCATGTTGCTCAAACAGTATTTTTATCAGGATGGTTCGCCTCACAAGATCATCACTCATCCACTAAATGAAAGTAAATTAAAATTCAATCCATCTTAAATTAACTATTTCAGATGGATAAAAACTAAATTCTTAACCCTATTTAGTTTAAATATAGATCCGAGTATGGCCAGAACTATCATTCATATTACTCATACGGTTTCGAACATCCCATCTCATAAAACCATGTATAATGTAATCCACTCGGAAGAAAAAAATTACAGCTAATCAGAAAACAGGTTGCTATCTAGAAACTTTTTTCTATCTAGGTGCATCTGAAGGTGTGTTTTCCCCTCAACATAACTTAGACCACTGAGCCCCATTCGTAAAATAATATCTTTATTTTCGACGAGATAGCAGATCGCATTAGATAAACTAACCGGATCGCCACGTTTGCAGATAACAGCATTTTCCCCATTCTTTGCTATATCTAATATCCCTGTAGTGTCAGATGCAATTACAGGCAATCCCTGACTAAAAGCATCAAATATAATTCTTGGTTGTTCTTCATTAAGGTTAGGTATGACTACCACATCATACTCACAAAGCATATTGAAGAAATCAATTCCATACTGAACAGGTTCTCGATAAAAAACTTTGACACTTCCAAAGTCTTGCAACACATAAGATTTACAAACTTTATCAAGTGAACCAGAACCTATAATTGTGATGCTAACAGTCACATCTAAAGATTTCAATAATTCAATTGCCTTCAATAAAACAAAGGTACCTTTACTCTCCACCAATCGAGCAGCAAAAATAATTTTAATTATTTCACCTTGCCTCTCATCGCGACGATTCTTAACGATGTTTGGTGATAATAAATTGTCTTTATCTATCCATGTTGCTGGAGCGATTAGTGTTCGTTCAGTTTCAGCTTCAAGAAAGAACTTTCGATAATATGACTGTGTAAATATCCTAGCATCAGAATATTTAACACAAAGTGGCAACAATATCCTATTTAAAGCATAATTAATAATTTTTTTTAATGTTTTTTTCTCATTTTTATTTAACATCCAAAATGATGATTCAATAATAACAATCCACTTGAATAAGAAAAATGGTCTTACTAAAAGCAAATAAAATGACATTGGAAATGGCCAACCAGATCCATCTGAATGTACAATAGATGCGTTTAGACAAGATTTTATTACTATAAAAAATGTAGGGAATGCATTTTTAATTACTGAAAAATATCCATAATCATACTTAAATTCATAAATATTT
>Ga0364922_10681_pt1 | contig 12922 bp, 10 predicted proteins | sample ExccelJu500001D4_2_FD_206955 | JGI IMG/M metagenome (GOLD analysis project Ga0364922, IMG submission 206955) | Enriched cells from Trout Bog Lake Hypolimnion, Wisconsin, USA - BchlTB.June20.5000.01.D4 | ecosystem: Environmental > Aquatic > Freshwater > Lake > Hypolimnion/Profundal zone | place...
ATATCAATCAATTAAATATTCTGACGCTTTTAATAGAGAGAATTTCTAAAGGGGCAAATTGGAATCTCGTTATTGAAAGATCTAATATTACGAACGTTCAGCAGTCTTCGAATAAATTCCACTAGCTAGCCTTTCAGACGTATGATCTGAGCTTAACCACTTCATGCTGCCTGAAATCTAAAACGTCAAAAATATCTGTCAATGACACAGCCATTAAGAGTGATTATTTTTGGAGTATGGACCAAAACCTGGATGGATGCGCTGGGACCCAACGCTAAGCTCTGGATAAATATTCCAGCTGTAAAAGAAATTATTGCCATTTCGAATATCCACGACTATCAGATTCCAGAAATTCAAGAGGCCGGCATCAAAACAGTCGTTATCCCATTGATGGAGGGGCATATTTATGCCAGTCCAAAACAGTTTTTTTCATTAGCTCCAGAAACAAGTGCACTGCTCATACTGGCAAACAAGTATGAATTTCACAAATACCTAGTCAGCACTGGGCTCCACTATTTATCGCCAAGAATCAACTCAAATCCAAAAACCGCACTTTATCCACTGATAGCCAAACGAGTCGATCTATATGCTGGAAATGGTATTGCGTACTTAGACTCATACGATTCCTTGTTGAAGCTTTTACGACAAGATCTATGGTTCCAAAAACCTATTATGTTGCAAGAATACATTACAGGCGAGCTGGAGCATGTGTGTCATTTAGTCTGCAAAAATGGGGAGATTTTATGGCATGCTGGTTTTGTCTTTACCCTGACCGAAGCCTCCATTATTAGAACGCCGTCCAATATTCAAAGCATTTCTCGAGTGAATATAACTAAGGAGGTGCTCAGTCAATTTAGCGCATGCTTAAAACCGCTCAATTTTAGTGGTCCATGCAATATAGACTTTAAATTTACCCCATATGGAGAGCTTAAAATACTGGAAATAAATCCCAGGTTTGGTGGGACATTATTGCTTGAAGAAAATAGAGATTTATTAGAAGAGGCAATCAAGCATATTTTAGAAGCGGCTCTTAACTAGGATCCAAGCTCATCTCCTCTTTTTGAACTGCCAGCCAATTCCTACAGTTTATTTATTGTGACACATTAGTATTTTCAATCTCAACCAAGTAATGGCATCCCTCACCCAAGGTAAAGGTCTATCCAAAATATCTAGGGTAATTTTTTTCCAACTTACTTTATTGCATTTAAGATACTCAGGGATTCCATCTAATGAGCAACTAAATTGATGATTTTCTAAGTGACCCTTCACAATCTCAGTAGCCCAATATTCATTAGGAATCAAATGATTTAGAAAGAGTTTTTTCAAAAAAGTTTCATAATTTTGAAACTCAAATAATGAGAGTCTCCATCCATTTCCAACAGATAAGTCACGCACAAATGACTCTACGTCAACATATTCCCGGGTAAATCCCTGGTTCGAAAAAAACGCGCTGCCAATTACTACGGGCTTAAATCCATATTGGCAAGCCTCCAGAAGTCCTTGGGAGCATATCCCCACTATGACATCGCTATTTTTAAATAATTCATGTATTGGTTCAAACTCCACGATTCTGATGCGCTCTTGATGAGCTTTTGACAAAGAGGATACGAATTGTTCAATTACATTTTTAGTAATCGATCCAAAAATGGGCGCCCTTTTTCTTTCCCATGGATGGGCTTTAAAAATAATATTAGCGTTTGTTTTTTCTAATGTTTCTTGGATTAATTGTTGGTAAATGGAGATCGAAGACAAAATCTTAGCAGAGGTTTCAATTAATGAAAAATCATTCACCACCTGCCCAATAATGAAAACAGTCGTACTTTTCGTGAGCCAATTTGGGCAAAATACACTGTCATGATTTGGAACATTGCGATTTTTCTTATTTCTTAAACGACTGTAAGCATAAGCGCTTCGAATAAAGCTCTGATCGATTGAATATAACTCTGGATCGCATATTTTTTCAGCCGCAATATTCGAATTATTGGTAATTGGACTTGATCGCTCTTCTAGATAAAAGTCATTTCCGGTAAAAAAATGCTCAAGCACAAAAATACGTAAATTCCTCTGCTTTGCGAGCTCCATGAGTGAGCGGGTGTAAACATAAGAACCAGAAAAAACGAGCACATGGGTTATGTCAGCATGATTGCTCAAGTATTGATCCCAAAAAGAGAGCCAATCATATGCTGCGGCCAAGCACAATAGAAGCCTGGCCTTATCTTGCGGATCCAAAAATGCTTTTTGAAAGACGGCATCGGAATTATTTGCAACCTTACTCTGGTACCAACCCTCTTGCGAAAGAGCATTACAAAGGAACTCTGCTTTGGCAATATCCCATATATTAACGCCTATGTGCGATGCGAGTTGCCACTGATCCTGCTGCTCAATGAACACTTTGGCAGCCATTAATTCTTTTTGAAAAGACTGATAATTGCCGTGAGCCTTCCACCAAGATTTTCTAGAGACTTCAAAGATATGCTGCACATCTTTTGACTCAAGTGTCGAAAATAGAGGCTTAAAGTTGCGGCGATGAAAGTGCCAATTATCAGGAAAAAGGATTTTCATCGAATTGAACCAATAATCTCTAGGTAGACTGCAAATTGCCTTGCGATTGTCTCTTGCCACGAAGGAAAGGTATGAGCTGTTTGAAAAGCACCTTGATTAAGCCTCATAAGAAACTGCGGATCTTTAGAAACCGCATCCACCTGCTCTAGCCAAGAATCTGGCTTGAGAACAATTCCATTGACGCCATCCTTAACCCAATCAATCACCATACCTACTGGAGTCGCAATGATTGGTAAGCCAGATCCAAGTGCCTCAGGCAGACAAGCTGGACCGCCCTCGTACTCCGAAAGCAATAAAAGCGCAGACATCTTGGCATAAGCCTCACCAAATAATGTGTAGGGCAAACTTTCATAATGCTCAACGTCAAATCCCTTTTGTGAAGCCAGAACTGCCTCTTGCCAGCGGCCTTGACCAAGAAAGATAAATGAAAACTGGCGTGGATCAAGATAATCCATCAGTTGACTAAGCTTTTCCTCCCCCTTTACCCCCCTTTCATAGCGCTTTGAAACCAAACCTAGAACGATTTTCCCAGAAGGGGCATGTCTTGGAGTTGCGGGCATCGGAAACACTTGTCGATCTACCCCATGCGGAATAACGACACTGCCTTCAATTCCACATTCAAGCAGAAATTGCTGTTGAGTGCTATTTAGACAAATCACTTTACTTGCACTTTTCCAGGCCGGTAAAAATCTACTCGCATTCAAATAAGGATCGCCCTCTCGAGGATCATGGTGCATTGTCACAACAGCAGGGTTAATCAGACGCCACTCGCGATGGGGGCGATGATAGTGCCGTATCATTGCTTGTGAATTTGCTCTTACCGACTGGGTTAATCTAAAGCCCTCGGGGGCTAAGAGTAAATTTCTAAAATAAAGGTCCTCAAAAATCTTGCTGGGAAGAATGCGTGAGGATAGAACATGATTAACAGTAATCATTTAATTTAAGCAACTACTCTGATAGTGAATAAATCGCTTTTTTGGCTCACTAAATGGTTTCGACAAGAACAATGGAATATTGGGCTTGTGGGGCAATCTATAGACGATATCGTTAGCGCAGGCATCACCAAACCCATTCAATGGCTTACCCCCCTAGAACAGGGTTTTTTAGCCGATCCTTACGCCCAGATTTTACCTGATGGCCAATTAGAGATTTTGGCTGAACAGTTTGACTTTCAAAGTTTTAAGGGAGTCATTGTCTCTACATGTGCCAATATTGATCAAGCGCAATTCGCTAAATTTGAAGTATCCATTGAATCAAAAACCCATTTATCTTATCCACAGGTCATTTTCTGGGAGAACGAGCAGTTGCTCTTATGTGAAAACTGGGAACAATGCGGTATACCAATCTTCTCTCGCAAAGATTCTAAGTCTCCCTGGGAATATAAAACCACGATTCTCAAGCATCTCAGGCCGATTGATCCAACGCCATACTTTCATGAGGGGGTTTGGTTTTTATTTTTTACCTTGCAAAATCAATTTCCAAATCAAGAATTGCATCTGATGTATTCACAAAACCCCTTATTTGGCTGGAAGATGCATCCACAAGCCATCATCAACAATGACAGAAACGGGGCTCGGCCAGCTGGCCCGATTTATAAAATGAATGATGGCAGGCTCATTCGCCCAGGACAAAATAACACTACGACTTATGGTGGCGGTATTACGCTTTATGAAATTCAAAAGATCTCCACTACAGAGTACCGCGAAGAAAAGGTGTGCGCTCTAGATCCTCAAAAAGGAAATTGGCAGTGGGGTTTACACACACTCTGCCCGATCAATGAGCACTGGAGTCTTGTGGATGGGAAACGCTGGTTAATTTCTTATAAAGAGATATTTCGCAAATTAAGAAGGCAACTGATGCTCAGAAAGCGTCGCATCCTCCCCGCACCACTGGACGGCGTTTAAATACATAGCCTGTCTAGTAGCAAGAGGTGCCTCCAGCAATTTTGAGATTGCCTCGATCCACAACCTTGAATCATTCGGCACAAGGAGGCCAGTTTGACCATCAATGACCTTGCCCTGATAAGGCAGGCCCTCAGAATAAATGCCAACAGCTCCAACCCGGGTGATATCAAATAATTTCGTATGGGAACGCGCTCTATTAAAGGCGCTATCAAAACATGGCGCTAAACCTAGTTGGTAATGCACGTGCTCGGCATATTCTTTGTAGTCAGCCCATTTTTTGCCAGACAATACACGAACTCGTGGAATTCCATTAAAAAGCTGTCGGACTTGACGATTACCGATTATTTCAAAAGTGTGGGTTGGAAAGCGCTTTTGCACCTCCCTCACAATCGGCACCAACCATTCAATCTCATGTCGATGCGCCCATGTGCCATGGTAAAAATAGACGGGCTTGGCCTCGGACTGGGGCCGCTCTTTTGGCACATAAATTGGCGCTATTACCTTGGCTTTTAACTCCGGGAATCTTTTAGCCAATTCTGGGGTAGAACACCACATCACTCCCTTGACGCGCTTAATCCAGAACCAATATAAATGAAACTTCAGGGTGGTTTTGAGTCCGTACCGCCAACTGAGTTCGTGGGAACTAAAGGCCCTAGGCATATCGTCATCAATGAAATAGGCTATTTTTGAGAACTCTAAGTGATGCCAATATAGCCACCAAAGCCAGCGCAACCCAATATATCGACTGATAATTAGCACAGCACCAGATCCAAAAGACTTGCTAAAAGGTGAGCAATGGGATGCATCAATGCATTGGATATCTAAGGATGGATCCAGCTCCGCCCTCGTCTGAAAATAGTAATACACACTTGGTGTAATTTCAGAGGATAAAACAATATATTTCAATGACTTATTCAATATTTTTAATTCTTAATATGAAGAATTGATGCGCTTGTAGCGGCAATAAAATGAGGATTATCTAAGCCCTTTTTCCCATAGCTAATAGGAACTCCCGACAAATCTTGCACCACTCCACCGGCTGCCAGTACAACAGCATGCCCGGCAGCGATACCCCACTCCATGGTCCTTCCTAACCTAGGATAAATATCAGCTTCACCAGCAGCTACTAGACACAATTTTAAGGATGAGCCAACAGAGCGTGTTTCATGGATTAATTGACCATTTAAAAGCTCATGAAGTGCATCATCGTCACCATGCGATCGACTAGCGACAACAATAAGACCATCCTGATGAGGTTTTTTGCAGCGAATTGGGGTCCTTGCAGACTCAAGGCCGCTTTCTTTAAAGGCGACATCTCCATAGCCAGCATATAAGCAATCAATGGCTGGTGCATACACCACCCCCAATATAGGTTTACCAGCCACAATCAGAGCGATATTTATGGTGAATTCACCATTGCGATTGATGAACTCCTTAGTACCATCTAAAGGGTCAACTAGCCAGAAGGTCTCAGATTCGGCCAAATTTACCTCAAAATTGACCGATTCCTCTGAAATAACGGTAATTTCAGGGGCTAATAAAGCTAATTGCTCAGAAATATAGGCATCTGCCATTTCATCGGCTAAGGTTACTGGCGACCCATCAGATTTATATGAACTTGATATCTCACCCTCATAAATAGGGATGATGATGGTGCCTGCTACCTTGGAAATACGAATGAGCCCCCCACTACTAAATCCTTGCTTGCTAGATCCATAAGTTTTTAAGCTTTTATAATTTAAAATACTCATAGGATCTGATTTTATTATTTATAGTGTTCATGATCTGTCTTGAATTATCGAACCAATTTCATCCAGAAACTGTAGCTCGCGTTGTTAATTCTTTTTTACTGTCCAGCGACAAACTCTGCTGGAGTTTGATAATCTAAACTTGAATTTCGTCTGATTAGATTGTAGTGCTTTCGCTAGGTTTCAATAATTACCCTGGCATGGGCTCTACTATGAAACCAGGTCATGGCTAAGCACTCATCTCTGAACTTACCGTTAAGATTCTCATTAGTACCGTTTTGACAAGGTTTACCTGGTTCAATGTTTAGATTGCATAATCCTCGCTCTACAGCCCATTCCAATAATACGGTACTGACAAACACAGGACCGTGATCACTGCGAAGAACCTTAGTTTGACCACGCTCTTTAATCACATCCTCCAAAACCTACACCACTCGCTTGCCTTTAATCAAGCCGGCCATATCAATACGTAGACTCTCTTTGGTGAACTGGTCTATCAGGGTTAAACACTTGAGCTTTTGTCCGTTGGCACAAGCGTCAAATACGAAGTCGTAAGCCCAACTTCATTAGGTCCGGTTACTGCATGCGGCTGTCGATTTTGACAACGATAGCGCTTGCGCGTCGTTTTTGGCGGGTACCTGCAGACCTGATCCAGCCCAAATGCGCGCTGCGCGATCACGTCCAAGAACAAGTCCATCTCGCCCTAAAAAGAACCGAATCCGTCTTGCGCCATAGCGAGGGTATTGCTCGGAATACTGGCGCATGGCCGCTACGATAGGCTGATCTTTAACAGGCATCTTGCATTGATAACCCAGTCTAGGTCTGGCCACGCTAAGCAGCATACAAGAAAGTCCTTGAGAGATGCCCGCTGAACTGCATAGCGGGCCTGCTCCAATCGATCTTGCAGCCTCACCACTTTTTTACTGCAATCTCCTTCATCGCTTCAATCTCGAGATCGCGTTCTGCCAAGATCTTCTTAAGGCGACCGTTCTCTTGCTCGAGTTGCTTTAAGCGTTTGACGTCATGCACCTAGATCGCCAAACTTCTTGCGCCAGCTGTAAATCGAGGGTTCGCTGACCCTGTGGCGCTTGTCCACCTCTGCTATTGGCGAACGATCTACCTCTTGCAATATCCAAACAATCTATTCATCCGAAAATCCCAGGACAGGTTACGCATATAATCAAAAAATGATTATTTGTTAATTTTCAGTCATATATAGCTCAATAATCACCATTGTTGCTATCGTAAGCTATCATATGAAACGTATTAATCATGGGTAACAATCCGAATTTAACCCAAGAAATAAAATAACATGGTTCCGTCATCAAAAAACATAAAAAATATTGATTGCAATATCTCGTTTTTTGCCGATTTTCATAAAACCCCAGATACAAGTCATAGTTAATTTTTATTGATAGCTTTGGATACTTTACATAACTTCAACCAGAGGTTTTTGTTGCGATTTGCTCTTTGTTGCAATGATGCTAATAAAAAGCAATTCTTTCGTAGATTGCATCAGCCAGCAAGCCAAATGATGCCTGCAAAAAATTCTATTTCCAAATCTTTTGCCCCCTCATTCTGGGTTGGGCATAGAGAATTCATTTCAGTCGGTTTAATGGTATGTGGATATTTAAGACAACCTATTGAACAAGGCTCATTAAGAGTGAATATTGCCATTGCAATAATTGATGCGTCCGAAGAGCTCAATCTTAAAATTTTAAGGGAAATTCAACTTGCATATTTGATGGGTGCCGATTATTTTATTTTTGCAGTTAATGAACTGCATATAGGACATCTCAAAGAATCAAAATTTAAAAAAGTTAGCGAAAAATATCGTGCTTTTGCCCAAAAAATGGGGGCTGAAACAATTCATTTTATTCCTGTATCGATTCTACATGATGATAATATACTTCACGCTAGTAAAAAAATTCCTTGGTACCAAGGGCCAACATTACTAAAACATTTAAACAATTACTCACTGAGGGATAACGATTATTCCAAAAAGCCCTTACGTATTCTGATAAAAAAGGATATTCAAGTTAAAGTGGAAGCCTGCGAGGCTGATAACCCATCTGAAACCTACTTTGGATTTATTGCAAGTGGGATCCTGAATAAAGGAGATGTCGTTCAGATACAGCCGAGGGGAAAGAAAAATGTCGTTACTAGAGTTTTTTTACTCAATAACGAAGTAAAAACAGCGACCGCTGGACAAAACATTTCCTTCGCTCTACAAGAATCCATTGAAATATATACGGGAGACATAATTTCCAGTATTGATGCAGCGGCTGAAGTGGCTGATCATTTTGAGGCAACTCTTATTTGGTTAAGCGATGAATCTTTATTGCCGGGAAGACAGTATGGACTCAAAATTTGTGAGCAGACTGTCACAGCTACTGTTACTAATATTAAATACGAAGTTAATACTAATAACTTAGAGCATTTGCCTGCTACAAATTTAAGGTTTAATAGCATTTCATGCTGTAATATCAAGACAAGTAAACACATTCCATTTGATAACTTCAAAGATAACAACTGGACTGGGTTTTTTACATTGCTTCATCAAAAAACAAATGATGTTTTAGGCGCTGGCTTTCTTCGCTTTGCACTTCGCCGCTCTCATAATATTTACATCCAAAATACCGATATCAATAAAGCTGCTCGGGCAAACCTTAAGCGGCAGCAACCTCGGGTTATTTGGTTTACTGGTCTATCAGGATCAGGTAAATCAACGATTGCTAACACAGTAGAAAAAAAACTCCATCAGCTTGGTATGCATACCTACATATTGGATGGGGATAATATACGCCATGGATTAAATAAGGATCTTGGGTTTTCAGATGAGGATCGAGTGGAAAATATTCGTAGGATTGCAGAAGTGGCTAGACTAATGACTGATGCTGGGTTAATTGTTTTAACTGCGTTTATTTCACCCTTTCGATCAGAAAGACAAATGGCAAGAGAATTATTTAGCGATGGTGAATTCATTGAAGTCTTTGTAGATACGCCCATAGAACTTGCCGAGGAACGAGATCCAAAAGGTCTTTATAAAAAGGCAAGGAACGGTGAGTTAAAAAATTTTACAGGCATTGATTCACCATATGAAAAACCCGACAATCCTGAAATTACCCTTAAAACAAGTCAGAATAGCGCTGAGGAGCTGGCTATCCAATTGTGTAATTTTTTGCAAAATACACAATAATTTAAATAAACTAACCTAGTTATCTCATAGCTGAAATGCAAAAAAAAATCTTAGAAATTAAAAATAAAGTGATGCACGTCTATAAAAATTTGGAGGCAAAATCAGGCCGTCTTTTTATGGCAATAGTAATTACCCCCACTTTATGCTCAATTATTTACTTTGGCATCTGGGCTTCTGATATTTATATTTCTCAGTCTGAATTTGTGATCAGGACTGCTCAAAACCCAAACAACCCTTCAATAGGAGATTACGCGATCGCCAGCTCGTTAACTACCAGCGCCATTTTGCAAGATAGTGCTGTAGTAGCTGGCTATATTGTATCCATGGATGGCCTAAAGGAAATAAATAAAAAAATTGATCTTATTAAAATATTTACATCGAGTGATATAGACATCTTCAACCGCTTTGCCTCATTCCGCTGGAATAAAAGCCCAGAAAGATTATTAGTCTATCTTAATAGTAAAGTTATATCAGTAACAGTTGATCCCATTTCATTCATCACGACTCTAGAAGTTAGAAGCTTTACAGCTGAATCTTCTCAAAAAATTAATGAAGCCCTTCTAGCGGGGAGCGAAGATATCGTAAATGAAATAAATGAACGAACTCGCCGGGACCTGCTTACATTCTCAGAAAAAAGCGTAAATGAGGCCAAACAAAATTTAGAAAAAGTAAGTGTTGAACTTGTTAGACTTACTAAACAAGGCAACCAAAATACCTCGCTTGACTTTGTGAGTAAATTTCAGATCCTTTCCCTTGAGAGGGATGCAGCAGAAAGAAGAATGGGTATTGCACTTGACGCACTAAAGCAAGCGGGAATTGATGCGCAACATCAGTCAATATATCTAGAAAGAATAGTTAAACCTAATTTGCCAAGCTATGCAATCGAACCGTATCGGATTAGCGGAATTCTAGCCACCCTAGTTTTATCGTTGATGGTCTATGGAATACTTAGAGTAGTTTTAACAAGCCTAAAAGAGCATGAAGAATAAAGGTGTAGCTTCAAATTTTTTGCCCTTAATTAAAGTTCAGTACAGAATAATTAGGGCATTATTTATCAGAGAAATACTCACTCGATGGGGTAGAAAAAATATAGGATTTTTATGGATATTTGGAGAACCCCTAGGTATGATGATATTTTATTTCTCATTTTGGAAAGCAAAAGGTGAATTTTCAGATCTGATATGGGCTCGTTATAACATATCCATTATAGGATTTATTATTGTAGGTCATTCATCATATTTAATGTGGAGTAATTCATTAAAGCTATGTACAAATGCAATTCGAAGCAATGGAGGCCTTCTTCATCATAGAAATGTTACCCCGCTTGATATATATCTTGCAAGAATTTTTCTTGAACTCGTGGCATCTACTGGCTCGTTTATTATTATCATGTCTCTATTCATTTTTATTGAAATAATCCCTCAACCAAAGGATTTAAGCCTAATGCTACTCGCCTGGTTTTTATGTGCATGGTTTTCCTTAGGCTTTGGAACAACTTTTGGAGCACTACTTGCTCAATATGAATTCTTAACCGCCCCATGGAGACTTATTTCAGTACTGCTTTTTTTCTCATCGGGTGTGTTTTTCTATGCAGCCTGGATTCCACAGCCATATTTTAATATTCTGATTTGGTCCCCACCCTTACAAATTAATGAAATGCTAAAGCATGGGTACTTCGGGTCAATTGTTAAGACGTATGAAAGTATTGGCTATATATCAATAGCCTGCCTAACGCTAACATTTTCAGGTTTTTTTTTGGTAAAGCACTTTGGGAAACATTTGCCCTCTAGACTATGATAGAAATAGAGAATCTCACTAAGGAATATAAGACACGTTCTGGAAAGCGACGAGTGTTAGATAATATTTCCCTCCAAATAAAACCAGGAGAGAAAGTGGGTATATTAGGTAGAAATGGGTCTGGGAAAAGTACTTTAATAAAGCTTATAGGGGGTTCAGAGGCACCCACATCAGGAGTAATTAAAAGGAATATGACCGTTTCATGGTCTGTTGGAATTAATGGAGGATTACAAAATACTCTTACAGGAATGGATAATCTAAAATTTATCTGTCGTATTTACAATAAATCCTACGACGATAAGATAAGTTTTGTTAAGGAAGTTACCGAACTTGGCAAGTATTTATTTGAACCTGTTGCGAATTACTCAAGCGGAATGAAGGCAAAACTTGGTTTAGCCATCTCAATGGTTCTAGATTTTGACTGTTATTTAGTTGACGAATCTTTATCGGTAGGTGATAAGAATTTTCAAGAAAAATATAAATCCCAACTAGAAAATAAAAGAAAAGATAAAAGTATGATTTTGGTATCACACCTTGAAAATCATATCAAACAACATTGCTCCACCATTTATGTTTTGCATAATGGAAAGCTAAAATATTTCCCAGATGCATCGGCTGCTTATGAATATTACAATATTCTAAAAAATGATTCCTCAATGGAACTAAGCAAATAATTAAAATAACCTATTAAAGTGACATTTTAAAGGGATCTGGAAGCAATTTGATCGCGAAGTTCTTGTATTTCTGATTCAAGTCTAACCAATGCCTCAATCGCACTTACCGCCAATTTCTCAAGCATATCTATATCTAAATTTTCACTCAAGGCTACAAAATCCTCCAATTTTACCGCCGTCTCATCATAATCCCACCATCGCTCATCATTGAGCATTAAATTCCTCTGCTCAGCAGGAATTAAATTCAACAAATTTTTATTGCTTTCATGGTAATAATCCATAAGCTCCAGGGCTATGTCTCGAGAAATTACCCATGGAGGAGGGGTTTCTGGCAAATACAAGTGCCTTCTTAATATGAAATCTATCGCAGAGTCATGAGGGCCTGGTCGAAGTTTTCGATTTCGAAGATAAAGACTCAGGATAACTTTTGATAAACCCCCATTACTTTCAAAACCCTCATCAAGCTTGGGAAGATTCAAAAAAGATAGAAAATCATAAACTATATTTGGCGTATGTAAGCGAAGATAAACTTCATTAACCCATGGGATAGAATGCCATCGGCGCTCAAGTTCATACCAGTCGGCATTTTTTTTATTTCTTAAGATCCACTTATCAATTGAAGCCGAAGACCATGCCCCCCACTGCCACCATGCTGAATTCATCCAAGAAATTTGAGGGCGAACATAACCCAAGACAGCAATATTAAATTTAGAATGCGATAAAAAACACTCAGGTGAAAAATTCTCCGGAAACTGACCCCAGCCTTCATTGGATAAAATTATGAACTCATAATTAGACCCTAATTTTAAAAAATCTTTTATCAACCCATTTTTAATATCTACCGATAGATTATTAAGATAGGATACTGGTGCTGATGTTGCGTATCCGTAACTTGATTTTTTGGCGCTGCGATTTAAGTCTTTGCCATAAAGAAGCTCCCCTTTGCTAGTAACAACGACATAAATAAACTTATTTTGATTAGATTGGGGGGCTGATTCAGTCGATAAAAATGACTGTAATGCACTTGAGCCACACTTT
>Ga0364922_10691_pt1 | contig 12751 bp, 14 predicted proteins | sample ExccelJu500001D4_2_FD_206955 | JGI IMG/M metagenome (GOLD analysis project Ga0364922, IMG submission 206955) | Enriched cells from Trout Bog Lake Hypolimnion, Wisconsin, USA - BchlTB.June20.5000.01.D4 | ecosystem: Environmental > Aquatic > Freshwater > Lake > Hypolimnion/Profundal zone | place...
GCAGCATCACTGCCCTGCCTGACTGCGCGTTTAGCTACTCCCATTCCATCTTCAATCGCGTCTGCAACTGCTACTGTCGCACGGGAAGCCTCGCGGACCGAGTCAGCGATATGCTCACCGGCCTTCTCGAATATGCTGTGTGGCATTTAATTCCTCCTGTTGGATATGCACAGCGAGTAGTCTGTCACTGACACTCGCGGAAGACTGATCAATCAAGCTCACTTGCTTGCATTCGGCACCAGTGCTCTGTAGAGGCATATGAGAGTTCGGTTTCTTAGACCACAAACATTGCTACTCCGGCGGCGAACATTGCTAGAGTAGTAATTGCCACAACGATCCGTCCCAGGTGCGAACTCGGTTGGCCCTGCATCAGTTTCTTGTCCGAAGCGACTACGAGGATTGCCACGAGAAGGAACGGTGCCAAGAGTCCGTTTATGACAGCCGTCCAGTAAAGTGCTTTGACCGGGTTCATTCCCGCGAAGTTAAGGCCGACGCCAAGTGCGGTTGAGAAGAGAATCAGAGCGTAAAATGCGCGTGCCTGCTTGAGTTTCTTATCCAGGCCTTGATGCCATCCAAGGGTTTCTGCGAAGGCATACGCGGTCGATCCCGCAAGGGTGGGAATGGCAAGGAATCCTACACCGACAACACCAACCGTGAACAGGGTCGCAGCAAACTTGCCGGCGAGCGGGCGAAGTGCCTCCGCAGCCTGGCGAGAAGTCTCGATGTGCGTGATGCCGTGGCGATTTAGAGTGATTGCCGTGGTGAGGATAATGAAAAACATGACCATGTTGGAAAAAAATGCACCCACGCCGACATCAATTTTTCGCAGACCCAGTTCTTCGAGGGTTGCTCCACGGCGCTCCGCAAGAGTAACCTGTCCCGCCGCTTTTTCCTCTTCCACCTCTTCGCTGGCCTGCCAGAAGAACAGATAGGGACTGATGGTGGTGCCGAGAATCGCTACCAGCATGGACCATTCATCGCGGGTACGCGGCAATGATGGAACTACGGTGTTACGCAGTACCTGGCCCCAATCAGCCCCGACGACGAAGGCGGTCACCGGGTAGGCGAAAAGAACCAACACGAGCCATTTGAGTACCCTCGCGATCTGCTGGTAACGTAGATGCACCGTCGCCCACGAAATAAGGAGCGCGAAACCCACTACAAATAGGCGTGAGTTGATCCCCGAAAGCATCTGGGCAGCATCCGCCATACCGGCGAAATCAGCGGCAATATTGATTGTATTTGCCACAAGCAGGGCGACGATGAAGGTGCGCACCAACCAGATCGGAAATCGTTGCGTCAGGTTGCCGGCCAAGCCCTTGCCGGTGACCTTGCCAATGCGAGCGCACATCATCTGCACAGCGGCCATCAGCGGCCAGGTCAGCAGCGCGGTCCAGAGCAGCTTCGTGCCGAACTGCGCTCCCGCGACGGAGTAGGTAGCGATTCCTGACGGGTCGTCGTCGGCGGCTCCCGTGATCACACCGGGACCGATCGCCTTCAACAACCTTCGCATCAGGCGAAATGAGGATTTTGTCGATGGGGGAGTCAGAGCGTACGCCTCCTAGTGACCACAACGGAAATCGTTCCAACCCAACATGGCACCAGTAGGTGGCGCGAAATTGCGCACTTTGCTAAGACGACAGCGGCCCAATTGAGAAGAAGGCCAGCAGCAGGGCAAGGGATCGCATGCCCACTAGGTGCCAAGGAAACCCATCGACATATCCAGTCGTATTCATGTTCTACAACTCAAAAGTACTGATTGAAAGGAAGCTGAACTGTGCAAGATTGACCACATGAGCCAAGAACATGCGTTATTACTTCGCGTGCTCAATAGTTGCTGGTTATTGCAGTGACTGAGCAATAGTGAGCAGCTCTTATCGCCCAAGCTCTGCCAAACTCTCGAAGTCTCAAGTTTCTTCCGAAAGTTGTTAGACGTTTTGATCAATGGTGGCCGGGTGAACGCATACCAAGGAGAATCCAACATGAAGTTGCACCACTCCGTCTTTTTGTTATTTGCGATTGCGACTTTTGTGGCATTGCCAGTACCGGCAAACGGACAGTCACTGGTAGCTCCGGAAGGCCCCCGCAGCATGGTTTTACTCGCAGTTCCAACCCAAAGTGACCTGAAGTATACGCGTCCCACTGAGGCAACAAAGCTCCGCAATTTCGCCTTCGATGCGTTTGGCCCATATCCCATAGCGGGTGCAGCAATGGTTGCTGGCGTTGGCCAAATGGACAATACTCCGGCGGCTTGGGGACAGGGCACGGCGGGATATGGCAGGCGATTCGGATCCGACTTCGGCATTGCTGCAATCAGCACTACAACACGTTATGCATTAGCCGAAGCGCTTAAGGAAGATACTCTCTATTACCGCTGTGAGTGCAAAGGCCTGCTGCCGCGGTTAAGCTATGCCGTGGTTTCGACCTTGACAGCGCGACATGGGGAAGACGGACATCGCGCGTTCTCCTTCTCAGCGCTGGTAGCGCCTTATGCGGGTACGATGACGGCGGTGTACGCCTGGTATCCCGACAATTATGGCGCTAGGTCGGCGCTGCGGATGGGCAACTACAACCTACTCGTAAGCGTAGGCCAAAACATTCTGCTGGAATTTTTGTACAGCGGCCCACATTCCCTGCTTTCCCGCATGCACCTCAACAATTCGCATGGTGCGCCAGACCCGGGTTCGAAGTGAGCGAAAACAACACAGGTAGCGCTGCAGCGCTTGCCGGGCGTCAAGCTTCTCTTCCGTCGGTGGATAAACGCGCTTCCAAGCGGATTGGCACCGAGTTCCTCGAGTGGTTCGGTGAGTTAGGAATCTTCTTCGGGCGAGTTGTGCGGGCTGGCGTGACAGCGCCATTCGAGTTCCGCGAGTTGTTCAAGCAGCTTGACGAAATCGGATCGCAGTCGTTGCCACTGGTTGGGCTGGCGGGCGCGGCGATCGGGGTCGTGCTGGCATTGGAGTCCGTGCAAAGCATGACTCGATTCGGCGCCAAATCGCTGCTTCCGGCGGCGCTTGTGTATTCCGTGGTTCATGAGATTGGCCCAATCATTACGGCCTTGGTTGTAAGCGGCCGGGTAGGTGCGGGAATCGGCGCAGAATTGGCGTCGATGAAAGTAACCGAGCAGATCGATGCCATTGAAGCGTCTGCGGTGAACCCTTACCGGTTGCTTGCAGCAACTCGCATACTTGCTTGCGTTCTTATGCTGCCGTTGCTGACTCTTGCTTCTGATGCGTGTGCTTTGTTGATGGGTTGGGTTGCGCTTGCCACGGTTGAGCCGCTCTCATTCCACCAGTTCATCATTAGCGGCTTCAATGGCTCAGGATTTAACGACTTTCTGCCCCCAACGTTCAAAACTGCGGTCTTTGGACTGATCATCGGGCTGGTCGCTTGTTTTCAGGGAATGCGTACCCGAGGAGGCGCGGCAGGCGTGGGACGTGCTGCCACCAGTTCGGTTGTCCTGTCGTCGCTCTTCGTAATCCTGGCAGATGTTGTGCTGGTGAAATTCATCATTATTTTCTTTCCCTAAACAAATTATGGCCACAATCGATCAACTCGGAATAAACCTGGAAACCGACGAAACTGGACTTGCGACGGCTATCGAGGTCGAGAACGTCTACAAATCCTTCGGGACTCAAACGGTCTTGAACGGCGTAAGCCTTACGGTGAACCGCGGAGAAACCCTCGCGATCCTGGGGCGCAGTGGCACCGGTAAATCCGTCTTGTTAAGAATGGTCATCGGTCTGCAAACGCCTGATTCGGGAGCGGTGCGCATCCACGGAAAAGACATCACCGGACTGTCTCTCGATCAACTCAGTGGAATCAGGAAAAAGATGGGCTTTCTGTTTCAGCATGCCGCTTTGTACGATTCGCTCACCGTCGAGCAGAACGTGGCTTTTCCTCTTCAACACCATAGACGTGCAATGTCGGCGTCCGAGCAGCGTGATCTTGTCAAACAGTTGTTAGCGGAGGTTGGCATGGTTGGGTGCCTCGACAAGATGCCTTCGGATATATCTGGGGGCATGCAGAAGCGAGTGGGGCTAGCGCGCGCATTAGCGTTGGATCCAGATATCCTGCTGCTTGACGAACCGACCGCAGGTCTTGATCCGATCAGCTCCGCTGAAATAGATGAGTTGATCTTGAAGCTTCAGGCGGAACATCGCATGGCGTCGATCGTGGTCACTCATGATTTGCACAGCGCAAAGACTATTGCAGGTCGGGTAATACTCCTGAATCAAGGCAAAGTTACAGCCGAGGGAACCTTTCAAGAACTTCAAAGAAGCGATGATCCATTCGTTCGTGAGTTTCTGGAGCATTCGTAGGAGAGTTTATGTCACGTGCAGCGCGTTTGGGGGCTTTCATCGTCATTACCCTGGCCATTCTGGTAGCCGGAGTCTTTATCGTCGGAAGCAAGCAATACCTTTTTAGCTCGACCTACCAGGTGAAGGCACAGTTCGGCAATGTTGCCGGGTTGGACGCGGGAGCCGATGTGCGGATAGGCGGCGTTCATAGCGGAACTGTGCACAGCATCGTGTTGCCGCACAAGACAAGCGACAAAGTCACAGTAACTATGGATCTCAGCAAATCGACACATGAGATCATCAAGCAAGACTCTGTGGTTACGATTGAAACCGAGGGAATGTTGGGCAACCAGTATATGGCAATTTCGTTTGGCTCTGCTGGCTCTCCTGACGTGCGAAATGGCGACCTGCTCGCCAGTCAGCAGCCACTGCAAATGGCAGACCTGCTCAGGAAGGCGAGCGATATTCTGGATAGCAGCCAGCAAACCATCCAAAACACCACACTCGCAACCGCGAGCCTGGACTCGATAGCCGCCAAAATCGACCACGGTGAAGGAACTGTAGGCGCGCTGGTGAACGACCGGCAACTCTACAACAACCTGCAACAGACTACCGGCACCATGCGCGCCACCATGGTTCAGGCGCAGGCGGGAGTAAACGATTTCCAGGAGAACATGGAAGCGCTGAAACATAACTTCCTCTTGCGAGGATACTTCAAGAGCCGCGGATACGAAGACTCAGCCGAACTGGCCAAATATGAAATAGAACGGATGCCGTCAGGCACGCCCATCAGGGAATTTACGTACTCATCGAAGCAGCTATTTGAGAAACAGGATTCTGCCATACTGAAAAACCAAAAATCTCTACATGTGGGCGGCGAGTTTCTAGCGAACAACCAGTTCGCGTTTGCGGTGGTTGTGGTATCCGCAGGCAAGGAAGGCGACGCCCAGAAAGAAATGGTGCTCACTGAAGCGCGAGCCATGGTCGTACGTGAGTATCTGGTAGCGAGCTTCGGTTTTGATGACAGCCATCTTAAGACGCTTGGGATTGGTAAGCAGGCGAACATTAATTCGGATGGAGACTGGGGGACGGTGCGCATTCTCATCTATCCAGCAGGAACCGAAATTCCGCGCGCTAAGGTATCGCCAGTGGCAGTCTCTTCTCCGGCTGCTCCAGTTCGCCAATCGAAGGCCCTCTCGGGCGACGAACCGAAAGCACGCGAATAGGTTAGTTGTGTACGAGGCGACGCGCGCAAGAGGATACCACTAACTCTTGCGCGCTTTTAAATGTCTGACACGGAAGCCGTAATCGAGTGATTCACACCCGTACGCGCATCTCGCTTTCGAGTAAAGCGGGATGATTAGCAGCAACGATTGCTTCCTGTGAACGCATTAGTTCCCAGGAGTAATCAACTTCCTTTCCACACTTGAAGCAGACCCGGTACGTCCGTTTCTGAATTGTAAAGACGCGGCTCAAGTCGGCATGATGGCACTCGAACGCAAATTGGGCGATCCTACGGAGAGCGTTCATAAATCCTGCGTTCTCTGCCGTCGTTCGCATTTCCCATTCGCGTCCAGCCACTCCAGGAGAGAGTGAACGCTTGTGCGGGCCAAGGCGATTGCACAATCAGCCGCCCCATAATAGACGTTGATTGTGTCGCCATCGGCATCCATGGTGTTACCACAGGGAAAAACGACGTCGTTAACATCGCCGCGACGTTCGTATTCAGCCTCCGGGCCAAAGATCCACTGATCCCCGCGGCACAGACACCTATCTGGTTGCTCAAGATCAAACAGAGCCAGCCCCAATCGATAGAGACATCCCGAAGGCGTCTGCCGTACTCCGTGATAGAGCATCAACCAGCCACGGTCGGTCTGAATCGGCGGCGATGAAAGTCCGATTTTGTTCGCATCCCACCATGCTCCGCGGCGCGCCTCAAGCATTACCTTGTGACTGCCCCAATGACGCAAATCAGGCGAGTAGGAGATCCAGATGTGTGCGCCCAGTGCCGTCATAGGCCTATGGATGAGCGCCCAGCGCCCGTCGACCTTGTGCGGCAGAAGTGCTGCGTCTTTATCGTCGGGTGACATGATCACTCCGAACCTCTCGAAGCTGCGGAAGTCCTTCGTAAGTGCAAGCGAGACGCCGGGGCCGCCCCGCGAATAGGAGGTGTAGACCACGGCATACTGCTTCAGATCCGGCACATAAGTAATTCGTGGATCTTCAATGCCCCATAGCTCTTCCGGATAATGCTCCGGGTCTGCCATCAGCGTTGGTGTTGGATCAATCTGCCATCCATCCACTCCGTTTGTCGAGCGAGCCGCAGACAAGTGTGAAAGTCCGCGACGGTCCTCCACGCGGCAGAGCAGGAGGGTCGAGCCATCTTCAAGGAGCGTTGCGCCAGCGTTGAAAACACTGTTGATCGCGTAAGGCCAGTCTTTGCTGGTAAGAATCGGGTTTGCAGCATGTCGGTACAGCAGTGGTTCGGCGTGAACTACTACGCTCATGAAATCTCCAATGGAGTGCTAAGGAAGGGGCGTGAAGTGGCGATAGTTTCGTGTCTGGCAAAAGGCAGCTCTGCGTCCTCCAACAGACGCATCTCAAGCAGTGCCATCAGAAAGGAAAGTGTAGACTCCGCCCCCTGGTTTTCGTTGACCCGGTCGGGATGCAATCCATCACGGCACCCGCCAGTGCTGGAGTCATAAAGCACGATTTGCAGATCGTTGTCGCCCAGAAACCAATTGAACGCCGACCATGCATCTTTCAGCCATCGGCTGTCGGTGGTTGCGCGGAACGCCTGCAAGCACGCTGAAACAGTCGCCCCAGCCTCTACCGGTTGTTGGTCGAAGCGAGCCCTGTCGCCACCCTTGCGGTGAAAGCCCTGCGAACCAATCGGAACGAAATGTCCTTTGGTCTCGCAACGCTGCATCGTCACAACCCAGTCCAATGATTCCAGGCCAGCCGCAAGCATAACCTTGTCTGAAGTACGTAAAGCACACGCGATCAGGGCTTGGGGCAGTCGCGCATTCGAATAGGCAAGCACGTCTTCAAACCAATGCCACCCAGGCGTGTGGTTTGAAGAATAGATATCGAGCAAACGATGCGAGAGTTCGTCCATCGTTTGCATGGAGGCTCTGTCTCCAGGAAATCCGCTAAGGTATTCGTGCAGACCCAGTGCCGAAAAAGCCATCGCTCGCGGGCTTTTAAAGCCAGTAACCGCAGGGAGCGCTGATTCAAACAGCCTCCCCGCCGCGCCCCGCAGATCCGCGGATGTGGAGCGCCCCAGAACCGTTCCCAGTCCCCATAACGCACGACCGTGACTGTCTTCTGATCCCACAGCCTCAAGCCACTGACGTTCGTAGCTCAGGAAGTTTCTAAACCGGCCGGTGGCGGGATTGAACGCGTGCCACAAAAATGCCAGGTAGCGCGATGCAAGGTTGGCCGACTCTGAGAGCGCGGTCATTCCTAACTCTTCCATCAGCATCGCCACAATCAACGCGCGGGCGTTGTCATCTGTCGCGTAACCTTCACCATAATTTGGAACTGAGAACACAGCGTGTTGCAAAAGCCCAGTGTGATCGGTCATCCGGTACAGGTGGTCCAGTTTGAAAGATGGCAGCCTGTCTAATGTTCTTTCGGCATTCAAGTCTGAGAATGCAATTCGAGGAACCTGCATTCGATCGGAGCGGGCGCGTACAAACGTGCTCATGTAGGATTCGGCAGCCTTGTTCCAGACCGTATCCCGTGAGTAGAGGTAGGCGCGCTTGCGCATGGCATGACGGGCGACTTCGTTGTCCAGCAGTTCTATTGCCGCTGTCGCGATCGCGGCGGAGTCTTCAAACGGCACCAGCACTCCACGCCCTTCGTCCAGCAGTTCAGCTGCATGCCAGTATGGGGTCGAAATAATCGCCTTACCCGCTCCCAGCGCGTACGCCAGAGTGCCGGATACGGCCTGTGCTTCGTAACGATATGGAGTGATATAGATGTCTGCGGAGCCGACGAACTGCGCCATTTCCTCAGGACTGACAAAACGATTGTGGAAAATCACATTGCGCTCAACTCCGAGCTTTCGTGCCAGGGCCTGGAGCTGCAACCGGTACTGGTCGCCCTCGCGGCGCCGGATGTGCGGGTGCGTCGCGCCCACGACCATATACACGGCCTCTGGATGCTCGGATACGATATGGGGAAGCGCCTCAAGCACACGCTCAATTCCCTTATTCGGAGACAGCAAGCCGAAGGTAAGCAATACCGCTCTGCCCTCGGTTCCTGAAGAATCTTTGTAGTAATTCGGATCTCCAAACGGTAGGTCCGGAACGCCGTGCGGAATAACATCAATCTTTTCTGCAGGTACGCCAAACACTTCTCGCAGAAGCTTCGACGAATGTTCGCTCATCACGATCAGCCGGTCAGAGAGCACGGCGATCTCGTCCATCACGATGCGTTGTGTGGCGTCAGGTTCGCGAAGAACGGTATGCAGCGTTGTCACCACTGGCATCTTCAGCCGCCTCAGCAGCCGGAGGATGTGGCTGCCGGCCGGACCGCCGAAGATGCCATATTCATGCTGCAGGCAGACCAGGTCAACGTTGCTGAAGTTAAGGAAGTCGGCCGCATCGTCGTACGAAGAAGGATCGCCTTCTGTTAATTCGAAGCGTACGCGCGGTGGATAGTTATACTGCGATCCGGGATCGTTCACTGCCACGGCCATTAGCTGTGTCGCTTCGTACTCCGCACCTATGGCGTCGCACAGGTCCGTGGTGAACGTGGCAATTCCACACTGCCGTGGAAGATAGTTCCCGATTACCGCAACCCGGCTCGGAAGTGAAGCGCTAACTCTCGATCGCAGAGAGGCAGCAAGTTTCCCTTCGAGCATCAGCGTGCGCAGTTTCATCCCGGGCAACCGTCCGCTCAACGACATATTCTCTTGTGACGCCAATGAACTCTCCTTGTATTTGCTACTCACTGCTCAGCGGCGTCCCGTGACCAGGTTGTAGATCAGCACGATCAGTGCCACGACCAACAGGAGATGTATGAGCCCGCCGGCGATGTGAAGGCTGAAACCGAGAAGCCACAGAATCAAAATAACTACGAAAATTGTCCAAAGCATTTCGAATCCCCTTTAACTGGCCGTGCGCCCAGGGTCCGATTCCTTCCCGGGCACACGCCTCATATTCGCAACTAGCTAGTTAGCTGCAATGGCCTGCGCCTTTGCGCCTCTCACTGCATTCAGGAAGCGCTCGGACGATTCTGTTGCCGCTACTTTTCCTGTCAATACAGCGCGGGTCGAAACATGACGGCCATAGATGGCCTGCATCGAATCGTCATCGCGGCGAATCGAAGCGCCATTTAGCGTGAGTCCAGCAAATGCGCCCTTGGCACGAGAGTAGGTCAGAATCTCTGTATTCATCTTCCAATCGGTGTCGGCTGATGCATGACGGCCCACTGGCCCCGCCGCCGCAGAGGCGTCGGCTCCCAGTGCGAACTTGCTCTGCAGCAAATGCTGCATACCCCTGTCATTTTGAATGATCATGACCAGGTCGACACCTTCAATGCCGATCTGTAGGCCCCAGCTTCCGCCCGTAATCGCAAAGAATGCTGGTGCGCTCCAGCCCCCGGCGGTGCGGCACGTGGCTACGCCCCGACCATTTTCCGCGCCAAACACAAAGCCGCCCTTGAGCATGTGCGGAACAACTGCAATGCATTTCGCATGTTCGAAGACTTCTTCGGGAATGCCTTTATCCGGCGCACCCATGATCTCGTGCAGCACGTTGGCTGCATTATCCAGACGATCGGTGGACTTCTCGCGGTGGGACTGCGCCCAGCCAAGGCTGGTTAAACTGACTAACGCTACGAACAACATGATCTTTTTCAAGGTGAGGCCTCTGTTTTTCTACCCCTGCACGGCAACTCTGCGTCCATCGCATTGGCAGCGTGGCGAGGTACTTCCGACCTTAGCGGTTCGCGACGGAGCCGTCTGAGCTATAGTGCTCACGTTAGATTTTGACTCGGAGAATGATTCCGTAGAGACTGTCACGCTTGCTGCAACTGTCTTCCATCTAGAGGACTTGGGAAGGATGACGCAGTGTACGTGTCCTCGTAGATAGCAGTGTATCTGATCTTACCATGCCATCCTTTCCACTCCTAATGCTCTTGCCAACGCTTCCGATTCGCCTCGCTTTACACGCGAAACCTTCCGGATTTGTCCGCCTCTGTTGCCAGTTTCTCGCCAAGCCCATAAGCGTTCATGGAATGTTCCAGCGCCCGCTTGCTGAGTTCGTGAGCGGTCAGATGATCTCCCTTGTCGTGGGCAGCGGCGGCAGCCCGATGAGCGTGAATCGCAAGGTTGTGCATCTCTGCTGCACGAGTGTGTGTACTTTGTGACATGGTGTTCTCCTCAACATCTTCCGGCTCTAGCTAACCAGGACAGCGTCGCCGTGCACTGCGCACGAACTGGGTTTTGTTCCTTCAATGATGTCTTTGGCCTTGGCGATAGCCTCGGGCGCACCATGAACTATCAGCAGAAACTTGTCTGTCTTCAGTGCAAGTTCGTACTCAACGATGCTGTCCTTTGGTATTCCGATACTCGCCAATCCTCCCCCGATCGCGCCTATGCCGGCAACAACTACAGCACCTTCCAGGCCTGCCACAATCCAGGCCACTAGGGGGCCAGCAACCAGGATGGGGCCAATGCCCGGTATGGCAAAAACAGCAGATCCAAAAAGTAGTCCCCAAAATCCGCCCCAGAAAGCGCCAACTTTTCCCCAATGTTTCATGCGATCGCCAGTATTGTAGTAACCGACGACGTGCTCATCTGTGTGTTGGCCTTTCGCTGCGATTGACAGGGTCTTCATATCAATGCCAGCCTCTTGAAGGCACTTAACTGCTTGCTCTGCCTGTTCGTGCGTATCGTAAATGGCTACAACGGAATTGCGGTCGGTCATTTCTATCTCCAATTTCTCTAGTGAATAGACATAACTGCAGGCAACTGCTGCATGAGTAGGCAATACAGTCGCGCGTTTTTTCTTGCCATAAAACAGCACTTACTGGATGAGTGTCCCACTGCTTAGTAGTGCGCGCTTGGGGCAATCGAAATCGCTCAGGGTATCAGCGGTCCTCCACATTCCAGGCAAGCAGCCTCAGAACGAGGAGTAATCCGTCCGCAGTGGGGGCACATCCTTTGCGCGGCGGCGACTGCCAATTTTTGCTGCGGCTTCTGCCACGAAATGTAGATAGCTGAGAAGATGACGATTGCAAATAACAAACGCGCGAGAACGCTGATAAGCGTCACAGGGTCACTCCTTTCTCCGGGACTTTGTTCCAGATGCAGATGTCTGACGTGCTGCGTTGTCGGTTCGCCGTATCGATTATTTTCCAATCCGAATTCCGGCGAAGGAATGAAGAAGTCCAGAAACATTCAGTAGCCATAACACAACAGCGATGACTACAACGGCGTTAAGTATTGACTTGATGGTTCGCTGCATTGGGATGAAGCGGTTCACCAGCCACAGGACGACACCTACAACGATCAGAACCTCTACAAGTTGGATCAGTGGCATAACTCCGACCTTTCATACTGCGTGGGCCAGCGCCACTCATCCGTTCTGAGGTGTTGCCCAGCAGGCCTGTGAAAAACAATGACAGGAATGATCGTTTGTGCCTGAGCTAGATAGCTCACATGGGAACAATCTTAAGTAGTTGAGCGCTACCGATATCTTGGACACACCCCGGGCTTGGGCGTATTTGGTAGTTGTTGAAAACGGGGATACTTCAATTTGGAAGTCTTAACGCTATGAAGAGACAGCCGAAAACCAAAAGGCTGCCGGGTGTGCGGAATAGTGCCCGGTGGTGGTCTAAGTCTTTTCTAGTACCTCCACCTTTCAGCGTCTAAGCAGAAGTGACCACTTCTTGAAGATTCGCCTAAGCAGCCCTAGCAGCGCTGAAAGATGTTGCTTGCAAAAGAAAATATTGCGGGACAGACGGATTTTGTACATTGGTCAATTGTGCTCAGACCTCGAAGGCTATAAATGGCATCCTTCTCTAGGACGGAGGTCGGACGCGAATGAAGAGCTTATCTGCAGTTACCACATGGCACCAGGAGAGCACGCCCACTCGAAGAGGTGGATTCGTCTCGCGCTGTTTTCTGGCGTCGCCCATCGTGATCCGTGTATTAACCATTTTCCTCGTTGTCCTGATGTGCAATGTCAATTCGCCTGCGTACTCCGTTCTCACGCATGAGGAAATCGTAGACTTGCTCTGGGCCAGTCAGATCAAACCTCTGCTGCTCAAGCGATATCCCGGCTTGTCAGAGGATCAGGTTAAGGAGGCGCATGCCTATGCTTATGGAGGCGCCGTTATCCAGGACCTCGGCTACTACCCATTCGGCAGCAAAGAATTCAGTGACCTTGTTCATTATGTCCGCAGTGGGGACTTTGTCCAGGAATTGCTAATCCAGA
>Ga0364922_10490_pt1 | contig 12749 bp, 16 predicted proteins | sample ExccelJu500001D4_2_FD_206955 | JGI IMG/M metagenome (GOLD analysis project Ga0364922, IMG submission 206955) | Enriched cells from Trout Bog Lake Hypolimnion, Wisconsin, USA - BchlTB.June20.5000.01.D4 | ecosystem: Environmental > Aquatic > Freshwater > Lake > Hypolimnion/Profundal zone | place...
TAAAACATCGATTAGGGGGATCGTTTCATCTAACTCGCCATGAATCAAAATCGTATCCGCCGGGACAGGAGCTAGCTCCCATTTGCCCGCAGCACTACCCACCATCACCAGGCGCTCGGCCGGACGCCCCAAGTCAATGAGTCGTTGGATTAAATGGCTACCTACAAAGCTCCCAAAGGAAAAGCCTGACACCACAAAAGGCAAATCATTCGCAGCGTTTACCCAATTCTGAGCTTGCGTCACTGAAAGGTTTGCCCAAGAAGATGGGGTTCGCATCCAGTCACTAATATGCAACAGGTCTTCCAGTTCACCGCGACCATCATCATGCACGCCAGCCGTTTCACCAACCCCCCGAAAGTTTGGACGGACGCTAACATAGCCGAGCTGATTGAAGGCGCGCGCCATCGTTTGCGCAACCTTGTTGTCCATTGTGCCGCCCAGTAAGGGGTGAGGGTGTGCTACCAAAGCCAAGCCCCGGACAGGAAATGTAGGGTCGGCCTTCAGCTCGTCAGGTAAATCAATCGAGACTTGAATCGGGCCGACTAGACCGACAATCGTCATCACTTGGGTACGACTATTCATAAAAGTATTCTTTAAATTAATTGCAAACGTTCAACTACACGTCCTTCAACTAGATGAGACTGAATGACCTCTTCAACATCTTCAGTATCTACAAAGGTGTACCAAATTCCTTCTGGATAAACGACCATGACTGGACCATCATTGCAACGGTCTAGGCAGCCGGCTTTATTCACGCGAATCTTTCCAGGCCCAGCCAAGCCCAATTCTTTTACTCGGTTTTTGGCATATTCAAATAGTGCGAATGCATTGTGTTGAGCACAACAATTGTCACCGTTGCTACGCTCATTGAGACAAAAAAATAGATGGTGTGAGAAGCTCATAAGAAATTATATCGATCAATATTTAAGGCGAAGGCTCAATTTATCCCACAATAGCCAAACTAAGGCTAGGGGTAGCCATGCTATGGAGACCCATTGCATTAAATCATTGAAATGCAATAAGTGCCCCTGATACCAATGGCGCAGAGTCAAAATAAAATAGGGGTTATCAGGCAATACATAGATTGCTAAAGTACTCCCGAGCAAGCAAACCAAAGCCAGCCACGTTTTTAAAACTATCGGCAACTGCAATGCCCATTTCAAAATTACGCTGGCGATCAGCATTCCCCAGAGTGCGCCATCAGTCAACCAAAGCAAGCTGTACTCAGTGCCAAACTGTAAGGCGGTGAAGAGTGTTTTGATGAGCACGGTCAGCAATAGCAAGCCATTGAGAATGCGCCACTGTGGCGCCTTTGGTCTCATCCCCAAAGAAAGGAGTAAAGCAGCGCCCAGCCAGCAGATTGAGGTAATCAATGTCTCCTGTAAAAAATGGTTAACCACTGTCGTGCCCCAATCAATCGAGCCAAAAATGGCTTGCCCCCATACCCCAGTACCCAGCCAAGAGCTTTGCGGATAAATCTGAGCCCAAGGAAAAAGCAGCAGTAAGGCACAAGCAATCCAATTCAGACCAAACCATTGGTCAAAACATCGTCTAATGACGCTTCCGGAAAGCCATTCTGGCCCCAAGGGGATAGCTAGCAAGCCTCCCAAGACACCACCCAGGATATTTGCCCACCAATCCATCTGACTAGGAATCCGGGTCGGTAGCCAAGTTTGAAGAGATTCCACGAGGAATGCCAATCCAGCGCTAGCCAAGAGTGCTAATCCCAAGGCCACAAAATTGCGCCGACGTGGATAGGCAGCAAAAACCAGCAAAAATCCCAGCGGGATATAAGCCAGGATGTTGACCGAAACATCAAAGAGGGTAATGAATCGAGGTAATGGGGCATCCAACCAGGCCCAGGGGGCTAGGCTAGTTTCAAAGTCAAAATCGAAGGGATTCAGGCTTACATACAGAATTAATAGTGCATAGGCAAGACTCAATACCCTAGCCATAGGCATGGCCTGCACTGGCCAAACTAATTTTCGGGGTCTTTGATCTTGAGCATGCATTCCCCAATTCTAGGCTAGACCTTTCTACAATAGCCTAATGAGTAGCCATTGCATCCTTGAACGCGTCGCAGAAACCGAATCTACTAATGATGACCTCATGGCGCGCTGGCGTGCTGGTGAGTTAATTGATCCGATTGCACGTCTGGCTCAAAATCAGACCGCTGGCAAAGGTAGAGCAGGTCGATCTTGGTTAGCCAGTCCACAGGATTCACTTTGTTTTTCCTTGGCATATCCCTTCCAAAGAAAACTCGCAGACCTCTCTGGTTTGAGTCTCCTAGTTGGATTAGCGGTAATCTCGGGGATCTCAAAAGCACTAAATCTTTCAGAAGATATTCTCTACCAAAGGGGATTACGCCTCAAATGGCCAAACGATTTATTGCTAAATCAAGGAAAGCTAGGCGGCATTTTGATTGAAGGTGGTCAAACAAAAATCGGCGATCCAAGCTGGATGATTATTGGCATTGGGATCAATCTACAAAATGCGCAGGCTTTTAATGAGGCATTGCACCAAGAATATCCCATTACCGCATTAGATCAACTCCTCAATCCGCAAGAAACAGTGCCCGATGCAGAATGGATTTGGTTAAAAATGGTTGAGGAATTGGAATCTGTACTGTCTCAATTTGATCAAGCAGGTTTTAGCCAATATCAAAAACTTTGGATGCATTGGGATGCTTACCAAAATCATCCTGTCCGCATTACTGGTGCAGGCCAAGAAGCGATTGAGGGGATTGCGCGAGGAATCGATGCTTCTGGTGCTCTTAGACTAGAGACTGAAGAAAAAATGATCAGCATTCATGCGGGAGATGTTTCCTTGAGGATTACAAAATGAGCCTCTACTTATTGTTTGATATTGGCAATACCCGAATGAAATGGGCTGCGATTGAATCCACTCACAATCCCTCTGATCGTCAGAAAAAATTATGGGCTTACTCTGGTTCAATCAGCAGTAAATCTTTAGAGTCTGCTGAACATCGGGCTGAACTTGCTGACTACATTGCTAAGACCCTTCCCAAACCCGATGCCATTGCTTTTGCTTGCGTCGCCGGCGACCGAGCAATCACCAATCTGAAAACACTGTTTCCGCAATGGGATGATCTGGTCTGGCAAGAGCTCACTGGTAACACTACATTCAATGGAATGCGGACGCTATATCAAGAGCCTAAGAAGCTTGGGGCAGACCGCTGGGCTGGCCTCATCGGCGCTCGCGCACTATCCAGCACCAATACTTTAGTGGTCAATAGTGGAACGGCAACGACGATTGATTTACTGGGAGCTAACGGTATACATTACGGCGGCTGGATTCTGCCAGGCTTAGATTTGATGCAATCCGGGCTGCAAGTCAATACTGCTCAGCTACCTCTAGCTATTCGCTCAGCCGAGCACTCCGGCTTTGGACTCAATACCAATGATGCAATCATTTCTGGATGTGATGCAGCACAGCTTGGCGCAATTGAATATGCAGCGCAGATTGCTAAGTCAATCAATCATCCAATTGAGCGGATTTATTTAGATGGCGGTAATGCCAAAATTTTGCATCAAGCGATTCAAAAAGGCTTAACGCCAAGCTTAGGCCTTGCTGAATGCGTTGATGGTTTAGTGCTACGCGGACTATGGTCCTGGCTACTGCAGTCTCAAAAGTCTTAAGACCGAATACGCCCTAATAAGGTAGTGGTTGAGCGCTCATATACGAAAGGGATCGCAATCGCTTTGCCACCCCAAGTCTTAACTAGTTTTGTCTCATCGAGCGTATCAATTTCATAATCACCGCCCTTAACGTAAATATCCGGACGAATCTGCTCAATGAGCTTCACAGGGGTTTTCTCAGTAAAGATTGCTACGAGATCTACGCTCTCCAACGCTGCTAAGAGTGCTAGGCGGTCTGCCTCATTATTAATAGGTCGATCATCACCTTTGCCCAGCATTTTGACTGAGACATCTGAGTTGACCCCAACCACCAAACTAGCGCCTAAGGATTTTGCTTGCGCAAGATAGCTTGCATGGCCGCGGTGAAGAATATCGAAAACCCCATTAGTAAAAACCAGAGGTCTGGGTAATTGTGCAATCCGCTCGTGTAACTGCTCAGGCGGGCAGATTTTTTCCTCAAAAGATGGCATTGGCAGCGAAGTCATGACTCAATATTAAAGCTTTTGATACTGTCAAACGACATTCCCCAGAATGTCTTAGACTTGCACACCTAGACACCTTATTTACAGGCGCACCATGACCCAATTTCATAGATTAATAGCACTTCTGAGCATGACTCCATTTTTACTAGGATTAGGCATGAATTCCGTTAAAGCTGCACCAGCAAGTTGCAGCCCCTTGCTTTCTCATACCTTCCCCCGACTACAGGACGAAGCGCCTCAAAATCTTTGCCAATATCAAGGCAAAGTGCTGTTAGTCGTCAATACTGCCAGCTACTGTGGCTTTACGGGTCAATACGAAGACTTAGAAAAGATCTATGCCAAATATAAGGACCAAGGCTTTGTCGTTTTAGGATTTCCGTCGAATGATTTTGGTCAGCAAGAACCGGGTAGCAATAAAGAAATTGCTGACTTCTGTAAAAATACCTACGACGTCAAATTTCCAATGCTTGCCAAGAGTTCTGTGAGCGGATCAAGCGCGAATCCCTTGTTCAAAATGCTGATTGCCAAAACTGGCACAACTCCCAAATGGAATTTCTATAAATACCTAATCGATCGCAATGGCAATGTAGTCGATTCTTTTGGAAGCATGACCAAACCAACAAACAGCAGTGTGGTTGATGAAATCCAAAAGCTCCTAGGGGAAAAAGTTCAGTGAGTAAAAAAAGAATTGCCATCATTGGCGCAGGTATTTCTGGCCTTGGTTGCGCCTATGCATTAAGACAGTGTCCTGAGACTGAAATTACCCTCTACGAAGGAGGCGATCATATTGGCGGCCATAGCAATACGGTAGATTTTTCTTTAGATATCCCAGACGGTAAAATTCAATACGGAATTGATACTGGTTTCTTAGTGTTTAATCGCAAAACCTATCCTCGCTTGCTGCGCTTATTTGAGCAGATCAAAGCACCGATCGCGAATTCTGAAATGTCTTTTTCTGTTTCGATCTCGCCTGACGATCAACATCGCGGTGACCGTAAGATTGAGTGGGCTGGCAATGATCTCAATTCTTTTTTTGGACAAAGGGCAAATCTATTCTCTAGATCATTCTGGACAATGGCTTACGATATTTTGCGCTTTAATCGTCTTGCCACTAAGTTGGCTCAGAAACAAATCCTTGCCGGGCAAGAATATGCGGAACCCGATGAGCCTATCGCTGATTTTTTAAATCGCAATCGCTTCAGCCAAAGCTTTAGAGAGAATTATTTTCTTCCGATGATTGGTGCAATCTGGTCATGCTCAGTTGAGCAGATGCTGGAGTTCCCAATTCAAACGATGGTGCGCTTCTGCCATAACCACGGACTATTACAAATCCAGAATCGTCCCCAGTGGCTTACAGTCCAAGGTGGATCCAGAGAATATGTAAAGCGTATCGTAGCCGCGCTCGAGCAACATCAAGTAAAAATTCAGCGGGAAGCAGTGATTCAAGTCAATGCTCGTCAAGATGGCGATTCGCCAGTCGAAGTCATCAGCTCAAATGGCAGCGCTCTATTTGATGAAGTGGTGATGGCCTGCCACAGTGATCAAACTTTACAACTCGTCAAAGGCATCGATCAGACTGCGCAAAACATTTTGGCTGCCATACCCTATCAAAAGAACCGCGCCTTTTTGCACACGGACCAGCATTTCCTACCCAAAACACAACGCTGTTGGGCAGCATGGAATTACACCGCCAAATCTGGTGCGGCACCTTCTGCAAAGAAACACGTGAGCGTGAATTACCTCATCAATCGTTTGCAGCCTTTGCCAGACGCGCTGAAAACAATACCCATCATTGTGAGCCTTAACCCATCAACCGAACCAGATCCTCAATTGGTACATGCAGAGATTGAATACTCCCATCCCGTTTTTGATATGGCGGCCATTCAGGCGCAAAAGCAATTACCGTTGATTCAAGGAAATAATGGAATTTGGTATTGCGGTGCATGGACGGGCTTTGGCTTTCATGAAGATGGCTTGCGCTCGGGTGAACTGGTTGCAGAAGACTTACTTGAAAATATTCACTCGCCCTCACAATCTCGTCGGACCCAAGACGCCCAATAAATGAATCAAGCCAAGATCAATTTTGGATTCGTTAAACATCGTCGTTTTAGACCAGCTCAAAATGCGTTTTCTTATGGAGTCTTTACGCTATCCATTCCGATGCGCTCCAGAAAACAAGCCCCTCAACTGTTAAGCAAGCATGGGGTTAGCGATAACCAAGCCGGCTTATTTGCTTTTCATGATCGAGATCATGGCCTAGGGGGCAACTGCTCCCTTCAGTGGATTGAGAAAATCCTAGAGGCAAACCACATTCACAATGTTGATGGCGAGATCTGGCTACAAACCTTCCCCAGAATATTGGGCTACGTTTTTAATCCTGTCAGCTTTTGGCTATGCACTCGCGCCAATGGTGAAGTTCAGGCAGTTCTGGCAGAGGTCAATAATACTTTTGGTGAGCGGCACTGCTATCTTCTATTTAAAGATTCTGGCGAAACTCTCCGCTCCGGGGAGACCCTGCTCTCTCAAAAAGTCTTTCATGTTTCTCCATTTTGCTCGGTGAGCGGCGAATATCACTTCCGCTTTCTCTTTCCCAACGATAGCAATAGCAAGCATCACTCTCTATGCCGTATTGAATTACATGAGGATGGCCTGCCCTTAATTCATACCAGTATCAGCGGGGAGGCACGCGAGCTAAGTCGAAAAATGCTTTATATAGCATTCTTGCGTTATCCTTTAATGAGCCTAGGGGTGATTTTTAGGATTCACTGGCAAGCCTTGAAATTATGGCTTAAAGGCGTTCCTTTTCACTCAAAACCCAAACCTCCTGAACTTGAAGTAAGCAGATGAATCGTCCCGGTCAATCCCTTCTCTCTCGTCTGAGCTTCTCGCGCCCCGAGAGAAAAAATAGCAAACCCCATCAGAGAGGCTTTGCTGCAACTTCATTACTGAAGCTACTGGAAAAGCTCCAGACTGGATTTCTGGTGATGCGCCTTCCGGATGGCAGTACTCGCCAATTTGGATCATCGTCGGACACCCTCCACGCTGAAATTCAAATTCTGGATTGGTCTGTCTTTAAAGCTACCCTCTCCCATGGCGATATTGGTTTTGCCGAAAGCTATATCAAGGGTCACTGGGATACGCCAGATTTAAAAGCCATACTAGATTTGGCTGTTTGTAACCGTGCTTTACTAGAAAAAGTGATCTACGGTAGCTGGTACGGATCTCTGTTTTATCGCATCAAACATTTTCTGCGGGATAACACCAAGTCGGGGAGCCGAAAAAATATTCACGCACATTACGATCTTGGAAATGCCTTTTATACGCTTTGGCTGGATCCAACCATGAGCTATTCCAGCGCATGGTTTGCCAATGACGATAAACAAACATTAGCTAGCGCCCAAAAAGCCAAGATTGAGCGCATTCTTCAATCTCTTAACACCAAACCCAATAGTGAAATCTTAGAAATTGGCTGTGGCTGGGGCGGCTTTATGGAAGAAGCCATTCATGCAGGCATGAATGTCACCGGACTCACTCTATCGACCGAACAAAAGCGCTATGCAGAAGAGCGACTGAAAAATCTTGGTAGTCAGAATCAGTTTGAAGTGCGCCTTCAGGACTATCGAGACTGCAAAGAACGATTTGACGGAATTGCCTCGATTGAAATGTTCGAAGCGGTTGGTGAAAAACACTGGCCTGAATATTTTCAAACGATCGCACACTGCCTCCAAGAAAGCGGTAAAGCCTGCATTCAGACGATCGTGATTGCTGATGAACTTTTTGCACGCTATCGTAATAGCACAGACTTTATCCAGCAATATGTGTTCCCAGGCGGAATGCTGCCATCGCGTTCAGTATTTAAATCCTATGCTGAAAAGGCAGGCTTGAAAATTGAATCTGAATTTGCATTTGGTCTGGACTATGCAAAAACACTTTGTGTTTGGCGTGATAGCTTTAATGGGAAGCTACAAGAGGTAAGACGTCTTGGGTTTGATGAAGCTTTTATTCGCTTATGGAATTTCTACTTGATGTACTGTGCGGCAGGCTTTGCTCAGGGCAGCATTGACGTGATTCAATTCACACTCAGCCATCAACCCAGGCTACAGCCCCATGAGGCCTTTCACTGATGAAACAAAAAGGTATCGAGCAATTCGCAGGTAAACGAGTCTGGGTCATTGGGGCTTCTAGCGGAATTGGTGAAGCCTGCGCTAAGGCCTTGCTTTCACAATCTGCCAAAGTCGCCTTATCTAGTCGTCGTGTTGAGCGACTGAATACGATTGCAGCGGAATATTCCCAATCTCAGAGCTTGGTTCTTCCTCTAGATGTTACTCATACAGAGCAAATGCAAGCTGCCTATCAAACCATCTCAAATCAATGGGGAGGAATTGATTTGCTCCTTTTTGTCTCAGGCCTATATATTCCACTGAGAGCAGATGGATTTGAGATAGATGCTGCTGAAAAAACGATTGATGCGAATTTGCTAGGCCCGATGAGGGCCGTATCGATTGTCTTACCTGCTATGCTCAAGGCGCATGATGGACACATCGCAATTGTGGGGAGTGTAGCGGGCTATAGTGGCTTACCTAAAGCGCTAGCTTATGGTCCAAGTAAAGCGGGCATCATCAATTTTTGCGAGACCCTGTTTTATGACTTGCTTCCCCAAGGAGTGAGTGTTCATATGATTTCCCCAGGGTTTGTCGCTACGGAGGCTACAGCTCAAAATGATTTCGAAATGCCTGCACTGATTACTGCTGACAAAGCTGCCCAAGAAATCTTATCTGGCATTCAAAAAGGGGAGTTTGACATTCACTTTCCGAAGCAATTCTCAGGTTTTTTGAAGTTCCTCAGAATTCTGCCCTACCCGATTTATTTCTGGATTGTCAGACGCTTCGTGAAGATTTAATGCCCCCTCTAGCAAGAGAGAGATTATTTGTAGCGGTCCTTGCGAATCTTGTCTTCCAAGAAAGTCATCACCTCAATTGCCTTCGCTTTAGAGCCAGCTATGGAAGGTGAAGTAACGTAGCGACCTTGCATCACAATGGTTGGCACGCCATCAATGTGATATTGCATCACCAATTGGTTGGCTGCTTTTGCTTTTGAAACAACTGCAAACGAGCGATAGTTCGTTAAAAATGCATTGCGATCGATGCCCTGCGAGGCTACCCAATCCGCAATTTCGTTTTCAGTTAAGAGGCGTTTATTTTCTTTATGAATTGCATAGAAAACTTTGTCATTCAGAGCATCGGCCTTACCCATGGCCAATAGCGCATAGTAAAGCTGGCTATGCGGTAAAAAATCCTCTCTAAAGGCAACTGGTACCCTTTGGAAAGCAACATCTTTTGGCTGGCTCTTAACCCATGCACTTAAATCAGGTTCAAAGTCATAGCAGTGTGGACATCCGTACCAAAAGAATTCGATAACCTCAACCTTTCCCTTTGCTGTAACTGGCTGCGCATCAGGCAATACTCGATATTCAAATCCTTCTTCAATTTTTCCGCCAGGTATTTTGCCTTGCGCGTTTGCTACCCCAACTAATAGTAAGCAGGAAATAAAAAGGATTGCTCTTCTATTGAATGTGATCATGATTTATTGGATTTAATCAGGGTGGTTTTGATGCCCATTTTGCTTAGCTTATCGCTGATCGCTTTACTATCATCGGCTGAGTTGAATGGACCAACTCTGACCCGCCACACCGTATTGCCATCAGTTGTGAGCTCGCTGAGCTGCGATTGCACTCCCTGAATCGCTAAGTTTGCTTTTTGAGCATCTGCATCTGCTTGCTTACTAAAAGCGCCTACTTGCAAAAAGAATATAGCTTCTGCTTTGGCCGCTGGGGCCGGATCAGGAGCCTTCTTGCCACTAACTAAATCCCCAATCGGGTCTAAAGCCGGGGCTGTAGTTTTACCCTGCAAGGGCTTATTCAGATCTAGAGGTGCTGGCGGCGTCGAATCCTGGCCATCTGAGCTTGGGGCAGATTTGATATTCAACGGGAGATTTGGGGCGCGCACTCCAGGTCTTTCCTGGGGTGTATTTTTGGACAAGTAAAACGCAATCAAAAGTGCGGCACCAAGACCGACTGCAAGGCCAACCACAAATCCGATGAGGGTCCCGCCATATTCAGAATGGTCTTGAGTTGTGAAGCGCGACAATTGATTCGGTTTTTTCATCATATCCTCATCTTACATTTTCACTTCAAGCCTAGCTCACATCTTAGCGGGTGCTGAAACCCCTAGCAATTTCAGGCCATTTTGCAGCACTTGTCGCGTTGCAGAAAGCAAAGCGATACGCGCCAACTTTAAGGCTGGATCATCGACCAAGACCCGGTCAGCATTGTAAAAAGTATGGAAATCTCCTGCTAAGTCTCGCAGATAAAAAGCGAGGGCATGAGGTGCTAGCTCGGTTGCTGCCGCTGCCAACATTTCCGGATATTCAGCCAAGCGCCTTAAAAGATGATCAGAAGCTTTGCTATTGAGTAAAGATAAATCTGCAGTCATCAACTCACTAGGCTGACCACCCCACTGTTGGAGGATCGAACAAATCCGTGCGTGGGCATATTGCACATAAAACACAGGGTTCTCATCATTTTGTTGCAGAGCTAAATCAATGTCGAATACGAATTCAGTATCAGCTTTGCGCGAAATTAAGAAGAAACGCACTGCATCACGACCACGCTGCAAAGCAAGGGCACGATCTGCCTCGTTCATCTCATCACTAACACCACCAGACCATTCAACCAGATCTCGGACGGTGACATAAGATCCTGCGCGCTTAGAAATCTTCACTTCCTCGCCATTACGCATCACGGTTACCATCTTATGTAAGACATACTCAGGATAGGTTTTGGGAATAGTCCATCCCCGCTTTTGTGCTACACCCTGAAGACCTGAGCGAACTCGTGCGATCGTACCGTGGTGATCGCTTCCCTGAACATTAATGACCTTCTCAAAGCCACGTTGCCACTTGCTGGTATGGTAGGCAACATCAGGCACAAAGTAAGTAAAACTTCCATCAGACTTGCGCATCACACGATCTTTATCGTCTCCATCCGAAGTCGTATTGAGCCATAAAGCGCCCTCAGACTCATAGGTCTTTCCGACCTGACTTAAGTCTTGCACGATTTGAGCAACACTGCCATCGGTATATAAAGAAGATTCAAGATAGTAACAATCAAATTGCACACCAAACGTTTTAAGATCAATATCTTGTTCATTGCGCAAATAGGCAACTGCAAACTGACGAATTGCCTCCAAGCGATCTTCTGCGGAAGCGCTTGATATATCTGCTACAGACCCTTTAAATGCCTGTGCAATATCAGCAATATATTCGCCGTTATAAGCCTGCTCCGGCCACCCTGAATCGCCAGGCTTTAGTCCATCAAGACGTGCCTTAACTGATAGCGCCAGATTGGCGATTTGTACGCCTGCATCGTTGTAATAAAACTCTCGATGTACACGTATACCTTGGGTAGCTAATAAATTAGCTAGAGCATCACCAAGTGCGGCCTGTCTTCCATGTCCAACATGCAAAGGGCCCGTTGGGTTAGCAGAGACAAACTCGATCATGGCTTTAGGAGAATTTGGGCCAGCCGGGACAACTCCAAAAGCTTCGCCAGCAGTCAAGACCTCATTGATCACCGAAGTCTTAGCTGCATTACTCAAACGGAAGTTAATAAATCCTGGACCAGCAATCTCACAAGCTTGAATTAACTCATCATAGCCAGCCTGTATTTTGAGGCGCTCGACTAGAGCTTGAGCCAATTCCCGAGGATTCATTTGCCATGCTTTAGCAATCTGTAGTGCAATATTGCAAGCAACATCACCATGTTCAACTGCTTTAGGCCGCTCCAGGCGTGGCTCAGCCGGCTGCGCTTGGCCATGCTCTAGGGCCAAACTCTTTAAAGCGGCGCTCAGCATGGCGACTAAACGATTTTTATTGGTTAGCAACATAGAAGAGTGAGTTTATCAGGTGGTAAGCTATCAGAATGATCTATCAATTTCGCTCCAAAGCGGGTCCCGATGTCATTATGCTCAGCGATTTGACTGAGCGGATTTTTACCATTCTGGGGCGGCAACTCGAAGCTCAGGGCATCTTTACCGTTGAGCAGCTCCCCAGCTTAATCACTGCGCTAGAAACTGCTATTTTGAATGACCTAGAGGAGCGCAAAGAAAACGATAAGCCCAAAAAAAGTGATCGCTTGGGGCAGCGCGCATATCCTTTTTTAGAACTCCTTAAACAGTCCAACGCTAAAGAAGAGCCGGTAATGTGGGGTGTTTAGGCTAATTTAGCTTAATCCAGTGAGCTGGATAATTGGCGCCGAACCTCTTCAATAGCCTCACCACGACGCAGCGCTAAATCAGCTAACTGGTCTTCAGAAACCTTACCCACATTAAAGTAACGGGCCTCAGGATGGGCGAGGTAAAAACCGCTCACACTCGACGCTGGATTCATGGCCATCGATTCAGTCAAAGTCATTCCAATGTCTTCTGAACCCAGAACCCGTAATAAATCTTTTTTTACTTCATGTGCAGGGCAAGCAGGGTAACCAGGAGCCGGACGAATGCCTCGATAATCTTCATCGATCATTTGCTCATTGGTCAACATCTCATCGGTT
>Ga0364922_10702_pt1 | contig 12603 bp, 2 predicted proteins | sample ExccelJu500001D4_2_FD_206955 | JGI IMG/M metagenome (GOLD analysis project Ga0364922, IMG submission 206955) | Enriched cells from Trout Bog Lake Hypolimnion, Wisconsin, USA - BchlTB.June20.5000.01.D4 | ecosystem: Environmental > Aquatic > Freshwater > Lake > Hypolimnion/Profundal zone | place...
AGCTCACCCCCGTCAAACTAATTGGGTCGCCGTCCGCGTCTGTCCAGTTCGTCGCCAAGTCCGCCAAGGCAATGGCCAAATCCACACCTTTAGTTCCCACCACCGTCAGCACCGCTGCCGCCGGCGGATGGTTGGTCACGATCTGGTCGAACGCATTGGTGCTGCCCAGATAGTTGCCGTCACCGGCATATTGCGCCGTGATCGTGTTCGTGCCGCGCGGCAGGTTCGTAATCGTCAGGCTGGTCGCCACGCCGCTCACCAGATTGCCCGTGTTCAAGACTGTCCCGTTCGTCAGGAACGTCACACTGCCACTCGCCGCCGCCGACAGCGTCGCCGTGAAATACACCGCGTCGTGGTAGCCGTTGGTCGGCGCGGACGAAGTTACCACCAACGATATGCCTGCATGGTTCACTGCCACCGTCACTGTGTTTGTCACGTTCTTGTAATCCGTCGCGTCCGTCGGCGTGAAGACCACCGATGCATTGGTGCTCGGCGCACTCGGCACAAAGGCTGGCTGCAAGAACGTCAACGTGCCCGGCACCGTCACCCCCGCCAGATTCGTGAACGTCCCGCTCAACGTCGAATTCGTCAACGCCTGACCATAGGTAATCGCCGTCGCAGATAAAGCCGTCGAAACCACCGGTGTTCCTTGGTTCACCGTCTGCGTCAAGCTGTTCGTGCTGGTCAAGTAATTGGGATCGCCCAGATAAACCACTTGGATGGGATGCGGGCTGCCCGCCACCGTCAGACCGCTGGTGCTGTAACTGGCCGAGCCGCTGGTCACCCCATTGGTCGCCACTGGCGAGTTATCCACATAAAAGACATAGTTGCCGGTCGCATTGCCTGCCGTCACCCCGTTCGTCATCAACGTCGCCGTGAACGTGACGCTCTGGCCATAAACCGACGGGTTGACCGAGGAGGTGAGCGCATTGGTCGTCGTCACCGCCACGGCATAGTTGGTTAGGATGACCTTCGTCGCCGTAGTCACGACGAGGAAGGTGGCGTTCGGGTTGCCGACCAGTGCCACCCGGTTGCCGGCGGTCAGGTTGGTGAACGCCATGCTCAACGTGCCGCCGTTGGTCAGGATGGTGAAGCTGTTCGTCGCCGCCGGCACAAAGCTGTTAATCAAACTCACGCTCAAGCTGCCGCCCAGCGTGGCGTTGGTGGTAACGGCAACCGTGTCATAATAACCGCTAGAGTTTGTAAACGCGCTGGCGTTGGTGGTGCCACCGATGTCAATGGCCAGGACGCCGCCGGAACCTTGCACATAGTTGCCTTGGATTGTGGTTAAGCCGGGCGTGCCCACATCACCGGGAGCCAGCGTGCCAGCGGTGTTGTAGAATGTGCCTTGCACCGTGGGTGCCACCGAACCGGAAAGTTGGCTCGCATTAATCGTGCTGGCCACCAGCGTGCCGCCGTTGAAGGCGAACACTTGCCGCGCCCCCGCGCCTTGGGAGCCGGCGATGGTGCCGCTCACCCACAACTTGGCCGAGTTGGTCAACGTGAACGTCGTCGTGCTGTTATTAGTGCCGGAACCGATATTAAGGTTGACGCCGCTCAACAGGGAAAGGCTGCCGCCGGACAGATTATAGGTAACGGTCATGTTAGTCGTATTGTTGCCCAACTCCATGGAGCTGGTGGAGAGGCTGAGCACACCACCATTCTGAGTGCCGGTAAAATTGCCACCCCCGTTATTTGCACCGAAGGTGCTGCCCATGCGGAAACCGTAGCTATTGGATAACAAAAACTGCCCGCCATGCATTGTAAAAGTCTGGCCTCCTTGATTCCAATAGAAATTTTTATTCGTGACCAAAACGGTGCCGTTGTCAATTTCGCCATTAGCCGCGAACGCGCCATCATTATTGAGATACCAAACGCCGTTGGTGAACTTGGCCAGCATACCGGCAGTGGCGAGGGCTCCTGTCACCGTGTTGGTCGAGGTAGCGGATCCCGCCAGAATCACCGTCGCGCCACTAACACCGCCGATGGTGCCAATGGTGTGGTTGCCGGCAGTCTGGTTCAAGGTGAGGACGCCGGTGGTATTGTTGTTATTGAGCGTGGCTCCGGCCCCATCCACCGTCCCGATGGTTAGCGAGTTGGTGGTGTTAAATTGCAGCGTAGTGCCGCTGGTCAAGGCGAAGGCATTGGTGCGCAACCCGGCCCCGCCGGCATTCCCAATCTGCAGGGTGCCCGCCCCCACCGAAATCAAACCGGTGAAGGTATTGCTAGCCGTCAGCATCAATGTGCCTGCGCCTGCTTTGCTCAACGCTCCGTTGCCGGTCGTGCCGGTGGCGAGGGCGCTCGCCAAGGTGACACTATTGCCCGTCGTATCAATCGTCGCTGTCGAATTGTCATCCAGCTTCAGCCGGGCCGACAGGTCGGCCGTGACACTGCCACCCCATTGCAGCGTGGCACTGTTGGTGAATTCAATCGTCCCGATCGTGCCCAGCGCAGCGGAATTGCTGACGGAAATCGTGCCCCCGCTTAACAAGGTGCCACCGGAATAGCTATTGGCGTTCGGCAGCGCCAGCGTGCCCGCCCCTGCTTTGGTCAGCGTGCCGTTGCCGGAGATGGCCTGGCTCACCGTCGGACTGTCAGGGACGTTGTAAACCAAGGCCCCATTGTCGGTAATGCCGCCGCCGCCTAATGAACCGGACACCGTGCCGTTGCCCACCTGCAAGGTGCCGCTGTTGATGGTGGTGCCGCCGTTATAATCATTCGTGGTCAAAATGATCGTGGTGCCCGCCAGCGATTTCACTAGGCTCGCTGTGGACGTGATCTTGCCTGCGCCCTGCAAGGTATAGGTGGTGACGCTGTTGCTGAACGACACCGACGCTGGCACGACCGCCACACCGGTGAGCAGATTCACGGTCGGCTGCGCACTGCCCAGTTCATCGAAGACAACCGGATCGCCATCGGCATAGGCCGTGCTCGTTCCGCCAGAGGTCAGGTTGGTCCAGTTAAGGTCGCTGGTGTTCCAATTCGCCGTCGCCGTGCCCAGCCAAGCCAAGGTGGGATTACCCGTGGCGGAAATGGCTTGCGTCGTCTGCGCGGTGGAACCGTCGGAGGCGATGACCACATTGGTGGCTGTGTAGTTGCCTATGGCATATTGGTGCGTGGTCAGCGTGCCGCTGGGGATGCTATTTCCCGCCGTAATGACGTTCGTGTAAGCTCCGCCGTCGCCGTAATAGACAATCCAGTTGGTGATGGCGCCGACAGCATTGTTATTGGCGAAAGTGACGGTGGTTCCCGCCGGGGCGGTGGCACCGCCCACGGTGAAGCCGGCGGATAACGCCGCATAATTGGTCAAAACCACCGTGTTTGCATTCGTCAACAGGACGAAACTGGCACCGTTCACGCCGTTGGTGCTGGTGATGCCCACGCGGCCGTTATAAACATTGTTGAACGCGGCGGTCAAACCCTGACCGGTGGCATAGTTGGTCACGATGGTGAACTGGCTGGATCCGGTTATTCCCGTCAGGGACGTGTTCGTCCGCACCAGCAGCGTGCCGTTCAGAATTGTCTGGTTGGTGACCACCAACCGGTCATAGTAGCCAGCACCACTCTGGAATCCCGTGGCCGCCGTCGTGCCGTCCACGTCAATGTCCAGCGTGCCGTTGGCCGTTTGGACATAGCTGCCGTAGATGGTCGTTAAACCGGCAATGTTGGTATCACCCGGTGCCAGTGTGCCGTAGTTATTGGTTAGGGTGCCATAAGCACTGCCCGGGACAGACTGGAGATAGAACATACTCAAGCCATTGGCCACCAATGTGCCGTTGGTCCAAGTGAACACCTGCTTGGGATTACCACCCGCGCCGCCGGCAAGGTTTATTTGCGAACCATAAAGGCCGGTGCCACCGGCACCGGTGGCGGGGCCGGAACCACTAATGATCAGCTTGCCGCCGCCCAAGGTAAAGGTGGTCGTGTCTGTGCCATTTGTGTCCGCGCCGATGCCCAAGCAGCCATCCGTGCCGCCACCAATTATGTTCAGCGTGCCACCCAGCAGAGTATAACTCACGTTGGTATTGGCGACATTGTTACCACCCATGCCAAAACCGGTATTGTTGCCACCTTTGTAGATGTTGAAAGTTCCACCCGATTGAACGCCCGTAACCGGCGAATAGCCGTTCCCATTTGGCCCATTATCACCGCCGAACCGGAAGCCATACTGAGAATTGGCGCTCAAGTTAAACGTGCCGCCAGCCATCGTGAAGGTCTGGTTCGCCGTTCCGGTAAACCCGACGCGTTCACCGCCGCCCGAGGTGTTGACCGTCATAGTGCCGTTGCTGATGGTCAGATTTCCGGTGTAATTCCGCATATCGCCAACCACGGTCAAGTTGCCGCCGTTGACCAACAGCGTGCCGGGGGAGGCAACCAAGCTTCCTGAATTGGTCCAGTATCCACCATCCAGACGCAGCGTCGTATTGGCAGCGGCATACAAGCCGGGGCTAGCACTTAGAATGTTGGTCGAACTGCTACCTGTCACTCCCAGTATACCAGCGCTCTTGTTGATGATATTGGAAAAGGTGTTGACACCGTTGGCCATGGTCAACTCCAGGGTGCTGCCCGCCAGCGTGGCAACATTGGTGATACCGCTCAAAATGTTGGTGCAGGTGATGGTGCCGGCCTGCGTGTAATTGTTCGTCAGGTTATAAGCCAGCGCCCCGGCATTGATGACGATGTTGGTGGGAATGTTACCGCTGCCCGCGCCGTTGCCCACCTGAAGCACGCCACCGCCGTTGAGGATGGTGGTGCCGGTGTAAGTATTCGTGCCGGTAAGGGTCACGTTCTTGCCGCCATTCAGCGTCACCGCGCCGGAACCCTGTATCGCCAACGCATTGGTATAGTTATAGGTGTTGTTGACAAAGAAGACGGCTCCCGGAGCCGGGCTGTAACCCGCGTTATTCGTCACGTTAAAGTTGTTCGCCGTGTCGTCAAACGTCACAAAAGCGCCTTCCGTATAGACGGCGGGTGCGCCGTTATTCCAGTTCGGCGTCGTGGCCAGATCCCAGGTGCCGCTCTGGTAACCTTTCCACGTCAGGTTGGTGACGCCCACCGTGCCCGAGCCGGCCACCCCCAGCACCACACTGTTCGCTCCGTTCGTGAGCGTCAGCGTGAGGCCGCCAACCGTCAGATTGGTGGTGCCGTTGCCGGCAAAGACGATCACGCCGGAACCCTGCTTGGTGAAATTATTGGTAATCAGATAATAGGTGCCGGCCGCCAGACTGCCGTTCAACTGGAGGTAATTGGTGTTATTAACCACATTGGTGCCGCCCACCACAATCTGGTCATAGCTACTGGTGCTTTGAATGTTGAAGAATAATGAATTTCCGCCGCTCAAAGTCAGGTTAGTAGTGATAGTGAGCGTGCCGATAGTGCCGAGGCCGCCCGGCAACAGCGCGCCTGACGCGGTGATGCTGACCGGGCCGATATTCGTGCCATTCATGCCGAGCGTGCCGCCGGTGACGGTGGTGGTGCCGCCGATGGCGTTGTTGGCGTTGGTGAGATTCAGCGTGCCGGGGCCGCTCGCGGTCAGGTTGCCGGTGTTGGTGATGACGCCGCCGAGGGTCAGCGTGTTGCCAACCGCCACCCCGTTCGTCGAGGCAGAAATCAAGTTGACGACGTTGGTCAGGGTGGCGCTGACGGTGTTGGTCAGCGAGCCGCCAGCCAGCGTAATCAGGCCGGTGCCGAGGGCATTGTTGGCGGCGGCGTTCACAAGGCCGTTGCTGATGGTGGTGCCGCCGGTGTAACTGTTGGAGGTAGAGAGAACCAATGTGCCGGTGCCGAGCTTGGTCAGGCCGCCGCCGGTGCTGTTCGGATCCTGCGTCAACTGCACGGTGTTGGTCACAGTAAAGGTGCTGGAATCAATAGTCGCGCCGCCGCTTTGCACATAGGCGAAACAGTTGACAGTGGTCGCGTTGGTCGCGATCAGGGTGCCGCTGGCACCCGCCGCCAGTTTGCCGTTATTGAAATAGATGTTGTTGCTCACGCCGCCCAAGATGACTGAAGTCACATTCGTCAGCAGGCCGCCGTTGGTCAGCGTCAGCCAGTTGTTCGTCGCCGCCGTATAGCCGCCGATTGTCAGGCTGTTGGTGGAGAGGTTCCACAGCGAACCCGCGCCGGTGATGAGCGCGTAATTGTAATTGGCGTTGGTCATGTTGCCGATGGCGCTGGCCGCGCCGCTCACCACCTGCGCACCGTTGGTGACGATCAGAAAATTGTTGGTCATCAAGGGACTGCTGAAGGGACCGTTCTGATAGGCACCGCCGATGAACACACCATTCGGGACGGAGAGCAAGCTGCCGCTATCCGTTACGAGCACGGAGTTCCCGCTGCTTAATATATTGGCAGCCGCGTTGCCCGCGCCGCCAATCGTCAGTTTGCTACCACTGCTGGCGGCATAGAATTTGCCGCCGTTGTTGATCGTCAGTTGATTACCGATCGCATATCCCCCCCCGGTATTGGCCCCTCCGACCGCCCCCCCCAAACTGTTTTTGCCACCACCCGCATTGGTCACCACGCCGCCGGCGCCGATGACCCACACGTTGCTGTTCGCATTACCGCTAGATGCCGTTATGCCCACAAAAACGTTGGCAATGCCGTTAAAATTCAACGTCGCGTTGTTGGAGATATAACAGGCATTGTAGGCGACTGTGGACACAGTAGTATTATCGCCCACGTAAAAATTTTCTTGAGATCCCGTTACATTCACCGTGGCATTGGTGATGACGAGCGCGTTGCTGGATGAGCCGCTGCTGCCGACAATAATGCCGCTAGCGCCGGAATTATTGCCATTCAACGTGATGGTGCTGGCGGTGCCCAAGCCGCCCAAGTAGGCCATGCTGCCGTTGGCGCCGCTGCCGGCACCGATATTCAAATTCACGTTCGTCCCCAAATACACGCTGGCCCCGTTGCTCACCGTGAGCGTGCCCTGACCCGCGTTACCGACATATAAATTCGCGAGGGTGGCCAGGTTCGTTGAAACGAAATTGGCGGTGGCACTCGAACCTGCAATCACGACCGCGCCGGTGCTGCCAGCAGTATTGCCGATATAGAAGCTCACGCCGCCGAGGAGCTGGTTGGTAAAGTTGCCGCCCAAAATATTCAGCCTGGCGTTGGTCGTCGAGCCTGCGCCGCCCACCACCACGTTGCTGACGGTCAAGGTGGTCGTGCCGCCGGTGGTTGAATTACTCATGGTCAGCACGCCGCCGCCCTTGTTGGTCAACAGTAAAGAACCCAGGTTCAAAACCGATTCGGCGTTGGTCAGATAAACAGTAGCCCCGTTGGTGATGATGGCCACGTCGCCGGCGTTGATCGGGGCCGTATTCGGAGACCAGTTGTTGTTGCCGGTGAACTGTCCGTAAGGAGTATTGGTGAAATAATCGGTCGCGGCTTGGGTGGACCGCGCCGTCATGAGTGTCACGGCGACGAGCACCAACATCCGTGCGAATCGAAAAATTAGGGTTTTCTTCATGGTTTGTATAGTCGTTGATGGTTTTTATTGAGAAAATGTTTTCGGTTTAAGCCGACACCTTCGCCCTCCTTGCGCAGATGGCTGCGCTAGAGATGCTAACGGATTACATTTCTACATATTATTCAGATTGAGGACAATTTATTCGGCAACCACTGTAAATGCGAGGTAAAGAGTTAATGACAAAACTATGACAGGCCGGGCGTTCAACATTGCAACGGGCAGTGAATCTCGCGAAAGACCTCGCGTCCTTGCTAACTTCCACAAAACTGCAATCAAATCAGCCGGTTTTCATGCGGGGTGATTTTGCGTTAAACTTGTTTCCAATTGCCACGCACCGGACAAGTCATCTGGCCGTTCAATTCTTTTGGCGATTCGATTTCATATTTCTTCGGATCCCAAATCACTTCACCGCCGGTCTTGATGGCCATGAGCGAAAGATGGCTGAGAGCGTCGGAACGGAGCGCGTCCTGAATCGGCGCGATGGACGGCGAACGTTCGCGCACGCTGTCCACGAATGCCTTGTAATATCTGTCATGGTAGAGCACGCGCTTGGTGCCTTCGCATTGGTGGAGCTTGAACCAAGTGGGATTGCTGGCGCATGAGCCATCGCGGCTCAAGCTGACCCAGCCCTTGGAACCAAAGAAAGTCGTTCCGTTATCAAAAAACTTGGCATCGGCACCCTGCACATCCGTGCGATATTTCTGGACGATGGGCTTGGCGTGGTTGGTGCTCATAAAGTGCATCGGGATGCCGTCGCTAAATTTGATTTCCACATCCCACGTCGCGCAGGTATTGAACAAACCGTTCGGCGTCGGAAAATTTCCTGCCCCGCGGAATGAAACCGGCCCCTTGGTGTCCGAGTCCATGCCCCAAATCGCGATGTCCAGCGGATGCGCGCCCCAGCCGGCGATGAAGCCTAGCGAATAGTCCGAACAAAAATACGAACCTTTACGGGTGATGCGATCCTTCGTGCAGGGTTTCATCGGCGCGGGGCCGAGGTAGAGTTCGTAGTCCAGTCCGTCCGGCAAGGGAATTTCATCGAGCGAGCCTCCGCCCTGACCGGCGGGTGCCCAGACTTCGAGCCGCTGCAAATCACCGATATAGCCATTGAGGACCAGTTCCACGCCGCGCTTGAGCATCTCCTGGCTGCGCTGCTGTGTGCCGTATTGAAAAACGCGGTCGTGCTTTTTCACCGCTGCCAGCATGGCCTGATTTTGTTCCAGACTGTGGCCGAGCGGCTTTTCGATGTAAACATCCTTGCCGGCGCGCACCGCCGCGAGGCCGATCGGCACATGCCAATGATCCGGCGTGGCGATGACCACAGCGTCCACGCTTTTGTCCGCCAGCAATTCACGGAAATCGTTGTAAAGTTTCGGCTCCAGCTTTTGCCGGTCGCGCACGAACTGGGCGGCCGCCTCGCGCCGCTGGCGGAACGGATCGCAGAGGGCGACAGACGCGGCGGAATCCACCGTGAGAAAATTCCGCAGGTCGTTCGTGCCCTGGTTGCCTGTGCCGATGTGGCCGAGCTGGATTTTTTTGCTCGGCGTGTTTTCGCCCGCCAACACGCGCAGCGGAATAAAGTTTGGCGCGGTCGCCGCGAGCAATGCGGCTTTCAACATTCCGCCGACAAACCGGCGGCGGGATAATTCATTGTGTCGTTTCATGTTTTTTTCTCCGTGATTGCAGTTTTATTTTTACCGGCCAAAACTTTTCCGGTCGCCGCCCATTCCGTTCTACGCCGCAGGAGTTGTTGGAATCCGGTGTTGTCCATCACCTTCGCATTTTGTCCGAGCAAGAATATGACGCCACGCCTGCCCAATCAGCGTGGGACCTCGCTTTGCAGATCGCGATCCATGGCGGCGCCGTCGAACGGAAGGACGAGGATTTTGCTGCCGTGGGCGTCGTTGCCTTTCTCCTGTTCCTTGGGAACGTCCAGCGCCGCCAGCGTCACGGCAACCACGTGACCGTTTTCAATCAGCACGCCGGGACGTTCCAGCTTGTGCCAGTGGTTGACCGTGCCGTCGTTGTAACGGATGAAATCTTTCGTCGGGTCGTAGGCTAAACCCCGGTTAATCCAGTTGGTTTTGCCGTCCTTGGAAGTGAGATGATAGGCTTGGCGGGTGCTCCAGGAATTGACAAGAACGTGATAAAGGCCGCCGGAATAAAAGACGCACGGGTCTTCGAGACTGGGGATGCCTTTCGGGAAAGCCGGGCCAACGTCCTGATACGGCCCGAGAATGCCGTCAGCCGCCTTGCTGATGAAGACGTGACCCGAACGCGGCACAATCATGTAGTCGCCATCGGGACGCACTAGGATGCTGATGTTGGAGGCCGTCAGCTTTTCACCCTTGATCCTGCCCAGTTCTTCCCACGGCCCATCGATCGATTTGGAAACAAACACCGTTCCCGGCCGCGTCTCGCTGATCACGACCGCATAACGCCCGTCGGGCAACACCAGCGCGGTGACGTTATGACCTTTGCCGCCTTGGCTGTCCGGCCAACACAAACCCTTGTCAACATACGGGCCGAAGAGGTGATCGCTTACGGCATGAATCGCCTGAGAATGGAACCAACCATTGTGTCCCATGGACTGATTCCACCGACTGGCAAACAGGTGATACCGGCCATCCGGGCCCTTGATGATTTGTCCGTCCCAATAATACCACTGTTTGACTGTGGCATCTTCCAAGCCGTTCTTCGGATCGCGCGGGCCGACTTCCGGCGCGCCCCACGCGTTCGTGGACAACGAACCGACGATTGGCATCGGCAGGAAATAATCCATGAAAGTTTTGTCGGCGTGCGGTTTTGCGTCCTGCCCCAAGCCAAGGTTGGCCAGAGCGAGACCGCTCAATAACAAACTGAGTTTGATAGTGTGTTTCATAAATTTGGTTATAACGGTTTTCAATCTGGCTGGCAGCCCAGCCCAATCTCCCGCGCTTCAACCACGGGATTTTCTCCCGTGCCCTTGAGAATGGTGAACTTCAGGTAGCGCGCCTTTACCGGACAAAATTCGGCGCGTTTTTCACTGTCGTCGGCCGGCCATTTTCCCGCTGCCACGCGCTGAAAGGCATTCCCATCCTGGCTAACAGCCACCTCATACTCCGTTGCCGCCCGGCTGCTGCCGCCGGGAAGATAAGTCAGTTGGTTGAGACGATATTCACGGTCGAGCGTAAAAGTCAGGTTCACCGGCAACCCGTAATCGGGATGGCCTTCAATGTATTGGGAGCACCAGACGGTGTCCGCTCGGCCATCCACCGCATCAATCGCCCGGAAGCCCTGCCCGGTGCTCGAAGCCTCTATTTTCACGATCTGGCCCACCAGCGCGCCATCAACTACTTTGGAGCTAAGGCGGGCCGCTGGAGTAAGGCTCATTTCACGAATGTCCTTTGCCGGAGGGATCAGGGTGCGAAGCAACTCCACACTCAACGCCTGAGTCGGCTTAAACCGGGGTGAATCCATGTAGCAGAGCAGACTGTGGAGCAATTGCTTTTCCTCAGAGCCTTCAGCTTTTTCCAAGTCAATGGCGCACACCATCAACCGCCCCGCTCCCACGCTGGCCTCGAAAAGTAATCCGGCTTTCTTGGGTTCCTTGTATGAAGGTATTACTTGAATGATCGGCAAGAACTCCGCCGGAGCCTGATCCAGAACAATGCCCCGGCAATGATTGATCAGGTTCCACCACTGGAAATCGGTGTGGAACGAGGTCGGAAAGCGCGCAAGTGCCGGATGCTCGTTCTGAATCAACAACCCCATGGCACCATCAGCCCACCAAGTCGAGGGACGAAAGCCCACGGGCATTTGGTTGGGGAGCGATGCGGCATCCAAACGGGGAAGGATGAGAACTTTGCCCCCGGCTGCCAGCGCTTGCTCTGCCGCCGCCGTCATGGCTGGAGCCACCATAATTCCCGCAGGAATGGTAGTGTCAATGGACGCGGGATATACCCATAAGTCATAATGGTTGCCAACGGGCGTTCCCGCCAGCACCAGCTCAAGCGCAACCTGTTGCGCCTCCGAAATGGCTCCCAGCGGCACTTGAATTTCGCCCGCCTTAAACAAACCGCCTTGTGGAATGCGGTCTGTCTGAACCTCACCCTTGCAGATAGTGCGACCCGACGAGCCTTTCAATCGCCAGATCACTCGCGCCGCTTCCAGCGTGGATGCGCCGAAGTTGGCAATCTTAATGTCGCTGCGAAATGTTTCATCGCTCTTCCATACAAATTTATCAAAGCAACCCATCACCACGACTGGCGCGCAGGATTCACGGAATACCGCAGGTGAAACCCCGGGCTTGAAATCGCAAAACACATCCATCAGCCCCACGAGGGCAGTGCCTTGGCCAGGGAAATCCTGCATCCCTAGGTAATGCCACCCCGCCACCGAGGTGGTTCGGAACCAATCTTCGGCGTTTCGCCGATAGAGCAGTTGTGCCAAGGCTGCTGAGGCGCGTTGGAAACCATGTGCTTGCCGCAGCATGTGCTTCTGATCGAGCAAGTCCGCATACGCGCGAAGATTTCTCGGCTCCAATACCCCGGTGTATTTTGGCAACTCTGCCGCATAATCGGGAAAGACATTATACATTCCGAGTTCATGGGTGATGTAAGGCAGCGTGGCCTCGGTAAGAAACCGGTTGCCATCCCAAGTCGTGTTGTTATTGAGCGGAAGTTGGAAATTGCCCTTCTCAGTTGCCCCGCTATACCAGAAGTCATCGCCCGTCTTGGGCTGGAACGCCACCCAACCGCCCTTCGGCAGTATCTCCAGCCCAGCCCAACTGCCGGCGGAATAAAAGCGGGTGGGGTCGGCCGCGCGATAGAAGTTCATCATGTCGGCGAACTTCTTCCGGTCATCCACCACCACCTCGTTGCCCAAAGAATAAAACATAAACGCGGGGCTGTTCCCATATTGCGCCAGCGTCTTCAGGCCGTCCGTCTGGAAATACTCAATCTCATTGGCATTGAGAAACCCGTGTCCCCACTGCGGCAACTCCACTTGCAAATACAAGCCCAGTTGGTCGGCGGCATCGAAAGCCGCCTGGGGCGGGGTGTAAGAATGAAACCGGACGCTGTTTAGACCAAACTCCTGGTAGCGTCGGAAAAGCCGCAGCCACGGCTCAAGCTCAGTGGGAGTATAAC
>Ga0364922_10705_pt1 | contig 12548 bp, 15 predicted proteins | sample ExccelJu500001D4_2_FD_206955 | JGI IMG/M metagenome (GOLD analysis project Ga0364922, IMG submission 206955) | Enriched cells from Trout Bog Lake Hypolimnion, Wisconsin, USA - BchlTB.June20.5000.01.D4 | ecosystem: Environmental > Aquatic > Freshwater > Lake > Hypolimnion/Profundal zone | place...
CGACCAAATACCCCCAGCCAGATGTTCTGCGTTCGGGGTAGCTCGGGAGATAAAAGTGAAGAGGAAACGAACTTCCTGGAACTCCTGTGAACGCGTCGTCGTTCTTCAGGAGTTCAGTGATGAACCTAGAACCTAACAAACCAACAATTGTCTCAAGCCATAGAATCCCAATTCTGGCTTACCGTATCGAGGACGCGGCCTTTGTCCTTGGAATAGGCCGAACCCTTGTCTATCAGTTAATAAAGGATGGTCACCTAGCGGTTTTTAAAGTCGGCAGACGATCCCTAATCAAAGCCTCTGAGCTAGACGCCTTCCTCGAAAGGGGAGGTGTGAAATGAGCGATCTGAACACACCGAGTGTCGCATCAATACCCGCCCAGAGCAGCGACCCAGAGGAACAGTTTAAAGGGCGAATGCGAAATCATGGCCTCCCTTTCATGAAAACCCTCTTTGGAGAGTTCCAGGGGAAACCGATAGATCAACTAAGCATGTGGCAAACCTTTCCTGATACAAGGACTGTGCAAGGAGTGACGAGCACGGTGTATGACTCATTCAGAGAAATTGGTCTTTCTCTGAAGGAATTGAATGAGAATGGTGCTGGGATCTTCCTGACAGTCAATGAAACGAATTCAAAGGGACGAAAGAAGGGGAACATCACCTTCGTTCGCTGCCTGTTCGCTGACATTGACTTCAAGGATGGCAAAGAAACCTTCGATGTATCAAAGCTTCCGATCCCGGCAACCATGGTTGTAAAGACTGGCCATGGACTCCACCTGTATTGGTGTTTAGTAGTTAAGGTGGCTGCAACCCCAGACATGGTTCAGAGAAGCGAACAATTGCTCAGATCAATCCAGCAACGACTGGCGATTTTCGGAGCCGATAAGAATGTTTGCGATGTCACCAGAGTGCTTCGATTCCCAGGATTCTATAACCGAAAGCGTGAACCCTTCCCTCTCGTAGAACTGGTCTCATGTGATGGCCCTAGGTATTCGATTGAAGAGATTGAAAGGGCCTTCCCCTCATCTGAGCCTGTTGGAGGATTTGGGAAGTCAGCTCCTGAATGTAGAGCGAATGTTGGGAAGAGGGAACAGGGCTCTGGATCTGAAAGGGATCGAGAGCAAGTTCTCGAACTTGCCCGAATCTATCTGGATGCCTGTGAACCTGCCGTCGAAAGCCATGGAGGGGATGAACACACCTACAATGTGGTCCGCGAGGTTGTCGTAGGATTCGATCTCACCATTCAAGAGGGCGTGGATGTGCTGCCGGACTTTAACGGCAGGTGCATTCCACCTTGGGATGAAGAGGGTCTTCTTCATAAGGTGCAATGTGCCTGGGAATGGGGGCAGGATTACCCTAAGAGAGGGTGGATGCTGCGTCGATCCGTTCGTCCGCACATCAAGGTCCTGGCAGAGCACCAGGTCGTCAGGGAGTCCATAGCTGCCATAGCTCCTCATGGTGATCTCTACTCTCGCAAGGGTCATCTATATAGAGTCGTATGCAGAGGAAGTTCTCACCCGACCCTTGAACCGGTCAATCCACATTGGCTCCGTGAGCGTCTGAGCGAGCGTGCGCTCTTCTGTAGGGAGAACGATTCTGGTGAAATCAAACACCAGAAGGTTCCTGACTGGCTCTCCCCTATGATCCTGGCTCGTAAGGTTTGGGAAGGCGTGGATGAACTCAAGGCCCTGGTTGAGACACCCGTCTATCTTTCGGATGGTCGAATTCTCTCCAAGCCTGGATTCGATGAGAAGAGCGGTCTATTCCTCTCCCCCATACATGACTCATATCCAATCATTCCAGACCACCCGACCAGATTAGATGCTGAGGCCCAACTTCAGCATCTATATAAGGTCGTGGCTGATTTCCCATTTGCCAAAGATCCCAGCCCTGCATGCCATAAGGCGGCCTGGTTGGCCTTCGTCATGACCATTGTGGCCAGATTTGCGATTGATGGCCCTGCCCCCTTTGGCCTTTTTGATGCGAGTACAGCAGGGTCTGGGAAAGGGCTACTCCTGAAAATCTCCACGCTCACAGCCTTGGGGAGAATTGTCCCCACGATGCCGTGTGTCAGTGATGAAGAAGAATTGAGGAAACGAATCATCCTCCCGCTTGTCAGTTCGGATCGTGTCGCCTGGTTAGATGATGTCCAAAGCCCTTTCGGTGGACATGTTTGGAATGCCTTGATGACCAGTTGGCCTGAATACCATGACCGAATTCTCGGTAGAAGTGAGGCTCTGCTTGTTCCGGCCAATACGGTTTGGGGAGTGACAGGGAACAATGTGGTTCTCAGGGGGGATTCAACTCGCAGGGCTCTTCATATCCGCCTAGAGCCACAACTTGAACACCCTGAAGATAGGGATGACTTCCACATCCCTGACCTTGTCCAACACACAACAAACAACCATCCAGAACTCCTAGCCGCCGTCTTGACCATACTAAAGGCGTTCCAGGCAGAGGGTTCACCAGTATCGGGGTTACCTCCTCTAGGCTCTTTCGAAGCCTGGTCTCGTCTGGTCAGAGATTGTGTCTACTGGATTAGCGGGGAGGATGTATGTCAGACCCAGAGAACTCTTGGCGCAATATCTGATGAAGGCCGAAATGCCTCGATGGAGTTCCTGGCCAACATCTATGGAGAATATGGGGAGAAGGCTTTCACCTCCCAAGAGTTGTATGACCAATTTCAGCGTGAGGATTGCTCAGAACATCTCCGAGGGGTCAGGAATGCCGCTGAACTCTTGAAGCGTGGCGTGGTGGATCTGTCGGTCAGAAGTCTGGGGCGAATCCTTAGCCAGATACGAGGTCAAGTTCATGCGGGGTATCAGCTTCAAGTCGTCGTCCAGAGAAGTCAGGGGAATACTTACCGTTTGAAATTTTCAGGTCAACCTGAGGTTTTTGAGGTTTCTGAGGTTTCTGCCCCCCCGTTGGGGGGAAAAGACACTACTAGTACAGGGTTAAGGGATAAGAATCTAAAGAATTTAGATTTGACTAAGTTATTTAGAGAATGTGATTTAGTTTCTGAGGATCTCCCCCTCACCAAGCTCCAGAAACCTCAGAAACCTCAGAAACCTCAACAGAGTGAATTCAAGCCATCCATGATTGCTCCTCCAGTTGAATTCGAGGGTTGGGAGGATGACAAAGAGGAAGACAGGCGATTGAGGGAGAATTTTTCAGGGAGCCGCTGGTGATCAAGGGCTCCAACATACAGAACACCAGGTCATGGATAGCCATCCGACCATCCACGACCTGGCATCAACCTGAAAGCGATTACTTCCGTTTGATGGCTTCCCCCTTGAGGTCTGGCCGGCCCTTCCTAGCGTTCGCCTTGATAAATCCCTGGCCATTGCGACCGTAGGCGGCCTCGAACCCCTGAATGACCTTTGAGAGTTCGGCCTTCAGGTCCTCCCGCTGAATGGTTTCGTAGAAATCCGCCGTGATATCGGCCTCGGTTCCCTTCCATCGCCGGCAGATGACCTTCCCAAGCATATGGGCTGTCTTTTCGATCCGGCTCCCCCTATGACCCTGAATGGCCTTCTTGACCGGCTTCATAGCGATCATCTGACGGAGTGCATCTGGATAGGAAATGTTCAGTGCCTCGATGGATTCCAGCACTGGATATTTCTTTCCCAGGACACCGTGGATGATGAATGCCTGAATCTGCTCGGACTTGTCCATACAGAGTCTTTCAAGGCGGGTAATCACGGATGCCGGGATATTGACGCTCCCCACCTCGAAACTCCCCCTGCTGCCCTTCCCTCCCTTTCCCGCTTCATACCGGATAAAAGCCACCTCAGGAACCGCTTCAGGAACCACCTCTTCTGTCTGCTGCATCTCAATTACCTGCTTCCGCTTAAAAAGCCCCATAGGCTCACCTCCACCAGGAATATCGTCTACCTTCACCAGGTGACAAGCGCTGATACTTAAGATAATAGAGTTGATGAGTTAAACTCTCTCTTGTTCGACCATTAGCCAAAGCAATCCCACATAGTGAATGCAGAATCAGGCTAGGAGACCAGTCATGCCAAACATTGCCACCGTTCTGAAGGAAGAGATCATGCGCTTAGCCCGGAAGGAACTCCGGGTTGAGACAGAGCAACTGAAGAAGGCGTCCGCTACTTTCCGTTCTGAGATCGCGGCCTTGAAGCGCCGAGCTTCAGAACTGGAGAAACAAGTTGCAGGAATGAGCAAGGCAGCCGCTAAGGCCGGCCTCACGAAGGCGAGGCCAGTTGGTTCCGATGGCGAGGAAGGCGTGTCGATCAGATTCAGCGCCAAGGGCCTAGCCAAGCAGCGGGAGAGGCTTGGACTATCAGCTCAGGCATTCGGGATGCTGCTGGGTGTCTCTGCCCAAACTGTCTACAACTGGGAGGCAGGAAAGTCCAAGCCCCGGAAATCACAGCTCGCTGGTATTTCGGCCGTGCGTTCGATGGGGAAACGGGATGCTAAGAGGGTATTGGAGGGAATGCAGGAGTCCGTTGAGTCCACTGTTGCAGAGTAAGGCCGTGCAGGTAGGGTCTGGGTTGATCAGAGGGTTAGGCGCTTGAGATGGAAGCAAATAGCTTTCGGAAGTATGGCGCATGTTCACCTAGTACAAGAAAGGCAAGAACACCAGGTAATGATTGGCGAAGATGTATTTGGTCATCACTGGAAATTGGCGCGACCGGCATATCTCCATATCGACTACCTGGATGAATGGTCTGGATTCGTTGCTCGTAGAACTCTTCAAAATACTTAAAGTCTTTGCCACCATGAACGCCGAGTGGCTTATCAAATGTCTCGTATAGCCAGTTTCCAGCATCCAGTGCATTTGGATTGGTTTTGCCACAATTCTTCAAGTGTCGTAAGACAAGTTCGAAAGATGCATCTAATGCTATAAAAGTTGCTATTGTTGCTTCTTCTACAAATTCGTGGTGGGCTGCAAGCATATCGGATTTGATTAGTGCCTGGATGGCACGCATCATTACGAAATTTTCAGTATCCAATGCTTCCCAGTACTTTTGCTGCATTTCCATGCTCAATTCTGATCTATCAAATAGATTGAATCTGTGCCCCAAATACATATCCCAGAATTGTTCTCTCTGTCTCGTCCACAGGCGGTTGTTCACAGTTCCAAGAAGAGACTTTTTGATTGCCGTAGCGGTACGTGGGTTCAGTAAATCGAGGTCTTTCTCATTCAATATGAAGTCATTGTAAACATGAGGATAGAATCGGCATCTAGGCCCTTCGGGGAACTGTTCAGTGAAGATTAGCGACGCAAGCAACCGAACGAGTTGTGGTTGGAGCCAATCAGCCTCGCTGTATGGTAAATGTGAGCCTGATGAACTCCAGGTCGGGCCAATTGTTACTGCGAATGCAATGTCATCGTCCGCATAAAACAATCCAGTTGGTGTACAAAACGCGCCTATTGGGTATATACCAACATGGCTAAAGAGCTTTACTCGATAGTTGGTAGGGGCGTAATAGTCACGGCCCGCTGCTTTTCTGTTTAACTTGATTGATTTGTTCACTTCTGCTCCCAACAGTCATTTCGAATTAGATAAATGCTGGAATGACACATGGAATCAAAGCTGTTGATGAGGAAAATTTGAACGAATCAAGAAGCGACTAACGAATTAAGATAAGCTCCACGCCTGCACCGAGGCACAGATCGAAGCCAAGGAAGACTGAACAAGAGAAAGAGAGGAAAGCAGCGCAGGCTGAGTCCGAGTTGAGCGGAGGAAGGGTCGCTAGAATGGGATGTCGGTCCAGGCGTCATCTGCAGGAGGTTGTGCGGCGGGTCTATCCATCTTTTTCTCTACCGATTCGATAAATTTGATGGCACTTGCTACCTGATTGAAAATTAGTATGCTCTCTTCATAATTCAGCATCTGGTTGTCATGAGCGAGGCTTTGGTTATTCCTGACATCGTTGAAAGCTTCGAGAATTGAGATTGCTGATTTGAGAATTCGCTCAGTCATCTCAGACTCTATTGCCCCCTTCAACTTCAAGTGCTTGAGATATTCACCCATCAAACTGTGCAAGGGTTTCGCTCGATCTGGGACCAAGCCATGCTTGTCGCAAAGTGCCCTCAGAAATTTTGTCATGTAGGTATGTAAACGATCTAGTGCTGCCTCTGGTTTATTCTTGCTAATGCTCTCTCTGATCGAAGCTGATAGTGCAGAGAAACTTCGGTCTGCTGGATCACCCTTAATGGCTTCAAGGTTCTCAACAGGTGCATTGGCCTGAAGTCGATACACGGCCTTATGGCACTCCACTGCCAAATTTTTTTCAATTTCAGTGGGCTCATATCCCCTCAAGGTGTTTGAGGCTCGCCAATGATCTAGCATTTCCTGCATTGCTTTAGCCACCAGTGCATCCGATCCTATTTCCCAAAAGGCTCTAAGGTGGTTGGCCTTGGAAGGGCCATTCTTCTGGAAACGCTCTTCGTAGATTTCGATGCCAATCGACTCAGAGAAGAAATCTTGGAAGGTTCGATTAGAGAAATTTAAGACATAACCACTGCCCATTCCGAACAGTTTCTCGAACTTCATTTTCTCTAGGCGATTGAGTTCTGACATATGGGCCTACGGACAGAAGGTGACTTAACCATCCTACTATGAGCTTCCAAGCGGTGCCGAACTAGCGGGAAGAATAGAAGGAACGGAAAGCTACGGAGGCGCAGTCCAAGTCGATCTAAGGGTTAGGTGGCTAGGTTTGACACAGCCTCTTTTGCCAATTGAATGAGAACGGTCTTTAGGACTTCAAAGGTGAGTGCACCCGTTTTCTCCAGAGTAATCCTCTTAGCCTTTTCCCAAAGAGTTGAACTTCTGCTCGCATCTAAAAATTCATGACCAGCCCATGTAATTCGCGTTCGACTGAGAACCGATGGGCTGATATCTGTGTCATAGAACTGCTCATAAGTGATGAGACCAGCATCTTGTAGAAGTGCCAGATGGTATTTGATCTGGGCTGTTGTGAATTCGGGGATTTCTAGATCGGCATCTTCTTCAAATCGAAGTAGGATGGCCTTGATTAGCTCAAGATCGCGTTTCATGGGTGTAATCACCTAACGAAAAGGCTAACCGGATTCGCATGCATCGAGGCGATGAATGGAGCCGAGGAAGCCGGCGTAAGAGAAAGAACGAGAGGCAAAATTGGCGGGGCTCCAGTTGAAGATCAGACCGCAGCGATGGCGGCTCATTTCCTGAGGATCAATGAAAGGGCTAGGGTTGCAACGGCAACGGCTGACCCAATAACTGCCATTCGGTACTTCAATCGCTCTCTTCTGATAAAACAGGCTTGCCGAAAGATCGATCCATCTAACGTGCAGCTGTCTTCATTCTCACCATTCTTCGTTTTAATATAGAGAAGGCCACCATTGAGCCCGGGATATTTTATAGCTTCTCTAGAATTAATATCCTTACTTAGGTTTATGCGGCCATCGTCCGTAATGGCTCCGAAGGAGAATTTCATGGGATGAGTAATGGCGAATTCAGGCTGTACAGACGCATAGTAATCTTCAATAAATTCGTTCGCAAATTCGATAAAGTCAACCCTGCTAATTTCTGAGTCAAAATTGAAATAGAACTTTGTTCCGTTATTTCTGCCAGCATGAATCAACTTATTGATGAAGTCGGAGTAAGAACCGACCTGGATGAGTTCTGACTCGATGCTCATGAGGCTCCTGTTGACGCTGAAAACTGACGGTGTAACGCATGACGTCTAACCGGCTACGCTTGCACCGAGGCACTAAGCGAAGCTGCGGTCATGCTTGTCTTCGTGAACTGACCTGGCCATCGTTCCGAGAGTATCCGAAGGGAATGATCGACCGCTACGGCGTGCTCCCAATGGAGAACGAATAGGAAAAGGACATTGGGAGTGGCGAGGGCAACGATCTTCGCCGCCCCAGTTGCTAATCCAAGCCGTTCCATTTGGGCCGGGATGTAGGCCTCTCGTTTCACTCTCCCAAAGTGCTGGAAGATCAGGAGGGACTTCCCTGCCCCGAACACCTTGGTCGCTTCGCTGATAGCCAGGTACTTGGAGGACCCCTTCCGTCCCATTGGGCGGCTTCTGACCTCCAGACCATTGTCTGGATCGAAGAAAACCATGTCCAACTCACTGAACCTAGAAATCATGGAATCCATGTAAGTCGTCCGCTCTGCGTGCTTGTCCCCCAGGAGATCGGAGTGGTACACGGCCTGAGGAATCAGACTGGCGTTCTCGAAAGTGCTTAGATTCCTTGGAGAGCCCTTGGCCACGGTCCCAGAAAGGAAGTCGAACAGATCCGGGTCCGCTCGCCTCCAACGATCGGGGCTGGTGAGGTAGTCGATCTTGCCACCATCAGCTCGATAATCATCTGGAGTCAGCATCCAGGCTAAGCCAATTCGGAGACCACCAATCCGGGCCAGCAGACGCAGAAGGCCGTATTTCCGATAGTCGTGTATGTCGCCGAAGTATTGGTGCTTCACGCGACACCAACGAATGGTCTTGCTTGAATTGTCGTCATTTTTGCCCTGTGGGATTGATTGCAGCGTACCTGGGATGACTGATTTCATCTTGAAGGTTGGCTAGAGACCCTCACACACTGCTTCAAACAGGATCTGTATATTTGGGCTGCATTTTGGATTACCGAACAACTGGTACCTGGAAAGATGTGGAAGATAGAGCAGCCGAACTGGCCCATGCGGACTATTGTATTCGTCCAGATCGGCTTTGTATTGACCCCACCCTGTCTCGTATGACCGGCTCGATTTTTCTGAAGCATCCATAGAATTTTGGATGAGGGTTCTCAGTTCCCTCTGTACTTCCCTGCCAAGGCAAACGATGAGGGTCGGAGACACAACGGGGAGAATACGACCCCACAGGGATCGACCGAACTCAATGGATTCTTCCTTGCGTGGGAGTGCTGAAATGGTCGGCGAACGGAATGGAATGAATTGTGAGATCAAAGACCCCGCCATCAGGTCCTCGAATGGTCCGTGGAATTTCAACCCCTGTGCCAAGGCCCGAAATAGCCCCTGAACTTGCAATTGAAGTGTCGATTGGCCTGGAGGCAGACCCTCCCAGCTTTCAACCAAGTGAGAAAGCCCGTTCTCACAACTCGCATCCGGATGATCAGATGGGATGACTTCACCGCCTGGATTTATCGTTATGAAGGCTATTTTGACCGGGGCATTTAACACATTTTTGCTTACATTCAAAAATCGCCATCCGAGTCCATGGCCAAGGCGTCTGTAGGCAGATTCAATCAGGTGCACGCACTCATCAAAAAGGATCGAAGATGGATTGACCGTAAGGTCGAGAGATCTTTTGACACTTTTGTCTTCCGAACCCAACTCCAGTTCCTTCTTGCCTCCGCCAGAATTTACCTGACCGTTCATCCCAATAGGTGGCAACTCATAGAAGGCCGCATCTGCAAGTGCACAGAAAACGCTAGGATCCTTTGATTGAAAGCCCCCTGAACGGTACGCCCTTAGAACCATACTCAGACGCTGTTGAACCAGCTCGTTCTCCCCACCAGGTTGAAAAACTAGGATCTTCTCACAGTAGTAGCGATGAGCCGATATAAGTGCCTTCTTATCCGTTAAACGGAAGTGATGGAGGTGTGCAAAGGCTTCGTCCGTGAACCCAAGCTCGGAAAGTGATCGAAGCAGTTCCAGGGATTTTTTGGGATCTGCCATTAGTCAGCCTCCATGCCCCACTCTTACCATCCTGATGCTAACCTCTAGGCTTAACAACCGGATTCAATTCATGACTATTAATCCCTAGTCCCATGGAAATCTACGGAAATTCACGAACGCAAGATGGACGCACTTCGAACGAGGATGCCTTCCTGATTGGAAGGGGTGCAATTCCGTATGCGGCGCTTTGTGATGGTTCAGGCAATGCCGGACAAGCGGCGAAGCGTGCACTTAAGATACTTGGCGGCCTCGCCTCTCAGGCATCGCCTGAAGAGTTCGGAGTGTTCCCCACCTGGGTGAATTGGACTCGTCTGATGGACTCTGCACTCCTTGGCGGATCTCAGAGCACCCTTCTTGCCATCGCGATCATGCACGACCGTGTGGTTGGTGTATGCGCTGGTGATTCCCGCCTCTACCATCTTCCCTTCGGGGGTGAGATCCAGATCCTCACTGAGGAAGCCTCTAAATTCCGCCTCGGAAGCGGGGAGGTCGTTCCCTTTCCCATCCACCAGCGGATCAATCGGGGGGACATTCTGCTGTTGATGTCCGACGGAGCCTGGACGCCGCTCAATCTCCCTAAACTCCGGAACCTCTGGAGCAGGTCCTTGTCCCTTCATTTCTCTGAGTTCCCAGCCATTATCCTCGATGAAGCTGGAAGGTCGGGTAGGGCAGACGACATGACGGTGGTTGCCCTGAAGGTGTAGAGTTCGGGGCGCGACCAGGCCAATGACAGGGACAAGGCTGGCTTCATCAAGATGAGATACATGAAGAATTAGTCAGACCTCTAGAAGCGAAGTCCTCAAATGGGGGTCTTTTTGATAGTGTGCTTCTTCATCTGAGTCCCTGGTTTGTAGGTCCAACCCTCAGAGGTGTAGATGTCCCCGTTTCTTATGATGGTATTGAAGACCACCCAGGCGACCCTTCTGTTCTTCATGTATTGCCTTCTAGCTCTTGCTGCCTCAGGGGAGAGGTATCCGTTTGGGCCTCTGTGGACTCTTGCTATCTTTCTCTCGGTCATGGTGTTGCTCCTCATTGAAGAAATACTGAGTGGGGAGCCAATTCCTAACGGTGTCCTGAGAATTTTCTAGGCTTCTTCGCTAACTGCTACTCCTCCCACTTGGGAAGTGCATCAGTACCGTGTGCCGCACCTTGTAGGCGAACTCCGATCTGTTATCCGGAGCCAGGTCCCTTTCGACCTGACGAAGCAGGTTCGCCATCTGCTCCACCTCATTGAGCAACAGCCATGCATCTTCCTGGAGTGGCGAAAAGGGCCTCCCAAGGGTCCAGTGATGCCGAGATAGGCTGGCGCGAAGGCGGGTTCGAAGTGCATAGAAATGGCCCGCGTCTGACACTTCACTCGCCGGCCAACAGCCCAGGAAGCGCCCAGGCGGGATTCTGAGCCGGTGAGGTCACGCGCTTGGCCAGAAACTCCTCAATCTCTTCTGTCTATGCCGCAGAGGGGTGGTGGATGCCTTGCAGGAGACGAAGGGCCTCTTCTAGGTCGTTGAGGGTTAGGTACGTAATGGTCTGGTGGACAGAGGTCGTCAGCCGCCGATTTCGAAGGTAGCTCCGCAGAGCCTGACGAGTCTCCGGGGTGGTGTGGGCCTGGACTTCCATGAGCACCTCTTGGGGTATCCAGGATGGCGAACAAAAGACGAATGTCAACCCTGATAGCTCAACAGGACTTACTCCCTCATTACCTCTCATTCGGGCAATATGCTTGCGCTTTGAGGCACCAAACCCTTTGAGTTGCTGTTAGTGCCTTCTATGCATTTACTAACACAACGAGAACTAGAGTTAGTATCTTCAAGTCCTATTCTTCTAACAGCCTGAAAGAATTAATGAAATTATCCACCTCCTGAGAATCTAGAAATTCAGCCTTATCTTCGGGAAAAACCACAACAATCATATAAATTAAGTGTTCATTTTTGATTATATAATTCCATCGGCTTCTAAAATTTGCTCTAGTTCCATAAAACTTCCTTGCTGGATATTTATTATTGAACATATAATTGCTAATATTGTTTGCAATAGTGCCAGATTCCTTTAGCGATCCTTGCACTGCCGAATCCAAAATAGATTCAAGATTATATTTTGGTTTGACTAATTTTCCGGCAATTATATCTACACTTGTTCCTTCTGGGTATTTAACAGCCGAAACATTATATATACCTGGTTGTGTAATGTAACCAATTAATGGTCTATACTCTTCTTTTTTAGAAGTTAGTTGAACTGCCCAGCCCAATTGACCCAATTGACCATTTTTAACTGTAAATGGTATGGTTTTATTGGTGGGGGCAGGATATCCAATTGGAAACTGAATTGAAAAATGATAATTATTGTCAATATACGGACCAGAACTTCTATTATCAACAAAATTTGTGCCGCCCTTTTGTATTGAGACACCTAAAAAAATAACAAGATACAGTATTCCCATTCCAAGAAGCAACTGTATATATTTTTCCTCTTTAATCTTCCTGATCAAATAATTCATAGTGTCACCCCAGAAGGTAAAATCAGGTCGAGGTAGAGGAGCCTGGTTGGTATCCCAATTGTACCCACCAGCGACTTGATTGTGGATTGTGACTCAAAGGTTGCCTTTAGTCTCGCTCAAGGGAGTCAGGCAGGGCTGAGCCTCACCCGAGTCCGACGAGGCGTGTAGAGCCCTTACATAGCGCTGTTGATGATGCTAGGTGGCACGGAACGCCCCATTCGTTGGCTCAGCGCATTCTGAGTCCTACGCTTGGCATTCAGGCTGGTCACCACATAGATCATGATCGTCTGGACGCTCCGGTGCCCCGGGGGCCCCTCAGCTCCGAGATCGGTCTGCCTGCCTCGGAATGGATGGCCGCGTCGAACCATTGAGTGGAGGTTCCAGTGGGGCCGAGGGACTGTA
>Ga0364922_10717_pt1 | contig 12332 bp, 3 predicted proteins | sample ExccelJu500001D4_2_FD_206955 | JGI IMG/M metagenome (GOLD analysis project Ga0364922, IMG submission 206955) | Enriched cells from Trout Bog Lake Hypolimnion, Wisconsin, USA - BchlTB.June20.5000.01.D4 | ecosystem: Environmental > Aquatic > Freshwater > Lake > Hypolimnion/Profundal zone | place...
AGTTCCAGTATTATCCTCGTTTAATACGATACATTCAGCGGTAAAACTACTATTATTCGATTGTGCATATAACCCATTTTGGTTTGGCGAAACTGAAATTTGTGACCCATTTGGAGAACTAAAAATGATAGATACATAATCTAAATCGCCAGTATATGTTATAGTAAAATCGGAAACTCCATATGTATTATTCGTTAAATCTAACGTTTTTGATTTATTTGCCATGCGTAGATTAGTTGGGTATGTTCCTCCCCCACCAGACACTTTATTTGATGTAAAATCAGTTCCTACAAAATCTATGGTCGCTACGCTTGACATTTTTTTAATTATAAATATTAATTTTTATTTTTTAAAGCAGTTAACATGTTATTATATCTCCCCCACAGAACTGTTGCCCACTAACCGTTCCGCTAGATAATTGATATATTGGAGGATTAACTAACAAAGTCACAGTTGATCCTCTTAACTTATAATAACCATCAGGAATTGTTGTTGTTAATGTTGAATCATTATACCATGTAACGCCTCCAAGACCATTTGCAGTTAATCCAGAATCTGAGAAATAAACTGTTACACCAATATGACAGGTATTACAAATGGTTGTTATATCGTTTGTATTATAGTAACAGAATTTTAAACTAGTTGACCCCGTTTTTGTTATTATTGCGTAATATGTTATATCGTTTTCTGCTGTTATTGTTAATGTTGATACAGTTTGTAGTAATGCATCTTGACTCTCTACCGTGTTCCATCCAATAAACGTTGATCCACTAGTTGTTATTCCACTTATAGATATTGTTGTTCCAGCACTAACAGTTTTACTTATTGTTTGAGATTGTAAATTTCCGTCCGTTATATAACCGCTAGCAACTGGATTCAATGAGTAAACTACATATGTTATTGTAACGCTATTTGGAGCGGGATTTTCGGTTGCAGAGAATGTTAATACACAATCAGGTACTTGAACTGCAGGATATTCAGGTAAGTTTGGCGTACTTGGCGATGGAGTTATACTTGGAGTCAAACTAGGAGTAATACTCGGAGTTGTGCTCGGAGTTATCGTCGGAGTTAAACTAGGCGTAGCTGTTAATGAAGGCGTAATACTTGGAGTTCTACTCGGAGTAATGGTAATACTTGGAGTTAAACTAGGTGTAGCCGTCGGACTTACACTAGGTGTAATACTGATCGAAGGTGTTACACTCGGAGTTCTAGTTGGAGTTACACTCGGAGTAATACTGATTGAAGGCGTAATACTCGGAGTAACCGTTGGGGTCACACTAGGAGTAACACTAATAGAAGGTGTTACACTCGGGGTAGCTGTTGGGGTAACACTAGGAGTAATACTAATTGATGGCGTTACACTCGGGGTAACCGTTGGGGTCACACTAGGAGTGACACTAATAGAAGGTGTTACACTCGGAGTTCTAGTTGGAGTTACGCTAGGCGTAATACTAATTGAAGGTGTTACGCTTGGAGTAACCGTTGGGGTCACACTAGGCGTAATACTGATAGAAGGCGTTACACTTGGAGTTACCGTTGGAGTTACACTCGGGGTAGTTGTTGGGGTAACACTAGGAGTAATACTGATTGAAGGCGTAATACTCGGAGTAACCGTTGGGGTTACGCTCGGAGTAATACTGATTGAAGGTGTAATACTTGGAGTTACCGTTGGAGTTACACTTGGAGTGATACTAATAGAAGGTGTCACACTTGGAGTAGCTGTTGGGGTCACACTAGGCGTAATACTGATTGAAGGTGTAATACTCGGAGTTGCCGTTGGAGTTACACTAGGAGTAATACTGATAGAAGGAGTTACACTAGGCGTGGCTGTTGGAGTTACACTCGGCGTAATACTAATACTCGGTGTTATGCTCGGAGTTCTAGTAGGGGTTATACTCGGAGTGATACTAATGCTCGGCGTTACACTTGGCGTTGCGGTTGGTGTTACACTTGGAGTGATACTGATCGAAGGTGTTACACTCGGTGTGGCCGTTGGAGTCACACTAGGAGTAATACTAATACTTGGAGTTATAGTTGGGGTATTTGTCGGTGTAATGCTCGGCGTAATTGTTGGAGTTACACTAGGGGTAATACTAACTGATGGAGTAACGGTTGGTGTTATACTAGGCGTGATACTAATTGAAGGTGTAATACTCATTGATGGAGTTACTGTCGGGGTAACTGTAGCTGTAGGCGTTGGAGTTAGGCCTGGACTTTGTGTAACTGATGGAGTTATAGTAATTGAAGGTGTAACACTCGGAGTGATACTAATACTTGGGGTTACGCTTGGAGTAACTGTTGGAGTCACACTTGGAGTAATACTGATTGAAGGCGTAATACTTGGAGTAATCGTTGGAGTTACACTTGGTGTAATACTGATTGAAGGCGTAATACTCGGAGTTACCGTTGGGGTTACGCTTGGCGTAATACTGATTGAAGGTGTAATACTTGGAGTAACCGTTGGAGTAATACTAGGCGTAATACTGATAGAAGGCGTTACACTCGGAGTAGCTGTCGGAGTTATACTCGGAGTGACTGTCGGAGTAATACTCGGGGTGATACTAATGCTCGGTGTTACACTCGGTGTGGCCGTTGGAGTCACACTAGGTGTAATACTGATACTTGGTGTAATACTCGGAGTAATTGTTGGAGTCACGCTCGGAGTAATGCTAATTGAAGGCGTTATGCTCGGGGTAATTGTTGGAGTTATACTTGGAGTAATTGTTGGGGTTATACTAGGAGTAATACTAATAGAAGGCGTTGCACTCGGAGTTCTAGTTGGAGTAACACTTGGCGTGATGCTAATGCTTGGAGTCACGCTCGGAGTAATCGTTGGAGTCACGCTCGGAGTAATGCTAATTGAAGGCGTTACGCTCGGGGTAGCCGTCGGAGTCACACTAGGAGTTATACTGATTGAAGGTGTTACGCTCGGGGTAGCCGTCGGAGTTACACTCGGAGTGATACTAATACTTGGGGTTACGCTCGGGGTAGCCGTTGGAGTAATACTAGGAGTAATACTAATTGATGGTGTTACACTCGGAGTTACCGTTGGGGTCACACTCGGAGTAACACTGATAGAAGGAGTAATACTCGGGGTAGCCGTTGGAGTAATACTAGGAGTAATACTAATAGAAGGGGTAATACTTGGAGTTACCGTTGGGGTCACACTCGGAGTAACACTGATAGAAGGAGTAATACTCGGAGTAGTTGTTGGGGTTACACTAGGCGTGATACTAATAGAAGGGGTAATACTTGGAGTTACCGTTGGGGTTACACTAGGAGTAATACTGATAGAAGGCGTTACACTTGGAGTAACCGTCGGAGTTATGCTCGGAGTAATACTGATAGAAGGAGTAATACTTGGAGTTACCGTTGGGGTCACACTAGGTGTAATACTGATAGAAGGTGTTACGCTTGGAGTAACCGTTGGAGTCATACTAGGTGTTAAACTTGGAGTTCTAGTTGGAGTTACACTAGGAGTAATACTAATACTTGGAGTTACGCTCGGAGTAAGGCTAATTGATGGCGTTATACTCGGAGTAATTGTTGGAGTTACACTAGGCGTGATACTAATAGAAGGAGTTACACTCGGAGTTGGCGCTGGAGTACTACTAGGCGTGATACTAATAGAAGGAGTTACACTCGGAGTAGTTGTTGGAGTTACGCTCGGAGTAATTGTTGGAGTTACAGATGGAGTAATACTGATTGATGGCGTAACCGTCGGAGTTATACTCGGAGTAATACTGATACTTGGAGTTACACTTGGAGTTACCGTTGGGGTCACACTAGGTGTAATACTGATAGAAGGCGTTACACTCGGAGTAGCTGTCGGAGTTATACTCGGAGTAATACTGATACTTGGAGTTACACTCGGAGTTACCGTTGGGGTCACGCTTGGTGTAATACTGATTGAAGGTGTAATACTTGGAGTAACCGTTGGAGTCACACTAGGCGTGATACTGATACTTGGAGTTACACTCGGAGTTACCGTTGGGGTCACGCTTGGTGTAATACTGATCGAAGGTGTAATACTCGGGGTAACCGTTGGAGTCACACTAGGTGTGATACTGATCGAAGGAGTCACACTTGGAGTAATCGTCGGGGTTATACTTGGAGTTACACTAGGGGTAACCGTTGGAGTCACACTCGGAGTAATACTGATTGATGGTGTTATACTAGGGGTTCTTGTTGGAGTTATGCTCGGCGTGATACTAATACTAGGCGTTACAGTTGGAGTCACACTCGGAGTAATACTGATTGAAGGTGTTACGCTCGGGGTAGCCGTCGGAGTCACACTAGGGGTTATACTGATTGAAGGTGTTACGCTCGGGGTAGCCGTTGGAGTAATACTAGGAGTAATACTAATTGATGGTGTTACGCTCGGGGTGGCCGTCGGAGTCACACTCGGAGTAATACTGATAGAAGGAGTTACACTTGGAGTAACCGTTGGGGTTACACTCGGAGTAATACTGATAGAAGGAGTTACACTTGGAGTAACCGTTGGGATCATACTAGGAGTAACACTAATACTTGGGGTTACGCTCGGAGTTCTAGTAGGCGTTATACTCGGAGTGATACTAATACTCGGTGTTACACTTGGAGTAACTGTTGGGGTCACGCTAGGGGTGATGCTGATAGAAGGAGTTACACTTGGAGTAATTGTTGGGGTTATACTAGGAGTGATACTAATTGAAGGCGTAATACTCGGAGTTACCGTTGGGGTTACGCTTGGCGTAATACTGATTGAAGGTGTTACACTTGGAGTTACCGTTGGAGTCACGCTAGGGGTGATGCTGATAGAAGGAGTTACACTTGGAGTTCTAGTTGGAGTAATACTTGGCGTGATGCTAATGCTTGGAGTTACACTCGGAGTAATCGTTGGAGTTACGCTAGGTGTAATACTAATAGAGGGAGTAATACTTGGTGTTGTACTTGGAGTAATACTGATTGATGGGGTAACGCTAGGAGTTATTGTTGGAGTTATGCTTGGAGTAACACTTGGGGTTGTTGTCGGTGTTACACTTGGAGTAATACTAATTGATGGCGTTATAGTAATTGATGGCGTCACGCTAGGAGTCATTGTAGGTGTTATACTTGGAGTGACACTTGGTGTGGTGCTAGGAGTTAAACTAGGGGTAACACTTGGAGTAATTGATATTGATGGTGTTACACTTGGAGTAATACTTGGAGTTGGTGTTATCGTTGCGGTGACTGATGGTGTAACCGATGGTGAGACACATGGAGCATCTGGACAAGATAGATTAACTCTCCATATTGATCCAATAGGCACTGACGGAATAATTGTAACAATTGCATAATATACTGATGAATTTTTACAGAATATAGTTGTTCCTGTTCCTCCAACCATTCCAGTATCAACAACCGTTGATCCATCAAAAGTAACAATAAATCTATCTTCAATGATTACAGTATCGTATGTGAATGTAACTAATCCAGTATCAACACCCAATACAACCATAAATGTTGCTGCATTTTCACCATTAATCCATGTAAATCCTGATGTATCACAAGTATAAACAACTAAACTACTAGGTGTTGGGCTTGGAGTTACACTTGGAGTTACACTATATGATGGTGTTGAGGTTGGTGTATGTGTTGGAGTAATGCTTGGAGTTACACTTGGTGTAGTACTAACCGATGGAGTAACGCTTGGAGTTCTACTTGGACTAACACTGATTGAAGGTGTTACGGTTGGTGTTATACTATATGTTGGATTTGGCGTTGCGGTAATCGATGGGGTAATACTTGGAGTTACACTTGGGGTTGCAGTTGTTGAAGGAGTAATACTTGGTGTTGGCGGAACATTATGAACATATATGTCGGAACAAATGGATGCGATTGTACTAACACAATCACCAGATAGACAATTATCTCTTATTGGCAATGGATCGCACGCAATACTATCTGGATACTCTACTAATATATCTTCTAAATTATGAAATTTTTCTTCTTGTTGTGATAGTATAATTTTATCTGGATATCCACTAGCGCTGTTAAATACTATTGTGTTACCACTTATTGAACTTCCATTACAATTTATTTGATAGTATATTTTTCTATTATTATCTGAACTACAGAAATCTAATGTAACTGAACTAACAAGAACTGGAAACCCTAATTGGTTTATCAATGAATCACCAATCTGTAAAAATGATGGATATCTATAATCGAAATGATATGGAACTATTTGTAAGTTAATATCATATTCAGTATAAATGAGAACTTGACTTGTGGGTAATATTTCATATATACCATTAATAAGATATGTTTTTACTGAACTCAAACAATCCTTATTTGTTATAGTAATAAAACTATAATTAAATGAGAATTGATATCCGTATGTTATTGCATCTGCAAATTCTTGACTTGTTAGTTCGCTACTTGGTTTAGATGTTATTGATAGTAATATGTCGCCAGTAGAAACACTATCAACAAGAGTTTCAACAATATTTCCATTTGTTATTGCTGTCTGAAGATCTGTATATGTTAATGGTGGACTTAATAAATTTACAACTTTATAAATAACAGACCCTTTTCTAATACCATAGTTAAAACTAGGTCTATATTCAACAATAGGATTTATTGTATACCCCGTTACTCCAGTAGATATTTCTACCACATTATATTCTAACCCTTTAATTTTTACCTTTTGTTCACAGTTAGCGGCATCGGTAAATATAAGGTCTATAACCTCACACTCCTGTACATTAGATAAAATATATGTACATGGTACAATAGAATATCCAGTAATCGTGTGTGCCTCGAATACTCTTGAAAAATCCGTTGCATCTTCACAATTAATATGTATATCAATAGGAAATCGAGTTGAATCGCCACTTTCGTCACCAGTTGCTCCTGTTACAGTAAAATACACATCACTAACTAATTGACAATTTGTTACATCACCACTATAAATTATACAAGGGGTAGAAACTTCGACATCCATCAAACAAGGTTCTTGTCCAACAACAAGTGCTGGCTCAAAATAGTAACTTAAACTATCCCCAAAACAACCATAAGGTGATGTTAATTCTGTAATAAACCTTACATAATCAACTGAACCTATGCTATAGAATTGAACTTGTACATTCTGAGCGGTTAAATTGTTAAAATCATTTATTAGTAAAATTAATGTATTTTCCCATTCATTTTTAAGTATTTGAATGGTAGCGTCTGTAAATGGGGTAATCCACGGATTTGTGTTTAAATATGAACCGTCATAATCACAAATTAACGGGACTGTTCCACCTGTCATTACAGATAAATTTGTACATATTGAGGCTGGAGTAAATCCTGTGAATGGCTGTATTACGTTAGACGTTCTACCTAAAACAGTACCGTTAATATCTAATGTTATAGTAAATGTTAATCCACTAAGAAGCAGAAGACCCCTAAAAAAGTTTGGATCACCAATTGATGATAATATTCCCTCAAGAACAACGTCTTGATAATAAGTTGTGAATCCGCTCTCAGGATATAAAACATCAGTAAACTCTACTGGAGGACACGGTTTTTTATATTGAAATTTAGATCTACCAAATGTGCCATTTTCTATAAGATTTCCTCCCGTCCATTGAGTTGTTGCTGGAATAAATTGACTTATAATTTCAATCCAATGTGAACCTAAATTATTAATAAAATCGTTAACAGAAATATAATTATATGGAGTAAATCCAGAAGTATTTAGATATGAATTATAAATTTCTAATAGAGTGTTATAACTTTTATCATATTTTACAGTATTAGAATTTAGAACATTTTGACTAATCATATTATCCAAAAACTGAGCAAAAGTTACACCCGTTTGTGGCGGAACAGTATAAAAACTTAAAGATAGGTTCCTACTTTGTCTATATATGTCATAATCCACGCCCATATTAGAGGAAAGATAAAGACTAATATTTTTCCTGTTTAGCGTTAATGATGAGTAATTTATATCACTTATAAGCTCAGTTTTTTGATTATCTATTTGTGGAGTTAGATTATATCCATAATCCAATCCAGGTAGTGTTCTATATAAATTAAAATAATCTTCACCATATGTGAATGGTTTTGACATCGTTTTTATAACTTTAACTCTACCAGAAAAATTAGAATTGGCTTGGTCTATAATATCGATAGATCTATGGTCTAAAAGATTTGTATACCATCCTGCACCCATCTCAAAATAAACACTCCCGTCGGCAGAAGTTGTACCTCTAGGTAACCCCGTAACTTCATCTACGGGATATTCACTTCTAGTTAAAGTAGTTGATCCCGTTATTCCTGTAATTGTATATCCACTTAATACTTCATCATATACAGCGACATATCTAACATAAGAGCCTGCAATGGCATCCAATATATCATTTTCAATTTTATCAATTGGTAATAGGGAATCTACTTTATAGATATATTCATCAAGTTTAATTATCGGTTCAGGCGCACCAATGAATTTAAGAAAAAACTCAATTGCCTTTCTTGTTCCTTTTGATTTGAACAAATATGCTAGATTTGTTAGAATTCTTCTATAAAACTCATATTCTGCCTCGACTAAATTAGTTCCTGTTGGAATTCCATCGTATGAACTACTATTCCTTGTATAAAAAGAGTTTTGTAACGATCTATCATCAAATAAATTCACAGTTGATAACCCTAATGTTTCTGACAAGTTTTTTAATAATAAATCGGGAACATTATCTACACCATCATATGTAACATTCCTCATATATGCAATGTTATCTATGAATAGTTTTACGTTATCAAAACTTTGTCCAAAGATCTGAAAAATTGACTCGGCTTTTTTATCTGGTGTATCAAAGTCAAAAAGTTGTGGAGCAGTTAAAAACCTAACAATTAAATTAGATTTATAATCATCAATCTCAGTTGCAATTGAATTTAATTGGTTAATATAGTAGTTATAATGAAGACCTACCACATGAATATTCCATCCGTCTTTAGAAACTGGCCAATTGACTTTAACAACAGTGTATCCACTACTATTATCATCTCGTTTAACACTAAAATTAGCTTGAAATATTGGGGATGTTTGTCTATTTAAAAGAACGGATTCTAAATCATCCAACGCTCCGTAAAATTCCTCCACAACTCCATCATTTGGTCTTATCAAATAAGACTCTGAATATTCCGTTTGTCCACTAAAACAATCACCGTTTACAATAAAAGTTGCTTTATTGTTTTTATCTGGCTCAACATAACTTAATATACTATAAGATGTTGACCTGAAATCAATAACGTAATTAAGATATGATGAAAAAAAGTTCCTCATATCATTATACGATGATGGAGTATCGGTACTATTTGGTTCTATAAATGCAATTTCTAACGGATTATATAATAGTCCATATTGCATCATAAACGTAGTGGTGTTGGAAACATTATCGTATGATATGGATTCTGCAGTTAAATTACTTAACCCAGCTGGTGTTGTTGGGTCCATATATGCCGCAGCAGGATATTTCTGAATAATATCAATTACTGAAGTCTCAATTCGTTGAGATAACGACCCAAATAACGATCTTCCAGCATTATTCTTATCGTTTTTAAATTTAATGGTTTGATTAACAGTTGTGCCGCTATTTGATGTCGTACCACTTGTGGCTGGAACAGACTGTTGTTGAAGATCCGCTAAGGTAATAAAATCTGAAAAAGGTTGAGTTCTAAATGTTTTTACATCCTTTTCTGGAATTACCTTATCAAGCGCGAAATTGGTATTAGTCAATTGACTAGTACCATTAACTATTTGTGAGCCAACAAGATTATCACTAAACGTATCTGCTCCACTTGCGGCTTGACTAGGATCTTTATAATGAACTGCCATTATTGTGCTGTTATGTTGTCAAAATTTAACGATTCATCTATGTCTGTTTTTTCTGCTCTTATTTCAAACAACGTTTCGTTATATTGATCTTTTATTTCGTATAGATTATATTGTTTATATATGTTATTGTTAAAATCGTAAATAGTATAAACCCCATTTGAAACCGCTTTACTTTGGTTACCATATAGAGCATAACTTAACGTTGTATCATCAAACTCAACCATTTCAATCTCGATTGTTGTTGGATTAAAGAATGTATTTGTTAAAATAATTGATTGTCCTGGCTGTCCAATATATGGAACAACCGTAGGTCTTGTTGAAGGCGCCGAACTTGGCGTGATTGTTAAAAACATTAAATTTGTTGTACTATCCGTATAACGATATCTTATGGCCTTTTGAGTACTATCAGTTAAATTTGACGCGATGGGCTCGCAATAAAAATTTGATGTTATTAATCGATAAAAATTTGGAACTTTTTTACTATCGGGAGGATTAATATATTCTATTTTATATCCAACCAATCCTTGAGGAGTAAATTTATTTCTATCTGCTGATGATATATTTGATAAATCAACAATTAACCCTCTTACCGATGGTAAAGAAGCTAAAACTCCACAATCGGTTATTGTAGTTCTAATTTCTTTTGGTCTTAGATGTAAAGTATATATTCCTAATTGTGAGAAATCACCCGCTTCAAGGGTTAAATTATATAAACCACCGAGAATTTCAACGCCATTAGTTCCTCCCGTAGCATCATTGTGAAAAACGGGGGTTAAAACTGTTGTTGATACCAATTTTTTCAGTGTAGGAGTCGTTGTAGCATTTCTATCTGCCACATAATGATAAAAAATATCAACATCATCTGGTGATACGTCTGAATCGCGAATTATTCCGTATGTACCTATACTCATTTTTTTTCTTTATCTATAAATATAAATCTTATTATTTTTTACTGAGTGTATATGGTGAAAAAACCCATTCCATATATTTCTAGTTCTCCCGTACTATCGATTTCACCTAATCTTAAACTTCTTTCTAATATTCCTTGTTTTCCCCTCTCAATAAAAATGTCTGAATATATCGTCGGCTCCTGAACAAACCCAATTAAATGTTCATTTCTGGTGATCATTCCCTCATAAATTTCCTCATGCAAAAATGATGATGTTAATCCTGTAATGTATGTATAACCATCTGCATAATCCATATAATATAGACCATCAATAGTATATCCAGTATAGTCCCCCGCATCATTTGAACCTATTGTTATACCCGAATATGTTGTAATTGTACCATAATTCCTAACCTCATCAATTCTACTTTGACCCACGCCAATAAACGATATTATTGTGTCATTTGTTTGTCCTGTTTGTAAAGTATAATCCTCTAAATATGTCTGACTCTGTTCAACTGGCGGATCAGAATACGGTACAGTAAACGTTAATGTTCCGAAATCAGTAGGAAACCCGTATGAATTTACAAAAGGAACACAAACCATTTTTTCTATGCTTTCAATTTTCCACGGAGAATTAATTGTTATTCGAATTATATATACCCCAATATTTGAATATGTGTGACTAACATATGGTAGATTAGAATCATATACTGTTGGCATAGATAAAGTATCATCTAATGATCCATCTCCCCATGATATATTAAAAACAGAATTAATAATTGTTTTTAATTTATTTGTATTTAATGTGTTATATACTGTTATAGCGTTTTCATTACCTGTGTAGGTAAAATTACAGAATTGTTCGATTTGTTCTATGTTACCATCAAATCCAACCATAATTCCCATTTCTTTAAGTGAACTTTCTAAAAAAACTGGTAAATTATATGTAGTTCCACTTGTAAATAATATTTTATACTCTAAATTTTTCATTTAAAAATAATTTAACCGCCGTTTACTTCATAAAAAATAATAGGATTTCCAGACATACCAATTCTATTACCCGTTGATCCACTAAACTCATACATTTGATATGAATAGATTGTTCTATCAATTACCATCTCATAATACATATCTGTATCTTCATTTATTTGATATGCTGGGTCTATTATAGACTTGTTTGAAAAATTAGATATACTACCATCTAAAGCGTTAAAAAATCTAGCCGTAACATAAAAAGTGTTTCCAGACATTGTTGTTCCACTAACAACAGTATCGTCTTGAAACCAAAACAAATACATATTTTCTTTGTTTCTATAATTTGATCCAGTAAATATTGGAACATGAATATAATCATTAATTGGCGTATAGAAAATCTTCTCACCAAACGGTATAGATAGATTTTTAGTGAACGCTAACTTCCTATTTATTCTATTTGGTGTTTCGCCGCTTGGAATTTTATAAAACTCTAGTCTAAAAAAACTATTTGTTGCATCTGGTAAAAATAACTCGTTATCTTGGGGTGATATTCCAGCATATTGATAATTTAATCCTCCGTCATGTGTTGGGGTTAGTCCTGTGTTATAAAAATAGAACATGAAC
>Ga0364922_10718_pt1 | contig 12325 bp, 7 predicted proteins | sample ExccelJu500001D4_2_FD_206955 | JGI IMG/M metagenome (GOLD analysis project Ga0364922, IMG submission 206955) | Enriched cells from Trout Bog Lake Hypolimnion, Wisconsin, USA - BchlTB.June20.5000.01.D4 | ecosystem: Environmental > Aquatic > Freshwater > Lake > Hypolimnion/Profundal zone | place...
GACATCAAACTGCTTTCCATTGGATATGATTTTGATTTTCATGCCCTGACGGAGGCGGCCATTGATGATGCGGGCGAGGACGATAACTCCGCGATAGGGATCGAACCAGGAATCGAAAATGAGGGCCTGCAGCGGCGCGTCGGCATCACCCAGCGGCGACGGAAGGCGATGGACGACCGCTTCAAGAATGTCTGCTACTCCTTCGCCTGTCTTTGCGGAGACCGCGAGCGCGTCATCGGCGGGCAGGCCGACCGCCTTCTCGATCATCTCGCGGGTGCGTTCGATGTCGGCAGAGGGGAGATCGATTTTATTGATGATGGGAATGACTTCGAGACCGTGGTTGATGGCGAGGTATGCGTTGGCGAGGGTCTGCGCCTCGACTCCCTGCGATGCGTCGACCACCAGCAGCGCGCCTTCGCAGGAGGCCAGCGAGCGCGAGACCTCGTAACTGAAGTCGACGTGCCCGGGAGTGTCAATGAGGTTGAGTTGATAGGTTTCCCCGTTGTGTGCCTGGTAGATCATGCGTACGGTATGGGCCTTGATGGTGATGCCACGCTCTCGCTCGAGGTCCATAGCGTCGAGCACCTGAGCCTGCATCTCGCGCGCGGTCAAGCTGCCGGTGAGTTCCAGCAATCGGTCGGAGAGCGTGGACTTGCCGTGGTCGATATGCGCGATGATCGCGAAGTTGCGGATGTGATTTGGATCCATGCGGGGTGCGAACTGCCTCAATCTTCGATGCTATCACTGTGGCACAACGATGCAGGGCAGGATGCATGGGCACAGTTGCCGAACATACTTTGCAGGCCGCGAAGGAATCGGGTTCCTGCTGCGGCCCTTCTTGTCCTTATAACGTCATACAATGAGCAATGCAGTTGCGGTGGGGAGCGAGACCAGACACTGGATGAATACGGGGAACGGGTGCGGATGGTGAGCGGGTTGCGGCGATGGGTTGTAGCGATTGGGTGCGTGCCGCTGGCGCTGCTGTCGGGCTGTCCGCAACAGAAGAAGACGAGTGCCGCAAGCGGGGTTGCGGCAAATGCGACTGCGCCTGCGATTGTTGTACCGGTACAGAGCATCGCTCCGCCTGCACCGACGATGACGCAAGCGCAGGCCAACGAACTTGCGACCAAGACATACAAGGAACAGCAACTTATCCAACGGGTTGAGAGTGCCTATCAAAGTGGTGTGGACAACTACCGTGGACAACGGCTGGAGGCTGCGCGCTCCGACTTCGACATGGCAGTGGATATGATGCTGACCAGCGGAATGGATGTGAAGAACGACGCAAAGCTTTCCGACGAGTTCGAGCAGTTGCTGAATAAGATCAACGCACTGGAGATGTCTGCGCTGAAGCAGGGCAACGGCTTCAGTGCACCGCTTGAGGCTGCGCCGTTGGATGCTGCGGATGAAGTGACCTTCCCTCCGGATGCCGTACTGACTGCCAAGGTAACGGAAGAACTTAAGACGACGCAGTCGGACTTTCCACTGGTGGTGAATGATTATGTTGCGGGGTTCATCAGCTACTTTACGAACTCGCCAACGGGTCATGCGCATCTATTGCGCTCGCTGGAACGGGCGGGCAAATACAAAGACATGATCTCAAAGGACCTGAGCGCGGAGGGCGTTCCGCAGGATTTGATTTATCTGGCGGTGATGGAGTCCGGCTTCCAGCCGCAGGCGCTGAATGCGCATTCTGGCGCAGGCGGCATGTGGCAATTCATGCCGTTTGCAGGTTCGTACGGGCTGACGCGCAATGGTTGGCTGGACGAGCGATTCGATCCGGAGAAGTCTTCGATCGCATACGCAAAGTACATGAAGTCGCTGTACGACCAGTTTGGCGACTGGTATCTGGCGATGGCAGCGTACGACTGGGGTCCGGGCAATATCCAGCGCTCTGTGATGCGGACCGGGTATGCGGATTTTTGGGAGTTGTATCGGCGCAACGAGTTGCCAGCGGAGACGAAGAATTATGTGCCGGGCATTATTGCGGCCATCATCATGGCGAAGAACCCGCAACAATACGGGTTGGAAGGCATGGTGCCCGACGCGCCGGTACTGATGGACACGGTAACGGTGGGTTACACAGTGGACCTGCGGCTAGTGGCGGATGTGACGGACTCGTCGTTGCCGGAGATCGTCGATCTGAACCCAAGCCTTCTGCGTATGAGCACGCCGAGCGAAATGGATTTCGATCTGCATCTACCAGCAGGAAAGCGCGACGTCTATCTGAAGCGCATTGAAAAGATACCGGAAGCCAGGCGGAGCACTTGGCGTTTTCATGTGGTACGGGCGGGCGAGTCATTGGATGGCATTGCGAGCAGCTTTCATATACGTCCCTCGGAGATAGTGACAGCGAATAGTCTGGATGCAAACACGCCGCCCCAGGCAGGCGATGAGTTGGTTGTACCGTTGGCAGCTACGGTTGCGGCGGCTCGAACGGTGCATTATGTTACTCGCGCTGGGGACACGTTGGTGACGGTGGCGGACCGCTTCAATGTATCGGTAGAAGACCTGAGGCGCTGGAATCACTTGACGTCGAGTGCAATCAGGCCGCAGCGCACACTGGCGGTGAGTGAGCCAGTGCGTCTAGCACCGGTGACCCATGTGCGAACGAGGAAAGCGCGCGCCGGTGCGAGTACGCACGCGAAGGCAAGTTCATTGGCAGGATCGAGCACGAAGAGCGCTCCGATCGCTTCCAAGTCATCGATTACAAAATCTTCGTCAACGAAAACCAAGAAAAACTCAGTTGCATCGACCAAGAAGAAAGCTTCCAAGTAGAGACGAGAGGCTTATGATTTGGCGACCTCGCTAAAAAGATTGCTTGCCATTTCTGGCGCAACGATGCATTCTGTTGCTAGAATTCGTCCTATAGTGCATTCGTATTTTTCGTTGTAACGCAATAGGGGTTCATGAGCAATACGTTGTTGCGGAGTGGGTGCGGCAATCGGGGTCTTTTACAGTGCGAGGGTACGACGATGAAGTTCAAGGAACAGGATCGGTTCGATGGACTGGAAGAGAAGATCATGCTATTTGCAACTGCTGAGTATGGCGATGATGACGCAGGCGGCGATGGCTATGACGACAACGATCTATTCGGCGAAGATGACGAAGAAGAGGAAGTTGTGGTGAGCATGTCGCTGGAAGATGATGAAGCCCTCAATATTTTGGAGGAGATTGCCGACGATCTGTTGGAATCAGAACCTCATGCGGAAGAGGCTATTTTAAAAGCGGCTCCTTCCTCTCCGGTTGCGGGGTATACGCCCGCAACTGCAATCTCGCAGGTTCCCCAGAAGCGGGAAGCGACTACTGCGGTCAGTGTTATTAAAAAGGCAGTGAAGAAGTCAGCGCCTGCGAAGAAGAAGGCAGTAGCGAAGAAAGCGCCGACAAAGAAGAAGTCAGTTACAAAGAAGTCAGCGCCAGCAAAGAAGAAAGTGGTAGCGAAGAAAGCACCGGCGAAGAAAGCTGTTTCCGCGAAGAAGAAGCCTGCTAAGCGGGCGGTGAAAAAAACGACATTGAAATCTGCCGCGAAGAAAGTGAATGCTCCACGCGGCGGTAAGGCCGCTTTGAAAAAAGCGACCGGCAACAAACGGAGCAAAAAAACCAATACGAGAGGTACTACCTTGGCAACTAAGAAAGCAGCGAAGAAGGTTGTAAAGAAGGCCGTTAAGAAGGCACCTGCGAAGAAGAAGGCAGCGAAGAAGGTTGCGAAAAAGAAGTAGTCAACCGGTAGTTTAACCAGGCAAGCAAAAGGGCCCGGACACCTCTTGAGAGGTCCGGGCCTTTTTGCGTCCGCTGGCAGATGGACTATTTTCTCTCTACTTGTAGCTTGTCATTCCCATTCATGCCTGCGATGGCGGCGAGGACATCGTCGGAGTGGGTATTGGGATCGACGCCGGTCCAGACCTTGGCGATTTTTCCGGCGGGTGTAATGAGAAAAGTATCGCGGGCAGCGAACTTGTTATCGCCACGAGCGGTAAGGGGCACGCCGTAGGCGTCGATGACTTTGTGGTCGGGGTCGGCGAGCAGTTTGAAGGTGAGCGAATCTTTGGTGCAGAAGGTTTTGTGGCTTTCGACGGTGTCGAGCGAGACACCGAGTACGACAGCGTTGAGTGCGTCGTACTTGGGCAGGTCGCGCTGGAAGTTATGGGCCTCAATGGTGCAGCCGCTGGTCATGTCTTTGGGATAAAAGTAGAGGACAACCCATTTTCCCTTGTATTGCGCGAGCGATACCGAAGCGTCTTCTTGCGAGGGCAGGCTGAAGCTGGGAGCGGCAGCGCCTGGCTGGAGGATATCGGCTGCGTACACATTAATACCGACACCGCACGCGGTCACGATGCCGAGGATGACAGCGATGCAAACACCTTTGCGAACCATCGAAATTCTCCTTGTGGTGTGAAATGGGGGGGGTGCGAATGATCGGCGGCCCGCTTCACGCCTTCGCATAAGGTTATAGTACCCTTTCCGCGATTGAAGATGTGTCACGGAGATGTCACGGCGGATTGAGCAAGGACGGCGATTCCGGCGAGGTCGGCGGCGGTGCGGATGGCCGCTTCGTCGAAGAGCAGAGTTCGATTGGCCTCGATGGCGAGGCATGTAGCACCTGCTCTGGCCATGGCCTGGATGGTTGCGAGTCCGATGACGGGAACATCGAATCTCATATCCTGATTTGGCTTGGCGACCTTGACGACGGTGAGGGCGTGGCTAAGGACGGAGTGCGAGCTATCGAGCGCGCGGAAGAGCGCACCTGCACGTTCGATGGTGGCATCTGTGCCTTCCATGGCTTCGACGGCGACACAGGCCTGGGCGGCGATGACGACGGTTTGGCCAAGGTCGAAGGCGGCGAGGCCACGGGCGACGCTGAGACCGTACGCGATATCTTTGTGTTCGTCTTCGGATGGGGCGCGCTGGGTAAGGACGCCAGGTTTGGCAAGCAGCGGTTCCAGATACTGGGTGGAAGAGATCAACTCGATGCCTTCGTCGGCCAGGACCTTGGCGACCGCACCGAGCAACATGTCGGTGTTGCGTGTGCGCAGGTTGAGGAGGAGCTTAGCGAGACGCCAGTCTGGGCGGAGGCTGGAGAATATCTGGGTGTGCTTGACTTGGCCGGCCATAACGGCACGAGCGACCTTTGCGGCTCGGAAGGTGTCGATAAGTCGGGAGAGCTCTCCGAGCGAGAGCCAGTAAACCTGGATGTTGGGGTCGGCTGCGGCGCGCGCGTTGATCTCAGGATCGGTTTCTTCGCGGATGGCGGCGACGACGACGGAGATGCCTTTGGCGCGAGCAGCGTCCAGCAGCAGGAACGGGAAGCGTCCGTTACCGGCGATGAGTCCGAGGATGGATTGCGAGTCGCTCAATTCGGTGGTACCCCCTCCCCATATTTTCGCAAAGTATTCAAAACATAGAGAAAAGCATATATACCGGGGGTATACGGCATATGGGGGGTGATATACGAGATGGATTGATCCGAGGCAGGTTTAAGTCCTTCCTTTCTAGTTCCGTCCTATTTAAATTGTACGGGTTGGAGGGTAACTAGTATGCCAAGTATTTTGAACTATTAAGTGGAATGGATGGAGGAGGTTAGGGGGATTTTGGAGTGTCGAGCCCCTTGACAAGGGTCAGGGAACAGGGAACAGGGAACAGGAAACAGGAAACAGGGAACAGGGGTCAGGGAACAGGGAACGACAAACGAAAGGACAACGACGGGGATTCTGGCTCTTCGAGTGAGAAGGACGGGCTAAACACACAAAGGCAAATACGGGGATTCTTCGCTGCGCTCAGAATGACAAGCTAATACAAAGACCCCACCCGGCACCAGGCCCACCCATGACGATGAAACTGTCATAGATGGGCTACGCGGATGAGAATGAGAGACGCAGATATACCAGAGGCCATTACACTGGGAGGGATGGGAACGGCGGTGAGAAGCTGAGCAAGCCCGACATGCACGTGACGATAGCGGGGGTGGTGCTGCGCTCGCCGGTGATTGCTGCCAGCGGGACGTTTGGCTACGGCTTGGAGTTTGAGGAGATTGTTTCGCTGGATCGGATAGGTGCGTTTGTGGCCAAGGGTCTGTCCCGCGAACCGATGGCGGGGAATGCAAGTCCACGGATCATTGAGACGCCAGCGGGAATGATGAATGCGATTGGGTTGCAGAACATTGGCGTACATACGTTTGTGGAAGAGAAGCTGCCCAGGCTGCGCAAGATTCCGGGCGTAGTGATTATCGCGAACATCTTTGGCACCACGATTGAAGACTGCGTGGAGGTGATCCGTGTGCTGAACGATGCGACGGGTATCGCGCTGTACGAGTTGAACGTGAGTTGCCCGAACACTAGTCACGGCGGCATGGTCTTCGGCACCGACGGCGATTCGTTGTATCAACTGGCGTTGCGCTGCCGTCAGGCCGCGCAGCGGCCGCTGATGGTGAAGCTATCGCCGAACGTGACCAACATTGGTTTGATGGCGAAGATTTGCGAAGACGCGGGAGCGCAGGCGATTTCGCTGGTGAACACTTTTCTGGCGCTGGCGATCGATATAGAGACGCGCAGGCCGCGCATTGCGAACGTGACGGCCGGGTTGAGTGGGCCGGCGATCCGTCCGATCGCGGTGCGCATGGTGCATGAGGCATCGAAGGCTGTATCGATTCCGGTGATTGGAATGGGTGGGATTGTGTGTGCGGAGGATGCTGTGGAGTTTATGTTGGCAGGAGCTACTGCGGTGGAGGTAGGGACGGCGACCTTTGCCGATCCACGCGCGGTGGAGAACATTGCGAATGGGCTGCGGCGATGGTGTGCCAGCCACAATGTGGCAAAGGTGAGCGACCTGACCGGTGGGATGGTCAAGTGACGCGAGATACAGGTGCCAGGTGGTGTGGTGAGGTTTGGGGCGAGGTTTCAACAGGCTGGGTATGCGTTCGGCATAAAATGGGGTCGTGACTACTGAAACGGTTTCCACTGCCAGTCCTGAAGTATTGAGCGGCCTACGCCGCGTGCATCGCGCCCTGCTATCCGTAACGGATAAGACTGGGCTGGTGGAGTTTGCCCGTGCGCTGGCCAAGCACGAGGTTGAGTTGGTATCGACCGGCGGGACTGCGCGCGCGCTGCGCGAGGTCGGACTGCAGGTGCGCGACATCAGTGACCTGACCGGCTTTCCCGAGATGCTGGACGGACGGGTGAAGACGCTGCATCCCAAGGTGCATGGCGGCATTCTGCATATCCGCGGGAATGCGGAGCATGTGGCGGCGGTGCGGGAACATGCGATTGAGCCGATCGATATGGTGGTGGTGAATCTATACGCGTTTGAGAAGACGGCGGGCAAGCCGGGCGCGGCGTTCAGCGACATTATCGAGAATATCGATATTGGTGGGCCATCGATGGTGCGCTCTGCGGCGAAGAACTTCGAGGACGTGGCTATTGTGACGTCGGCGGCGGACTATACGGCGATTGCGGAAGAGCTTGCAGCGAACGGCGGATCGCTAGGTCGCGCGACGCGCTGGCGGCTGGCGAAGGCTGCCTTTGCGGTGACAGCGGCGTACGACGCAGGGATTGCAACAACGCTGGAGAGCATTGCGGAGCCTGCTGCGCATGGCGAGGCTGCGGTGTTTGACGCGGATGCGATGCCGCAGGCGATTCGCGTGATCGAACCGCTGAAGACGGTGCTGCGTTATGGCGAGAATCCGCACCAGAGGGCCGCACTGTATGTGGATGGGAGCGGGCTAGGAGTGGCATCTGCGAAGCAGTTGCAGGGTAAGGAGTTGAGCTACAACAACCTGGTCGATCTGGACGCATGCTGGGAGTTGGTGGGTGAGTTTGATGCGGCGGAGGACGCAGCGGTGGCGATCATCAAGCACACCAACCCATGCGGTGCGGCGACGGGAAGCACGGTTCTGGATGCGTATATGCGCGCGCTGGAGTGCGATCCGGTATCGGCGTTTGGCAGCGTAATCGGGATTAATCGCACGGTAAATGCGGAGGCGGCGGAGGAGATTGCGAAGCTGTTTGTGGAGGCAATTATTGCGCCATCGTTTACCCCGGAGGCGGTCGCGCGGTTTGCGACGAAGAAAAATTTGCGGTTGCTGGAGATTGCAGCAAGCCGTACGGATGCGGGCAAGACGGTGCGTGCGCTGAAGCAGGTATCGGGCGGATTCCTGATACAGGACGCCGACCGCGGCCGTATCCGCGAGGCCGATCTAAATGTTGCGACCAAGCGCAGACCCACTATGGAGGAGATGTGCGCTCTGCTGTTTGCGTGGAGCGTGTGCAAGCATGTGAAGTCGAACGCGATTGTGTATGCACGGTGCGACAAATCCGGAAGCAACGGGGGAGAGGGTCACGGGCAGACGGTGGGCATTGGCGCGGGCCAGATGAGCCGTGTGGATGCGGCACGATTTGGAGTGATGAAGGCGATTCTTCCCTTGGCGGGGACGGTGGCGGCCTCAGACGCGTTCTTTCCATTTCCGGACGGGCTGGAGGCGGTGGCCGCGGCGGGCGCGACGGCGGTGATCCAGCCGGGCGGATCGGTACGCGACGCAGAGGTGATTGAGGCGGCAGACCGTCTTGGCATGGCCATGGTATTCACGGGGATACGGCACTTTCGGCACGGATAAGCGGGGACAAATCCGCACTGTATCCAAGGATGGCTATAATGTTGATACTCTGCTGGCCTGGCAGGTTCGCCGCCAACAGCATCCAAGGCCTGCCAAGCTGCGTCTAACCAATGTTTGTGCTGGATCCCGCCGGATAGGAATAAATGCCCATGGTTATGGTCTATCGAGCTTCTCGGAACCACATTTTCCGGCTGGTGTGGGTTTGCGCCCTGCTGATCGCCGTTCTTCCACTGTTTGCGTCAGCGCAACCGACGACCCCACCGGCGAGTACGAAGCCGCAGGACACACAGGCTCCGGGCCTGCAGCGGCGACCTGTGGCAGGCACTGCGCCGAGCGCGGCAGAAGTGGGCCGTTCCAGCGCGTACTACCACTACGGGCTGTCGCATCTGTATGAGGAGATGGCGGTGAACGCTGGACGTCCGGAGTACGCGACGCAGGCGGTGGAGGAGTACAAGCTGGCGTTGGATGCCGATCCGGATTCTGTACTGCTGCAGGATGGGCTGGCCGATCTGTATCTGAGTATTGGGCGCGTGAAGGATGCAGTGAGCGCTGCTCAGGACCAGGTGAAGAAGAATCCGAACGATGTGGATGCTCATACGCTGCTGGGCAGGGTGTATCTGCGCACGCTGGGTGACATGCAGGGTGCACAGGCGAGCGCGATACTGCAGCTTGCGATCAGCGAGTACGAGACCATTGAGCGGCTGAAGCCGGACGATCTGGAGACGAAGCTTCTACTGGGACAGCTGTACGCATTGAACAATGACCATGTGAAGGCGGAGGCTCAGTTCAAAGCGGCGCAGAAGATCGATGCGGATTCCGAGGAAGTAGTGCTTCGGATGGCGGCGCTATACAGCGAAGAGGGCGATGCACAACGCGCTGTAGATACACTGACGGCGGTGTCGGTGGAGGACCGCACGGCACGCATGGAGTATGCTCTGGCGGAGAGTTACGACCAGTTGAAGAAGGCGAAAGAGGCAGCGGCTGCGTATCGCCGTTCGCTGGACCTGGAGCCGGACAATCCCGATGCAGAACGTGGTCTTGCCAGCGCGCTGCTGGCGGACGACCAGTTGGACGAGGCGCTGAAGGTGTTGAACACGCTGATTGCGGCTGATCCGACGGATGCACAGTCGCAGATTCGCATCTCGGAAGTACAACGGCGGCAAGGCCATTATGACGATGCGCTGGTGACTCTGGAAAAGGCCAAGACGCAGGCTCCGGATTCTCTGGAACTGAATTACAACGAGGCACTGATCTACGACGCGCTGGGCAAGTACGATCAGGCGACCGGAGTACTGAAGGGGATACTGGATGCGTCGGCTCATCCCGGGGGCAAGTACTCCGAACAGGAAAAGCAGAACCGAGCGATTTTTCTGGATCGGCTTGGGATCATCGAGCGCGAAGAGAACAAGACCGCGGAGGCAGTAGCGGCGTACAAGCAGATTGCCGACTTTGGCGGTGAGTATGCCGCTCGAGGCTACGATGGGGAAATTGATGCGTATCGCGAGGCGCACCAGTGGAAGGATGCAACCGCGGTTGCCGCTGAAGCAGCGAAGGCGCTACCGAAGGACCGATTGATTCAAGTTACATATGCCAACCAATTGGTGGATGCTGGGCAGGTAGAGCAGGGGATGGCCCTGGCCAAGGCGCAGTTGACGGGTGGCGCTGACGACCGCGATGTAGAGGAAGACATCTCGCAGACCTATATTCGCCTGAAGCGCTTCAAGGATGCCAGCGAGTATCTGGACAAGGCGGAGGCTTTGGCGAAGAAGCCTGAGGAGAAGCTGTCCGTACTGTTTCTGCGAGGGATGTTTTACGATCGGCAGAAGATGTACGGGGAGGCTGAGGGCGAGTTTCGGAAAGCGATCGCGATCGATCCGCAGAATGCAGCGGTGCTGAACTATCTGGGATACATGCTGGCCGACCAGGGACAGAAGCTGCCAGAGGCATTGAAGCTGATTCGCCAGGCAGTGGAACTGGAGCCACAGAATGGCGCGTATCTGGACTCGCTGGGCTGGGTGTACTACAAGCTAGGGGAGTATTCCCAGGCGGAAGAGAATCTACGCAAAGCCAATGAACGGATGAACAGCGATCCGACAGTACACGATCATTTGGGCGAGGTGTATGAAAAGACGGGCAACCTGAAGCTGGCGGTTGCGCAATGGGAGCGATCGATGACGGAGTACGCGCACTCGCTGCCGGCAGATGCCGATCCGGAAGATGTGCAGAAGGTGCAGCACAAGCTGGAGAATGCGCGGGTGAAGCTGGCGAAATTGAATCCTACCGCGGATCGAAGCGCGAAGTAACGCGGAACCAGTAAACCGATTCAGCTGGTCACGGTACACTTAACTTACCGTGACTTGGATGGATGGGAAGAAGAATGACCTGCGTGATTGCGCGGTCACCGGCGATGCGAAGGATGTGCTTACGCAGCGGGCTTACGCGGCGCCTGCTCGGCCGCGGCACACCGCCTTCCGGCGAGACTGCGAACGGATTGTGCAGGCACGCGCCTTTCGCCGTCTGGCGGGCAAGACGCAGGTATTCACCAGTCGCGCCTCCGACCACTTTCGCAGCCGCCTGACGCACACCATTGAAGTGGCTCAGATTGCGCGGAATGTTGCCAAGGAGCTGGGACTGAATGAAGACCTGGCGGAGGCATTGGCGCTGGCCCACGACATTGGCCATCCACCCTTTGGTCACGCGGGCGAGCGCGCACTGGATGAGTGCCTGAAGCGTCATGGACTGCGCTTTGACCACAACATACATGCACTGCGCATTGTGGAGCACTTTGAACTGCGCTACGCGGCACATCGCGGGTTGAATCTGACGCTTGGGGTTCGCGAGGGGATTATCAAGCACTCTCGGGACTACACGGTGGCGCAGTATCCGGAGCTAGCGGGCTATCTATTGGACAGCCGTCCACCGCTGGAGGCGCAGTTGATCGATCTGGCGGATGAGATTGCGTATCTGACGGCGGATCTGGATGATGGGGTGGAGTCCGGTCTATTGGAGATCTATCACATCCGCGAACACGTGGATCTGCTGGGCGAGTGCTATGCGCATGTGGAGCGGCAGCATGCGAGCGTCGACACGAAATATCTTTTTTACGAGGCGTTGCAGCGGATGCAGAACGTACTGACCGACGATCTGATTGCAACGACTCTGGCCAACACGCGCGCGATGGGGGCTGAGAGCCTGGAGCAGGTGCGGGCCTATCCTGAGCGGCTTGCCACATTTTCGCCACGTGCAGAGTCGCAACGCATGCAGGAGAAGCACTATCTGAACGAGGCCCTGTATACCTGTCGCGAGCTATCTTTGGAGCATGAGAAGGCCGAGCAGGTGGTGACTGATCTGTTCAACTTCTGGATTGCGGAGCCGGATGAATTGCCTGCGGGCTATTTGGATCAGGTTGAGAGTGAAGGGCTGGCGCGGGTGATTGCCGATTACATCGCAGGCATGACCGACAGCTTTATTCTGCTGCAATACGCCCAGGTGAAACGCGCACTACGCCGTTAAGGCACAAGGCCGACGTGCAATTTACACCGATTGAACCGAGGGAACGAGGAAAGATGAGGCGGGAGCCGTTTGGCATTACCCGCTCTCAAATTCTGCCTACACTGGATCGGTTCTGCGCGGTGCAGACGGATGTCGTGTCCGGGTGCATGCCTGAACGCTGCTTTAGTGGAAGTAAGCTGCGTTCTTCTCGGCGAACTCAGCTTTGTC
>Ga0364922_10720_pt1 | contig 12314 bp, 12 predicted proteins | sample ExccelJu500001D4_2_FD_206955 | JGI IMG/M metagenome (GOLD analysis project Ga0364922, IMG submission 206955) | Enriched cells from Trout Bog Lake Hypolimnion, Wisconsin, USA - BchlTB.June20.5000.01.D4 | ecosystem: Environmental > Aquatic > Freshwater > Lake > Hypolimnion/Profundal zone | place...
GCCGGTAGCTGGTTGCTGCCCAGAATGCCGGAAAGAATGCTGCGCGGGTTTGTGGTGCTGGTGGGGGTTGTGCTGACGATCTGGCTGTTTAGCCGTTAATTCGATAAATACAGGCAGCAGCTACAGGAGGCGGACAAAATTGTCCGGTAAAATTAGCCGTCCGGGTATTGCTTTTCGGGTATTTTGCTAGGAAATTTAAACCTTCTGATTAAAATGGTAATTAAGCATAAAGCTTGACTGAATCAGGCGGGAATGCGCGACAGTATGTCGCAAATGGCTTTACTTGCAGTATAAGGGTATGCCATTATGACGAGGCTGTATTATGTAGTAAGTAGAGGTGCGTTGATTGCTTGTTTTTTGCAGAGCAATTCACGCATTATTTTGTAACTTTGCACTTGGGAGGAGAAACTGTGGAAGCGACTCAAGCGACACCAGTGAAATACGATATGGATGTGGTCAGATGGTTCACCATCGCGGCTGTAATCTATGCGGTAGTGGGGACATTGATCGGTGTATATATTGCATACGAATTAGCGTTCCCCTTTTTAAACTTTGATATTCCTGAAATTACGTTCGGGCGTCTGCGTCCACTGCATACCAATGCGGTGATTTTTGCTTTCGGCGGCTGTACGCTGATGGCAACCGGTTTCTACATCGTGCAACGCACGGGAGCGACCAAATTATGGAGCAACGCGCTGGCCTGGTTTACCTTTTACGGCTGGAATCTGATTATTGTCTGCGCGGTAGTGACTTTGCCGCTGGGTCTGTCAGAAGGTAAGGAATACGCGGAATTGCCATGGTGGGTGGATATTATGATTGCGGTTGTCTGGCTCTCATACGGCTTCAACTACATCATGACGGTCGCGATTCGTAAAACTTCTCACATCTATGTCTCCAACTGGTTCACCATCGGCATGATCGTCATGATCACCTATTTGCACGTGGTCAACAGTCTGGCGATTCCTGTGGATTGGGCGACTTCCTATTCGATCTTCTCAGGCGTTCAAGATGCGATGATTCAATGGTGGTGGGGTCATAATGCGGTAGGTTTCTATCTGACTGCAGGCTTCCTCGGTATCATGTACTACTTCGTTCCCAAGCAATCCGGCCGTCCGGTGTTTTCATACCGTTTGTCCGTGCTGCACTTCTGGACACTGACTTTCGGTTATGTCTGGCTGGGCGCTCACCATTTGCAATATACCGCGTTGCCTGACTGGACCGGTTCATTGGGTGCTGCGATTTCACTGGCGATGATCATCCCTTCATGGGGCGGTGCGATGAACGGTATGATGACCTTGTCCGGTGCCTGGGACAAGCTGCGTACTGACTACATCCTGCGCTTTTTGGTTACCGCTTTGGCGTTCTACGCGATGTCAACCTTTGACGGCCCGGTGATGGCAATCAAATCAGTCAACGCCTTGTCTCATTACACCGACTGGACAGTAGGTCACGTTCATGCGGGTGCCCTGGGCTGGATGGCGATGATCTCCTTCGGTGCGTTGTACCATCTGGTCAAGAAATTGTGGAATACCGAAATGTATTCGGACAAGCTGGTGAACGTGCATTTCTGGATTGCGCTGATCGGTACGGTCACTTATGTCGTTGCGATGTGGGTATCCGGGATCATGCAGGGCCTGATGTGGCGTGATTACGATGAATTCGGTACGCTGACCTACACCTTTGTTGAATCAGTATCGGCTATGCATCCGTATTATGTGATGCGTGCGACCGGTGGTTTGCTCTTCAATCTGGGTACCTGGATCATGCTGTTTAATGTGGTGATGACAATACGCAAGGCGGTCGCTGTTCGCGGCGTCAACGCTGTCGCAGCCAGAGCATAAGGGGAGAAAAATATGTCTGATCACGATAAACTTTATTCAACCAAATTTCAGGACAAGATTGAACGCAGCGCCGTCCTGATGTTTGTACTGGTCGCGATTGCTGTTGCAGTCGGTGGTATTGTAGAAATTGTTCCTTTGTTCTACCTGCCAAACACGGGTATGGCAGGCGGCGATGGTACCTTTAACAATACCCAGCATAAAGACTTGCAGGGCAATTCCATTCCGATGGACAAGATCGTCTGGAATCCGGCAACCTCGGCTCACAAGACCTTGCCTTCACTGGTTAATCCGCAGCCGACTGACTGGCAGGCCGGAGACGGCGTGCGTCCTTATACTGCGCTGGAATTGACCGGTCGTTATGTCTATATCCGCGAAGGGTGCTTCTTGTGCCACTCGCAGATGATCCGTCCGTTCCGTGACGAAAAGGATCGTTATGGTCACTACTCAATCGCTGAAGAGTCGATGTACGATCACACTTTCCAATGGGGTTCCAAGCGTACCGGACCTGATCTGGCTCGTGTCGGCGGCAAGTATTCCGATGAATGGCACCGCAAGCATCTGAAATACCCGCGTGACGTTGTGCCTGAATCCGTGATGCCTAACTTCTTCTGGCTGGATAAAATGCCGGTGAATGTCGGCAAAACCGTTCAGACGCTGAAAGTCATGACGATGATGCCGTTCAATCCTGTGCCCAAGTCGATTTACACTGAGGCTTATATCGCAGCTGCACCGGCCGAATTAAAGGGCAAGAGCGATATGGATGCGGTGATCGCTTACCTGCAAGGTATGGGAAATCAGGTCAAGTTCGAGGAAGGTGTTGACTACCGTGACTAAACTGCTGAGCTACCTGCATACCGACTGGATAAACATGACGAGCAACGACTGGCAGGGGGTTTTTTTTACCATCGCCGCCTTTATCGCCATGATTGCAGCGTATGTGATGGTGTTCAATCCCAGGAACAAGGATGCCTTTGAAGCGCAGAGCGATATGGTTCTGCGCGACGAGGGCAACTACAACAATTCAGGAGATAAAAAATGAGTGAGAATCACGACTCCGCTAGTGGCGTGCCGACTTCGGGGCATGTCTGGGATGATGATTTGGCGGACTTTGTCAACCAACCGCCTAAATGGTGGATGCTAGGTCTGACAGCAAGTGCAATTTGGGTAGTGGTCTATTTGTTGATGTATCCTAGTGTGCCTTTTGCGACTAGCGGTACCTTTTTCAAGGGTATCGGCTTGCCGGGAACCGGTCAGTGGACTGCTATCAAAGAGTTGGCTACCGATCAGGCTGAGCTGGATGCGGTACGTCAACCCTTTGAAGATAAAATCAAGGTAATGACACCCGCCGCTATTCTGGCGGATGATAAATTATCCGAGTATGTCTCTCGTGCGGGCAAGGTATTGTTTTCTGATAACTGCGCGGCCTGTCATGGTCAAAACGGTGTAGGTACTTTCCAGTCCGGCAAGTTTGCAATGCGTGAGCAAGGCTATATGGCGCCGATTCTGCTGGATGATGACTGGTTGTATGGCGGCAAGATTGATGATATCTATACCTCTATCTCTGGTGGTCGTCAGGGTGTAATGGTCGCGCATGTCGATACGCTCAAAGCGGCTGAAATCGATGCGGTGGCACATTATGTCAAGGCAATGAGCGAAGAAGGCAAGCTGGCGGCTGACAAGGATGCAACGGTTGCTGCGGGTAAAAAAGTATTCGAGACCAGCGATTGTACCGCTTGTCACGGTGCGGATGCCAAGGGTATGGCGGCGATGGGTTCTGCAAATTTGACAGATAAAGTCTGGCGCTTTGACGGATCAATTGCAGGGATTACGCAAACCATCACTTACGGGGTTAATTCCGGCAATCCGGAAGCACGTGTCGCGATCATGCCTGTCTGGTTGAAGAAGGATGAACACGGTCAGGTGCTCAGTAAGCTTGATGAAACTGCAATCAAGAAACTGGCGGTTTATGTGTACAAGTTTGGCGGCGGTCAGAAAGAAGTAGCAGCACCGGTAGTCGCTTCCGTAGCCGCTCCTGTTGTTGATGCCGCATCTGCACCTGTTGCTGAACCTAAATAATCCCCGTTTATCTGCACAGTTTAATTACGTGCAGATTTTATGAAAGGAATTGACATGCATCACGACTTTGTATTCTGGGCTTTGGCCATCGCAGGTGTAGGTGCTTTTACTGTACTCTTTGTGTTTTTGGGCTACATGCTTAAAAATGTATTGACTAAAAAAAGAGGCGAGAAGTAAGCGTCTGACGTTCTAGACAAAAAAAAGGGGGGGGGGGCTTGCCTCCTCCTTTTTGCGTTGCTGTTCATCAGGCATGCTCTGAGTAAGGTTTTTCCGGTGTAAGGGAAGAGTTTAGTCAGCGCTTTCTTTATAGATAGCAGAAATAAAATTATAAGGAGTTGATAATGAGTGAAGCTAGCAGAAAAACGGATGAGGATGCCAATAGCGTTACCGGTATCTATAGTGAACATATTGAATGGTCTACTAATCTGGGCGAAAAAACCATTCATGCCAAACGTGCGCCGGGACGTTTTCGCACGCTTAAATATCTTACCGAATCACTTTGGTTGATTTTCTTTTTCGGCGCTTATTTGCGCTGGAACGGCAAACAAGCGGTTTTGCTGGATGTCAATAACCGGCAGTTTCATATTTTTAGTGTCACCATCCTGCCGCAGGATATCTGGATGGTCTCCTTGCTGCTGCTGTTGATGGCAATGACCTTGTTTGCGGTAACTTCAGTTGCTTCCCGCGTCTTCTGCGGTTACTTCTGTTTTCAGACTAGCTGGGTTGATCTGTTTACCTGGATAGAAGAAAAAATCGAAGGCAATCCCAATAAGCGTCACAAGCTGGATGCCTCACCATTGAGTCTGCATAAAATCAGTCTGAAAGCCACCAAACATCTGATCTGGCTGGCGATTGCCATTTTTACCGGGATCAGCTTCACGATCTGGTTTGTCGATGCGCATAGTTATTGGGATGAACTGATTCATTGGCGTCTGTCTACCATCGAAAAGGCAACGCTGTTTGCCTTTACCATGGGAACTTATGTGCTGGCTGGATTTTTGCGCGAGCAAACCTGTTTGTGGTTATGCCCGTATGCACGCATTCAGGCGGTGATGGCAGATTCACAGACTATCCTGCCGGCTTATGATTTACAGCGCGGCGAACCGCGCGGCAAGTTGCAAAAGGGCAAGGTTGCCGAAAAGCTAGGTGATTGCATTGATTGTTTCCAGTGTGTTCAGGTTTGCCCGACCGGGGTGGATATACGCGATGGTCAACAATTAGGTTGTATTACCTGTGGCTTGTGTCTGGATGCTTGTGACTCGGTAATGGATAAGATAGGTCGCCCTCGCGGCTTGATACGCTATGCTTCGCTGGATGAGCTGGAGGGGCGTTCGGTCAAGAAAATTTATCAGCACCCGCGTACTTTTGTTTATGTCGGCATTTTGCTGCTTGCCTTGGGCGGCATTATTTATGGTTTGACGCATCTGGGTAACTTGACCTTGCGCGTAGCGCCTGAACGTCAACCCTTGTTTGTGACGATGAGTGACGGTTCGATACAAGATAAGTACACCTTCAAGGTACTTAACAAGACAGACAAGGATGTGAATGTTAAAATCAGCGCCGAAGGTGGAATAGCCGGGCAGATACTGGTCGATGCCGATAAGCCTCAACTCATTCATCACGGCAAGGCGGCAGGTTTTACGGTATTCGTTAAAGCGCCGGCGGCCAATATACATGAAGAAGTCACTAAAATTGAATTTCGAGTAGTCAACACAGAGGATCCGTCCATGTCGGCTGAATACAATACAGTGTTCAACGGACCTGAACATAAGTAGTGAGTAGCGCACCCTCAAGGGGTAGGCCGTGCGGTGCCCGCAGCGAATGCTGCGACCGCTACGCTCAGTGGTAAGTGGATAAATGAAAGGCAGAAAATGATTTCTCAAAAAAACAAACAGGGCTGGCGCAATCCGTGGGTGCTGGGTTTGCTGGTGATTATGATGTCCGGTGTCATGATTAATGCGCGTTTCGTCTGGAATGTGTTGAGTCATCCGGTGCGCGTGCTGGATAATGATTACACTGTGCTAAAGCATAATCAATATGATGCAAAATGGCTGCAGCAGCAGTCCGAGCGTTCGACTTTGGGCTGGACCCTCAACCTGCATTCGCCCAGTCAGTTGCAAAATGACAGTCTGGCGAAACCCGATGAAGCACGCTTTATCCTGATGAAAAGTCCTGCACTGATGAAACTTGAATTGCATGACAAGCAAGGTCGTCCGGTGCAAGGCGGTAAAGTGTTGATCAAGGCGCAATGGCCGGGAGATCCGCATTATGATTTTTCAGGCAGCTTCAAAGAAGTTGCGCCGGGTAATTATGAAGGCAGTCTGGCTTTTCCGCGTGCCGGGAACTGGGATATGATTATCACCGCAGATCGCGCCGGCAGCCAATTTTCCACTGAACAAAAAGTCTTCGTTGCTATTTCCAAGTAATACTGGTTTATTCCTTCATGTCAGAATTTGAATCAGAGCACCTCGCGCTTGCGGGGTGTTTTCATTGCGGCTTGCCCGTAGCGCCCGATATCAATTTTCATACGCAACTGGAGGACGTGCAGCGTGATTTTTGCTGCTTCGCCTGTCAGGCGGTGTGCGTCGCAATTTTTGACGCTGGTTTGCAGGGTTTTTATCAGCGCACGCCGGAAGGCGTTCTGCTGGCTCCGCCGCCTACACCGCCCCGTGATGTTGAGATGTATGATCTGGAGGAAATTCAGCAGGAATTTGTCAGTTGTCAGGGCGAGATACGCGAAGCGCATTTACTGGTTGAAGGTATCCATTGTGCCGCCTGCGTCTGGCTGATCGAGCGCAGCATGATGCGCATAACGGGGGTGCGCTCAGCCGGTGTCAACCTTGCCGGAAAACGTTTGCATCTGCGCTGGGATAGCAGCGAGGTTAAGTTATCCGAGCTGATACATAAATTATCCCGGGTTGGCTATTCCGGTGTGCCCTACGATCCGGAAGTTGCAGAAGGGACGATGAAACGCGTCAATCGCGCCTTGTTGTACCGGCTTTTTTTCGCCGGCTTTGCCATGATGAACCTGAATCTGATTGCGATTGCGCTCTACAGCGGTGCGGATCATGGCGAATTTGTCCGTTTTTTTCAGTGGATGGCTTTTGCGTTGTCCACCCCGGCCTTGCTGTACTCAGGCTATCCCTTCTTCAAGGGTGCCTGGACGGGATTGCGTAATGCCAGCCTGACCATGGATTTGCCGATTGCGATAGGTTTGTCTGTCACTTACCTGTTTTCACTGTATGTGACCCTGCAAGGCGGCACACAAGTGTATTTCGATACGGTCACCAATTTACTGTTTGTAATTCTGATCGGTCGTTATCTGGAAGGGATGTACCGGCATCAAGCCGTCTCCGCGACTAACCGTTTGATGGAGTTGCAGCCCAGAGTGGCTATTGTCCTGCAAGATGGCGCAGAAAAGATCTGCTCGGTGCGCGCAGTGACGGTCGGCGCACAGGTGCTGATCAAACCGGGTAGTCATATACCGATGGACGGGCGTGTAATTGACGGCAGTAGTGCAGTGGATGAGGCGATGTTGAGCGGCGAATCCATGGCAGTTAAAAAACATCCGGGTGATCGGGTGATTGCGGGGACCTTGAATGGCAGCGGCGTGCTGATTGTCGAAGTGGAGGCCGCCTCGCAAGACTCTACCTTGTCGAAAATCATCCGGCTGGTGGAAGAGGCGCAGTCATCCCGTGCGCCGATACAGCGTCTGGCTGATGCCATCGTGCCCTGGTTTGTGCTGGTCACCTTGATCTTAGCCTGTTTATCTTTTTACCTTTGGTCGGCCAATTTTGAACACGCGCTGATGGTGGCAACCTCAGTTTTAATTATCACCTGCCCCTGCGCGCTGGGCATGGCGACCCCGATGTCGATCGCGGTGGCGTCGGGTCTGGGTGCGAAACACGGCATTTTGGTAAAAAATGGCGTGGTACTGGAAACCCTCTCCCAAGTCACCCATTTTGTTTTTGACAAGACCGGTACGCTGACAGAAGGCCGCATGAATGTGCATCAAATTTTTGTCACAGGCGGACAGCAGGAAGAGACATTGCTATCCTTTGCGGCGGCGGTAGAACGTTATTCCGAACATAGTGTGGCCAGGGCGATTGTACTGGCGGCGGAGACCCGTCAACTGCCTTATCGCACGCTGACTGTGCAGGACTTTTATGCCACTTCAGGTGCCGGTGTAGCGGCCAAAGTATCGGGGCGGGCGGTGTTGCTGGGTACCCGCGAGTGGCTGCTGCGCAATAAAATTACCCTGGAGGGAGTTTTGATGGAGGCTGAGTCAGCGGCCCTGTCAGAAACTTGTGTGCATCTGGCCGTAGATGGCCGGCATGTGGCTACGCTGACCTTAGCTGATACCTTGCGCGCGGATGCACAGGGTTTGATCGATAGTTTGCGAACCGCTGGCATCGGCATGACGCTGCTTTCCGGCGATAGGCGGGCGGTTGCCGAATCGATAGCAAAGCAGTTAGGCGGCATGGAAGTCATCGCTGAAGTATTCCCGGAGGACAAGGATCGTGTGATCCGGCAGCTGCAACAACGGGGGGAGCGCGTTGCCATGGTAGGCGACGGGGTAAATGATGCACCTGCGCTGATCCGTGCAGATGTGGGCATCGCTCTGGGTTCGGGGACCGATGTGTCGGTTGAGAGCGCGGACATCGTGCTGATGCATAATGAACTGGATAAGGTTCGTCTGGCAACGTTGTTGTCCAGATATACCTTACGCACCATCAAGCAAAATATCGGCCTGTCATTCGTCTATAACAGTATCATGGTGCCCATGGCCATGACAGGTCATGTCACGCCATTGATTGCGGCTATCAGTATGCCGGTAAGCTCGCTGCTGGTGGTGGCTAATGCGGCGCGTATTCGTAATCTGTTTAAGGAAAAATAATAATGGATGTAATTTATAGCTTGATCCCGGGGATGGTGTTTTTCGGTCTGGTGTTTGTCGGCGTGCTGATCTGGGCGGTGAAAAAAGGTCAGTACGAAGACATGGAAGGCAATGCCAGCCGTATTTTGCTTGATGATGATGAAGATACCATGCTGCATCATGACCAAAGGAGGCATGCGCCGAAAAAATAGCATTTATCAACGGATGTTATGCAGTCGCATCAGCGACGTCTCGCTCGCGTTAAAAGCATCCCCGACACATTCTGCGCGGCGAGTGTTTCTATCACTTGAATTCCGCCGCTAGCCATCAAACCGACGCTAATAATGCGGAATTCATGACAAGCCGCAACGTGCCATCAGCAGTTAGCCTATGTTGTGAATTCGCAGTCCCAAACCGGCTCTTTGTGGAAGCAAGATATCTGTAAAATATTTCTCTTTGATTGATATTTTTACAAATCAACACTGTTTTTATCTGGGATTGATTCAAAATCGATAAATATTTCAGAGTCGGTATGTAGAATTGCAACCGGTTCATTATGTAGGTAGATATTACCAGCTCTCCGGGCGAGAGCCTGTCCTTCATATCCATGCAACGTAGGGTGTGGTTTGGAGCGACGCTTGCGTTTGGGAGGCCGGTAAAGATAAGATAATTGCTTTACGGTATAAATCCCTTATTTTCATAATGTTCCAATTCCTTAGTGCTAATGCCCCCAGGTAAACTAATGCTATCTTTCTCTTCGGCAATGGGTTGGCAAACGTTCTGAAATTCGCAATATGAACAATGTTTGTTCAAGATTGCTGATGGAGGTTCCGGCTTCGATATAACCCATTCAGTTAGGATGTCGATTGCAGGTGCTGAAGTGACAAGACAGGCGGTAACTGATGTTCGTGATAAACCACATCCTGCTAAAAACGGTCGTACCGGACTTGAGATTTTCAGCAAGAAAGCCATCGCCCGGGAAAATTCGAAGAGGACAACATAAGCAAACCAACGTTTGACAAGTTTAATGTTGACGGGTCCGAATGGACTATTGATCGCAAATTTACGCTATGATATTATTCAATCACAATATTCCTCCTTGCACCGCTTTAATCATCGTGCAACCGGACATCAACCCAATAGAGAACTCCATGAAATTTTATCTGCGCACCGTATGCAGCATCGCCCTTACCCTATGCACGGTTTTGTCGGCACAAGCTGACAACCTGGTCACTAACGGTAATTTTGAATCCACAACCCATGGCGCCGGGCAGCTGGGTTACAACACGAATGTGAGCGACTGGACTACCTCAGGCTATAACTTCGTATTTAATGCCAATACGGCGGATACTACTGGCGCGCCCAGTTCTTATGGTAGTGCCTTAACATTGTGGGGGCCGAATGATGCGTCGGCAAATGGCTTGGTAAACAGTCCTACTGGCGGCAATTTCCTGGCAGCCGATGGCGCATTCCAGGTAGGCGCCATAACGCAAACCATCAATGGTTTGACTGCTGGCCAGCAATACACCGTCGGTTTTGACTGGGCCGGCGCGCAGCAGCACGGTTATAGCGGTGCGCAAACAGAGCAATGGGCCGTCAGCCTCGGTAATCAAACCCAAACCACTGCCGTTTACAGCAACCCTAGTCATGGCTTTAGCGGCTGGATGCATGAAAGCTTCACATTTACCGCCACGAACGGCAGCGAAGCGCTGTCCTTTCTGGCCGTTGGCACGCCGACAGGCGTGCCGCCCTTTTCTCTGCTGGACGGCGTGACCATGGTGTCTGCGGTTCCCGAACCCGGAAACTGGCTGCTGATGCTGTGCGGCATGGGAATGATCGCTGCCATACAGCGCCGCCGTAACCGTGGGGCTTAGGCAACTTGCAATAGAGGTGATGCCGATTTCTGCCTGCCGCAACGGTCATCGATATTTCAGGCGCATCGCGCCGGCATGGACTTGTTGAGCCTCCCGTCCCATTTGTCTGGTTTTGCGGTTGATGTCTTGCGGCTCTGCATCTGGCTGGTGTTGTTGTGCGCGGTTTTCCTTCCGCTGGAACGATGGTTCGCGCTGCGCCGCTCACCGCGCTTACGCCCGCAACTTTTGAACGATCTGGGCTATTATTTCATCAATAGTCTGCTGACCTCAATTTTGCTGGCTGCACCGCTGGCCGTATTGGTGGTGGCTGCGTAAAAAATCATTCCTGCGGTCTTGCTCTCTACACTCGCCAGCCTGCCGCTGGCAATCAAGCTGGTGCTGGCGCTGCTCATCGGTGAAATCGGTTTTTACTGGGGCCACCGGCTTAGCCACCAAATTCCCTTTTTGTGGCGGTTTCATTCGATTCATCACAGCGCACAGACCATCGATTTTCTGGTAAATACCCGTGCCCACCCGGTGGATATGGTGGCCACCCCGGCTTTTCATCACTGGCACCATAGTCGAGCCGACCATCCCAATCACAACTACGCAGCTTTGCTGCCGGTGCTCGATCGCGTGTTCGGCACACATTATCTGCCATCCCACTGGCCTGCTGACTATGGCATTGACGCGGTCATGCCCGGCACGCTGGTTGGGCAACTGATCTCCCCACTGCAGGGCCGGTTGCCAGTTTAAGTGCGACGGGTATGACATGTTTAATTGTGCGCGCGATAGTAGTTAAGAAAATCTTCCGCAGGCAGAGGGCGGCTATAGTAATAACCCTGAATCTGGTCGCAGCCCAGGGTTTTCATCAGTTCGAGTTGTTCCGGTGTCTCGACGCCTTCGGCAACGGTGGATAATCCCAGGGTTTGTGCCATGGCGATGATGGTTTTCGCAATTGCCACATCGTCGGTATTGCCCGGGGTATCTTTGATGAAGGCCCGGTCTATTTTTACGCAATCTATCGGAAAACGCTTCAGATAGGCTAGCGATGAATGACCTGTGCCGAAGTCGTCCAGCGCGAGATGGATGCCCCGCTGGTGGATTTCGCTTAATAATTTGATGACCTCTTCCGGATCATCCATCACCATACTTTCAGTGACTTCCAGTTCCAGTGAAGCGACGGAAAGACCGGTTTCGGCCAGGGCCGCGTCGATTTCATGGAGCAAATTCCCTGAGCGAAACTGCCGTGCGGAAAGATTGACCGCCACGCGTAACGGGCGAAGTCCGGTACTTTGCCATTGGGCGTTCTGACGGCAAGCTTCTCTGAGTACCCAGCGACCGATGCCGACGATTAATCCCGTTTCCTCGGCAACGGGAATAAATTCAACCGGGGAAATCATGCCGCGCACAGGATGAATCCAGCGAACCAGCGCTTCCATGCCGAGCAGGCGACCGGTTGCTGTGTCTACTTTAGGCTGATACTGCAAGCGCAATTCATTGTTGTCCACCGCGTGCTGCATATCCGCTGCCAGTTGCAAGGCTTTCAAGGCCGCATGGCTCATCGCCTGGTCATAGACGGCAAAATCGTTTCCTCCGGCACGCCTTACCCGATTACAGGCAGAGGCGGCCTGTTGTACCAGCGACTCAATCTGCCAGCCATTGCGT
>Ga0364922_10721_pt1 | contig 12301 bp, 11 predicted proteins | sample ExccelJu500001D4_2_FD_206955 | JGI IMG/M metagenome (GOLD analysis project Ga0364922, IMG submission 206955) | Enriched cells from Trout Bog Lake Hypolimnion, Wisconsin, USA - BchlTB.June20.5000.01.D4 | ecosystem: Environmental > Aquatic > Freshwater > Lake > Hypolimnion/Profundal zone | place...
GTGAGAGCGGGACGGACCAGGCGCAGTGCCTGGATGTGGGCGCGCGCCTGTACGCCGCTGCCCAGAATGCCGAGGCTGTGCACATCGGGTGCGGCCAGTACGTGGAGAGCGACGGCAGAGACGGCGGCGGTGCGCATCTCGGTGATCAGCCGGCCATCGAGGACTGCAAGGGGTTCGCCGGTGGAGCGGCGGAGCAGTTCGACAACAGCCATGTGCGTGTGCAGGCCGAGTTCATCGTTACCGGGGAAGAAGGTGACGGTCTTGACGGCCATGACGTCGCCGGCGATGACAGGCATGACGGCAAACCAGCCGTTGCGGTAACCGTCAGCATTGCCGGCGCGCAGAACGGTGCGGGCGGGTTGATCGACGAGGCCGGCCGAGTAGTCGATGAGCGCCTGACGCAGGGCGGGGATGAGAGCTTCGTAGGTGAGGACGGCGCGGACTTCTTGCTCGGAGATATACATGGGGGCGGATTCTCGGGGCCGGGGTTCAGAAACCTGAAGTTCATACTATGCCACCCTTTCAGCAAAAAACGCAGAAAGAATGAGGCACCCGGCGCGTTCTGGTTGCGCTGGCCCCAAAAAGCCGAATGCGGGACTCAGTTGGGGCGGGTGTTGGAACCACCGGAAGTGGAGCGGCGGCGGAAGCGCTCATCGACCGGCTGGCGGTCCTTGAAACCGGTTTCTGTCGTGTGCCAGTGCTCGATGGTTGGCTCGCCCATGCGCCAGCAGAGAAGGACGACCTCGTCTTCAAGACGGCAGGGGAAATCGAGCAGACCGGTATCGAGGTCCTTGACCTGGACGCCGATGGCATCGATTTCGGCAACGCTCTCACGGGCCAGCTTGAGGTGCGCTTCCATCTCGGCGCGCTGCTTGACAACCGCGCTTGTATCCACCTTCATGCCGCCGGAGAGATAGATGCGGCGGGCCAGTTCCGACAGGCCGGACTCGACCTGCTCGGCGGCCTGCTTGCCCTCGATGGCGCGCTTGAGCAGCGACTCGAGGACCGGGAGCAGGGACTGCGCTTCGTCGATGGTGAAGGTCTTCATGGGGGAACGCCTGAGTTAAGGATACAGCGAAACAGCTTCCAGCTCCTAGCCTCTAGCTTCTAGCTATGCTTTGCGAATCGAATCCATTCCTGACGCGAAGCGGACTTGTGAGGGAACAAGGTCGGCCCCGGCGGCCACCGGCTAGAGGCTAGAAGCTAAAAGCTAGAAGCTGCTTTTACCCCGCTTCCATCATGCGGTCGAGGGCTACTTTGGCCCAGTGCTTGACGGTTTCGCGGACCTGGATGCGGTTGACGACGCGGCCTTCGACGAGGTTTTCAAGAGCCCAGCAGAGGTGCTGGGGGCTGATGCGGTACATGGTGGTGCAGAGGCAGCCCGTGTCGTCGAGGGTGATGATTTTTTTGCCCTCGGGCGCGAAGCGGCGGGCGAGGCGGTTGACGAGGTGAATCTCCGTTCCGACGGCAAACATGGAGCCGGCGGGGGCGTCTTCGACAATCTTGATGAGGCGCTCGGTGGAGCCGAGGGCGTCGGCCTTCTGGCAGACCTCCCAACGGCACTCCGGATGCACGATGACCTGGATGCCGGGGTATTTGGCGCGGACCTGATCGACGTGGCCGGGGAGAAAACGCTGATGGACGGCGCAATGGCCCTTCCACAAAAGGATGCGGCTGGCGGCGAGGCTTTCTTTCCTCTGGCCGCCGTAGTTGGCGCCGAGTTGCACGGCCCAGGGGTCCCAGACGGGCATCTGTTCGAGCGGAATACCCATGGCATAGCCGGTGTTGCGGCCCAGGTGCTGGTCGGGGAGGAAGAGGACCCGCTTACCGCGGGCAAAGGCCCACTCCAGAGTGGTGCGGGCGTTGGACGAGGTGCAAACCAGGCCGCCGTGCTGGCCGCAGAAAGCTTTGATGGCGGCGGTGGAGTTGATGTAGGTGAGGGGGATGGTTTCTGCGTCGAGGCCGAGGTGCGTCAGCACCTCCCAGCAGGCTTCGACCTGGGAGATTTCTGCCATATCGGCCATGGAACAGCCGGCGTTGAGGTCGGGCAGGATGACCTGCTGGCCGGGGCGGCCGAGCACGTCGGCGCTTTCAGCCATGAAGTGTACGCCGCAGAAAATAATGTACTTGGCGTCGGTCTGCGCGGCGATTTTGGAGAGCTTGTAGCTGTCGCCGGTGTAGTCGGCAAAGCGGATGACTTCGTCGCGCTGATAGTGGTGGCCGAGCAGGACGGTGGTTGTGCCGAGCTGGGCGCGGGCGGCGGCGATGCGGGCATCCATCGAGTTGTCGGGCAGCACGAGGTAGTTTTCCAGGGCGCAGGCGTTTTCGGTACTGAGGGTGCTATCGGCCTGCGGCGAGGCCGCCGTGTGTTCGTCGAGAATCAGGGTCACTTTAATCCGCCTTCAGCCAGCTCGTCCTCTATGGACAGCGGGCGGGGTTGTTGAAAGCTAACAGGCGTGCAGTGGATGCGCTGATTCCATTGAGGTTATCGGCTTGGCCGACGGCGTCAAGGCACCCCCATCCACGGGGTTGTTGCAGCCCTTTCAAACCATTGGATGCGACTGGAGGCCGATGGATAGCAGAAAACCGTAGGCCGGCAGGGATCGCCCCAATGCTTCACCAGTTTAACGCAACTCGAATACAGAACCTCCCTGAGCGCGATCGTAGGACGAAAAGAGCCTAACCCAAAAAGGCCATTTGCGGATACTGGCAAATTTGAGATAAAAGCTCTATTATTCTTTGCCAAATGCCGATTCTTGCCTTCAGCAAGGCTTGAGGAACGCCAATGCCCACGATGAATATCTCTTTGCCTGAGAACTTGCGCGACTTTGTCGAGACTCAGGTGGATTCGGGGGATTACTCGAGCGCCTCGGAGTTCGTGCGCACACTGCTGCGGCGCGAGCAAAGGGAACGGGAGCAGGAAGAGCTCGAACTCCGGATTCTGGAGGGGCTGAGTTCCGGCGGGGTGGTGGAAGTTTCACCGGAGATCTGGAACCGGCTGCGGCTGCGGCTGCGCAACCCTGAGGTCTTGCCGGAGCGGAGCCTGCGTAAATCGCGTTGAGCGCGGCGGCATTCGAGCGATTCGCGCACCTTGGCGCGCCTCTGCAATTGCGCTCATTCGGGCCTGCGGCGCGTTAGCGTTTGTGAGCGCCCTGCACGGACAGGTATCATTACTCTTCATGGGGATTCCTCCAACAATTGAGGTTGCCAATCTGGGTATGGCGGATTCGCTGATCCTGATGGTGATGGCGCTGGTGGTCTTTGGGCCGCGGCGGTTGCCGCAGATCGGCCGGCAGGTCGGCAAGCTGATGTATGAGTTCCGCAAGGCATCAAACGACTTCAAATTCCAGATGGAAGAGGAGTTGCGCAACGCCGAAGAGGCCGACCGGCGCCAGAAGGAAGAAGCGGAGCGGCAACGGCAGTTGGCGGCCAATCCGCCGGCGCAGATTGAAGCCAGCGTGACGACGGCTGAGACGCCTGCCGAGAGCGATAGCGGCTATCCGTATAACAGCACCTACGGCGAATTGACCGAGGCACAGGAAAAGACGGAAGCGACCTATCCGAGCATTCAGCCGCCTGCGACCGGCGAGCCGGTTCCGGCTGAGTGGACGGCGAACGATACGTCCGAGGCAGAGCCGGCAGCGGTTGCGGAAGTACCGGCAGTTGTAGAGTCCGCCGATGCGGTTGCGGAAACGCCTGCCGGTGCTATTCCGGAAACGCCGGCTGCAGCGGTTGCGGAAGAGACTGCCATAGAGAAAGAGAACGCCGTGATTGAAACCGCTGTTGCAGAGACGGGCAAAATTATAGAACCGGCGGCGCACAATGGTTGATCCGGCGGAAGCAATCGGCAGGGCGCGGGCTGCGGTGACGCAACGGGCGGACCTGCCCGGCATGAGCCTGATGGAGCATTTGGACGAGCTGCGCAAGCGCATCGTTCACTCGGCGCTATATCTCGCCGTGGGCTTTTTTGTGGCGTTCTATTTTCGCGAGCAGCTTTACGGCATTGTGCAGGCTCCGCTGCTGAAGCTGAACATGCCCATCAATAAACTGAATTTTTTTCATCCCATGGATGCGATGAACCTGTACCTGCAGGTGGGGTTGATTGGCGGAGCGATTTTGGCCTCGCCCTTCATTCTCTACCAGGTGTGGTTGTTCATTGCGCCGGGGCTTTACCAGAAGGAAAAGCGGTTTGTGATTCCCTTCATGGCGGCCACGATGGGATTGTTTTTGACGGGCGCGAGCTTTGGCTATTTTTTTGTACTGCCGGGCGCACTGAAGATTCTGATCCTTGGCTTCGGGGGCAAGTTCAACCCCGTGATTTCAATTGAAGATTACACGGGATTCTTTCTCTCGATCATTCTTGGGCTGGGCGTCAGCTTCGAGCTGCCGATCCTGATTTTCTTTCTGGCGCTGTTCGGCATTGTGAGCCCGCGTTTCTTGTGGAAGAACATCCGCTACGCGATTCTGGGTGTGTTTCTGGTGGCCGCCATCATCTGCCCAAGCCCCGATCCGGCCACGATGTGCGTCTACGCGGTTCCCATGCTGCTGCTCTATATCCTGGGCATCGGCGTTGCATGGTGGGTTCATCCCTCGCGCCGGAAGGCCAAAGAGGCGAAAAAGGCCAAGGAGGACGCTTGAGGCTCTTCTCCTCGACGTGGAAGAAGTTTGCGGCGGGGCTGGTTGTGCTGGCGCCGCTGACGATGCAGGCGCAGCAACACTTCGACGGCGCAAAGGCGTATGAGTATGCGCGCCAGTTTGTGTCTATCGGCCCGCGCTGGCCCACTGGACCAGGACACGTGAAGGCTGAAGAGTTTTTGCGCAGCCACTTCCAGCGCGCTCACGACCAGCTTGAAGAGGACACGTTTACCGCCAGCACGCCGATTGGCTCGGTGCCGATGCGCAACTTTATCGTGCGCTTCCCCGGCAAAAAGCCGGGCGCGATCATTCTGGCGACGCACTACGAAACTAACTTTCCGCTGCGGAATATCGGCTTTGTGGGCGCCAACGACGGCGCTGCGACGACCGGACTGCTGCTGGCCATTGGCGACCGGCTGCACGCGCAGACTGTGGGCGGGAAAAAGCTGGATGGCTATTCGGTGTGGCTGGTCTTTTTCGACGGCGAAGAAGCGATCAATAGCTGGTCGCGCTCGGACTCGACTTACGGCAGCCGCCACCTGGCCGCGCGGTGGGGCCGCGATGGAACGCTGGGGCAGATCAAGGCCTTTATGCTCGCCGATATGATCGGCGATAAGGACCTCGACATTCAGCGCGAATCGAACTCGACGGGCTGGCTGATTGGACTGATGAGCCAGGCGGCGAAGAAGTTTGGCTACGAGCGCTATTTCTTCCAGCGCGAGATGGGCGTGGAAGACGACCACCTGGCGTTTGTGGAGCGGGGGGTTCCGTCGATCGACGTGATCGATCTGGATTACGGACCGAACAACAGCTATCACCACACCGCCAAGGACACGATGGACAAGGTCAGCGCGCACAGCCTGACGATTGACGGCGATGTATTTATGGAAACGATACGGCTGATCGGTTTGCGGTAAAGCAGCTTCTAGCTCCTAGCTTTTGTCGTTGAATTTGCAGTCGGCGTTCGTCTTTGATAGGCGAGTTAGCGCGGAGAGTACACACAGATCGCATTGGTATACACGAGCTAGCAGCTAGAAGCTAGAGGCTAGAAGCTGAAAGGGAGCGGACATTGGCTCAGGCGGAGATTGGGATTATCGGCGGCAGCGGGCTTTACTCGATGCCGGGATTTACAAATGTGCATGAAGAGCGCGTAGAAACGCCGTTTGGCGAGCCATCGGATGCGTTCGTACTCGGGGAACTGGAAGGGCGCAAGGTTGCGTTTCTGGCGCGGCATGGACGCGGACATCGCATTCTGCCTTCGGAACTGAATTTTCGCGCCAACATTTACGCGTTCAAGAAACTGGGCGTGGAGCGGATTGTGTCGGTGTCGGCCGTGGGGTCGCTGAAGGAAGAGCACAAGCCTACGGATTTTGTGATGCCAGATCAGTTCATCGACCGTACGTTTCTTCGTATCTCCACGTTTTTCGGCGAGGGCATTGTGGGGCACATTGCGTTTGGCGATCCGGTGTGCGCGACGGTGGCAAAGGCCGCGGCCGATGCCTGCGCGACGGTGGGCGTCACGGGCAAGCTGGGCGGCACGTATGTTTGCATGGAAGGGCCGCAGTTCTCCACCAGAGCCGAATCGAATCTTTACCGCAGTTGGGGCGCGGACGTGATCGGCATGACGAATCTGCAGGAGGCCAAGCTGGCGCGCGAGGCGGAGATTTGCTACGCGACGGTGGCCATGATTACCGACTACGACTGCTGGCGCGAAGGGCACGACGCAGTGACGATTGAAGAGATTGTGGCCGTGCTGCATAAGAACGCCGACAACGCGGCGAAGGTGGTAAAGGCGGCCGTGGCGGCGATGCCGAAGGAGCGCACGTGTGGGTGCGCGTCGGCGGCAAAGTTTGCGTTGCTGACGCAGCCGGATGCGATTCCCGCGGCGACGAAAGAAAAGCTGAAGTTGCTGTTTGGGAAGTATCTGGGAGAGTAGTGGAGTTAGCGGTGCTGGCGGAGTTTTGCGGAGTTAGCAAGGACCTATCTCAAATAAAATTTCGACCGAATGTGCAAGAGAGGAAATTGAATGGCGATTACCGTTGTGGGCAGCGTTGCGTACGATTCGATTGAAACTCCGGCGGGGCGCCGGGAGCGTTGCCTGGGCGGCGCGGCAACTCACTTTTCGCTGGCGGCCAGCTTCTTTACCGATGTGCGCGTGATCGCCGTGGTGGGCGAGGACTTTGGTCCGCGGCAAGAGGCGATCTTCCGTTCGCGCAAGGTCGACATCCGCGGGATCGAGCGAGCGAAGGGCAAGAGTTTTTTCTGGGAAGGCTCGTATCTCGACGATCTGAACGAAGCCAAAACGCGCCAGACGGATTTGAATGTCTTTGCGTCGTTTGAACCGAAGATTCCGGCAGAGTACGGCGACTCGCAGTTTTTGTTTTTGGCCAACATCGACCCGGTGCTGCAACGGCGCGTGCGCGAAGCAATGCCGGACGTGAAGCTGGTGGCCGGCGACACGATGAATTACTGGATCAAGGATCACAAGCCAGCGCTGCTGGAAGTGCTGAAGGGGTTGGACATTCTGTTGATTAACGACACCGAGGCGCGCATGCTGGCCGGTAACAGCAACCTGGTGCAGGCCGCGCGTGCGGTGATGGCGATGGGGCCGAGTTCGCTGGTAGTTAAGCACGGCGAGTATGGGGCGACACTGTTCCATCGCGAGGGAGCAGACGGGGAAACGTCAAAAACTTTCAAGGCTCCGGCGCTGCCTCTGGAACAAGTAGTGGATCCGACCGGCGCGGGCGACAGCTTTGCCGGCGGCTTCTTCGGCTATCTGGCATCGCAGTCCGAGTTGACACCGGCCACTTACCGGCGTGCGATGTTCTACGGCAGCGTGATGGGCTCGTTCGCGGTGGAGAAGTTTGGCACGGAGCGAATCGCGAAGCTCACGCGGAAGGAGATCGACGACCGCTTCCTGCAGTTCCGCGAGTTAACTCACCTTGACTGAGAAAGCAAACTCTCGCGTTGAATGGCTGGCAGTGCTGGTCTGTTCGGCGGTGGCGTCGCTGGCCGCGATCATGTGGAGCTGGCAGAACGGCGCACTGTTGAACTGGGGCGATGCCGTTGCCCACATGCACATTGCGCGGCGGGTCTTCGATTGCCATCAGCCGCGCCTGTCACAACTGGGCTCGGTGTGGCTGCCGCTGCCGCACATTTTGATGCTTCCCTTCGTCCAGGTTTATAGCTGGTGGGCGAATGGAATCGCAGGCATTGTTCCATCGGCGCTGGCGTACGTGGCCAGTTGCGTGGGCATGTACCGGCTGGCGCGGCGATGGCTTGCACCTGCCGCTGCGGCTCTTGCGCTGACCTTCTTCGCAATCAATCCCAACCTGCTGTATCTGCAAACCACGGCGATGACCGAGCCGCTGTTTGTGTGTGAGATGATCTGGATCGCGCTGTGGCTGGTGGAGTGGCGCGAGCTGCTGGATGTGGACGCGCGCAGGTCCGACAAGCTGCTTGGCTGGATTGCGGCGGCACTGGTAGCGGCCATCTACACGCGCTACGACGGCTGGGTGATGGCTCTGCTGGCGTGGTCGGCGATTGGCGTGGAGTTGCTGCGCCGCGGGCGGCTGCGCTCGCGCACCTTTTGGGTCGCAAGCGCCTTTGTGGTTGCCGCGCCGATTGCGTGGTTTGTTTACAACGCGGCGGCGTTTGGCGACTGGCTTGAATTTGCGCGCGGGCCTTACTCGGCTAAAGCCATCGAAATCCGCACGGCTTCGCATGGGGCGGGTCCGCCGCATCCGGGTTGGCACAACATGTGGGTCTCGCTGTTGTTCTTTATGAAGGCGGCCGAGATGGACACGGTGGCCGCGGCCTGGGGCAATCAATTGCTGGCGGTGGGCGTGCTGGCGTCGGCGGGCGCATGGCTGGCGCGGCGGCGGCACGGCATCGGATGGGCGTTGCAGTTGCTCTGGCTGCCAGTTCCCTTCTATGCGTATTCGGTGGCGTATAGTTCGGTGCCGATTTTTTTGCCACCGTGGTGGCCGCACTCCTGGTACAACACGCGCTACGGAATGGAACTGCTGCCGGCGCTGGCGCTGGGCGTGGGCTTTGCCGCGAGCTTTGCGATTGGCGCGGCGCGGGAGTTCAAGCCACAGTGGGCGAAGTATGCGGCAGGTGCGCTGTTTGCGCTGATGGCTCTGAATGCATGGCAGTTGCTGCGCGAGCGGCCGTTGACCTACGTGGAAGGCACAAAGAATATTGCCGCGCATCGGCCTTATCAGACAGCGATTCCGCCGGTGCTGCGCGCTCTGCTGGCGGAGCGGCCGGGCGCTACGATCCTGATGGAAACCTCGGTCGATCCTGAGATTGTGGCGCGCACGGGGATTCCGCTGCGGCAGACGATTAACGAGGCGGATCTTGAAATTTGGGACACGGCGTTGAAGGCTCCGGCCGCTCACGCCGCAATCGTATTGGCCTTCGATGGCGATGCGGTGGATGGGGCCGTGAAGGCGCATCCGGAAGGGTTGGCCGCGGTTGCCCAATTTTCAGCGAAGGGGCAGCCGTCGGGAACACTCTATGTGGCCGGAAGCGCTGAAGGCAAAGACGTGCCGAAAGCCGGAACAGGCCGGGATGCGCGGTGATAGCATCGGGGCAAGAGATTGAATTTCGAGTTACCGGGTCTCTGACCGCATGATTTCGTACTTTGAGTTCATGGGCACCCGCGCCTATTTTGGTGAGGCGTTTTTATTTCGAGCGATGGAGGCAGATTGATTTCTTTTACGAAAGCGCATGCCTGCGGCAATGATTTTTTGATTGTGACCGAAGAGGCCGCGTACGGCCACAATTGGGCTGAACTGACGCGCCGCTTGTGCGCGCGCAATACCGGCGTGGGCGCCGACGGCATTGAATTTTTTGCATGGACCGGCGAAAAGTCGGGGCGCATCCGCCTGCATAATGCCGATGGCTCTATCGCCGAGCTGAGCGGCAACGGCACGCGCTGCGTGGCGGCGTGGATGGCGCGCGAACACAACCTGCAGGCGGGCAGCGAGTTGGAGATTACGACCGACGCAGGCGTACGCGTGTGCCACATTAATGGCGTCAAATCGGACGGCGAATTCACGGTGGACGTCACGACGGGAATGGGCGTTCCTGAGTTCACGCCCAGGACGGTGACGCTCAAGAGCGGCATGAAAATTTCCGGTGTCGAGGTTTCGACCGGCAATCCGCATTTTGTGATCGTGGTGGACGTCGACGAGTTTGAAGCGGGAGATACGTCGTGGCACGAGATCGGCGCGGAGATCTGCGCGCATGCCGATTTCCCTAATCAGACGAACGTGGAGTTTGTGCGCATTGTGAATAAGGGCGAGATTGAGATTCGCATCTTCGAGCGCGGCGTGGGACCCACGACTTCGTCGGGCACGGGCAGTTCGGCTTCGGCAACGGCGGCGCTGGCAATGCAGGGCTGCGTTTCGCCGCTCACTGTAAAAGCTCCAGGCGGGGCGCAGGCCGTTGCATGGAGTGGACCCGGGACCGAACTCTACCTGACTGGACCGGCGACGCTGATTGCGCAAGGCGAGGCCTGGTAACGATGCCAGCGCTCACAACAAATCTGTTGCGGCCACCGGCTGTTGGCGCCGGCGCGGGCGTGAGCGTGATTGCGCCGGCCTCGTCCGCGCAGCCTGAACGCATCAAGAGCGGGCGTGAGGCTTTGCGTGCGCTTGGGTTTGAAGCGGCGCTGGGAAAGAACGCTCTCGATCGCGGGCCGCTCTACTTTGCAGGAACAGCCGAGCAGAGGCTCGACGATCTTCATGCGGCCTTTGCAGATGAGACAACGAGCGCGGTGATGAGTTTGCGCGGCGGCTATGGATCAAACTATCTGCACGACGGATTGGATCTCGATTTGATCCGCGAGCATCCGAAGCCGTTTTTTGCATACAGCGATTTGACCGGGCTGCAACTGCGGCTGCTGGACCAGTTGGCTCTGCCCGCATTTCATGGGCCGATGCTGGCTGCGGATTTTTGCCGCGCTGACGGCGTGCATCTGGAAAGTTTTCGTGCAGCGTTGAGCGGCGAACTGTACAGCGTGGGCTCGGCGGAAGGGCTGCGCATGTTGAAGCAGGGCGCGGCACGCGGCACACTCTATGGCGGCTGCTTGAGCATTGTGGTTTCTCTGTTGGGCACGGAGTGGGAGCCCGAGACCGAGGACAAGCTGCTGTTTCTGGAAGACACAGGCACGAAGCCCTACCAGGTGGACCGCATGCTATGGCAACTGCGCCAAGCGGGAAAACTGGAGGGCGTGCGCGGAATTATTTTTGGAGAAATGCTGGGCTGCGTTTCTCCGGGCGCGCCACCGGAGTTGCTGGAAAAAACGATCATGAGCGCGCTGGCCGGATTCGATGGGCCAATTGCGATTGGACTGCGGAGCGGGCATGTGTCGCGGCAGAATGTGACACTGACGTTCGGCGTTCAGGCGGAGTTGACAGTGGGCGAAGAGACACGGTTGCGTTTGCTTGAACCGGCAGTGAAAAAATAGAGAGCAAGGAATTGTTTTGAGTAAGCACATACATCTGAGTGGAATTTGCGGGACGGCGATGGCGTCGGTGGCGGGGCTGTTGCAGTTGCAGGGGCATCGCATTACGGGCTCCGACAAGGCGGCGTATCCGCCGATGAGCGATCTGCTGCGCGGGCTGGGGATTCCGATCATGGAGCCTTACGCGGAAGAGAATCTGGACCCGCGGCCGGACCTGGTTGTGATTGGCAATGCGCTTTCGCGCGGGAATCCAGAAGTGGAGCGCGTGCTGGACGAGCGGATTCCGTTCACGATCGCCTCCGCATCGGGCAGCAGCTCGGCGTTCGTTCCCTCTGCATTCAGCGCCGCCACCACGTCCTCCGGATGCAGTCGCTCTGCATCGGGAATGCGCTGCTGCTGGTAGACTCCCGCCAGCACCACCTGGTCCGCCAGCCGCAAGCTCGCAATCAAATCGCCTTCAAGCACCTTGCGCCGCAGCGTGTTTGAACGCGGCTCCAGCACCGCCCACAACCTTGCCTGCGGATAGACAGACCGCAGCGCGCGCAGCGTCTCGCGAATCGCCGTCGGATGATGCGCAAAATCTTCAATCACCGTAATGCCCGCAATCTCCGCGCGCACTTCCAGACGCCTCTTCACGCTCTTGAACGTCGCAAGCGCCTCGCAGATTGCTTCCTTGCACACGCCCTGCCCAAAGGCCAGCGCCGCCGCCGCCGTCGCATTCAGCGCATTGTGTTCGCCGGCCATGTGCATCGCAAGCTCGGCCCACAGCGCGCCACCGTGCCAAACCTCCCAGCGCGTCAGCCCCTCTTCATGCCGCAGATTCTTGATCTGCCAATCTGCGCCGTCAGAAAACCCATAGCGCTGCACGCGGCACAGCGCATGGCCCACGCACTCGGTAACATTCTCGCTGCCGTCATAAGCCACAATCAGCCCGCGCCGCGGAACCAGATTCACCAGCCGCTTGAACGCGGTTTTCACCGCATTGAGATCGTCATAAATGTCCGCGTGATCAAACTCCACGTGCGTCAAAATCAGTGCATCGGGAAAGTAGTGCAGAAACTTCGGCCCCTTGTCGAAGAAGGCCGTATCGTACTCATCGCCCTCCACAATAAACGTGCGCGTAGGCCGCAACTGAAAGCTCGAGCCAAAATTCTCCGCCACGCCGCCGATCAGAAACGATGGCTCCAGCGC
>Ga0364922_10722_pt1 | contig 12293 bp, 10 predicted proteins | sample ExccelJu500001D4_2_FD_206955 | JGI IMG/M metagenome (GOLD analysis project Ga0364922, IMG submission 206955) | Enriched cells from Trout Bog Lake Hypolimnion, Wisconsin, USA - BchlTB.June20.5000.01.D4 | ecosystem: Environmental > Aquatic > Freshwater > Lake > Hypolimnion/Profundal zone | place...
CTTCATGCGCTCATACTCTAATAAGCGACGCACGAGCTCTGCGCGGGGATCTTCTACTTCTTCCTCGCTATCAGCCTTTTTCATGGGCAACAGCATGCGAGATTTAATTTCAATCAACATTGCTGCCATCAATAAGTACTCAGCAGCCAATTCAAGATTGTGATGGCGAATTTGATCGATATAGCTTAGGTATTGTTGGGTAACCTGTGCCATCGGAATATCCAGCACATTGAAATTCTGTTTGCGGATGAGGTAGAGCAATAAATCCAGTGGACCTTCGAACGCCTCTAAGAAAACCTCTAGGGCATCCGGTGGAATATAAAGGTCGGTTGGGAGTTTGAAGAGCGGTTCGCCGTACAGCTTGGCAAACGCCTCTGACATTCCATCGGTTACCGCAGGTGTGCTATCCAGCAATCCAGATACTGGTGCTGCGCTTGGCTCACTCATTCGAGTATACGTAAGCGCGCTGTTTTAATTTGGCTGCTTTGGCACGGCGCATATCTTCTACGCTTTGAGGTTCTTTATCCCAAAGGAGGGCGCGTCCTTCTTGCTGTCCTGCTTCAATCTCAGGCTTCTCGGACTTCATTTCATTTAAGAACTTGGTGAAATCAGATTCGTATCGGGCCATGGTATTTCCTAAATTCTCAATTAAATCAATAACTTATACTTTTATTGGCCAAGGATTTTTGACCACGCAAACATCATTATTAACGATTTTGATTCGAGTTCGGCCAATTCAATATTTTTAGAGATTGGCTGCTAAGAGGCTATCAATCTGCGTAGGCTCGACCCGAGTCATGAGGTGTTGATAAGGTTGGATTGGGTGCTTGCTACTGAGTGGGGTCTCGATATCTTGCCAAGACATGGGCTGGAGAGATAAAAAGGTTTCTACGCCTTCGGCCACTTTAGGCAATACCGGTTTGAGATACAAACTCAAGGCACGGAATGCTTCTAAGGTGACGCTGCAGACGCGCTGCAGATCCGCTTCGCGTTCTGGATTTTTGGCAATTTCCCAAGGTTTATTCTCATCGACAAAGGCATTCACTTTATCCGCTAGCTCCATCACACTTCGTAAGGCTTTAGCAAATTCACGACCTTCATAAAGAGCAGCAATTTTTTCGCTCGCTGTTCTAATCTCCGTGAGCAGAGGGTCATTCATCGCCTCATCGGAAACCACTCCAGCAAATCGTTTCACTAAGAAGCCTGCGCTACGACTTGCAATATTGATGTACTTGCCCAGCAAGTCGCTATTCACTCTAGCAATAAAGTCTTGCAAGTTCAGATCCAAGTCTTCCATGCTGTCATTGAGCTTGGTCGCAAAGTAATAACGGAACCATTCAGGATTGAAGCCGGATTCAATGACGCTGTGCGCAGAAATCAGAGTGCCACGGGATTTACTCATCTTTTCACCATCGACGGTTAAGAAGCCGTGAGCAAACACATTCGTAGGCGTGCGGTAGCCAGCAAAGTGCAATGTGGCTGGCCAAAAGAGGGTATGGAAATACAGAATATCTTTACCAATGAAGTGGTACTGCTCAGTGGTCGTGTTGGGCTTAACCCATTCCTCGAAATTCAGACCTTTTTGTTTGCAGTAATTGAGGAAGCTGGCGTAATAACCAATTGGGGCATCAAGCCAGACATAGAAATACTTACCAGGGGCATCCGGAATCTCAAAACCAAAGTAAGGCGCATCGCGTGAGATATCCCAGTCACCTAGCTTACTATCGCCCGCTTCGCCAACCCACTCTTTCATTTTGTTGCGCGCTTCGCTTTGAAGTGGCGTCTTGACTTGTGTCCACTCCCGTAAGAAATTCTCGCAACGAGGGTCAGACAGTTTGAAAAAGTAGTGATCGGAAACTTTTTTAATGGGCGTAGCGCCACTGACCACAGAGTAGGGATTCTTTAGATCGGTCGGCGAGTAAGTTGCGCCACACTTTTCGCAAGAATCACCATACTGATCTTTAGCACCACACTTAGGACATTCGCCCTTGATGAAGCGATCAGGTAAAAACATTTCTTTGACGGGGTCATACGCTTGCTCAATCGCGCGTTTCTCGATCAGACCAGCATCACGCAGTTTGAGATAAATACTTTGAGAGAGCTTCTCGTTCTCAGGGCTATCAGTGGTGTAGTAGTTGTCAAAGGAGATTAAAAAATCATCGAAGTCGCGCTTATGTTCTTTCCAAACATTGGCAATCAGTTCTTTGGGAGTGAGCCCTTCTTTTTCAGCGCGGAGCATGATGGGGGTGCCATGGGTATCGTCAGCCCCAACATAATGTACCTCGTGCCCCCGCATTCTCTGGAAGCGGACCCAGATATCCGTTTGAACGTATTCCACCAAATGGCCAATATGAATCTGACCATTGGCATATGGCAGGGCTGAAGTAACAAGAAGGCGACGCGGAAGGCTACTCATGCAAAACAGGCTTGATCAAATAAGAATGAATATACGATTATGCTGGCTTAGGCTGATGGTTCTGCAGTAATTTTAGTCTGCGGTTAAAGTTAAGCCCGATTGTTGACCTAATAGAGAAGGTGTTTTATGGCTGATTCAAGCCCCATTCAGATGTCTAATGCTTCAGTGCCCCTGGTGCACGAGGTCCAGATTGTGGATGAAGCAGGGCGCCTGAAAACCACCTTTATCCCTGGCGAGCGGCCCTTGACTATCTATCTTGATAAGCGCGAGATCGTGACCCTAATGACCTTAGGAAGCGCGCCAGAAGCCCTCGTTTTGGGCTATCTACGCAATCAACGCTTGGTAGAGTCGATCGCTGATATTGAGAGTATTCAGGTGGACTGGGAGACAGATTCAGCGGCCGTTAAAACCTATCGGAGCTCGGTTGATATTGATGCTCTGACGAGTAAACGGGTAGTCACTACTGGCTGCGGACAAGGGACGATGTTTGGGGGCTTGGTAGAGGAGGTTGAGGCAACTCGCTTACCCGATGGCCCTAGCTTAAGCCAGGAGGCGATTGTGGCCCTGATCGATACAATTCGGACCCACGATACGATCTATAAGCAGTCCGGTTCAGTCCACGCCTGCGCAGTCTTTGAGCGCTCGGGCCCAGATCAGGTTCACTTGCTCCATTTCATTGAAGATGTTGGTCGCCATAACGCCGTTGATTCAATCTCGGGTTTGCTGTGGCTAGACGGTAAGCCAGGCAAAGATCTGATCTTTTTCACTACCGGACGCCTTACCTCGGAGATGGTGATCAAAGGGGCGCAGATGGGCATTCCTTTTCTGATGACTCGCTCTGGCATGACCTTAATGGGGCTAGAGGTGGCTCGTAAAACCAATCTCACCCTCCTGGGGCGCTGTTCTGGCAAGCACTTTGAGATCTATAACGCCCCGGAGCGGGTGGTATTGAGCAAAGTAGCCTAAGAGAGGGGCAAAAGCCGCCCAAAAGGGTGGGAAATGACTTGCGAAGGTTTTACAATCCCGCCATGACTATTAAATCAGACCACTGGATCCGCCGCATGGGCGCACAAGGCATGATCAGCCCATTTGAACCCGGACAAGTTCGCCAAGATACTGCCGGCCAAAAAATCGTGAGTTATGGCACTTCAAGCTATGGCTACGACATTCGTTGCGCGAATGAGTTCAAGATTTTTACCAACATCAACAGCACCATTGTTGACCCAAAGAACTTTGACGAACAATCGTTTGTCGATTTCAAGGGTGATGTTTGTATCATTCCGCCGAACTCCTTTGCTTTAGCAAGGACAGTAGAGTTTTTCAAGATCCCTCGTAATGTTCTAACCATTTGCGTTGGCAAAAGTACTTACGCGCGCTGCGGAATTATCGTGAACGTAACGCCATTCGAGCCTGAGTGGGAAGGTTATGTGACGCTGGAGTTTTCTAACACCACCCCATTGCCAGCCAAAATTTATGCTGGTGAGGGTTGCGCTCAAGTTTTATTCTTTGAAAGCGATGAAGTCTGCGGTACCTCTTACAAAGATCGCGGCGGCAAATACCAAGGTCAAAGCGGCGTTACGCTGCCTAAGACCTAATCTATTCCATTCTCTAATCGCTTGCGAACCTAAAGGGTCCTCATGAAATTCCGTTTTCCTATCATCATCATCGATGAAGACTTTCGTGCTGAGAATATCTCTGGCTCGGGTATCCGCGATTTGGCTGAAGCGATTGAAACCGAGGGCATGGAAGTCATTGGCTTAACCAGTTATGGTGACTTAACTTCTTTTGCTCAACAGGCTTCACGCGCATCGACATTCATCGTGTCGATTGATGATGAAGAGTTTGTCTCGGATTCTGAAGACAATGATTTGCCCGCATTGAATAATCTGCGCGCTTTTATTGCCGAAGTACGTAAGCGCAATGAAGATATTCCCATCTTCCTCTATGGCGAGACCAGCACTTCTCGCCATATGCCTAACGATATTCTGCGCGAGTTACATGGTTTCATTCATATGAATGAAGACACTCCTGAGTTTGTGGCACGCCATATTATTCGCGAAGCGAAGGTCTACCTTGACTCCTTGTCGCCCCCATTCTTCAAGGCCCTCACGCATTACGCCTCAGAAGGCTCGTATTCTTGGCATTGCCCAGGCCACTCAGGTGGTGTGGCATTTTTAAAGAGTCCCGTAGGTAGAATGTTCCATCAGTTTTTTGGCGAGAATATGCTCCGCGCTGACGTTTGCAATGCGGTTGAAGAGTTAGGTCAGTTGCTTGATCACACAGGGCCAGTATTGGCAAGCGAACGTAATGCTGCCCGCATCTTCAATGCCGATCACCTCTTCTTTGTGACTAACGGCACCTCGACTTCCAACAAAATTGTTTGGCACTCCACCGTTGCGCCTGGCGATGTGGTTTTGGTGGATCGTAACTGCCATAAGTCTGTAATTCATTCGATCACGATGATGGGCGCGATACCCGTCTTCTTGATGCCAACCCGAAACCATCTCGGCATTATTGGGCCAATTCCTAAAGAAGAGTTCGAGTGGGCCAATATTCAGAAGAAGATTGACGCCAATCCTTTTATCAAGGATAAAAAAGTTATTCCTCGTGTGATGACTCTAACGCAGAGTACATACGACGGTATTATTTATAACGTCGAAATGATTAAAGAGATGCTCGACGGTAAAGTGGATTCTTTGCATTTCGACGAAGCTTGGTTGCCTCATGCAGCATTCCATCCTTTCTATAAAGACATGCATGCGATTGGCTCAGAGCAAAAGCGGACTAAAAAGAGTTTGATGTTTGCTACCCAATCGACTCATAAATTGTTGGCTGGTTTATCTCAAGCATCGCAAGTGCTAGTACAGGACGCTGAAGAACGTAAATTGGATCGCGACTGCTTCAATGAATCTTATTTAATGCATACCTCGACTAGCCCACAGTACTCGATCATCGCTTCTTGCGATGTATCAGCAGCCATGATGGAATCCCCAGGCGGCACTACTTTGGTGGAAGAGTCGATTGCAGAGGCAATGGACTTCCGTCGTGCCATGCGTGAAGTCGATGATCAGTTTGGCGCCGATTGGTGGTTCCAGGTTTGGGGTCCTGATCATATTGCTGAAGAGGGTATCGGCGAGCGTTCGGATTGGGTGCTAGAGCCGAATGCACCGTGGCATGACTTTGGTAAGTTAGCTCAAGATTTCAACATGCTGGATCCGATTAAGGCCACAATTGTGACGCCTGGTTTGGATATTGATGGCAAGTTTGGTGAGATGGGTATCCCCGCCAGTATCGTGACTAAGTACTTGGCTGAGCACGGTGTGATTGTCGAGAAGTGCGGTTTATATTCCTTCTTCATCATGTTCACTATCGGCATTACCAAGGGTCGCTGGAATACCCTCGTGACCGAGTTACAGCAATTCAAAGATCATTTTGATAAGAACATGCCGCTCTGGAAGGTGCTTCCTGAATTTGTAGCCAAGCATCCTCGCTATGAGCGGGTTGGTTTAAAAGATATCTGTCAGCAGATTCATGAGTTCTACAAGAGTCGCGATGTGGCGCGCATGACTACTGAGATGTATACCTCAGATATGGTGCCTGCAATGTTGCCAGCAGAAGCTTGGGCTAAGATGGCGCACCGCGAAGTAGATCGTGTGCCAGTCGATAAGCTCGAGGGCAGAATTACTGCCATGCTAGTGACCCCTTATCCCCCAGGCATTCCCTTGCTCATTCCAGGCGAGCGTTTTAACAAACGCATCGTTGACTATCTCTACTTTGCACGTGATTTCAACGAGAAGTTCCCTGGCTTCGAGACTGATATCCACGGCTTAGTCAAAACCGAAGCGAACGGACGCACCGAGTACTACGTTGATTGCGTCAGAGCGTAAAGAGCAAACTACTTTAGATCACTACGCGCCTGCTTGATCGCGCGTAGTACTTGCTCAGGAGCAGTGCCACCAGCGTGTTGACGTGATTGCACAGAACCTTCAACCGTCAGTAGCGCAAAGACATCGTCACCCAAAAGCTCTGGGCGACTATCTAGGCCACAGGCAAAGCGCAACTCAGCCAGACTGAGATCAGTCAACATACAATTTCTGCCAACGCAGGCTTTGACTGCATGCGCTACAGCTTCGTGCGCATCACGGAAAGCCAACCCTTTTTTGACTAAATAATCAGCCAAGTCGGTGGCTGTCGCAAAACCTTCTTCAGCAGCCGCTTTCATGATGTCTGCTTTGACTTCAATATGGGGAACCATGTCCGCAAAGATACGGAGAGTGTCTTGCACGGTATCTACCGCATCAAATAATGGCTCTTTATCCTCTTGGTTATCTTTGTTGTAAGCCAAGGGCTGGCTCTTCATTAAAGTTAGGAGAGATATCAGATCACCATAGACGCGACCAGTCTTACCGCGCGCTAATTCAGGGACATCAGGATTTTTCTTTTGCGGCATGATCGAGCTACCCGTGCAAAAGCGGTCGGGCAAATCAATGAAGCCAAAGCGTGGACTCAGCCAGAGCACCAGCTCTTCAGATAAGCGGGAGATATGCATCATGAAAATGGATGCAAAGGCGCAAAACTCAATTGCGAAGTCTCTGTCTGAGACGGCGTCTAGAGAGTTATTGCAAATGCCATCAAAGCCCAGAGAGCGTGCAACATGCTCGCGATCGATTGGATAAGTAGTCCCGGCTAACGCTGCTGCACCTAAGGGTAGGCGGTTCAAACGCGCCCGTAAATCCGCTAGGCGGCCAGCATCACGCGTAAACATCTCGTAATAGGCCATCAAGTGGTGACCAAATGTAATGGGTTGCGCAACTTGGAGGTGAGTGTGTCCAGGCATGATGGTGCCCGCATGCTGCTCAGCCAAGTTCAAAAACGCAGAACGGAAGAGGGTTAACGAAGTATTAATTTCATCTACGCTGGCTCGCAGCCAGAGACGCAAGTCGGTAGCGACCTGGTCATTACGCGAGCGACCGGTATGCAAACGTTTGCCAGCATCACCAATTAATTCAGTGAGACGAGCTTCAATATTGAGATGGACGTCTTCCAAGGCAAGCTGCCAATTGAAGTCACCAGCTTCGATTTCTGCCTTAATTTGCGCCATCCCTTTTTGGATATCAGTCAGATCTTGGGCGCTAATAATCTTTTGCTTTGCCAACATTTCAGCATGGGCGAGGGAGCCCGCAATATCGACTAAAGCGAAGCGCTGGTCAAAGCCAATCGAGGCGGTATACCGCTGCACCAGTTCGGAGACGGGTTCATTAAAACGGGCCGACCAAGCTTGGGCTTTGTTGGCGAGAGAATTTTTAGTTGAGCTCATAAACACAGTATATTGCTGTAGGTCTTTAATTATTTTAAATGTGATGTCCCAAACCCCTCATTCTTCTCCTCAGCCCAGCCGTTTGGTTATAGCCTCCCGTGAGAGTCGCTTGGCCATGTGGCAGGCAGAATATGTCCGGGATTGCCTCAAAAAGTGCTACCCCGACTGTGAAATCATCATTTTGGGCATGACCACCAAGGGCGACCAGATTTTGGACAAGGCGCTCTCCAAGGTTGGCGGTAAAGGTCTTTTTGTCAAAGAGCTGGAAGCCGCTTTAGCTGATGGCCGAGCAGACTTGGCGGTGCACTCCTTAAAAGATGTGCCCATGGTGATGCCGCAAGGTTTCGAGCTTGCTTGTGTGATGACTCGTGAGGATGCGAGAGATGCTTTCGTATCCAATGATTTTGAAGGTTTAGAAGACTTGCCCGAGGGTGCGGTGGTAGGGACGTCTAGTCTGCGCCGTGAATCGATTTTGCGTGCCCGCTTTCCCCATCTGGTGATCGAACCCTTGCGAGGCAATCTAGATACTCGTTTAAGCAGGTTAGATCGAGGCGAGTACCAAGCCATTATTTTGGCTGCAGCCGGTTTAAAACGTCTTGGCCTAGAGCATCGGATTCGGGTATATCTACCAGCCGATATCTACACCCCAGCAGCAGGCCAGGGTGCCTTAGGAATTGAGACCCTTGCGAGTCACCCTCAGATCAAGCAATGGTTAGCGCCCTTAAGTGATTTACCCACTTTGCTGGCAGTTTCTAGCGAACGGATGGTATCTCGTCAATTGGGCGGGTCTTGTGAGGTACCCCTTGCAGCTCATGCTGTCTTTGAGAATCAGCAAATGCAAATTCGCTCATTTGTAGCGAGCGTTGATGGCAAAACTGTCTGTAGAGCGATTGCGAATGCACCAGTGCAAACCTTAGCTGAGGCAGAAGCTTTGGGCTTAGTAGTAGCTCAAGATCTCATATCTCAAGGTGCGGCCGCTTTATTACCCAAGTAAAACTCTGACAATCAAAGTGAATACAAAAACTATTGTTATCACGAGGCCAGTTGGTCAAGCGCGTCACTTAATGGAGTTGCTGGGGGCAGCCTTATCCAAGCATGTCACTCCTCAGTCACCGCAAATTCTGTCACTACCTTTATTGACCATTATCCCCAAGACGGATGATCGGCTGAGTTCCGAGATCATCGGCGCTATGCAAGATGCAGATCTCGCCATCTTCGTGAGTCCGAATGCAATTGAATGCACCTTACGATTAATTGAGTGCGCATGGCAAGACTTGGCTCGGCGGATTGTTCCTATCGGTGTGATGGGTGGTAGTAGTGCACAGGCTTTGCGACATCATGGCATTGGCTCGGAGGAGATTCCCACACCGATTCTGATGCCTGAGCAAAATGCGCAATGGGATTCAGAGGGGCTATGGCAGGAGTTGCAATCACTTGCTTGGGATTGGTCCAGTAAAAAAGTGGTGATTTTCAAAGGCGAGGGTGGTCGGGACTGGCTAGCCGAAACCCTTGAGGCTGCAGGCGCAACAGTAGAAGCGATATCGGTCTATAGCCGCATACCGCTTGCCATTGATAACCCTGCATGGCTACCGATTCATGAGATGAATTTCACTGACTCGCTATGGGTCTTAACTTCGTCAGAAGCAGCTCGGTATTTAGGTAATGTGATCGAGGATCAATTTCGGCAAAGCTTGAACGATGCTAGTGCACTTTGCTCTCATGACAATATTGCCGATGCTGCTAGAGCAGCAGGCTTTTCTAAGGTCCTGATGTCTGAGCCCGGCGATGAGGCTTTGATTCGGGCGAGTATTGCTTGGCTCGCTAGTTAGCGATCACCCAACAGCGCAGGTAGGAAGACTTCACAAACTAAGATTGGTTTGCCTTTCAATTGATAGACCGTCCGTCTTGCCCACAATTTTGATGGTAGTTCTGGGTGGACCTTCTTGAATTGCCTCCACAATGGATCACGTTTTGATAAATAGGTGATCTCTCGCAAGACTTTGCGTTGGGATGCATGCGGCATCTTGGCAAAGAGAACAGCGCCAAGTGGTTTACTGCCTAGGCGTAATATGCTCTGATTGCCACCTTGAGCGCTACTAGTGGGTATGACGCTGCGGGCAATGACTAAAGGGGTATCCCCCTGGCATAGCAAGACTTCCCGAATACGGCAACGTCTTGGACGCAAATGAAAATAGCGACTCTCGTCGCTATTGAGGGTTTGACGGCTATCCCGCAGAACCCGAACTTCGAGTCGCTGCGCAATTTGCCTTTCAATTTTTTGAGTTAGTGAGCCAGTGTCACTAAGCCATGCTTGCCATCTGCGAGGCGCAAGATGAACTTCACCAGAATCGACTCGATTCCATTCAGAAAGGAGGCGACGCTGGTGAGGCATTTTTAGCTACCGCTAAAGTTCTTGCGTTGACCGCCAGACTTTGCTTTAGCAAAGCGAGGACCGGCTGGACGTGAGTCACCAGAGCGTGCAGGACGTGAGTCAGCAAATCGGTTGCCGTTACTTGGACGCGAGTCCGCAGAGCGAGAATCCGATTGGCCACCGGAGCGCGCCTCAGAACGAGCACCGGAGCCATAACGACCACCACCGCCACCACCTGAGCGGCCACCACCGCCACCACCAGGTCGTCCGCGGCCACCACCGCCACCACCAGGGCGTCCGCCACCACCACCAAAGCTAGGTTTGGCTTGTGGCTCAAGACCTGCGATGACTGAGGCTGCAATATCTTGCTGTGTAAAACGCTCAATATTACGGATCTTGGCACGATCGCGATGCTCAACTAGGGTAATCGCAACACCGCTGCGGCCAGCGCGACCAGTACGACCGATACGGTGCGTATAGTCTTCTGGTTTCATTGGCAGGCCAAAGTTAATCACATGGGTGATACGGGGTACATCAATACCGCGAGCTGCTACATCGGTTGCTACCAAAATCTTGGTATGCCCTTTGCGCAAAGACTCTAGGCGACGCATCCGCACAGCCTGAGGCATCGCGCCGTGGAGGGCGCTTGCCTCATAGCCATTAGCACGTAAAGTGTCAGCAATTTTTTCGCTTTCAATTTGAGTGCTTGCAAATACAACGGCTTGATCTAATGTGGCATCCGCCAAAATATGCTCAAGCAATTTATGTTTATGGGACATGCTGTCAGCCCAATGCAATTTCTGTTCGATATTGGCGTGCTTTTCACCTGCATGAGCAAGTTCAATACGCTGAGCATCTGTAGTCAACTCGTTAGCCAAAGACATAATCTTTGGAGCAAAAGTTGCAGAGAACATCAACGTTTGGTTACGACCGGCACAACGTTTATCAATCGCTTCAAGATCATCTGCAAATCCCATGTCAAGCATGCGATCTGCTTCGTCAATGACGAGTTGTTTTACATCATCGAGGCGAATGGCTTTGCTGTCACACAAATCGAGCAAACGACCTGGGGTAGCAACAACCAGCAATGCGCCCTTCAGAGCCTGAATTTGTTTGCCATAAGGCATACCACCCATTACGGTGGCAATGCGGATTCCTTTGAAGCCGCGCACGAGGTTTACGGCATCAGCAGTAACCTGTTGCGCTAATTCCCGAGTAGGGCAGAGCACCAACACTTTAGGTTGTGCTCGACCTGGTACTGGTGAGTTATTGGGATTGCTCTCGATGAGTTGGTTAATCAAAGGCAGTAAAAATGCTGCCGTCTTGCCGCTACCGGTTTGGCTGCTTACTAACAAGTCAACACCGGTCAATGCCGCAGGAATAACCTGAGCTTGTACTGGAGTTGCATGGGTAAAGCCTAATTCAGCAACGTTCTTGAGGAGTGGTGCCGCGAGGGCAAAAGACTGAAAAGTACTTTCAGCGTGTTTTGAGTCCGTAGACTCGAGTTTCGTTTCTTTAGAAAAAGTCATGCTATTACACATCCCCTTTAAGGGATGTCTCCGTTTGTGCACCCAATGTTTTTTAGGGGGTGCGATGGTCAAGGGCATCGACCATCAGACAAGCGGCAGCGTTGGTATGTTTATGACTTCTAAACGAATCGCTGAAATATAGCTGGGGGGCGATGAATCAAATTGCTTTAAAAAGCCTCCCATTATGGCAGTTTGGGGGCGTTAATACAAGGGTATCCCCGACTTATTTCATTAAGCGCAGTAAAAGCTCGGTTTTCTTGCCATAGGGAGGGCGCGCCATATTCGTGCCTTTGAACATCTTGATCCCTAAAACACTGTGAACTTCTAAAACAGATTTTTGATGACTCAATGCATCAAAGCCGGTTTTACCTCGATAGGCACCCATGCCACTGGCACCGATACCACCGAAAGGTAGCGTCTCGACTGCAGCGTGTAAGAGTGTGTCATTGATGGTCACCCCACCAGAGCGCGTTTCATTGATCCAGCGCGTTTGATTTTGACGATCGCGTCCAAACCAATACAGGGCTAAAGGATTGGGTTTGTGATTGACATAAGCAATTGCGCTATTGATATCGTCAATCACGATGAGCGGCAGAATAGGCCCAAAGATTTCTTCTTGCATGACTTGCGCATCTTTGCTGACATTGAGTAATGCGACTG
>Ga0364922_10589_pt1 | contig 12288 bp, 10 predicted proteins | sample ExccelJu500001D4_2_FD_206955 | JGI IMG/M metagenome (GOLD analysis project Ga0364922, IMG submission 206955) | Enriched cells from Trout Bog Lake Hypolimnion, Wisconsin, USA - BchlTB.June20.5000.01.D4 | ecosystem: Environmental > Aquatic > Freshwater > Lake > Hypolimnion/Profundal zone | place...
TGCCCGGCTACACTGTTGCTGTTCCAGGTGCTTCCAGAAGATAAACAGAAACCGCTGGCCGAAGAGATTATCGTCGACATGGCCTTCGTCTTACGGTCGAATTTTCGAGGCTCCGACTATGTCGTACGTAACTCCGGCGATCAGTTTCTTGTCTTGCTGCCGGATACTACCGAAGATCAGGCTGAGTTTGCGATGAATCGATTAACTAACAAAGTGGACGACTGGAATCTTGAGAACGAGAGGAGCGGACTGGTTCTGCGCCGCGAACTGAGCGTCTGTCCTCCAGGCGGGAATTTCTGGGATAAGCTCCGCGAACTTGAAACCAGTATGTGCAACAAGCCCAACTACAGGAATGGCGCGCATTATTTTGCAGAACCCCAAGTCGGTCCGGTTCTGATCAGGCCATCTTAAGCCAGCGCTTGTTCAGCCTGCGCTGACAGGGGCATCCCTGACGTGGTTTGACCTCGACTCGGCTTATGTCATCCCCTAACATGAGCCCTTGCTATCACATAAGAGGTCAAACCACGTACCCCTGCCGCTTGGATTCGATCGAAGTTCTTCCGCGTACGACTTGACCGTGATCTGATTCCAGTGTTTGCCTCTGGCCATTCAGACTCTGAGCACTTCTCGCCAATCGGCCAGACGTATAACCTAACAATTCTTGTGGTAGTCACATTTGGCTGTGATTACAGTCACGGTGATGGGAACATGAGAGGTATATAGATAAGCACGATTTATACAGCGCCGATTGAAGCCCTGAGACTCTATGGGGTATGGGTTCGCCAGGTTGGAGGAACTACGGTGGAGTGGATCAGATGTTAGGCATCATTCTTATCGGCTGCTGGATGATCCTGCTCATCGCGGCTGCGATTATCATCTGCAGGTATCAACACTGGCGGTTAAAGACGCTGGATCAGCGCGCCCAGGAATTGGGCTTTTCGTTTGACGATAACAGTAGTCCCTTCGAGGGCTCAGAAGTTCGCGGACTCTCGGTTCTTCGGTGCGACCCCTCTGCCATTGTGAGCCGAATGATGACTGGCAAGATCAGCGGCTGTCCGGCGGTCGTTTTCAACCTGATTTGCTACGGACAGTTCTGCAAGTCGGTGAACGCTGTCACAATCGCAGCGTTTCGGTCCCCCACGGGACGTATTCCACGCTTCCGCATCGGCGGGAAAGAACTGTTGCAAGGTCTCCAGTCGCGAATCGCAGGCAAAGACGCAAACTGCGAGACGGAATGCAGCTTCGGAAAACGTTGTCTACTGCAGTGCGCAGCGGAAGACAATGCCCGTGACTTTCTTACGCCTCGAAAACTCTTGGGACTAGAGGCATTTGCGAAAACCTTTTGCATTGAATCGAGCCCCGATTGGGTATTCGTCTACCGTCCGTGCACCCGTCTGAAGCTTGAGACATGGCCGGAATTCATACGGGAGGCAAGCGCAGTCGCCAACGTGCTGTTCGTCGCGGGCGCTGAAGGCTCGTTAGAAAACCAACCTCAAGCGGCCGCAATTGAGGCGCGGTAGGGACACCGTTATCACATCCATCTGAAGAGCTGGCACCGGATCGGATCATCAATTTGGGTTACGGGGATGATCGGCTACCCTTGCCTGCTCGCAGCCGCAGCGCGCGATTTTTGCTGCGGGATCGGCTCCTTTTTCTGGGTACTCTTGCGACTGAGCCAGAAGTACGCAAGAGCTGCCATCACTAACAGCAGAGCCGCATATCGCAGTTGGGGGCGCGTCCGCAAGTAGCCCCAGATGTAGGCAGAGCTCAAGCCGAAGATAATTGCAGCCAGCATGATCTTCAAATAGCGAGCTGGAACGAAACGTTGAACTCGTGCACCCAGGTACATGCCTCCAATCCCTCCCAGGCCGAAGCGGAGCCCGAGGGCCCAGTCGGGAGCCACCAGCATTCCATGCGCCTGGTAGAAGGGCGCAACGGATTGGTAGAAACCTACTCCAACCACCGATGTGGCGAACGTGCTCAGCAGGGTTGCCCCGGCAATGGTATAGACGGGCAAGCCGAAGATGGCGACCAGGAACGGTGCGATGATTGCACCTCCGCCGATTCCGTAAATCCCGCCAATTAAGCCGACCACCAAGCTCAATATGAAAATGCTCCGCGGACTGCAGCGGTATCGCTGCTGGCGGAACTCGAAAACCAGTTCGCGGGTGGTAAGAGTAAGGGTACGGACAGGCGATTCACCCTGTTTGATCGATGCCTCGACTTTGTTGCGCGATTGGATGATGTCCTTCACCATCCGAAGACCGACCCACAGCAGTACGCAGCCCGCGAACGCCTTAAACCTTTCAGCATCGGCCAATACGGACAGGCGAATGAATCCTCCGGCGATGACACCGGGTGTTGTGCCGGCGACCACGATCAATGCCAGCGGCCACAGGATGCGCTTCTCACGCCAGTAACGGTAAACGCCCGCTGGAATCGCAATTAAGTTGAACAATAAGCTGGTGGCGCTCACGGCGGGGCTGTTGAGACCTAGAAGACTGATCTGGATGGGCAGGAGGAGGAATGCGCCCGAGATACCGACCATGGAGCAGAAGAAGCAGATGACAAATGCAGCGAGCGACGGCAACCACAGTTGAGCGTCCATACTTACCCCCGCATCAGCTCGGAACGCGACCAGAGTAGCACGAATTTTTCAGCGCGCACACTAAAGTGACACCATCAGCACATTGCCACGTGATGTAGCGCACGGACAGATTCGCCAAACGGATCAATGATGTCTCGGTCAACTTGAACCAACGGAGACTTGGATGTCCGTATTGAACGGGCAATTTCCGAAGTACGCCCGACGTGGAGTACGACTCTGCGGTCCTCTTCCCCCCTCAGGGATGAGGGGATGGTATAAATTGACGCTTCCGAAACAGGGAGATGGCGATCCAGCCCGCTCCCCTCCTTGAACGTAATCGCAAACATCCACAATGGCGGCAGATTCTTCTTGCTTTCTTTTGTTTCTGTCGGCCGCCGACAGTGGGCACACTGCATGCCTCGGGTTAACAGGATTTTGAAAAAAAACGAGGCTCAATTTTATTCGGCCGGTCTTATAAAGGCTACATCGATCAAACGATGGCCTGGAGGTGACAAGTGCCAAGTTACGTACTTCCTGATAAATGCGATGGGTGCAAAGCACTCGACAAAACTGCTTGCCAGTACATTTGCCCCAATGACCTTATGGCTCTCGATAAAGAGAAAATGAAGGCGTTTAACCGCGATCCTTCGCTGTGCTGGGAATGCTACAACTGCGTGAAGATCTGCCCGACGCAGGCTGTGGAAGTTCGCGGCTATGCGGACTTCGTTCCACTCGGCGCTTCCGCGACGCCACTGCGCTCCACTGACTCGATCATGTGGACCGTGAAATTCCGGAATGGAAACCTGAAGCGCTTCAAGTTCCCCATCCGTACCACCCAGGAAGGCGTAGCAGAGCCGACCGGCGGGTTCCCAACTCACCTCGACCTCAACAGCACCGCGCTAAGCACCGAGCCGGAGGCCCTGGGATTACCTGCGGTCTTCGCCCTGAAGGGAGACGCCAATGCCTAAGTTCGAGACTGTCATCGTCGAAACCGATCTACTCATCGTGGGTGGCGGCATGGCCGCTTGTGGAGCAGCCGTTGAAGCAGCTCACTGGGCCAAGGCAAACGGACTAAAGGTCACGATGGTCGACAAGGCCTCGGTAGATCGCTCTGGAGCCGTATCACAGGGCCTCTCGGCCATTAACCAGTATGTCGGCCTTAAAGATGGCGCCAACACAATCCAGAACTATGTGGACTACGTCCGCAACGATCTGATGGGTGTGACACGCGAAGATCTCGTGGCTGACATCGCCCGTCACGTTGACTCCAGCGTGCACCTGTTCGAAAAATGGGGCCTGCCGATCTGGAAAGACGAGAAGGGCGCTTATGTTCATGAGGGCCGCTGGCAGCTCATGATCAATGGCGAATCCTACAAGGTAATCGTGGCGGAAGCCGCTAAGAACGCACTGCTGAAGACCGGCGTCGGAGAAATCTACGAGCGCATCTTCATCGTCGGTCCGTTGATGGATGGCGAACGTTGCGCGGGCGCAATTGGATTCTCAGTGCGCGAGAACAAAGTGTATGTGTTCAAGTCCAAAGCCACTCTGGTGGCCATGGGCGGAGCCGTACACGTGTTCAAGCCGCGGAGCTCGGGCGAGGGCTTCGGCCGCGCTTGGTATCCACCGTTCAACACTGGCTCATCGGCGTATTTCACGCTGAAGGCCGGCGCGGAAATGACCTGCCAGGAAGTACGCTTCATCCCCGTTCGCTTCAAGGATGCATACGGTCCGGTAGGCGCATGGTTCCTGCTGTTCAAGGCACGCGCGACCAACGCCATGGGCGGGAACTACATGATCGAGCGCAAAGACGAGTTGTTGAAGTGGGGACCGTACGCTCGGGTAAAGCCCGTTCCTGCGAACCTGCGCAACTATCTCGGCATGCTCGATATTCAAGAAGGCAAGGGACCGCTGAACATGCGTACCGAGGAGGCCATGCAGGCCATCTCCGAGCAGTTCAAGGGCGATCCTAAGGCGCATGCAAAGAAGCTGAAGGAACTGGAATCGGAAGCCTGGGAAGACTTCCTCGATATGACGATCTCGCAGGCTCTGTTGTGGGCTGGAACCAACGTTCAGCCTGAACAGAAGTCCTCTGAAATCGCGCCCTCTGAGCCGCTGTTTATCGGCTCGCACTCCGGCGCTTCCGGCGCTTGGGTCAGCGGTCCCGAAGATCTCCAGACTGCCGAGACGAAGTCTCAGTATTTCTGGGGTTACTCGAATATGTCGACCGTAAAGGGCTTGTTCTGCGCTGGAGATGCATCCGGAGCTTCGAGCCATAAGTTCTCATCCGGCTCGCATGCAGAAGGCCGCATCGCCGCCAAGTCCGCGATTAAGTTCGTTGTTGAAAACAACAACGCGCCAAAGCTGGATCAGGCTGTTATAGACGCGCAGATCGCCGAGATGCTGAAACCCCTGGAGACTTTCGAACAGTTCCAGAAGGGTACATCGGATCCAGAAGTCAACCCGAATTACATCAAGCCGCGCATGTTCATGCTTCGTCTTCAGAAGATCATGGACGAGTATGCCGGCGGCGTTTCGGCGCAGTTCTCCACCAACAAGCCTTCTCTCGAGCGGGCGTTGGAACTGCTTGCTTTCCTGAAGGAAGATTCAGAGAAGCTGGCTGCGGCAGATTCGCATGAACTGATGCGCTGCTGGGAAAACATTCACCGTATGTGGCAAGCCGAGTCCCACGTTCACACGGTGCTGTTCCGTGAAGAAACGCGTTGGCCAGGCTACTACTTCCGGGCCGACACACCGAAGCTGGACGACGAAAAGTGGCATGTATTCGCCAACTGCCGTTGCGATCCGAAGACCGGCAAATGGGAAGTATTCACACGTCCCATCATCCGGGTTTTCGCAGAAAAAGCACAGACCGCAGCTGTTTAGTTTGAGGGGCGGGGCCTGCATCGCAGGTCCCGCCTGTTCTTAGTCATCCAGCGAGCTTAGCTTGCCGGAGATTTCGCTCCACTACGTTTCAAAGAGGCCCCTTGGATAAGTTGACCGAAACCCGCTGTCCCCACTGCGACAAGCCGATGGCAAAGTGGGAAAACCCGGAATTGAACTCGTGGGCTGGCGAATACCAGTACGTCTGTTTCAATGACGAGTGTCCGTACTTTGTACGTGGCTGGGATTGGATGCGGGAGCAATTCAAGACGACCGCGTCATACCGTTACCGCTTTGATCCGACAACTGGAGAACGCGGTCCACTGCCGGTGTATTCCAATACAGCGTTACGCAGCAGCATTCTCGCGACTGAATAAATATTTAGGAGGCCCTGCTATGGCTGAGGCTGAATCCCTGGTACCAGAAATAATCGAAAACACGCCTCGGTTGGGCCCTGACGATCGGTTTACCTTCCATTGCGATCCGACCATTGACTGCTTTGGACATTGTTGCCAGGACGTTTCCATCCTGCTTACCCCTTACGACGTTTTGCGCATGAAGACCGCGCTGAAAATGAGTTCCCCTGAGTTCATGGAGAAATACACTTCGATCGCGTACTCTGCCGAAAAGCGGGTGCCCGTGGTGTTTCTCAAGATGAACGAAGCTGACAAGAAGTGCCAGTTTATAAGCGAAAAAGGCTGCGGGGTTTACTCCAACCGTCCGTGGGCATGCCGCATGTATCCGCTGGGAATGGCCGAAAGGGGAACTTCAGACGGAGCCGGAGAGCGGTTCTACTTTGTGGTCAAGGAAGAGTTGTGCCACGGTCACGGTAAGGGATGCGAATGCTCGGTTAGCGAGTTCATCGATAGCCAGCGAGTCGAACCCTACGACGTGATGCAGTCCCCGTTCCGCCGTTTGCTTGCGGCCGCCGCAGAACAGAAAGAAGCTCTGACAACGGATCAATGCGCTATGTACTATATGGCGCTCTACGACCTCGATCGTTTCCGACGGTTTGTATTCGAGACTCGCTTCCTCAGCATGTTTGAACTCGATGAAGCGCGTATCGATGCGCTCCGCACCGATGATGAAGAACTACTCGAACTGGCGGTGGAGTGGCTTGCCTTCAGCCTGTTCCAACGAAAAGCGATGCGGATGAGCAAGTCCGCAGCCCAACAACAGCGCGTGACCGGGCCAGTCAGCGCCAACGAAGCATCGCCGGCCTAACCCATCATGTCTATGATTACGGAAAGTTCGAACGGAAACAGCAAAGCCCTCCTGGTAATCGGCGGCGGCATAGCAGGACTCACTGCCGCGCTCGATGCGTCGGAGACGGGACTCGATGTCATCCTGATTGAGAAATCACCTTACCTCGGTGGCCGGGTGGCTGGGTTTCATAACTATTTTCCCAAGCTATGCCCGCCCTCCTGCGGACTGGAAATCAATTTCAGGCGTCTGCGAAACAACCCGCGGATTACCGTCCTGACCCAGGCGGAGTTGGTAAAGCTGGAAGGCTCGGAAGGGAATTACGATGCGGCGATCAGGATTGCGCCGCGATTCGTGACCTCGGCTTGCACATTATGCGGCGACTGCGCAGACGTCTGCCATTCGGAGATTGCCGACCCGTTGGAATTTGGGTTGACAAAGACGAAAGCGGTGCACGCGCGTCGGTTGGCTGCGTTTCCGCCAACCTATGTATTGGATCGCGACGCGTGTGCAACCGATTGCCATGCCTGTGCGGATGTTTGCAAATACGGAGCGATCGACCTTGCCCAAGGTGTAGAGCATAAGACTTTTCACGTCGGCTCTGTGATTGTGGCGACTGGTTGGAAGCCGTACGATGCGACCAAGCTAGACAATCTGGGCTTCGGCAAGAGCGCCAATGTAGTCACCAACGTAATTCTGGAACGGCTGGCCGCAATGGATGGTCCGACCGGCGGGAAGCTACTGCGTCCCTCTGACGGCAACGCGCCAAAATCGATAGCTTTTGTGCAATGCGCTGGTTCGCGCGATCAGAACCATCTGCCCTATTGTTCGACAGTGTGTTGCTCGGCGTCGCTGAAGCAAACGACCTACCTTCGCAAGCTCTATCCGGAAGCAAAAATCACAATTTTCTACATCGACGTTCGGACGCCCGGGCAATTGCAGGAGTTCGCTTCGAAGGTATGTTCTGACGGGGCGATAGAACTAGTGAAGGGTAAGGTTTCCAAGGTCGAAGAGGACGCGCAGACAAAGGACCTACTGGTCACAGTGGAGGATGTCATCGGCGGCAAGAAGATGACGCGAACCTTCGAGATGGTTGTACTGGCTACCGGGCTCGTGCCCCAGACCGATGGGTTACCGGCGAATTGCAAGCTGGATGAGTTTGGCTTCGTGATGAATGGCTCATCCGGATTCATTGGGGCTGGCTGCGCTAAACGGCCGGCGGAAGTCTCCGCTACCGTGCGCGACGCGACCGGAGCGGCACTAAAGGCACTTCATATCGCGATAGGGGCCCCGCACAATGGATAAGAAACTAGGACTCTATATTTGCAGCGGATGTTCGATTGGCGACTCGGTGGACGTAGACGGGCTGGCGAAATTAGCGCAGGCGGAGTACAAGCCCGCGGTATGCCAAACCCACGCGTTTCTCTGTGGCGATGAAGGCGCGGCTATGATCCGCGGCGACATCGAACGTGGCGCAGTCGACGCAGTGGTCATTGCCGCATGTTCGCCGCGGGTGAAATCCGAGGTATTTTCATTCGATCCGCAGATGGTGCTCGATCGCGTCAATCTACGAGAGCACGTTGCATGGTCGCACGAAGCGAAGAACGAGGATACACAGGCGCTGGCGGAAGACTGCGTCCGGATGGGTATGGTGAAGGCTGGAAAGATGGAGCAGTTGGAGCCATTGCCAGAAGAGAGCATATCCCGAACCGTGCTGGTCGTCGGAGGCGGCGTCGCTGGCATCAGCGCCGCGCTAGATGCGGCCGCTGCTGGATTCGACGTTGTGCTCGTCGAAAAACAGCCGCAACTCGGCGGATTTATGAGGGGCCTCAAGAAGGCATTCCCAACGAGCGCTCCTTATACGGAAGCATCTGCTGATGGCCTCACGGACAAGCTCAAAGCAGTAGCCTCGAACCCGAACATAAAAGTGTTTTGCTCGAGCAAGATATTGAAGACGGAAGGCCAGCCGGGAATGTTCGACGTAACCATCGAGGGGCCTTCTGAAACGTCGGTTCACCGGGCGGGCGCAATCGTCATGGCAACCGGATGGCAACCCTACGACGCGTCTAAGTTGGGATCGGTCGGTTACGGATTGCCGAATGTTATTACGAATGTCGAGTTCGAGCAGATGGCGGCGCGCGGGCAGATTTCTCGACCTTCGGACGCCAAGCAAGCCAAGCGCATATTGTTTTTGCAATGCGCCGGTTCTCGCGAGCAGGAGCATTTGGCTTACTGTTCTTCGGTCTGCTGCATGACTACCCTGAAGCAAACCGAGTACATCCGCGAGCAGGACCCGGAAGCCGAGGTCTTTGTCATCTACCGCGACATGGTTACCCCTGGACCCTATGAGAAGTATTACCGCAAGGTTCAGGATCATCCGCTGAACTATTTCATGAAGGGCAAAATAACCCAGGTTGAGGCAGCGGCGGGTGACCGCGTACAGGTAAGCCTCGACGGCGAATTGCTCGGCGCGCCGATGCAGGTGACCGTCGACTTGGTGGTTCTGGCAACCGGCATGGTGCCGAATTCCGCCGATGGCCCTGGAATTCGCGCCTTGCGTGACGCCAACGCCAAGTTGGCCCGAAATGAGAGCCAGACGCAGTGTAACGATGCGGAAGCTATTATCGCGCAAATGAAGCACCACGAGGGAACGGAGATCCTGAACCTCAATTACCGGCAGGGACCTGATCTGCCCGTGCTGCAAAATGGGTTCCCCGATTCCAAGTTTGTCTGTTTCCCTTATGAGAGCATGCGCACCGGCATCTATACGGCGGGCGCGGTTCGTGCGCCGATGGACGCAGCACTGACAGCAGAAGACGCTGGCGGCGCGGTGATGAAGGCAATTCAGTGCATAGAACTGGCAAGCCACGGCCAGGCTGTGCACCCGCGTACGGGCGATCTCTCCTACCCCAGCTTCTTTTTGCAACGATGCACGCAATGCAAACGCTGCACCGAGGAATGCCCATTTGGTGCGCTGGACGAAGACGCAAAAGGCACGCCTAAGTTCAACCCCTACCGCTGCCGTCGCTGCGGAATTTGCATGGGAGCCTGTCCGGAACGGATCGTCTCCTTCAAGAATTACTCGGTAGACATGATTGCCAATATGGTGAGGGCGATCAACGTCCCCGACGAATTCGAAGAGAAGCAACGCATCCTGGTGTTGGCTTGCGAGAACGACGCTTATCCCGCTCTCGACATGGCTGGCCAGGGCCGCCAGCTATACGACCCATCGGTGCGTATTATCCCGCTTCGCTGCCTGGGTTCTATGAATATTGTCTGGATCGCCGACGCGCTCTCGCGGGGCATTGACGGTGTACTGCTGCTGGGATGCAAGTTTGGCGACGACTATGAATGTCACTTCATGCGTGGCAGCGAGCTAGCCAATCGCCGTCTGGAAAATGTGAAGGAAACTTTACAGCGGTTGCAATTGGAGTCTGAGCGCATTCACCTGCAACAGTTGGGTATGGATGACTACGCTCGACTGCCGGAAATCATTAACGAATTTGCGGCCCGCATTCGTGAGATTGGGCCGAATCCTTATAAGGGCTTTTAACATGGGCAACCCAATCCGCAAGACGATCGTAGTGGAACCCGATAAGGAATTTGTCCGCGAGGTGATGGAGGCGGGCGGAGGCGACCTGAAGAAGTGTTTTCAGTGCGCGACGTGCTCTTCCACCTGTTCGCTTTCGGCAGAAGAGGGCACCTTTCCACGCAAACAGATGTTGATGGCGCAATGGGGCCTGAAAAAGGAGTTGCTAAAAGACCCTGCCCCGTGGCTCTGCTGTTATTGCGGTGAGTGCTCAAAGACGTGTCCGCGGGAGGCTAACCCAGGCGAAACCATGATGGCGCTGCGCAGGTATCTCACTACGCAGTACGACTGGACGGGGCTGTCGCGCCTGATGTATAGCTCGGCGGCTTGGGAACTCGGAATACTCGCCCTCGTGGCGGCGATAGTGGTGGCCCTGTTCACGCTGCCACAGAGCTTCGGCTTTGGGTTGCTGAGTCAATCCGGTTCGATGCCGTTGGCTAATGTGATGCTCGACAAGTTTGCTCCGAAGGAAATTGTGCATCTTGGCGACGCGATCATGGCGTCAATGTTGAGTTTGCTGCTGCTGATAAATGCTGCCCGTATGTTCGTTGGATTGACCCGCGACGAGCATATCCCGGCGAGTCTCTATTTCTCGCAGATCGGCTCCCTGATTCTTCACGGCATCACGCAAATGCAGTGGAAAAACTGCAATGACAGCGACGCGAGCAGAAACTGGATACGCCATCTTTTTCTAGTCAGCGGATACGCGATCATCTTTACTCTCGTGGTTGTGTTCTTACCATGGTTCCAAGTTCAGGACAGCAGCTTCCACTGGACTAGTATTCTTGGCTACTACTCGACGGTGGTGTTGCTGGTTACTACGGCATGGATGGTTCTTGACAGGATCAACCTGCGGACTGAGATGCACCGCTTCAGCCATCTCTCCGACTGGTTGTTTCCCATACTGCTTTTTCTGACGGCGATGACCGGTATCTTGGTCAACGTTTTTCGGCTCCTGAATCTGCCCATGCCGACCTACGTAATGTATGTCGTACACATGGCGATTGCGGTGCCAATGTTGGTGGTGGAAGTCCCGTTCGGCAAGTGGTCGCACCTGCTGTACAGGCCGCTCGGAATCTTTGTCGCCACGGTGAAAAGAAAGGCGCTGGAATCCGCAAACGCGGAGGCAGCAATGGCCAGCCCAGCCCTGGCTAGCAATGATTGAGGATCGAATCAAGAAGGAGGACAAGGTTTTTTTTGTTCGAGGCACTTTGAGCCGCTGATGTGTGATTCAGATTTCATATTTAACTTGCTGCCGTGTGTACCGTTTGTTTTAGCTCCGTATAGGTAATGGCGGTGGCGTAGAAAACAGGTCGTGTAGTGAATGTCGCTCCTGTCGAGATTTTCAGGTCATCGTTGGTCAGGGGCATCGCGGCATTAACGGATTTCATATTCTTATTCTTTAGGAGAACTTATGAGCAAGCTAGTTTCGCCACATGGAAGCGCCGAATTAAAATGCCTCCTTCTTGAGGGAGAAGCAAGAGCCGCGGAAATCAAGCGCGCGGAAACAATGAAAAAAGTACCAGTCACCAGCCGTGAGAGCGGCGACCTGATCATGATGGGCATCGGTGCATTCACTCCACTCGATGGCTTCATGGGAAAGGCTGACTGGCAGGGTGTCTGCGACACCTTCCAGATGCCGAGCAAGAACAATTTGTTCTGGCCAATTCCGATCACTCTGTCGACCACTGAAGAGATCGCGAACTCGATCAGCCTGAATGAAGAAGTCGCGCTCATCGACAGTGAAAGCCAGGAACTGGTGGCCACGATGAAGGTCACCGAGAAGTACAGCATCGACAAGGCTCACGAGTGCAAGACGATCTTCGCGACTAACGATCCGGCACACCCGGGCGTCCAGAAGGTTATGGAGCAGGGCGCAATCAATCTGGCTGGCCCCGTCAAAGTCGTTTCTGAACTTGATTTCCCAGAGACCTTCAAGGGAATTTATGAGCGTCCGGCTGAAGCGCGCAAGCAGTTTGAAGAGCGTGGCTGGACCACCGTTGCTGCCCTGCAGCTCCGCAACCCGATG
>Ga0364922_10650_pt2 | contig 12259 bp, 4 predicted proteins | sample ExccelJu500001D4_2_FD_206955 | JGI IMG/M metagenome (GOLD analysis project Ga0364922, IMG submission 206955) | Enriched cells from Trout Bog Lake Hypolimnion, Wisconsin, USA - BchlTB.June20.5000.01.D4 | ecosystem: Environmental > Aquatic > Freshwater > Lake > Hypolimnion/Profundal zone | place...
CGCCATATCTAGGTCGCCATCGGTCGCGCAATCGTCGCGGACGGATTTCTCGCTGGCCGGAATTTTCCAGCACATCAGTGCCGGGTTGATGCTGGATGGATGCGCTTTGCGGAACAGATTGAGGCCGTCGAAAGCCCTGTGTGCGCCGGTGTCCATGCCGGCGGAGTAAACCGCCAGCAACATGCCGTAACCCATCGCTTCGGAAACTGTCGTCCCCTTGCGGTCGAAATTAACCTTGAACGCGCCGGGAATGTTTTTTGACGGCAACAAATAATCTTTTTTCCACGCGAACCAGGCGTTGGAAACCGTCGCATCCATCTGCGTCTGCGTGAAATTACCAGGGCGCAAGCCGAAATGCGGGCTGGCAAACAATGGTGCGACGGGAGCCATGACCAAAAGAACAGCCAGGCGGATTGCTTTTGGGAATTTGATTTTTGTGTTGCGTGTCATTTGGGAGCTTCCGCATGGTATTCAAACCAATCAAAATCCGCAAAATTTGTTGAACTGTTGCCATTGCTGCTGGCGTAGAGGCCGACGAACGTGCCGGTGAAACCACCTGTTACCCGCCGGCTCAAAAGGCGCGCGTCCGCGCCGTGTTTCAATTCGGTCCAACCGCCTGCATTTTCAGCAAAATCAAAATCATACTCTGATGGCTTTGTGGCGGACACGCGCAGAAGCAGATTCGTGGCGGAAACAACCGTTTCATGGCCGTCGTTGCGTTGCGTGAGGCGCAGCAACAGTTGTCCGTGATCGCGCAACATTTCTTCGCGATAGTGAAACTGATTGTTCATTTCGACAACCAGGCCGGCGGACTCCCCGTCGCGCTGCGGAGCAAAGCTCATCGCCGTCGCGGCGCTGAACTTGAACTCGGTGATGCGGCGGCCAATGAAGGAAGGTGAGGCTTGATCAGAAAGTCTTTCCGGGCGCAGTTTCAATCGCAGCGAGCCGGGGCGTTCGGTCAACGACCAAAAGTTGTCGCGCGGCGTGCGCAGAAAATTCCATTCGAAACCGAGCGGGGTGGAATCGAAATCAACTCGCAGCGGCGGCTCGGCAAACGGTTGTTCCGGCAATTGCGGCGCTTCACCGGAAAATGTGACCTGGCCCACGCCGGGATTGACCACCGGCCAGCCTTCTTCCCAAACCACCGGCGTGAGAAAAGTTTCGCGACCGAGGTTGTAGTCAAAATCTCCGTAAGGCCGCACGGCAAGCAACACCATCCACCATTCGCCGTTTTGCGTCTGGACGAGGTCCGCGTGCCCGGTGCAGGCGATGGGAAATTTGCGACCGAGATTGCGGTGGGTTAGGATGGGATTCTTTTTGTTGCCTTCGTATGGCCCGCGCACATTGGAACTGCGGAAAATGCTGACGGCATGATTGTCGCCCGTGCCGCCCTCAGCAATCATCAGGTAGTAAAAGCCGTCGCGCTTGTAGAGATGCGGCCCTTCCGCATTGTTCGCGCCGTGCAGCGCGCCCTCCAGCACGATCACGTTGGTGGGGCCGACGAGTTGCGCGGTTTCAGGGTCCAGCTCGCGCAGCCAAATTTCGCGCAGCTTGGATTCGGGCGGCGTCCCGTCGGGCCGACGGTTGCCAGTGTAATAGACTTTGCCATCGTCATCAAAAAACAGTGAAGAATCTATGCCGGGAGCATTCGTTAAGAAACGCGGTTCCGACCACTGGCCGCAAGGATTGGTCGCCGTGACAAAAAAATTTCCACGCTGTTTTGCGCCGACAATGGTCGTGATGAGATAAAATGTTCCGTCATGATAACGCAGCGTGGGTGCGTAAATTCCGCCGGAAGCTTTGACGCCATCCAAATCGAGCTGCGAAGGGCGCGTCAGCACGTGTCCGATTTGCTCCCAATGCGCCAGGTCGCGGCTGTGAAAAAGCGGCACCCCGGGAAAATACTCAGATGAGGAACACGCGAGGTAATAATCATCACCAGCGCGGCAGATGCTCGGATCGGCATGGTAACCGCAGATGATTGGATTGGTGTAATGCCACACTGCCACTGGGGTTGTCGGCGCGGCAGAAAGTGAACTTCCGAACCAAGGGATGCGGAAAACCAGCCAGGCGAAGGTTGCACTCTGGACCAGCCATCCAACGCTGCGGCGTTTCTTCACGAAATTAGTTTTCATTTGGCTTCTGTTTAGTTACGGCGTGGCTAATTGATAAAACCTTTGCGTGAGATTGGTGGACTGAGAATCGGTGAAGTTGAAAATGCCGCCGACAAAAGTGTTGGTGGCCAGCACCAGCCAGTTTGCCAGCGGCAGGGAAAGATTAGTGGCGGCCAGCACCCGATAGGACTGGTTGGTTGGACCAATGCCGGAAAAAGTAATGCCGTTCGCGGCTGAAAACGCGATGCTGGTGAACTTCGGCGGCGGCAGCGCCGCGATGTTCAACGTGCCGTTCGTGGGATTGAAACACCACGAAAGGTTCGCCCCCGGCGATGCCGGTGACAAACCGCTGAAGTTTCCGGTGAAGGTTGTGGTGTTGAACAGCTTGAAAGTTTGTCCGCCTGCCAGCGTGCCTCCAATATTGGTCAGTAAAAGCGTTCCCGCATAAACCACGTTGCTGATGCCGCGAATTAAGTCGTTGGTTGATTCTTGCGCGCTGAGTTCCAAGGATGCCGTGCTGCCGGCAGCAAAAGTTAGATTGTTGCTTAACGTCAACATTCCGACGCCCGAACCGGGCGCAAGCGTGCCGCCGGAATTGACGATGACAGCGGCCTTGATCAAACCCGTGCCGCCAAGTGTTCCACCGGCCACGATTAAATTGGTTCCAGCCACAACGCCGTTCACGAGCAGCGTGCCGTTGCTGATTACTGTCCCGCCGGTGTAACTGTTCGTGCCGGAGAGAATCCAAGTGCCGGAGTCATCCTTGCGGATCGAGGTGCCGAGTCCGCCGGCACTGTCGCCAATGCCACTGCCCCAGTCGCCCACAGCGGCGCCACGCAGCCACACGGTGCGGATGTTGGTGGTAGTCGAGTTGGTGGTGGTGCCGGCGACGATCAGTTCTCCGCCTGCCGATTCGAAAGTCCAATAGGACCCGCCAGTCGTGAGCGTGATAAAACCGGCAAGCGTATTGGTGTCGCTGAAATTCCGCACCGCGGGCACGTTGCCATTGGCGGCGCCTTTGCAACTCACGGTCAGCGAACCGGCAAGCGTGATGCCGCCTGCCAACTCTAGCCGCGCCGTGGGGTCATTGCCAATGGTCGTTCCGTTGGCATTCGACCCGAAGGCGTTGCTGTTTACTGCGCGCAACACTCCGGAAGCAAGAGTCGTTGAGCCGGAGTAGAGGTTGACCCCGCCGAGCACCAACGTGCCGTTGCCTTGACTGACCAAGCCCTGGCTGCCGTTAATCACCGAGTTGATTGTGCAGGTGACGTTTGTCACGGAAATGACCGGTGTGCCGCTGGAAACTTGAAGCGTCAGCGGACTGTTCGTCACAAACCAGCCGGCGGCGCTGTTGGAATTGGCGTCGCTGAAAATAAGATTTCCGATGCTGCGCGGCGCAACGTTGTTCACAAAACGGTTCGCGGTAATATCTATTGCGAAAGTGGCGGTCATGTCCGCGCCGGTGGCAACAATACCGCTGTTCCAATTGAGCGGATTGCTCCAATCGCCACTTGCATCCACTGCCCACGCACCAGACATGGGAGAATTCCCGCCAGCGTTGGTCACCGTCAGCGTAAATTGCGAACCGGCAGTCATGGCTGCAGGATTGGTGACGATCAAAGTGATTAATGCTGTGCCGGCTTGCCCAACAGCCGGCGTGACGGTGACGGTGCGGTTGGAAAGCGATCCGCCAAAAATAATGTTGGCGACCGGAACCAGAGTGGGATTGGACGAGGTTGCGCCAAGCGTCAGCAGGTTCGCAGCAGAGACAGGATCGCCAATGGTAAAAGGCAGCGGGCCAGTGTTGGTGTTGGCCGGCAACGTCTGATCGGCAATCAGCGAGATACTCGGCACGGCATTGGAATAAAGCAGCAGAAGTTGTGGGCGGTTGGCCGGATTTGGGTCTGCGCTCGAAGCGTAGCTCACCAGTCCAGAACTGCCGAGGTTGTTGAGTGAAAAAAGTTCAAGCGACAACTGGCCATCACCCGCCAGCGCCGCCTGCACTTGCGGCGTGACTACCATCGCGACCGGACTGTTCGAGGTGGGAATCCAGGTGGCAAAGCGTTTGCCGCCGCCAGGCTGGTTGTTCCAAGTGAGGGTGGTCCCGTTCCAATTGTTGCTGTTGGCGAGAGTGAGACCGTGCTCGAGTCCGTTCGTACCGACATAGACGGGCGTCAGCCAAATGCGTGCCTGCTGCAGGCTCGTTGAATAACCGGCCAGATTCCAACGCAAGTAAGCCTGCCGGGTGTTGTTCGTCGAACTATCGAGTTTGACGTCGAGTGTGGTGTTGGTGCTGTAATTAATGTTGGCGTTAACACCGCCACGAACGAAGGCGTCGGTAACGGGAGGAATCAAATTGGTGACCAGCGTCTGCACCGGGGCGACTTGTAATTCAAGCATCGCCCAATCAATGCCCAAATCGCCGCTGACCGCCACATTCAACTGGCCGTTGGTGAGCATGTTCAACTGCGACGCGAGGTCGAGTACTTTTGCCGTTATGTTGGTGCCGGTGCCGATTGACTGCCAGCCAAGATTGGTGAAACCAAAACTGTTCGTGAGGGAGCCGAGATACAACGTGTCGGCAGCGGCGGAAACGGTCGCGCGCATCGCCAGCGAAAGGGTGGCCGCGACGATGCGGTCCGAGGCCGCAAGGGAGAAGCTGAAGGTGAACGGAATCCAATGATTGTTCGTGACGACATCAAACCCCTCCAGCGGTTCCCCGCCGGCGGTGGCTACCACGGCGTTGCTCCAAGTTGTATCCAGCGAAACTTTTTCGCCGCCAGCGACGCTATTGCTGAAGGCGTCAATGACTCCGAGCCAATATTCGCGGGTTTGCAAGTTTGGAGCGGCTAAACGGTCCTGGAGTTGCTCGTAATAAAGACTGTTGGGAAAAACGTTCGTGCCGACCGAATCGTAAGTGCCCGGCGGCGCGGGATAGGGAATGGCGGCGGTGTCGTCCTGAATCGTGCCGGTGCCGCCAATCAACCAGTTGCGAGCCGTAGGCGGGTTGCGGACGACCAAGCCGCCAGAGGCGTTGCAGTTCCAATCCACTTCGTTCGCGCCGGCCCAGCCGTGCGAGGTGCCTTCATTGCCGTAGTTTTCTGCCTCAATATCGCTGCCGGCCGCCGCATTCATCGTGACGTTGTCCCAAATCGCGCCCGTTCCCCAGCGAAAGTGCGGGCCGCAGTCGTTCCACGCGATGTCGCTCCAGCCGTCCACAAACACATTCGGTCCGGTGTCGAGTGAATCGGTAACGAACTGATGCCGGTCTTCGCGCGTGTAACAGTTCTGCACGAGACAACTGTAGGCATCGTCCAAGGCGAACGCATAGCGCCGTTCGCCGGTGATGATGGAAACCGGGTCCAGCGAACTGCAATCACTCACGGTCACGGAGCGCGTGCCGCCGGTCAGGTGAACGCAGGCGTAGCCAAAGTATTGCGAGGTTACCTGCCGCACCCAGCCATTCTCTACCGTGGCAGTTTGGATGAAATCCAGAGCGTGCAGTTCGTCACAGAAATAGTTGGTGGAGGTGCCGGTATTGGTGACCACCGTGGGATCAAAATCCGACACGCCAAAGACGTCCTCAATGCCGACATTGGTGATGCGTCCGGACCAGGAATAAGTCTGGATCGTGCCTCCGCCATATTGCTGGTCGAGGGCGCAGGTCAACGGCGTGTCCAGCATGATGCGGCTGCCTTCAATCCGCGTAATGAAGCGCTCGGTGGGGACGTTGAAACCGCCTGCGGTCCAGGCCGGCGAGACCAAGTCCATGCCGAGGGCATGAAGCCAATTGGTTGGGCTGGGCCGGGTGATCATGACCCGACTGCCAATCGTAAGGCCATTGGTGCTGTCCACGTTGAAACTGCGTGCGCCGACGGGCACATAGTTGTTGGTGATGTTGCGGGCGGTCCCACTGGTGGAACCGGAGCCCGAGCCGCTCACGATGATGAGCGGAGCATGGTCGCCGGCAACGGAGGCATTTGGCCGCGGCCCGGCAGCGCGCAGAATGGTGCCGTTCGTGCCTTCGCCCGCTCCACGCAGCACGATGCCGCTGGCGCTGATTGTGATCGAATTCGAAATGGCATATTCGCCGGCATTCAGAAACACCGCGCCCCGGAACCCGTTGGTGAGCGCCAGCGTTGCCACATAGTTGATGGCAGCCTGAATCATCGGCCCATTGTCCACGCCGGCAATCGGTGAAAGGTTGGTTTTCACAGCCACCTCAGGAATCGGCACGGTGCCGCCCAGGTAGCCGACGGCAGAATAATCGAGAACGCGGTTGCCGAGCGCGTCAGGTTGGCGGATCATCCGCCCGCTGGTGCTTGGGAAAGCCCACACGCTGAGGTTGGTGCTGGCCAATGAGTACATGATTGAAAAATGCGATCCCAGACAACCGATGATGGCCGCTGTCACGAGGGATGCATTTTTAGTCATGGAACAGGTATAAAAGCAGTCTTGGTCATTGAGAGTGACTTGATGGTGGGTAGGAATGGTGAAAGTGTTTGTCCGGCTGCTTTGCTTTGCGACCGCTGGCGAGTTTCACCACCAGAACACCGTGTCCACAACTGTGCGTGGGGTCATGACCTTGAACTTGCGCCATTCCGCATGTCCATCCTTGTAGCCCACGTCCCCACCCATGGGCATTATGCCTTTTAAATGGGCGCTGACATTCGGATAAGTGACCCCGTTTTGTTTGAACCCGCCGGGAATCGAAGTATAGTTGTTTCCCGGATTGTTGTAGCCAGGGAGATTGCCGTCTATGCTGATTATGGCATCGGCAACCAAAACCCGCTCGGAGACGGGAATCAGAATTCTCTGTCCCGCCAGCGTGATGCCTTCGGACTGAAGAGTCGTGTTTTGATTCGTTGGATCCAGTTTGCTGGCAGCGCCGGAAAGGGCCAAGGCGTAGCCAATGACGTGAAAATCCGTGCTCAACGGCGGAGTCGCGGTCACGGCAAAATTCCACAGGGTTGATTCAGGCCCAATGCCTGGATTCGCCCAATTTATACCATCGTCGAATTTAGGCGCGGTTGACGGACAATAAAAGTTCTTCTTGACCAGTCCGGCACCCAGCATGATTTGTGCAGTCGGATCGGGAATATCCCAGGCCCAGTTTGCATCGCCAACCAATACCGGCAATTTATCACGGCTGTCTGTGGAATAGACGTTCAGGGCGATTTCCATCTGATGGACGTTGTTCAGACACTGCATTCGCATGGCCTTGTCTTTGGCGCTTGATAGCGCCGGCAACAGCATCGCCGCCAGGATGGCAATGATGGCGATCACGACCAGCAGTTCAATCAGGGTAAAGGCCATTTCTTTCCCGGCTAGTTTGTACCGAATGGCATGCTGTTTAGATCCGGTCATGTTCATATTCTTGTTCAACTCTTGCTTATAGGAGATGCCGCCAAGACATCCCTCAATCAGTAAATAACCCAACTTCGCTATCTGCCGACAGGCCGGGACAAGCTTCTTGCTCACAGCTTGGCAGGCGCTGACCACCGGAACCACGTCGGTCAGCGTTAGAGTCAGTTATTCGTGCTGCTTAAAATATAAAATTGCTGTGGACCATGCAGATTCACCGGGTTCGTAATGGTGAAGGCAGCCGAATTCAGCACGTCGGTGGCCACCGGCGCCCATTGGCTCAATGGCAGCGCCACGTTGGTGGAATTAAGCAAATAATAAGTGGCGCCCGCTTGGCCGTTGGTGCCACTGATAACCACACTCCCATTGCCAAAGTTGGGAGTGAAGCCGGTGAGATGCGGCGATTGCGTCGGCACGATCGTCAACGGACCATTGGTGAGCACCAAATCAATCATGGAAGCGGTCGCGTTGTTTGAGATATAGCCCTGATAACCCAGCGGCAGCGACCCAAACAACAGGCTTGGATTGTCTAACGACGTATAAATTATAAGATGATATTGCACCGGATAACTCGTGATGAGTGGCAGCGATGCGACGTTTATGGTGTCGTTGGTTGTACTGTTGCCGGTCGTGAGCGTGGTTACGAAGATGTTGGTCAACGTCGGGGTTACGTTCAATGTGACCGTGGAATCAGCGAAATTCAGAGTATCAATCGGCACCGCCGCCGAGCCGATTCCGCCGGCGACCATGGTTAAGGTGCCGTCCGTCATCGTGATTGCGCCCGTGCCGCCTGCGTTGGCTTTGGTGATGCTGTTGCTGCAAATCATCGTGCCGCCGGTGATGTTCACTTGCCCGCTGGCAGTGCCCCCGGTGCCCGCGTATTCATTGGCCAGCGAGAGCCCGCCGGCACCCACAATCAGTGTGGCGTTGGCGCCGACGTTAATCGTGCCATTGGCCACGCCATTCGCATTGGCCGTGGTCGTGATCGCCATGAATATATTCGAGGCAAACAGCGTTCCGGTGTCAAAACTGATGGTGCCCGCCCCCGTGCCGCTGCCAACTTCGCTGCCATTGGAATGCTGACCCAGGGTCAGCGTACCCAGCCTCATATCCACCGGATATCCATTGAAAGAAAGCGTGGCGGTGGCACTGGAGCCGCTGCCACCAGCGTTGTTGTGGTTGCCCAGAAACAGGTTGGCCAGGCTCGCATCGGTGCCGCCAACTCCGCGCATCCGCAGCCCTCCGCCGGTGGATCCGTTGGGAAATTGAACCGTGCAGCGGTTCCGCATGGCTGCGATATTGCATGTGCCGACATTGATGATATTCGTGCCGGCTCCCAAGTTCACCGTTCCGCTGGCGGAACTGCTTTGCGAAAGCGTGTTGAGGTTCATGGCGCCGGCGGTAAGGTTGTTGCTGGCGGCCGCAAAATTCATGTTGGCGGCGCTCCGGGTGCCCGTGGATAATGCGATGGTGCCGGCGGAAGCGGAAAAAACAAAGTTGCTCAAACCGGACAGATCCAAAATCGTCCCAGTGTCCGCGGAGTCTGGACCGGTGTTGCCCACCGTCAGATTTCCAAGGACCAGCAAGGTGCCCGCGTCGGCCATGGCAACGTCAGTGACAAAGCCATCTCCGGCCGTGCCGGCGCCCACGGTCAGGTTGGTGACGGCCAATGTCACTCCGGCAGGAATATCCGTCACCTGCCAGGCCCCGCTGGTGGTTTGGTCATAGGTCAGGCTGGAGACTAAGAAGTTGGTGTTCACAAAGTTGTTCACTATGCCTTGGCTCACGGTGGTGGTGCCGTCGAAGAACACTTTGTCGGGAGCCGTGGGGGCGCCGGGCAACTGCCAGTTTGGCGCGTCGGTCCAGTTGGTGGTCGCGCTGGCATTGACCGTGCCAACCCAAAGCACCGATGGGCGCACGCCGACTGGTCCGGCGGTGAGCGTGAGCAAAATGCCCAGGCCGTCGCCGCTTTCGCTGACGCTGCCGCTATAGCCGGCGGGAAGGTTGCCCGCCCCCAGGTTGAATCCACTTATGCCCCCGGCGGCCTCGACCAGGGTGATGGTAGTTGGATAACTCGCGATGGGCGGCAGGCTGAGGATATTTATCGTGTTGGTCGTTCCGCTCATGCTTAAGCTGCCCTCAATTTGGACCGGCGTTTGCTGATTGGTCATGGCGATCGCCAGCATTGAATTGGCCAGGGACAAGTTTTGCAGCAAGGCCAGTCCAGACAGTCCAGATAGATCCAGCGTCGCACCGCTGACCAAAACCTGCGGGCTGTTGGAAATCGTGCCGGAACCGATCAACTTCAGCGTGCCGCCGTTAACCATCGTGTTGCCGGTGTATGCGTTCGCGCCACTCAAGGTGAGAACCCCGCTGCCGTTCTGGGTCAGCGCACCGCCGCCGGAAATGGCGGTCGCCACAAGATTCGTGATGCTTTGACTGAAAATCAAGGTGCCATTATCCGTAATCGAGCCGGTGGGCAGACTTCCGTTAGCGTCGTTGTTGCCGACTTGCACGGTCGCGCCCAAGTCCACCGTCAGCCCGGCGGAGATGGCGCTGTTGGGATTGTCCAGAATGAGTGTGCCGGCATTGACCTGGATGGCGCCACCGAAGGCGTCCCCACCGCTTTCCGCCAGGGTCAGCGTGGCGGCGCCTGTCTTGGTAAAAATAACCGAGTTGGTGATTTCCCCGAGGCCATCGAACAGGTAGTTCTTCAAATTGTTGCTGACGATTACGGACGTAGGCGTCAGCGCCATGGTCAGGTTCACGTTGGTGGTCTCGTTGGCGTTGTCATTGAAAACAACCGCTGCATTTTGGCTATAGGTGGCCGGGGTTCCCGAAAAAAGCCAATTGGTGGTGGTGGTGTCCCAATTGGTGTTCACATTGCCGTTCCACACCAATGTCGGCGTGGTGATCGGACCGCTGGTCAGAATCAAGTCCACTGAAGAAAGGGCGGTGTTGTTCAAGACATAGCCGCTATATGGCCCCGGCAGTGTGCCAAGCTGAAAATCAGAGTTGTTCAGCGTGCCATAGGCGATCAACGGCAAACGCGCCGGATAACTCGCGATGGGCGGCAGGGAGGCGATGTTGATCGTGTTGTTGGTGGTGCTCGTCGTCGTCACCGTGGTGGCGAAAACCCTTGCCAAAGCGGTGATCGGATTCAGATTCAAAACCGAATCGCCGATGTTCAATGCGGTCAGCGGCGCCGTGGACGAGCCGGCCGTGTTGGTCAACGCCAGAGTGCCATCGGTGAGATTGATCGTGCTGTTGATTGTGCTGGCACCGCCGGCGCTGGTCGTGATGGCATTTACCAGAACGCTGCCGCCGCTGATGTTCAAGATGCCGGTGGCCTTATTGGTCGGGTCACCAGGATTATAGGCGAGGACCAGGCCACTGTTGACCACGAGTGTGCCCGGGCCATAGACATTGTTGGTGCCGGTCACTGCGGCCCCAGCCGTGCTGGCGCTCATATATCCCACATTCAGCGTGTTCACGTTGAACACTCCAGCGCCAAGGCTCAAGGTGCCGGTTGTCGCGGCAGTGCCACTCCCATTTTCGCCATGCGCCACATAGCAAGTGTTCACCAGCGCATTCACCGCGCCGCCGGTCAAATTCACCGTGCCAGCACATGCGGTTGCGGTGGTGGTTTGGGCGGAATTGTCGCCAATTGCCAGAGAGGTGACCTGCGAATTGGTGTTGCCGCGCAGGTAAAACGTGGGATTGTTGCCGGCCAGCGCGGAGTTGAACGCCAGGGTGGCGGTGCATTTGGAGTGCCCAATGGTTATCGAGTCGGCGAAAATCGCGTTGGTCTGGCCCAAATACACATAATCTGTGCCGCCATTGGAGGTCGCGTCGCCCACGTCCACCGCCGGGGTCGCGCCGTTGACCTGGATGGTGTTGGTGCTTGCCAGATAAAGTGTCCCCGCCAGCCGGTTGCTACCGCCCGCCGATCCGGCATTGGCCCCCACCAGCAGCCGGCCCACCGCCAGGTTGAAATTGGCCAATCCGGAAAGATTCAGCGTGGCCGGATGAGTCCCGGCAGTAGTGGAGCCTTGCTGGACACTGAAAAATGAGCCGGGGTTGGTGCTGATCACCATCAGAGCGCCCGCACCAGTTACGGTGGTGTAAACCGTCTGCGACGCGCCATTGTCTGTTCCAGTCCCCACGGAAACCAGGCTGGCCGCCGCGTTGTTGGAAACCGTGAGCGTGGCCCCCAAGTTGATTTGCGTTGTGTGGAAATTGTTCGTGTTTGCGTATTGCAGCGACAGAATTCCGGTATTGCCAGTAACGATATTGTTGACAGTACCCTGGCTGGTGCTCGCGCCCAAATTGTAAAAATAAATGTTATTGGCCGGCCCCGGGGAGCCGCCATTCCAGTTGTTCGCGTCCGACCAATTCATGCTGTTGGCAGAGTCGGCGCCGCTCCAGATTACCGTTTGGGCCAGCAACGGTTTGGCTGCCAGCAAAGCGCCGGCAGCCAAGACGAGGATTTTTAAGGCGTAACGCTTGGTGATTTTAGTGACCGTTTGGTATTTATGCTTTTTCATGATCTTGAGTTCAATTTTAATTGGTTAAGCGGCAAATTTATTTTGGCTCTCAAAAAGTTGGCATGGCTCGTCTGGGTTCATGGCCTAAATCTAGCAAAGATTCGGAAGTCTGGCATGTCCTCGTTTCATGTGACACGGCATCAGGTGCCGCATTTTCAACTGTGTGCGCGAATTCGCCAGCCGCAGTTGCCAGTGCCAGCCGCATGGTTCCACAGGTATCCAAGCGGGAATCGC
>Ga0364922_10539_pt1 | contig 12254 bp, 14 predicted proteins | sample ExccelJu500001D4_2_FD_206955 | JGI IMG/M metagenome (GOLD analysis project Ga0364922, IMG submission 206955) | Enriched cells from Trout Bog Lake Hypolimnion, Wisconsin, USA - BchlTB.June20.5000.01.D4 | ecosystem: Environmental > Aquatic > Freshwater > Lake > Hypolimnion/Profundal zone | place...
ACTAAAGCTGCTCTGGTATTCACACTCTTCTTGTCGCGCGATAAAACCCAAGCAACCACAACATTCATCAATAAGCCAATGGCAGCAACAATCGTCACCGTGAGTCCATCGACTTGATGTGGGGTATAGAAGCGACTAATTGCTTCAAACACAATCCATGCCACCAAGACCAACATCACAATGCCGTTAACAAACGCAGCGAGAGCTTCTGCACGGCCAAAGCCAAAAGAATGCTTAGGTGATGGCGGACGTTTGGAAATGATTTGCGCTAAAAGAGCCAAGCCTAAAGCCGCGGCATCGGTCACCATATGGCCAGCATCGGAGATCAATGCCAAAGAACCTGCAAAGTAGGCAGCAGCACCCTCCACCCCAGAAAAACTAAGTGTGAGGATCAGCGCTATCAGCAGTAGGTTCTGATTAGAAACTTCCTTGCTGTGGGAATGCTTAGCATCACCCTTCTTATGGGCATGCAAAGAAGGGTCGCTCCCAGCGTTCGACTGAGATTGATTAGGCTTTGGAGAGGTGAAATGATGGGAACCAGACATGGTGATCCCATTATTTCATTAAATGATGACTAGAGTTAGAAACCCGCTGTATCAACAGGGGCACCCGTTTTGGCAATTACCTCTTCTTTGGTAACGCCTGGAGCCAATTCCACCAACTTGAGACCCTTAGGAGTAACGTCCAAAACACAAAGGTCAGTAATGATGCGACTAATCACACGCAGGCCAGTTAAAGGCAAAGTGCATTTTGGAAGAATTTTGATCTCCTCTGTGCCATCTTTTTTCTTGGCAACGTGTTCCATCAGAACCACGACATGCTTGACGCCTGCAACTAGATCCATTGCGCCGCCCATGCCTTTAACCATTTTTCCTGGGATCATCCAGTTTGCGATATCCCCATGCTCGCTCACCTGCATCGCACCCAAGAAGGCAATATTAATTTTGCCACCACGAATCATTCCAAAAGCATCGGCTGATGAAAAAATGGATGATCCTGGCAAGGTCGTAATGGTTTGTTTGCCGGCATTAATTAAATCGGCATCGATTTGATCTTCTGTTGGAAATGGGCCAATACCCAACAAGCCATTTTCAGACTGCAGCCACACCTCAATGCCTGCTGGCACATGATTGGCTACTAATGTAGGAATACCAATTCCCAAATTAACGTAATAACCATCTTTTAATTCTTTAGCAGCACGCGCTGCCATCTCGTCTCTATTCCAAGGCATTTTGATCTTCCTAAATTTCTTTAACTATTTAATTGGCGGCTGACAGAGTGCGCTGTTCAATGCGCTTCTCAGGCTTATCATTAATGACTAGGCGATGTACATAGATGCCTGGTGTGTGGATCTCAGCGGGATCTAACTCGCCGTTCTCAACAATTTCTTCTACTTCAGCAACAGTGATCTTGCCAGCCATTGCCACCACTGGGTTGAAGTTGCGAGCAGTATGTCGATAAACCAGATTGCCTGAACGATCGGCTTTCCATGCCTTCACCAATGAGATGTCAGAAACAATCGAGCGCTCCATGATGTATTGCTCACCATCAAACTCTTTAATCTCTTTACCTTCGGCTACTAAAGTGCCGACACCAGTTTTGGTATAGAAAGCAGGAATGCCACAACCGCCAGCACGTAACTTTTCAGCCAAGGTCCCCTGCGGTGTAAATTCCAACTCCAGCTCACCTGCCAGATACTGACGCTCGAACTCTTTGTTTTCTCCAACATAGGACGAAACCATCTTCTTAACTTGACGGGAATTTAATAAGATCCCCAAGCCAAAGCCATCAACCCCTGCATTGTTTGAGACCGCCGTCAAATTCTGCGCACCCAACTCTTTCACCGCCAAAATGAGGGCTTCCGGTATCCCACAAAGACCAAATCCGCCAACTGCGAGCTTCTGGCCATCCTTCAAAATATCCCGCAAGGCATCCACTGCCGATGGGTAGGTTTTATTCATCGCTTATGTCCTAATATTGCCAAAAATGGTAAAAAAGTAATCATAACGCTTTAGCCTGTCCGGCTAGGCTCCAAATGGCACTAGCTTGGTTTTTCATACTGAGAACCCCTGCTTAGATCTAAACTACTAGTAATAAACGTCTTATTTTTGAGATATTTCGGAGAAATAACATGAATTCCCAGGAACTGTTAGCGCAATATGGGCCCAGAGAGTCCATGGACTATGACCTGGTGATTGTGGGTGGCGGACCGGCTGGTCTGTCAGCGGCCATCAAGGCTAAGCAGATCGCCAGCGCCTCTGGCAAAGAGCTAAGTGTTTGCGTTCTAGAAAAAGGTTCCGAAATTGGCGCTCATATCCTCTCAGGCGCCGTCATGGATCCCAAGGCCCTCACCGAGCTATTTCCGAATTGGAAAGAATTAGGCGCCCCACTAGATACAGAAGTAACACAAGATCAATTTCTCTTTTTAACTGCAAAGAACTCATATCGAGTTCCCAACTGGATGTTGCCCCAATGCTTTAAAAATGAAGGCAATTACATTGTCAGCCTGGCGAACGTCACGCGCTGGCTAGGTCAACAAGCTGAAAACTTGGGTGTGGAAATTTTTCCCGGCTTTCCAGCTGCAGAGATTTTGTATAACGAACAAGGTGCAGTATCAGGAGTGATTACCGGCTCTATGGGCTTGGATAAAGAAGGTCAGCCGACCGATCAATTTCAACTGGGCATGGAACTGCGCGGCAAATACACTTTGTTTGCTGAAGGTTCACGTGGTCACCTAGGCAAACAACTCATCTCCAAATTTGCTTTAGATAAAGATGCCGACCCGCAAAGCTACGGCCTTGGCATTAAAGAACTCTGGGAAGTCGAACCCTCTAAGAGTAAGCCTGGCCTTGTAGTTCACACTGCTGGTTGGCCGCTAGAAAGTGATACCTATGGCGGCTCTTTTCTATATCACCTTGGCGACAATAAAGTTGCGGTTGGCATTGTGGTGGGACTCTCTTATAAGAACCCATACCTCTCTCCTTTTGAAGAATTCCAACGCTACAAGTTGCATCCAAAAATTCGAGAAACCTTTGAAGGTGGCAAACGCATTGCTTACGGTGCACGTGCGTTAACCGCTGGTGGTTTAAATAGCCTTCCTAAAACCGTCTTTCCTGGCGGCGCATTGATTGGTTGCGATGCAGGCTTCTTAAATGCCTCGCGCATTAAAGGTAGCCATGCCGCCATTAAGACTGGCATGTTGGCAGCAGAAGCCGCGGTTGCCGCCATCAATGAGAATCGCTCTGCTGATGTGCTTTCAGCCTACCCCGCAGCATTCCAAAATAGCTGGCTACATACTGAACTCAATCAAGCCCGTAACTTCAAACCATGGATGTCCAAAGGGCTTTACGTCGGCACCTTGATGGTAGGTCTTGAGCAAAAACTATTGGGCGGCAATATGCCTTGGACAGTACATCTCCAGCATGCTGATCATGAGTGTTTAGAGCCAGCATCACAACATCATCCGATCGACTATCCAAAACCGGATGGCAAGATCACTTTTGACCGACTCTCATCAGTATTTATTTCTAATACCAATCATGCTGAGAATCAGCCGGTTCACTTAACACTCAAAGATGCATCAGTACCAGTCAATCTCAATCTCAAAATCTATGCCGGGCCAGAGCAACGTTACTGCCCTGCTGGTGTGTATGAGTTTGTTGAGGAAAATGGTAAGTCCCGCTTGCAGATCAATTCACAAAATTGCGTGCATTGCAAAACGTGCGACATCAAAGATCCAAGTCAAAATATTATTTGGATCACACCAGAAGGCGGCGGCGGACCAAATTACGCTGCGATGTAAATGTCGTAAAACTAGTGCGATGGGTAACGGCGTGGCCGGAGTTTTTGAATAGCCATACCGGCCAATCCACAAGCCAAAGCGGACATCACAAACACATCGCGCGGTTGGAATGCGTCCCAGATCCAACCTGCACATAATCCACCTAATGTTCCGCCCAATCCATAAGAGATCGTGGCCATGAGAGCCTGCCCCCTAGCCTGCAGCGGTCCAGTAAACCAGCGTTGCAATAATTTCGTCGCTGCACTGTGATGCGCTGCAAAAGAGCCAGCATGCAAGATTTGGGCGAAGATTAACACTGGCGTTAAAGGGTAAAGCGCAATCAAGGCAAAGCGCACCACGCCGACACCAAATGATGCTTGCAATACCACCTCAGCATCTAAGCGACTCAAAACTTTGCTCTGGAAATAAAAGAAGATGACTTCAGCAAATACGCCCAATGCCCAGAACAAGCCAATTTGGAATTTGTTATATCCCAAGTTGGATAAGTACAGGGAATAGAAAACATAGAGCGCAGCGTGGGCAAAGATCATGAAAAAACCAGACAGCAAGAACCAGCGCACGTCTGGGTTAAACAGAACGACTAAGAGCTCGCCCTTCACCATCTTGCGACGCTCCATCTTCGGTTCGTGCAACAGGAAGGTAATCAATGCCAACAGGCTGAGAACAATCATGCCAACGATGGGATAAAGCTCAATCCCCTTTCGCTGAAAGAGTTCGCCAGCAACCAATACCATCGCAATAAAACCAATTGAACCCCAAAGACGTAAACGTCCATAGCGCTTATCAAAGGAGTTATCTTTAAATAAAGCATGGACGGTTGCTGATTCGCCAAGAGGCATCAGGCTGCTCAAAATGGTATGCAAAACAAACATCCACACAAAGAAAGCCAAGTAGCTATTCAGAAAGAAGATGCAGACAAATACTAGCGCGGCTAGACAGGCGCAGAAACGAATGATACCCACGCGATTAGATAGGTAGTCAGACAACCAACCCCAAGAAAATGGCCCGACGATGCGTGTGATTTGCAACATCGACATCAGCACTGCTATCTCAATAACATTAAAGCCACGGTCTAAGAAAAATAAACTGGCGTATGGTGAGACCAAACCCACGTAAGCAAAATATAAAAAGAAAAAGGACCCGAAGGCCCACCGTACTGAAGGTGTCATTTTCTGATTACGCTATCTTACTAAGTGAAGTGATTTAGTCCGACTTTGACCCAGGGCGGGCAGCCGGAATCGGTGAAACAGACAAAGTAACATCGCCGCACTGCGCACGATGACGCAAAGCGTGATCCATCAATACCAAAGCCAGCATGGCCTCAGCAATGGGGGTTGCTCTAATACCTACACAAGGATCATGACGACCTTTGGTTTGTACTGTAATCGGTTTGCCATCCAAATCGACTGATTGTTTTGGACTCAAGATGCTTGAGGTCGGCTTAATCGCAATGGAAACCTTTAGGTCTTGACCGCTACTAATACCACCCAAAGTTCCGCCAGAATTGTTACTAGCGAAACCATCGGGATGCAACTCGTCGCCATGCTCGCTACCGCGTTGAGACACCGACTTAAAGCCCGCACCAATCTCCACACCCTTGACGGCATTAATACCCATCATCGCGTGCGCAATGTCTGCATCTAATTTATCAAAGAGTGGTTCACCCAAACCAATGGGTACATTACGTGCACGGATTTCAATCTTGGCACCACAAGAGTCCCCTGCTTTACGCAAGTCGTCCATATAAGACTCAAGCTGCGGAATGATTTCGGCATTCGCTGCAAAAAATGGATTCTGATCAATCTGCGCAACATCCTTGAATGGAATCTCAATTTCACCCAGCTGACTCATGAAGCCATAAAACTCGGTGCCATATTGTTCATGCAACCATTTCTTCGCAATCGCTGCCGCAGCCACTACGGGCGCAGTCAAACGGGCCGATGAACGACCGCCGCCGCGTGGATCACGCAAGCCATATTTATAGTGATAAGCATAGTCCGCATGACCAGGCCGAAAGGTTTGCAAAATATTGCCGTAGTCTTGGCTGCGTTGATCGGTATTGCGAATCAATAAGCAGATTGGTGCGCCAGTGGTTTTACCCTCATATACACCAGACAAAATCTCGACTTTGTCTTCTTCTTTGCGTTGGGTTACATGGCGCGAAGTGCCAGGTTTGCGACGATCTAAATCAATCTGCAAATCTGCTTCTACAAGCGACATACCGGGTGGGCAGCCGTCAACGACAGCTCCAATTGCGGGACCGTGGGATTCACCAAAAGTGGTGACAGTAAAGAGAAGGCCTAAAGTGTTTCCTGACATATCGACATTATGTCATCTGTCAGGCGGATTGGCTAAGAGCTAGATTTAGCGCGGCGTAGCCTAATTAGCGGCTTTTTGCGTATCTTCAGGCCAATCCCGAATATAGGCTTTGAGCATCGTGTTCTCGAAGTCTTGGGCTTCTACAACTGACTTAGCAACGTCGTAGAAAGAAATCACGCCCATCAGCATCTTTTGATCGACCACCGGCAAGTAACGCGCATGGTCAACCAGCATCATGCGGCGCACTTCATCTATTTCGGTTTCCATATTGCAGGTCAAGGGCTTCTCGTTCATCACTGAGCGAACTTGCAAACCATCGAGCTTACCGTGACTTTTTGCCAAGGCTTGAATAACTTCACGGAAAGTCAGAATGCCGACCAGCTTATCGCCCTCCATCACAATCAAGGAGCCAATATCGTGATCACTCATCACCAAGACAGCACTTTGCAATGCAGTTTCTGGGGTAACAGTAAAAAGCGTACTGCCTTTTACGCGCAATATGTCATGAACCTTCATATACTCTCCTGCGAATAGATATTTATGGATTCAATATATCCCCAAGACCCTTAAGAATCAAGGATTTCGTGGCGATATTAGTAGCGAATAACCCTAATAAAGCCACTTCGAATGCTTGGCAGATTTGCAACCAGAACAGCGCCTGCCAAAGTAATCCACCAAGTTAGGTAGATCCAAAGCAATGCCAGAGGGAAGATAGCAAAGGCACCATACACAGTTTTATAGAAGGCGGTATTGGTTAAAAACAAACCAAAACCAAACTTCATGATCTCGAAGGTTGTGGCAGCAAAAAGCGCCCCACTCAAAGCATCTTTCCAGAGGATCTGGGAATACGGCAAAATTTTGTACACCACCGTATAGACGCCAATAGCCAGGAGAACTGGGACTACGGCAGCAATAAAACTCAAACCAAAAGTTAAAGCTTCTGTCCACCCTTCGGCGGCACTAAATAACAAGCCACTTAAGTAAGTCCCAAAGCCCAATAAAATAGGCCCCAAGAGCATGGCCGCTGAATAAATCGCTACCTTTTTTAGAATGGGGCGTCTTTTGTGTACCTTGAAAATCTGATTAAAGGCGCCCTCGATGACTGCCATGGTCATAACCGTTGTCAGTAACAGTCCCAATAAACCTAAAAGCGTTAGCCCTTTAGCTTGTGCTGAAAATTGATCCAGGTAGATAAAAGCTTGCTCGTTAATGCCTCCGGGCATATAGGTATCCAAAAGCCAGTTCTGAAAGGCGTTTTTAATGCGGATCACGCTCGGCAAATAGCTAATCAGAATTGATGCTACCGTCAGCATGGGCACGAGAGATAAGGTGGTCGTAAAGGACAGGCTGGCGGCAATTTGCTTAATATTTTGACCGCGATTGCGCTCCCATATCTCTCTAGCCAGAGCGAGCCATAATTGGGGATTACGAAAAAGGCGCATCGCCGTATCATAAGAGATCAAATATGAGTCAGCACGATATTTTAGTTTTGTACTATTCCCGCTACGGTGCCACCCGGGATTTAGCACGCCTGATTGCCGAAGGCATTGAGAGTGTTCCAGGTGCAAATGCCCGTTTAAGAACCGTTCCAGCCATTTCTGCAGTGTGTGAGGCTACTGAAGCTGCAGTTCCCAGTGATGGCGCGCCCTATGTAGAGTATTCAGACCTACAAGAATGTATTGGCCTGGCCTTAGGGTCACCCACCCGCTTTGGCAACATGGCAGCTCCCATGAAATACTTTTGGGATGGCAGCTCCTCAGAATGGCTTGGTGGCGCACTGATCGGGAAGCCTGCTTGTGTATTCACCAGCACTGGCAGCTTGCATGGTGGGCAAGAAAGCACCCTCCTCACGATGATGATTCCACTGCTGCATCACGGCATGATGATTATGGGTCTGCCATACAGTGAAGCCGATCTAATGAGTACCGCTACAGGTGGCGGTCCTTATGGCGTGACCCATCTAGCGCATGCAGATGGTCGTGCGCCCATTAGCGCCGAAGAACAAAGACTCGCCAAAGCACAAGGCAAACGATTGGCCGAAGCTGCACTCAAATTAATCCAGAAATAAACCTGAGCCTCATGTACAAAAAGATCTTAGAAAAAAATCCCTATCAACTCATCGCTACCGCAGCCTTTGTTGATCTCTTCATTCTGTGTGTTTGCTGGGAATGGTTTATTTCTCCATTACGTCCAGATGGCTCATGGTTGATATTAAAAGGTGTGCCATTGCTCTTTGCAATCCCGGGTCTATGGAAAGGCAAGATCTACACAATGCAGTGGGCCTCGATGCTCATCTTGCTCTACGTCACCGAAGGCTTGGTCCGCATTACTGAGACTGGTGCTAATTTTTGGCTTGCATTATTGGAAACGCTTTTGGCAACCACTGCATTTATCTGCCTGTTGATTTATCTCAAGCCGATTAAAGCGCAGGCAAAAAGTCTTGCGAAGCAACGCACTCACTCTGAGTGATTAAATAAGAATTGATATAACGATGTCGCAAATATTTCTCAATGAACTGGAAGCTATCTTAGGTAAGAACTATGTTCTAACTTCAGAAGGCGACACTACGCCTTACCTTACCGATTGGCGTAAGCGCTATACCGGCAAAGCCTTGGCGGTGCTATTGCCTAGCAACACACAAGAAGTAGCAGCAATTGTGAAGGCGTGCGCAAAGGCCAATATCGCAATCGTTCCGCAAGGCGGTCATACAGGATTTTGTGGTGGTGCTACGCCAGATGCTAGCGGCAAACAAGTCGTGCTGAACTTAAAGCGCATGAATCAAGTGCGCGAGATTGATGCCAGCAATCAAACCATCAGCATGGAGGCTGGCTGTATTTTGCAAGCCGTGCAAGAACGAGCCGCATCTGAAGGCTTTTTATTTCCATTGAGTTTAGGCGCCGAAGGTAGTTGCATGATTGGTGGCAATCTGGCCACCAATGCAGGCGGCACCAATGTGCTGCGCTATGGCAACACTCGTGATTTGTGTTTAGGTTTAGAAGTAGTCACGGCTCAAGGTGAAATCTGGAATGGCCTCAAAGGTTTACGCAAAGACAATACGGGTTACGACTTAAGGGATTTATTTATTGGCTCTGAAGGAACACTCGGAATTATTACTGCCGCCGTCATGAAGCTATACCCATTGCCGATTTCTCAATGGACCACACTAGTAGCAACCCAAGATATCGCCTCCACTATTGCTCTACTCAATTTGTTTCAAAAGCGTGCTACTTCATTGCTTACCGGTTTTGAAATGATGACGCAAGAGTCTCTCGCTTTGAATGAGAAACACTTTCCGCAGATGAGGAACCCGCTACAAAACAATCCACCATTCACAGTATTAATTGAATTGTCAGATCACGAGAGTGAAGAGCATGTTCGTCAATTACTGGAATCGATTTTGGAGGAGGCTTTTGAGGGCGGCATGATGAGCGATGCCGTCATTGCGACCAACCTTAGCCAAGCCAATTCTTTTTGGCATATGCGCGAGCACATTACCCTTGCTCAGGCGGCTGAAGGCGCCAACCTCAAACATGACATCACAGTCCCTCTTTCTGCCCTAGAAAGCTTTATTCAGGAAACCGATCACCTCATCCGCGCTCAATACCCCGGAGTCCGGATCATCAACTTTGGCCATCTGGGCGACGGCAATCTCCACTACAACATTGCCCCTCCAGAAGGAGTGGATGCCCAAGCCTTCAATTTAGCCCATGAAAAGCCAGTACATGAGCTGGTTTATGGCCAGGTTGAACGTTGTGGCGGCTCGATTTCTGCTGAACATGGGGTTGGACAGCTCAAACTAGAGGGGTTAAGAGCTCACAAAGGCGCAGTTGCCCACGACCTCATGAAGACCCTCAAAAGGGCTTTAGACCCTCAAAATATCCTCAACCCGCATAAGGTGGTGTCGATTTAGGTCAAATTGAGTCATTTTTTGATAAATATTTTGCAATTCTTGTCATCTCGCCCTCTTTACCATGCGTTGTATGGCCATGGAGGTGACAAATATGTCAACAAGACTCAAACGTTGGGCCCGTGCAATTCAACAGATCGACCTGTCAAAGAGAACAGATCCAGAAACCGCTATTGGCTATCTAGATAGTAAATATCGCGATATCGCATGGCGTTATATCCGTATTTTGGGCTTTGAACGCACGATTAGCTTCATGGCCAGCAATAACTTCCATCCAGAATAAGCTCCTCAAATACAAACCCTAGATAGTTGATTTATCTAGGGTTTGTTGTTTGCTACTCAAGCAGTCTGATTGGGCGCATTAGCCCTAAAAACCCAAGTTGCCAGCAGCGCCAAGGCGCATAGCGCGCACGATCCTGAAAACAGGAAGGCGTAAGTCGGGCTATAGGATTCATAAATCCAGCCAAAGATAAAAGAGGCTGGAAACAGCATTACTCCAGAAATTAAGTTAAACCACCCAAAGGCAGTCCCTGCCATCCCCGGTGGCGCCAAGTCAGCCACTAGCGCTTTTTCAACACCCTCTGTTGCCGCTTTAAATAAACCATAGAGCCCAAACAAACCACAAATCATCCAAATAGCAATATTGGGCAAGCTCATGGCCATATAAAAGAAGGCGAAAGCTAGCCAGGCAATCAAAATAAAGTACTTCCGGCTAAAGCGATCTGACAAGGCAGAAAGTGGTGTTCCAAAGATGGTGGTGATCAAAGAAATAGCTGCCCATAGCAAAGGAATTTGCTCCTGCGGCACGCCTGCGTCTCTCGCCCTCAATAACAAAAACATGTCAGAAGAATTGCCAAGGGCAAATAAGCCGACAACAAAAATGTAGCGTCTCAATTGCGGGGGCAACCCTTCCATGCTCCATGTGAATTTCTTTGGAATCACAGAAGCTTCTCTTGCCGGCTCTTTGAGGCAAAGGGCTAACACTACCGTAATGACTCCCGGAATGACTGCCCAAAGAAAAATATCCCGCAAAGGAACATTTAAGGATAAAAGCAAAGCAGCAAGCAATGGGCCGACAACCGCGCCGGCGTTATCCATAGATCTATGAAGCCCAAAGGTAATGCCTCTTTGGTCGGCGGGAACACTTTCAGCCAGCAACACATCGCGGGGTGAACTTCTTAAACCTTTTCCTAGACGATCTGTAAACCGAATCAAGAGCACCCAAGTCCAGGAGCTGGCTAGAGCAATCAAGGGTCGACCAATGCCTGCTAACAAGTAGCCAATCACAATCCAAGGCTTGGATCTTTTGGTTCGATCCACGATCACACCAGAAACCAGTTTGAAGATGCTTGAGGTCGCCTCTGCTACACCCTCAATCAGGCCAAGCGCCTTAGGGCCGGCCATCAAAACCGATGCCAAATACAAAGGCATTAAGGGGTATAGCATTTCGCTCGCAGAATCATTCACAAAGCTAATGAGGCCAATGAGCCAAACTGTTCTAGGAAGTGAGCGTAAGGTTTTCCACATGTTTTTCAATGTATCACTAAAAGTCAGTATGAAAAAAACCGGTGATTACTGTCATAAACACTTGAAACTAAAGAGAATAAAACGTAGGATCAGAGAGTCGGGTATTTACACGCAAAGATATAACAATTCAATATAGGAATAATCATGAGCCAAAAGAAATTAGTGAAGCAGTTATTAAAAAAGCTCGATAAGTTGGAAGCCGATAGAGAGAAGTTGATCGACAAGTTGGCAAAAACTTTGGATAAGATGGATAAGAAAGCGGTTCCTAAAAAAGCGCCAGCTAAAAAAGTAGCCGCTAAGAAAGTTCCAGCGAAAAAGGCTCCTGCAAAGAAAGCGCCAGCGAAAAAAGTAGCTGCGCCAACTCCAGCAAGCTCAGCTTAAGTCAATCCACCTCATGACTAAATTTACCAAGGCCCTTGAGCCAGTAAAAAGTCATGAGGATCATTTGCAACTTCTGCAGATTGAATTAGTCAAACTGCAAAAAGAAATTATTGCAAAAGGATTGCGCCTTCTAGTTATCTTGGAGGGTCGCGATACTGCCGGTAAAGATGGCACTATCAAACGTATTACCGAACACTTAAGTCCCAGAGATACGCGCGTAGTGGCGCTAAACAAGCCCTCCCCCAGGGAGGAAGGTGAATGGTATTTTCAGCGTTATGTAGTTGAGCTACCAAGTGCTGGCGAGTTCGTGATCTTTAA
>Ga0364922_10470_pt1 | contig 12201 bp, 8 predicted proteins | sample ExccelJu500001D4_2_FD_206955 | JGI IMG/M metagenome (GOLD analysis project Ga0364922, IMG submission 206955) | Enriched cells from Trout Bog Lake Hypolimnion, Wisconsin, USA - BchlTB.June20.5000.01.D4 | ecosystem: Environmental > Aquatic > Freshwater > Lake > Hypolimnion/Profundal zone | place...
GTCGATAGAGTTTTGTGGGATAATCTCTTTCTTTCTGTTAATGAAAGCTGCCAATTCATATACTTCTGTCTTATAAACATCGCCAAGAACGGAGATCCCTCCGCACATATCTCCATACATAGTTCCATAACCTACTGCCGCTTCACTTTTATTCGATGTGTTAAGAAGAATGTATCCGAATTTATTGGATAATGCCATCAGGATAACTGCCCTGGCCCTGGCTTGCATATTTTCTTCGGCAAGATTAAATGGCAGGTCCTTAAAATAAGGTTTCAATAGATCTTTAAAAGCCGCATAAGCTTCATCTATCTCAATGATGTCGTGCTTAACATTTAAGCGATCAGAAAGTTCAATAGCATCCAACTTGCTATGTTCAGAAGAAAAGCGGGAAGGAAGAAGGATAGCACGAACGTTCTCACTTCCCAAAGCCTTAGTTGCCAGAACAAGGGTCACAGCAGAGTCAATACCACCCGATAAACCCAGAATGGCTGTCTTCAACTCCATTTTTCCAAAATAATCACGGATACCCATGACCAGAGCATCATGGATCAATTCTATTTTACTTTGTGTCTTCTCCTTCTCTTGATAAACTTTTTTTCCCTGGTAGTTAAAATCATTGAGATTATAAACCCGGAAATCTTCTTCAAAATAGTTCATCACATCAAAAACGTTTCCTTCCGGATCAATCACCATCGATCCCCCGTCAAACAATAATTCTGTTTGTCCGCCGATATGGTTCAGATAAAAGAAAGGAAGATGATATTTCTTTGCATTACGGGTAAGTACATCCTTTCTAAGCTTTGGTTGGTCATAATGAAAGGGAGATGCTGCTATGTTGACAACCACATCAGGATTCAGTTGAGACAACTCATTCATTGGGTCTCTTACATATAAGGAATCGTCTGAAATGTTCCAGAGATCCTCGCAAATGGTAACTGCAAATTTGTATTTTTTATATTCAATAACTGCATATGGACGACGGTTTGGTTCAAAATAACGGTATTCATCGAAAACATCATAGTTGGGAAGAAGGGTCTTGTGAAAGACTGCCTGAACCTTTCCTTCTGCCAGAAAATATGCAGAATTATACAAAGGTTTACCTTTATCTGAAGGATTTACCGAAGGGGCTCCAATGATGACGACAATATCATGACATTCTTCTGCGATAGAAAGAATACCACTATGGCATTTGGTAATGAAATCATCGAATTCCAGAAAATCACGAGGAGGATAACCGCAAATCGCCAACTCGGAAAAAATCACCACATCGGCAGGCATTTCCTTTGCTTTGTGAATATAGGATCTGATCCGTGAAACATTTCCCTCAAAATCACCAATGAGGTAATTCAATTGTGCTAAGGCGATACGCATAAAACAATCCCCTTTTCTTCCTTAAAAAAGTATGCCTATATTTAGCTCAAGATAATTCAGACTGCTTTGGTTTGACAAGGTGGGATCCTTGGTGTTTTTCCCCTGCAAAACATTGTTCAAGCTATTGCTGTAAGAAAGTCCTACTAATAGTGACACAGATTCATCAATCTTGTATTCAGTACCGATTCCAACAAGAATGGCTTCACGCAAAAAACTTACGTCACTTGTAGTGAGGTTCAGCTTATCGGAGATGGTACCATGAAGTGGTGTACTAAAATTGTCGTTGACCTGGGTACGTAGCATAAATCCGGTACCAAACCCAATTTGACCGAAAAAGCTGAAATTCCCATATTCCCTTGTTTTCATCTTGACCATGATTGGAATTTCAAGGTAGCGAAAGTTATATTTCCTGCTCATGGTTCCGGTATCAGGTGATTTTGCATAAGGGAATTGCAGGTTGCCTCCCAAAAAAGAAAAATTAAAACCTGTTGAAATGGCATAATGTTCTGCAAGACGGAATTCACTAATGAAACCAAAAGAGACTCCCGCTGAGGCACCATTATAGTTATAGTCCTTTTCACTCGTGTTCATCCAGGATATGTCCGGTGCAATTTTTAACCCCAATCGAACTGCAGGATCCTGTGAAAAACCTGATTTACTGATAAAAATTATCAGGGAGATGAAAAGTAACCTTCTGGATAGTTTAAACATTGTCCTGAATTTTGTATCATTGATCATTCGACAGTGTGGTCTACTAGTTAATTTCCCACGTATCACCTGAATTTAACAGATCATCCACACATTTTATTTTCGATGAATCTTTCGCAAACTTGATCTGTTCTTCAACAAGGTCATCATAGGTGGGGAACATAGCCGATCTGATCACTCCGAAAACCATTGGGAAATGGGGTGGTGCCAGTTTTGCAAGCATATTATGAATACCTGGGTCCTGATCATACTGATCATGAATAAGTATATCATCGATGGTGATGCCATCTTTTCCCAGATCAACCACTTCCAGGCGAGTGCCATTCAAACGGAGGCCTTTCTTCAGTTCTTTGCCGAACAACATGGGCTCTCCATTTTTAAGAACAAGCATATTCTCATCTTTCACCTCTTTCCCAATCACATCTGAATGTGCTTTATCGGCAAAGATGATGCAGTTCTGCATAATTTCAATAATTGACGTACCATCATGTTTTGCAGCTTCAAACATGCATTCGGTCATCAGGTTAATGTTGTTGTCCGGAACTCTAGCAAAGAAGGTACCTTGTGCTCCCATCACGAGCTCTCCAATGTTAAAAGGATGTTCAATGGTTCCCTGGGGGGAAGTCTTAGTCACTTTTCCCATTGGAGTCGTCGGTGAATATTGTCCTTTGGTCAACCCATAGATCTGGTTATTGAACAACAGGATATTTACATCAACATTTCTTCTGATGATATGGATGAAATGATTCCCGCCAATAGCAAGAGAGTCCCCGTCACCAGTTGCAATCCATGTACTGAGTTTCGGGTTTGCAAGTTTCACACCAGTTCCGATGGCAGCAGCTCGTCCGTGAATCCCATGAATACCATAAGTGTTCACATAATAAGGAAAGCGTGATGAACAACCTATCCCTGATACCATACAGAAATTCTCTTTTCTGTAGCCGATTTTCGGGAAAACGCGTTCAACTGCACTTAAAATGGCATGTGCACCACATCCTGGGCACCATTTTACCATCTGGTCGCTTTCAAAATCTGCTTTGCTCAACTGAACGTTCGAACGTTCAATGGTCATATTGATAAAATCATCCATTTTATTTCTCCTCTAACAGTTGATTAAACTTATCATTTAATTCGTTGATCATGAATGGCAATCCCTGAACTTTATTAAACTGGTAATAATCATGTTTAGGGTGTCTCATTCTCAGGTAATTTACAAATTGTCCGCTGTTAAGTTCGCAGACAAGAATCCGTTTAAACCCGGAGAAGATTTCCCCGGTATTTTTTGGCAGTGGCATGATATGGTGAAAATGTGCATGGCTGACCTTTTTACCTTCACTCTGCACTTGTTTCACGGCTGAATGAACAGCACCGAAGGTCCCGCCCCAGCTAACAACCAGTAATTCTCCGGTAGGATCACCATCTATTTCCTGTAAAGGAATGAAATCAGCTATCTTTTCCACCTTGGCAGCCCTGTAATCAACCATTTTTTGGTGATTCAACGGATCAGTAGAAACAGTTCCTATAATATCCTCTTTTTCCAGTCCGCCGATTCTGTGGCGTAAGCCTTCTGTTCCCGGAATGGCCCACTGACGCACAAGGGTTTCAGGATTTCTCCTGTAGGGTTTATAATTGGGATCGTTGGCTTCAGCAATGGGAGGATGGATGGCTGGCATGTCGGCCATTTTAGGGATCTTGAAGAGTGCCGAGCCAAAGCCTAAATATCCATCTGTAAGCAAAATACATGGGGTCATATGTTCCATCGACAATTTTGCAGCTTCATAAGCATAATAGAAACAGTTTTCCGATGTAGAAGCCGCGATCACGATCACCGGGCATTCCCCGTTTCTACCAAACAAGGCCTGGTAAAGATCTGATTGCTCCGATTTGGTTGGTAATCCTGTGGATGGCCCTCCACGTTGAACATTGACGATCACGAGTGGAAGTTCAGTGATGACAGCCAATCCGATGGCTTCACTTTTCAGTGAGAGTCCAGGCCCGGAAGTGGAAGTGCAGGCCAGAGAACCGGTATAACTTGCCCCGATTGCGGAACAAATACCTGCAATCTCATCTTCGGCCTGAAAAACTTTTGCCCCCAGTGATTTATGTTTTGAAAGTTCCATCAGGATTTCCGTTGCCGGTGTAATAGGGTAGGAGCCAAGGAAAAGAGGACGTCCTGATTTTTCTGATGCAGCAAGTAATCCCCAGGCAGTGCCAATATTCCCTGTAATATTACGGTAACGTCCTTTCTCCATCTTCGCTGCAGATACCTGGATCACAGATTCAAGAGATTCAATGGTATCGGCATAATTATATCCTGCCTGAAGTGCTATTTTATTGATCTCTATTAACTCCGGCTTTTTCTTGAACCTTTTTTCAAAATAACGAAATGAGGATTTCAGGTCACGGTTGAATATATAATACAACATGCCCAGAGCAAACATGTTTTTGCAACGTTCTGCCGTTTTATTGTCAATCCCTTTATCCTTCAAACTCTCTTTGGTGAGGGTAGTAATAGGGGCTTTTATCATATTGAAACTTTCCAGGGAATGATCCTGAAGAGGATCACCTTTATAACCTGCCTTTTCAATAGATTTATCATCATATGCATCAGTATCTGTCAGGATGGTGGCACCTTTTTTTGCCCATTTCAGGTTAGCCTTTAAGGATGCGGGATTCATTGCAACCAATACATCGACAAGGTCGCCGGTAGTAAAAATCTTTGAACTACCCATGTGCATTTGGAATCCGGAAACACCGGCTATGGTATTTTGCGGGGCACGGATCTCTGCAGGAAAATCAGGGAAGGTAGCCAGGTCATTACCTGCAAGTGCAGCTACTTCCGAGAACATATCGCCTGAAAGCTGCATGCCATCACCAGAATCACCAACAAACTTGACAACTACTGATTCTTTTTCAACAACATTTCTTTTTGTCTTAGCCATATAAAGATTAATTTAAGCGCCGCAAAGTTACCAATTTCGATGGGACGATATGCAGGCTTATTGATTTTTTTGGTTATCCAAAAAATAGTATCTTTGCAGAACAAACGTAATTTATTAACTTTGTCTGTTCTTTACAGACTATAAAATTAAACGAATCATGGCTTACGTAATTAATGAAGATTGCACTGCTTGCGGAACCTGCATTGATGAATGCCCCGTAGAAGCAATCTCTGAAGGCGACATTTACAAGATCAATCCTGAGGTTTGCACAGACTGTGGCGCGTGTGCAGATGTGTGCCCGGTTGAAGCAATTCACCCGGCATAATGCCCTTGTCCTTCTAAAGAAAAGAGCTGCCTTGATTCAAGACGGCTTTTTTTGTGGTTTAATCTTAACAATATTTTAGTAATTGATATTGTGTCCCATCAAAAACCCCATAAGTGAAATTCGTTAGCCAATCACCCAGGGTGATCTGTCTTGATTTTTCCGAAAGCAGCGTGTCAGTCGGGAAATGAAAATGCCCATAAATAAAATAGTCTACTTCAGGATGAGATTCAAGTATAAATTTTGAATGCACAGAGAGCCGGGATCCAATAAAATTTTTATCACGTTCACTCTTTTCATCTTTAACAAGACTTGCATACCGGCTTTTTCGCGACCAGTACAATGCAAGTCGAATTCCTGTGTCAGGATGGATCCATCGAAATAACCATTGGTTGAACCGGTTCTGAAAAACTTTCTTGATAAATTTATAACCACGATCACCAGGTCCTAGTCCATCACCATGGGCCAGATAAAAGACTTTTCCGAGAATATTTTTAAATTCAGGATCACGGTGTATTTCAATATTGATCTCTGTATTTAAGTAATCAAAAGCCCACATATCATGATTGCCCCGAAAGAGATGAATCTTGACTCCCGAATCTGAGATCTCTGCCAGTTTGCCCAACAATCGCACATATCCTCGTGGAACCACCGTCTTGTATTCAAACCAGAAATCGAACAGGTCTCCCATCAGAAATATCTCAGAGGCATCTTTCTTTACAATATCCAACCACGCTGTAAATAAATTCTCCCTTTCCAGGCTCCCCTTCCTGTCTGGAATGCCAAAATGAAAATCAGACGCGAAATAAATCTTTTTTTGTATTTCTAATTTTTCAGTCAATTTCTGAACTTTTTCAATGTTGATTCCGTAATTAATCTTTAAGCCTCCTCCTTCTTCTCCCCTTCTCCTTCAGGAGAAGGGGCCGGGGGTTGAGGTGCATTTAGTCTGCCCCCCGGGGGTTGAGGTGCATTTAGTCCGTCCCCCGGGGGTTGAGGTGCATTTAGTCCGCCCCCCCGGGGGTTGAGGTGCATTTAGTCCGCCCCCCGGGGGTTGAGGTGCATTGAGCCCCCCCCGGAGAGTGAGGTTCATTTTACCGTTTTTTTATATTATGAACGTATAAATTTAATCTTGCAAGATGGAAGAGTACATGTTTGTTTTTTGGATAATAGCTGTACAAACTGGTTAGTTTTTGGTAATAGATCAGATCATCCTTCATGCTAAGTACCGGCTCGGTACCAAAAGAATAATTTAAAACAATGAGTGAAGCCAGTGCATTCAGATGCTGGTCAATAAAGTCTTTCTCCAGCATTTTCTGATCATCCGTTATCCTTGAGAATAATGAATCTGCCACCATGCTGAACCTGAGGAAATCATCGGATCCTTCATGCTTGAGAAGCAGGCTTTTAATGGAATCGATTCTGACCTTATTTTTTGCTGTTGCTTGAAAAAAGTCTGCCAACAGCTGAGACTCTGCAGAACCTGAGATTGTGAAATCAGTTATTGGCTGTTTTAAGTTTCCTTTTAACAGAAGATCTTCTCCTTTTTTCATGACGAGAATGATTCTCCTCCCATCAGGTAACATCAAAAGATAGAATCCCGGCTGATCAAGATAATGGGAAAAGGAAATCTGTCCGTCATTATCTAATTTAGCAGAATCAAGGGCGATAATTCTATCTACATCTAATTCACAGAGTACAATTTTCTCTCCCTTTGAGCTTGAAAACTTTCCCTGGATTGTAAAACTCGTGTCATGCTGCTTTCTTCCGCAGGACACCCCCAAGAAAATAAAGGCAAGAAACAGATAATGGACTTTCATCCTGCAAAAATATAAATTAGGCATGATTCGTCGCACACTCCTCACGATTCATCTGTTAATTTTTAATGCAACGAACAGAGAAAGCATTGGAACGGTTGCCAGGATAATATGAAACACTTGGATTGGGAACATTCATAGAATGTGCCCACGCTTTAGTGGGACCTTGTGATGTAGATGACCAAAAGTAAGTAGAAAAATTGCCGAAACTCCAGATGACATCATCAAAATGAATACCAGTTAAAAGTGCATTGAATCCCGAAAAGCCGGATGATTTCAAAGGACTTCCTGCAAACCCGTTGCTGGTATAGTAATTGAAAAGGGTTGTCCATTCGTTCTCTGTTGGAATATGCCATGCCGGAGGACATAACCCCTGAACACCTTCCACATCATTGAATTGCATCATCTTATCCCATTGATAAAGCCCTCCCGTGGAAGAACAATTTGCGGCATTATCATTAAAACAGTATTTCTCTACCACACAGTTATCTATCTGCATAGTAGATGAAAGAATTGTGCTTCCATAATTCAGATTTGAAGCCAGCCAGCATTGAGTTCCTAATTGAACAGTAGGGTATTGCGTATTATCTCTGACATCCATCATCATATTATTACAGGTAAATCCCTGAGCGCTTAAAACAGAAATTATGAGTGATGCACTACTGGTACATCCATATGTATTTGTATAGGAATAATTTATTGTTTGCGCTCCCGTTCCTGCAAGAGTGGGATAGAATATTCCGGAATTTACGCCTGCCCCTGTATAGATTCCTCCCAATGGTGTTCCTCCTTTTAGCGTAAAAGGAACTGCATCGGTAGTAGTCGTGATATCAGTACACGGACTATAAACCATAGAAGGAACAGGATAAATCGTAATGGTAACATTCGTATTTAATCCTGGGCAACTGTTTGCTGAGGATGAGATCGTATAATTAACAGTTTCAGTAGATGTTCCGCTGTTGGTCAGGGTTTGGGCTATCATAGCTCCGCTTCCCGGACTAAACCCACTGACATTACCGGAGCTGCCTGTTGCAGTCCAGGTGAAGTTAGTGCCCGTAACATGAGAGAGAAGAGAAATACTGGTTGTTCCCCCTGAACAGAAAGTTTGTCCATTGGGAGTAAAATAGACATCTGCAACCGGGTAAACGGTAACAATATAATTTGCCGGGGTTCCATCACACCCATTGAGGCTTGGGGTAACTACATAAGTAACAGTCTCAGTATTAAACCCTGTATTTACCAGGTTATCGTTGATGCTGAATCCTGCCCCGGAATTAAATCCTGAGACATTTCCTGAACTTCCGCTGGCAACCCAACTGAAAGTACTACCTGCTAAATTAGCAATAGGAACGATGTTGGTGGTGCCGTTTGAACAAACAGAGGAGTTGGCAGCATTGGTTATCAAAGGACGCGGTTTGACTGTTATATTTTCAGAACTTGGTAATGGAGAAGTACAACCAGGTCCCACTACATAGTTTACGGAAATGGCTTGTGCTCCGGAAGTGTTCCATAAAACCGTGGCAGTATTATCTGATGTTCCACCTCCGGCAGTGATGGTGCCTCCTGCAGAGACGCTCCACGCATAGTTGTTCATTCCTGCTTCTGTAGTATAAACCGAGGATAATCCTGAACATAAACTGGTAAGCCCTGTGAGGAAATGGGGAGTTGGAAGATTATTGATTGTAATCACCGATGAAGAAGGCGAAGCTGCAGTACAACCATTGCCATTGATGTAATTCACCTGGATTGTGCTGGTCCCTCCTGAATTCCAAAGAACAGTAATGCTGTTGGTCCCCGATCCTCCTGTGATTGTACCATTGGATAAAACGTTCCAGGAATAATTGGTCATTCCCGGATCAGTAGAGTAAGTACTTGATGAGTTGATACAAACCGAAGTCGGGCCTGAAAGAAGTGGTACAGGTAGTGAATTAATGGTGATGGTTGCGCTTCCTGGCTGTAGTTGGGAGCATAATGTAGCGCTTGCATCTTTCACACTGATTAGGTTGTAGGTGAATATCCCTGATGTGTTGGTGGGTGCTGACACCGTTACACTGTTTCCCACAGTGGTGGATACCTGTAGATTAGCCCCTCCGTTGATGTTATACGTGAACGTGTAAGGGGCAGTGGATGAAGCCCCTGTAAAGGTGATCAAAGGTGAAGGAGCATTCTGACAAACGGCTGTGCTTCCTGATATGGTGGCTGTAGGCAATGGATTTACGGTAACAATAGCGCTACCGGCTTGTGTTTGTGAACAAGATGTAAAACTTCCATCCTGAATGCTGATGAGGTTATAAGCGAATATTCCAACTACTCCGGTTGGAGCAGCCACCGTGACACTATTTCCAACAGTGGTTGTAACCTGTTGATTAGTACCTCCATTGATGTTATAGGTGAAGGTGTAAGGTGCTGATGCTGAGTTTCCGGTGAAGGTGATCAGGGGTGCAGTTGAATTCTGACAAACGGCTGTTGTTCCTGTGATGGTAGCAGTAGGCAAAGGATTCACAGTAACAATAGCGCTTCCCGATTGCAGTTGAGAGCAAGTGGTAAAACTTGCATCTTTGACACTGATCAAGTTATAGGTAAATACCCCTGCAACATTTGTGGGTGCGGCTATCATAACACTATTCCCAACGGTAGTCGTGACCTGTTGATTGGCACCTCCATTGATGTTATAGGTGAAGGTATATGGAGCAGTGGCTGAACTCCCTGTAAAGGTGATCAATGGTGAAGCTGAATTCAGGCAAACGGCAGTTGTCCCGGAAATGATAGCTGTTGGCAAAGGGTTGATGGTAACAACAGCACTCCCCCCCTGAAGTTGAGAACAGGCGGTAGCGCTTCCATCCTGAACGCTGACAAGGTTGTAGGTAAATAATCCCACTACCCCGGTGGGTGCGGCAACTGTCACGCTATTTCCAATTGTAGTAGTAACTTGTAGATTAGCCCCCCCATTGATGTTATAAGTGAAGGTATAAGGAGCCATGGATGAATTTCCGGTAAAAGTAATCAAAGGTGAAGCAGAATTTTGACAAACTGCTGTTGACCCTGTGATGGTCGCAGTGGGCAAAGTATTAACGGTAACTATTGCACTTCCTGATTGCAATTGTGAACAAGTGGTAAAACTTCCATCATGAACGCTGATCAGGTTGTATGTGAATGTTCCTACTACAGCAGTTGATGCAGCCACTGTCACACTATTACCCACGGTTGTAGTGACCTGTTGATTAGCACCACCATTGATATTATAGGTAAAGGTATATGGCGCTGTGGCTGAACTGCCCGTAAAAGTGATCAATGGTGATGCAGCATTCTGGCAAACGGCTATCGTCCCTGAGATGGTTGCTGTTGGCAAAGGGTTCACAGTAACAACAGCGCTTCCGGACTGTAGTTGTGAGCAAGTGGTTGCACTTCCATCTTTAACACTAATCAGGTTATAGGTAAAAAGTCCAACAATGTTAGTTGGTGCCGCCACTGTTACGCTGTTTCCAACGGTGGTCGTTACCTGTAGGTTGGCTCCTCCGTTGATATTATAGGTGAACGTGTATGGGGCAATGGAAGAAGCTCCGGTAAAGGTGATCAAAGGTGATGCAGCATTCTGGCATACGGCTGTGCTTCCTGTGATGATTGCCGTTGGTAAAGGATTCACAGTGACAACCGCACTTCCAGCTTGCAGTTGAGAGCAGGTAGTAGCACTTCCATCCTGAACGCTGATGAGGTTATAATTGAATATTCCCACCACTCCAGTCGGAGCTGCTACCGAAACACTATTACCAACGGTGGTGGTCACTTGTTGATTGGCTCCCCCATTAATGTTATAGGTGAAGGTATAAGGTGCTGAGGCTGAACTACCGGTGAAGGTGATCATAGGTGCCGTGGAGTTCTGGCAAACGGCTGTTGTACCTGTGATGGTAGCTGTAGGCAATGGGTTCACAGTAACAATGGCACTTCCTGATTGCAATTGAGAGCAGGTTGTAAAACTTGCATCCTGAACGCTGATCAGGTTATAAGTAAATATTCCTGTAATATTTGTGGGTGCAGCCACAGTTACACTGTTTCCAACGGTAGTCGTAACTTGTTGATTCGCACCTCCATTTATATTATAGGTAAAGGTATAAGGAGGAGTGGAAGAACTTCCCGTGAAAGTAATCAATGGTGAAGCAGAATTTTGGCAAACGGCTGTGGTCCCGGATATGGTAGCAGTCGGTAATGGGTTCACGGTAACAACTGCACTCCCGGCTTGAAGTTGAGAGCAGGTTGTAGCACTTCCATCCTGAACGCTGATAAGGTTATAGGTAAATAATCCCACTACCCCGGTGGGGGCGGCAACTGTCACGCTATTTCCAACTGTAGTAGTAACTTGTAGATTGGCGCCTCCATTAATGTTATAAGTGAAGGTATAAGGAGGCGTGGTTGTTCCTCCGGTAAAAGTGATCAAAGGTGAAGCAGAATTCTGACAAACTGCTGTTGATCCTGTGATCATTGCAGTAGGTAAAGGATTTACGGTTATAATGGCGCTGCCTGCTTGCGGTTGTGCACAAGAGGTCATACTTCCATCTTGAACACTAATCAGGTTATATGTGAATGTTCCCACAACAGTTGTTGATGCAGCCACCGTCACGCTATTTCCCACAGTAGTGGTAACCTGTTGGTTGGCCCCCCCGTTGATGTTATAGGTGAAGGTGTAAGGTGCAGTAGCAGAACTCCCGGTAAATGTGATCAGGGGTGAAGGAGAATTCTTACAAACAGAAATTGTCCCTGAGATAGTAGCAGTAGGTAATGGATTCACAGTGACAACAGCACTCCCTGCTTGCAGTTGAGAGCAAGTGGTTGCACTTCCATCCTGAACACCAATCAGGTTATAAGTGAATGCTCCTACAACATTTGTGGGTGCAGCTACCGAAACACTATTTCCAACGGTTGTTGTTACCTGTAAATTAGCGCCTCCATTGATGTTATAGGTGAACGTGTATGGGGCAATGGAAGAAGCTCCGGTAAAGGTGATCAAAGGTGATGCAGCATTCTGGCATACGGCTGTGCTTCCTGTGAT
>Ga0364922_10655_pt2 | contig 12110 bp, 4 predicted proteins | sample ExccelJu500001D4_2_FD_206955 | JGI IMG/M metagenome (GOLD analysis project Ga0364922, IMG submission 206955) | Enriched cells from Trout Bog Lake Hypolimnion, Wisconsin, USA - BchlTB.June20.5000.01.D4 | ecosystem: Environmental > Aquatic > Freshwater > Lake > Hypolimnion/Profundal zone | place...
GCCACCACTGGACGGGGCTCGAGGTCACGCTATCCACCGTGTAATCCAGAACCTGCGTTCCGTAGACGGCCTGGTTGAAGTAGCGCCGCAGGCTCGAGTTCACCGGAGGCACATCGGCAAATCCCACCGGGACCGCCAGCGCCGCGTCGCCGGCTGGCAAAATGGTCGCCCGCCCGCGCGCCACCGCCACCTGCTCAATGGTGCGCAAAAAGTCTTCCGCCGTCGGATGCGTGAAGCGGAACTTCATGAAGTAGGTCCGCATCGCCTCATCCATTGTGTCGCGCCCGATGATGCTTTCCAGCGTGGCCAGCAGCGTCGCCGTCTTGCCGTAGGTGACGCCCGCGTAGGTCTGCGAATTACGGAACTTATACGCCCAATGAGTCACCGGATCGAAATCCGGCTTCATTGCATACTCGATCCGTTGTAACTCGTAGTCGCCGGCATTCGCATAAGGGCGGTTCAGCGCCGAGGTTTCGCGGCCAAGAATCGAACTCAGCACATTCACTTCCGTATAAGAATTGATGCCCTCGTCCAGCCACGCATCTTCAAACTCGTTGGTGGCTACCATGCCATACCAGTACTGATGGCCGAACTCGTGCTCGGCCGTCAGCTCGGTTACATAAGTGGGCTCCCACCACGAAGTTTCTCCGGTAAACAGCGTCGGATACTCCATGCCGCCAATCTGCGAATCCGGCTCGGGATCGATGACGGTGATGATCTTGTAGGGGTAAGGCCCATAGCGCCGGTCAAACTCCGCCAGCGTCTTCTGGATAATCTCGCGATACCGTGGCCCCGCCTTCGGATGGCAGGCCAGCGCCAGAACATGCACCTGCACCGGCCCCAGGCTCCCGTTATAGGTGCCGTCGGTCACGGTAAAGTGTGGGCTGGCAGCCCAGGCAAAGTCGCCAATGTCTTCCCCATAGAATCCCAGGGTCTTCGTCCCGTCCGCGTTGGCGTGGTCGCCGGTGGGCACGCCGCTGGCCCCCACCACATACCGCTGCGGAACGGTCAGATGCACTGTGAAGGTGCCAAAGTCTGAGAAGAACTCCGTTGTTGAGTGGTACTGGTGGCAGTTCCACGCGCCATGCCAGAAAACTCCCGGCTTGGGATACCATTGCCCGCCCATGATGAAGTCCCGCTTATAACCGTTGCGCGCAATCGAAACCGGGAACTGGTCATGGAAGGCAAGATGGAACGTGATCGTCGCGCCCGGCGCCAGCGGATGCGGAAGCGCAACCTCGGCCACCGTATGGTCCTGCATATTGCCGTCGTCCGGCGCGGTAAAGTGCATCGCCCCCGTCAGGTCACCATACCCATCGGCAGCGATCCTGGTGATCGTGATGCCCCCCACCTTCTCCTTGGGGTACTCGTCCGCCTTCTCTGAGTCGCGAATGCCGCCCGTGAAGTGAGTCTCGCTGGTGAAAGTAGACTCGGGCCGGAACCCGTTCAGATACAGATGGAAGGGCATCGAGGTCAACGGCTGCCCGGTCAGGTTCTTGTAGGTAAGAACCTCGGTCGCGTCCAGTGACTTTTTGTCCGTATCAATACGGGCGTCGATGTCATAGGAAGTAACACGGGTCGAAAGCGGCACCGGAGAGTTGGTCGCGATCGATTGAGCGGTCGCCGCCAGGGGCGCCGCAACCAGCAGGGCAAAAATCGCGGAAGATAAAACACTGAAGCGTGGCATGCCGAATTGTAACGCTAAACGCCCGTCCCCATGCATCCGGCCGGCTGAAAATCAGCCGCACTCGGGCCCTGCCACCGCTCAGGAGGCCGTGAGCCGGCGGTACTCGAAGAACATGCTCATCCGCCAGCGCAGAATCATGCCAAACGCCAGGACAAAGAATAGCGCCGCCGTCTGCTGCACTGAGATCAACTGGTCCAGATAGCTGTGGGCCGCGATGCGCACCACCGCCAGCACTACGACGATCACGAAAAAAGCGCGGGACCTGCTCATCATCACGTTCGCGCCATCCAGCGTCAGCCGCGAGGTGCGCAGCAGCGGATAAGCCAGCAGCACCGCTCCAATCACGAACGCCACCGCTCCCCATGCCAGCGGAACGCGAAACGCCGGAACGATAAACATGCAAAAACCCGTGGCCATGCCCATGGGCGGAATCAGGATCTTGCGGATCGTCACCGCGGTCCGGCCTTCGCGAATACGCCAGGCCATCACGGCAACAAAGCCAACGATCGAGCTCATCAACGAGATTGCGGGAGACAGAACCATCGCCAACGCCTTCGAGCATCCTGCTGCCTTTGCGTGCCGGCAGGTGCCAGGTTGAGGTGCAACTCTAGTTTGTTTGCGGCTACTGATCGGAGGGCGCGCCGCCATCTATCAGGGGAAAGGTAGAACGGCTCAAACCGCCAGCGCCTTGCGCCTCAGGCTGCAACGGGCGCTGCGCAGGCATATCCACTGAATTCACTCTAATTCTAGCATTATGGCTTTTCTTGTGGGCGGGCGGCGAACCTTGCCGAGTGCCTGCCGGGATTGCGCTGCGCTGCGGGGGCACGCCAGAACTGAACCGGTTGCAGCCCGTCAGAATGGGCCACAACCGGCGTTGTGTTGCCGGAATCAGGAGCGGTGGGGGCGCACAAAGCATGCGCCCCTCGCCGGCAGTGGTTACCGGACCAGAGCCCGGATGGTCCCATTCACTGGCGTTGCAGCCGTGTACTCCACGTTGCCCTTCTGCGTGGCCTGAATCACGCAATTGCCCTGCTTCTGCAGCCACACCTTGTTGCCGGAGAGCACGCATTGCCCGGGCGAGAGGATTGACAAGCTCACCGGCAGCCCTGAACTGGCCGTCGCCGTCAATTGCAGCATGGCTCCAATAGGCGCGTTCACCGGCACGCTAAAGCTGATAGTTTGCGTTAGCTGGGTTGCCGTGCCGCTGAGCGAAATGCTCTGCCTGGCATAAGCCGGGGCAATGGCATTCAGGTTAGTGTCTGTGAAGTTCAGTGAACCGGTGAGGGCGCCAGCCTTTTGCGGGCTGAAGCTGATCGGAAGCATGCAGCTCTCCCCAGGCGCCATCACTCCCTCAGCAAGCGGATTGTTGATGATTGGGCATGCAGTTTCTCCTGTAGCGTCCCAGGTGAAATTGCTTGAAATGCTCGGGTTGATTGCTGGGCTGAGGCTGGGCATAATCAGCGGCGCAGTGCCGATGTTCGCAACCGTCACCGTTACCGGGTCGCTCGTGGAGCCTGCCAGGGCTGAGCCGAAATTGATCTTCGGGGGCTTGCTGAAGATGAGTTCGTCCACCATGGCTGTGGACTTGTCTGCGACGAAGAGGTTGCCGCCGCCGTCCACAGCGATTCCAAAGGGAAAGACGACTTGCCCCCCCCAGAGTGATGACCGGCGAAGTGCTGGATACGGCGTTATTGACGGCCACAATCTCATTAATCGCTGGAGAACCAATATTTGTGACGTAGATATTGCCGCCGGGGTCCATGGCGAGGGCAAACGGGCCTTCAAACGCGCTGCTGATTTTGACGACCGTGGAAGAACTGGAAACACTGCCTCCTGCGGCCACGATCTCAAACACTGCACCCCTTTCGACGTCTGCGACGTAGACGTTGCCGCTGGCATCCAAGGCGACCCCGGTGGGCAGGGCCCAGCCGCTGCCGATGGAGTTAACCACGGAAGTGCTGGAAACAACACCGGCTACGGCCACGATCTCATACACCGCACCAAGGTCTTTATCTGCAACGTAGACGTTGCCATGGCCATCCACGGCGATTCCCACGGGGCCTTCGAACCCGCTGCCGATGGGAACCACCGTAGATGTGCGGGAAACAACTCCATTTTTTGCCACGATCTCATATACCGCGCCGGTTTGGACGTCTGCGACGAAGACGTTGCCGCTGCCGTCCACGGCGAGTCCAGCCGGTTCGGTGAACCCGCTGCCGATGACCTTGACCGCGGAAGAGCCGGAAACGGCGCCTCCCGCCGCCATGACCTCATATACCGCGCCAGTCACGTGATCTGCGACGTAGACATTGCCGCCGGCGCCCACGGCAACTCCGCCCGGCCCTGTGAGCAAGCTGTTCAGGCTGGCGAGGGTGAGTGTGGACCCGGAATAAGAGATGCCGTTGGCGGTGGTGGCAAAGGTTGACTCGGGTGCCAAGCCCATACCGTAGAGAGTGGCTTGCGCAAGCACCACGCCCGCCTGGTTGCTAAGCGTGGCTGCTCCATACCGGACGCCGGGCTTGCGCGGGGCGAAATGGACATTGATGAAGCAGGTATAGCGTGATATGTGCGCGGCGACGCTGCAGGTGCTGCCGCCCGCATCGGTAAAGTCGAGGCCGGCAGTACCCTGCGTAAGAACCGCTGTTACGCCGGAGATCAGGGTGTTGGGATGACCAGTTACGACGGGCTGCGTCCCAAAGGAAAAGGGAAGCTGGATCGTTGGAGAAACGCTTCCGACGGCGACCGTCCCCAGGTTGATGCCGGCAAGCTGGATCTCCTTGACCGCGATGTTGTCGTAGTCGCCGACGTAGACGTTGCCATGCAAGTCCGCGGCGAGCCCCCAGGGGTAGTAGAACCCGCTGCCGAGGACGCGCATCTGGGAAGTATTGGAAACAACGCCGCCCACGGCCACGATTTCATAGACGGCGCTAATCCCATAATCCGCAACGTAAACGTTCCCGTTGGCGTCCAGGCCCACTCCCGTGGGTTCGTCGAACCCGCTGCCGATCGACTTGACCGCAGAAGTGTTGGAAACAACGCCGCCCACGGCCACGATCTCATACACAGCCTTATTGCCGTCATCTGCAACGTAGACGTCGCCATTGGAGTCCAAAGCGAGGCCGTAGGGGTCGCTGAACCCGCTGCCGATGGGGCTGACCTGGGAAGTGCTGGAGACTACGCCAGCCACGGCCACGATCTCATACACCGCATTTTTGCCGTTGTCTGCCACGTAGACGTTGCCATTGGCATCCACGGCAACTCCACTGGGATCTTTGAACCCGCTGCCGATGGCGATGACCTGGGAAGAGCTGGAAACCACGCCTCCCGCGGCCACAATCTCTTTCATCGCTCCATTGCCGGTATCTGCCACGTAAACGTTGCCGCCGGCATCCACCGCGACAGCTTCGGGGCCGTTGAACCCGCTGCCGATGGCGATGACCTGGGAAGAGCTGGAAACAACGCCTCCCGCAGCGACAATCTCATACACCGCGTTCCCGTAGTAGTCTGCGACGAAGACGTTGCCGTAGGCGTCCACGGCAACTCCGGCGGGTCCCGCGAACCCGCTGCCAATCTCACTGACTATACCGCTGAAGTAGGGCGGCAGGGCGGGTCCAGCATTCGCCGTCGGGGCGTTGGCTGTGACGAGACCAACCAGGACCGTCAAGCAGATCAGAATGCCGCGCATCCGAAAGGACGCCCGGATAGGATGGGAGCCCGTGGAGGTGGAAGCTTGAGTGGGCGAAAGGAATGTACAGTAGTGGGCGATCATCGGGATGTACCTTTCTGTGCGTAAAGTGACTTGATTCCGTTTTCAGGCAGCACAAAGTGACCGACCCTGGAGTGAGTCACAGTCGGAAGGTTTCCAGGTCAATCAGCCTTTGCAGCTATCCCAGTCAAACTGAAGCGAATTTCACATAGAGTATAGAGATTTCCTTCGCGCTTGTGGCAGATATTGGCGCGAACGGAGGCTGCTCTTCGCAAGTGGCTTAACGTCAAAGGTTTACCGGCTGGTTACATGGTCAGCTGCCGCACCCTTAAGCGTGAATCCAACATCCTGGGTGAACGGAATGGGCTTCCGTGATCCCGCGCCGAGAACTGTGGGATTGCTCTCATGCGCCTCTGCGATCTGCGGCACGCCGTGGCGCACGCGTGCTCAACAGGAGTTAGCAACTCTCACACCATCAGAACCTGATTGCTTCCTCTCTTGGGGATTGCACTTAAGTGCTTAATTACTCTCCGGCTTTTATCTGCCGCGTTGCGAAATGCCGCCGTGGCCTGCCCGCTTCACCTTGCCGCTGGCCAGCCCTGCTTGAGCTTCAGAAGCTTGCAAGCATTCTCCTCAGGCTCGATCGCCGCAAGCTTGACTTGTGTTATGAACACGGTCCACCGCCGGCAACCGCATTCTCGCGGCAGCCCACGAATAAGAACTGGCAGCTCCGCGACGACTCAAACTGCCAGGCGCCAAAGCTCATTGCCAGGTGCCTTGACAGCAGCCCGTTTTTCAGGACTATCATTTTTGCCGTGTTTTGCTGGGTGCGCTTGTGAGTTGTGACCCGGGAATGGATAGCGCGGCTCCGGCGGCAAGAAGGAGTAGTCATGCGCGGGAATGGAAGCTTTTTCCTGGCAGTGCTTTTCCTTGCATTGGCCACACCGGCCTCTGCGCAATCCGCGGTCACAACCGTCGCTGGAGGAGGACCGGCCAGCATCGCGGCCAGGTCGGCCAGCGTCGGACATCCCATGGGAATCGCCAGCGACAAGGCGGGAAATCTCTACATCGCCGACGCAGCGTTCAGTCGTGTCTACAAAGTTACTGCCGCAGGCACGCTCGCCGTCGTGGCAGGAAACGGAAGCAACGGCTACTTCGGCGATGGAGGACCAGCAGCCAATGCCGAGTTGAGTGCTCCCCAGGGCGTGGCGGTGGATGGCTCCGGCAACATCTATATCGCCGACACCGGCAACGATGTCGTCCGTGTGGTCAACGGCAAGACCGGCATCATTCAATCCCCGGATATCCCGATTCTGGTTGAAGGCGCGAGCAGCGCGATCTTTGCCGACAGTTCAGGAAACCTCTACCTCGTGAACACCCGCGGATGCCAAGTCTTTGAGTTATACGCCGGTTGGAGCAGCTCCAGGCTCGTCGCCGGCAGCACGTCGGCGCTGACAGGCTGCGGCTACAGCGGCGACGGTGGTCTGGCAACCAACGCCGGCATCCTGAATCCGCGCGGAGTCTTTGTCGACGCTTCCGGCAACGTCTTTATCGCTGATACCGGGAACAGTGTCATCCGGGAGGTGGTCGCCAAAACCGGCATCATCCAGACTGTCGCCGGCAACGGCCTTCCCGGCTACTCCGGCGATGGCGCCGCGGCCACCAGCGCCGCCCTCAACTCACCTTCGGATGTCTGGGTCGACGGATCGGGTAACCTCTTCATCGCAGATACAGGCAACAACGTCATCCGCAAAGTCACAGGCGGAAAAATCAGCACCGTCGCAGGCAACGGCAAGGCCGGTTACACCGGCGATGGCAGCCTGGCGCTCAATGCCATGCTCAATTCCCCATCCGCCCTGCTGCTTGACTCCTCCGGCAACATCTACGTCGCAGACCAACTGAACAGCGTGATTCGCGAAGTGCTTGCCTCCTCAAAGGCCATTCAAACCGTTGCCGGCAACGGTCAGCAAAGTGATTCCGGCGATTCTGGCGCAGCCACTGCCGCTCAGCTCAACGGCCCGGCCGGCGCTTTCGCCGATGCCTCGGGCAACATCTACTTTGCCGATCAGTACAACAATGTTGTTCGCGAGGTGGTGGCAGCCACCGGCAAGATCAAAACCGTGGCCGGAACGGGAGTGGCAGGATATGCAGGCGACGGTGGCCTCGCAACCGGGGCGCAGCTCTCCTCGCCGGCCGGCGTATTTGTCGATCCGGCTGGCAACCTCTTCATTGCCGATACGCGGAATAACGCTGTTCGCGAGGTGCAGGCTGCCACCGGCAACATCTTCACCGTTGCAGGCAATGGCACGCCCGGCTACAGCGGCGATGGCAGCGCCGCCTCCGGCGCTCAGCTCCAGGGACCCGCCGCGGTGGCAGTCGACCACGCCGGCAACCTGTTCGTCGCTGACACCGGAAACAACGTGATTCGCGAGGTCACTGCTGCCAATGGGCAGATCAAAACCGTTGCGGGGTCCGGAACCTGGGGCTACGGTGGAGATGGCTCCGCAGCCACCAGCGCCCGCCTCAAGAGCCCAAACGCCATCCTCGTGGATTCCAGCGGCAACCTTTTCTTTGCCGACTCCGGCAACAATGCGATTCGCGAGGTAGTTGCTTCTTCTGGAAAGATTCTGCCGGTGGCAGGCAATGGCACCCAGGGGTACAGCGGCGACAGCGGGCTGGCCACCAACGCCAACCTCAACTCGCCCTCCGGCATCTTCATGGATGGTGGCGGCAACCTCTTCATTGCCGATTCGGCCAACCACGTGATCCGCGAGGTTGCCGCCAAATCGCAGATCATCACCACCATCGCCGGCACCGGTACGGCGGGGTATCTTGACAGCTCAACTCCTTTGTCAGCCCAGTTCGATTTCCCCACCGGTCTGGCCGGCGATCCGCTTGGGAACTTGTTCGTCGGCGACTCGAAGAATCAACGCATACGCAAAATTGCCGGCGCTCAGGGTACGGATGTCATCCCCATGGCTGCGCCCCCCACCTTCTCACCCGGCGCTGGCATCTATCCCGCCGCACAGAAGGTCACGCTCAGCGATGCCATCAAAGGCGCCACCATGTACTACACCACCAATGGCGCCGCACCCACGGCAAGCTCGACAAAATACACGGCCCCCATCACCGCCTCCAATGGAACCACCATCAATGCCGTGGCCATCGCGTCAGGCTACTCGCTGAGCCCGGTTGCACAGGCCGCCTATACCATCTCCTCCACCGTGCCTGCACCCACCTTCTTACCGCTGCCAGGAACTTACATTGGCACACAGCAGGTCGTGCTCGCAGATGCACTGAACGGAGCCGTCATCCACTACACCACCAACGGTTCCACGCCAACAGCAGCTTCCACTCCCTACACCAAGCCGATTCCAGTCTCTGCTTCCTCAACGATCAAAGCGATTGCCACGGCCACGGGATTCTCCGCCTCCCCGCTCAGCACCGGCCCCTACGTCATCCAGCCTTTCATCGCCGCGCCCACCTTCACACCTGCGCCTCAGGGCTACTGGGCCACCCAGTCCGTCACGCTCCAGGACGCCACAGCCGGCACGACCATCTACTACACGCTCGACGGCTCAACTCCCACCGCAAAGTCCACCAAATACGCTGGCAAGGCTATACCCATCTCCACGACCACCACCATCCATGCCATCGCTTTCGCTGCGGACAATGCTGCCAGCGCCGTTGCCACTGGCCTCTACACCATCACTGACCCAAAGCTCCTTGAGCAGCGAGTCATGGCCCAGGAAGGCATCGGCGTTCAACTGGCCACGCAGACCTTCCTCAGCCAGATTTCGCTCGCCTTCAACGTCCTGGGACCCACCATCGGCATGGGCAGGGCAAGTGATGGCACGGAGTGCGGCATGGCAGACTTTCTGCCTGAGCTCTTTCCCCTCGGCCCAACCGATCCCATCGGCGGCAGCCTCATCTGGACCCCAACCTCGCCCGACGCTCCCGGCTACGCCACGTTGTTCTATGACAGCAAGTGCACCAAGCCGTGGATGAATGCCGAACTCGATAGTTGGATGGCGGAAGGCGACCTCTTCAATCTGAGCGCCGCAACCAATGAAACAGCCACCCTGATCGGCAAGAACGGGTCGCCTCTCGGAACCATGAACATCACCGAGGCTGCCGGTCTCTCCCTTTCCATGGACCCGATTGCGTGGAGTTCGACAGCCTATGGCCTCGGCACCTTCACTCCAGAAGACGGAGCACCCCCCGCGCAACTGGGCCTCACCTGTTCCATTGACCTGGTCCAGTTCTTCTATGAAGGAGAAGCGGGCAACTGCAACGGCGCAATCGCGCAGGACTATCCCAAACTCGGCCTCTCCCTTGGGTTTGTTGTTCCGCTTTCCTTTACGCCGGTTATTACTCCCGGTGTGGCCTGGACCGGAATGCAGTTCATCGCCGTCAGTGCAGCAGGCGCCATCCTCACCTCTCCCAATGGAACCACATGGACCGCGCGCACCTCAGGCACAGGCAAGAATCTGAGAGCCGTGGCCGCTTCTGGAAGTCTCCTTGTTGCTGTCGGTGCGGGGGGCACGATCATTACCTCCAAAGACGGGGGAACCACCTGGACGCCGCAGGCCTCCGGAACCACCAACAGCCTCGCCTCGGTACTCTGGTCCGGATCGCAATTCGTTGCCGTGGGCTGGAATGGAACCATCCTCACCTCGCCCAATGGAACCACCTGGACCACACGCACCTCTGGAACCAAATTCGCGCTCCAGGGTCTGGCCGCTTCCGGAACGATCTTGGTGGCGACCGGCATGTACGGAGTGGTCCTCACCTCACCCGATGGCGTTACCTGGACCCCCCAGACCGCCCTGACCCATGATGGGCTGGTCAACGTGATCTGGTCCGGATCGCAGTTTGTTGGCGTGGATGAGGGCGGCTATATCGCTCTGTCCACCGATGGGAAAAAATGGGCCTATACCGGCGCAAGCATCGAGAACAATCTTCGCGCCGTAACCTGGTCGCCGCAGAAGAAACTCTTCGTGCTGGTGGGCGACTACGGCATGATCATGACTTCGCCCGATGCAAGCGTCAGTTCCTGGACCGCGCAAAACTCCAACACGTCCTACAGCCTTCACTCCGTAGCCTGGTCCGGAAGCCAGTTCGTCGCCATCGGCTCCGCAAATACGGTGGTTACTTCCCCTGACGGCGTCACCTGGACCGTCCAGTCCGCCGTCCCAGGAACCGGCCAGTTGGTCCACTTCTCCAGCGCCACAGCCTCCGCGGTCACCGGACCCCCCGGCGCACTCAAAATGAGCGCCCCAACCATTCAGTCCCTTGCTATCTCCGGCGGAACACCCTATGGCGGAGCAACCTTCACGGGCTATCTGGGTGACCTGTCCATCTTTCCGCCCACGCCCAACGGGTGGACCGCCACCGACGCTGCCCACGATCAGCAGTTCCACGTAACCCTCAGCGACAACACCAATCGAATGCTGTCAGGCGCCATCACCGCAATCAGCAACGGCAAAACCCTGGCCACCTTCACTCTCGATCAGTCAGGAACAGGCACCCTGACTTACTCGGACGCAACGTCGGTGGCCGTAACCGATTGGCTCCCGGCTGACTAAAAGCGAGGAGAACCGAGAACAAGTCTCGCTTCTCATCTAAACTATCGAATGCAAGGGGGACGAACGGGAATATTGGAGGCGCGGGCCGGGATCGAACCGGCGCATAAAGGTTTTGCAGACCTCTCCCTTACCACTTGGGTACCGCGCCTTGGTAGGGCTGCCTTTTTCGTTGCTGCTTTATCAATGCGGTTCGCTCCAATCCTCCCCGGGCCACTGGCTGGGGTCCACCGAAGTGGAGCGGATTGGAGCGGGAGACGAGATTTGAACTCGCGACCCTCGCCTTGGCAAGGCGATGCTCTACCACTGAGCTACTCCCGCAATCGCAATTCCGAGTATACCGGGCGGCCCAAATCCGGTCAAACCGCGGCTGCCGCAACGGCCCGCGATCCGGCCTCTTCCCGCACAATCTGCCCGTCGCGCATATATAAGATTCGGCTGGCGATCGCCGCCGCCTCCGGGTTGTGGGTAATCATCAGCGTGGTCTGCCCCAGCTCCCGGTTTGACCTCAGCAGCATCTGCAACACCGCCTCGGAGTTCTGCGTGTCCAGGTTCCCGGTCGGCTCGTCAGCCAGCACAATCGCCGGCCGCGTAATCAGTGCCCGTGCGATCGCCACCCGCTGCTGCTCGCCCCCGCTCAGCTCCGCTGGCCGGTGCTTCAGACGCCCCTTGATCGACAACAGATCGCCCAAGTGGTCCAGATACACCCGGTCAAACGGCTCTTTGCGCCCGCTCACCGCATGCGCAATCTCGATATTGCCCAACGCCGAAAGCGTGGGCAGCAAATTGAACTTCTGAAAGACAAAGCCGATCCGGTGCTTGCGCAGCCGCGTCCGCTCGCCATCGCTCAACTTGGCAAAATCCACGCCGTCAATCACCACCCGGCCCTCGGTGGCATTGGTCAGACCGCCCAGCAGGTAAAAAAGCGTGGATTTGCCCGACCCCGAGGGGCCCACAATGGCCACAAACTCCCCGGGCTGCACAGAAAGCGATAACCCGCGCACCGCGGTAACCGGCACCAGGCCCGCCATGTAGACCTTGGTCAGATTCTCGGCAAAAATGATGGGCGATGACTCTTCAGGCTGCACATTTCCCATTGTAAATGCGGCGTTTGCCCGGGCCACAGCCCAGA
>Ga0364922_10380_pt1 | contig 12063 bp, 7 predicted proteins | sample ExccelJu500001D4_2_FD_206955 | JGI IMG/M metagenome (GOLD analysis project Ga0364922, IMG submission 206955) | Enriched cells from Trout Bog Lake Hypolimnion, Wisconsin, USA - BchlTB.June20.5000.01.D4 | ecosystem: Environmental > Aquatic > Freshwater > Lake > Hypolimnion/Profundal zone | place...
TACGCTCGACCTGACCAAGATCACCGCTGTTCCGAGCCTCAACGCAATCATCGTGCGCGGCACTCCAGACCAGGTCGCAATTGCTGGAAAGCTCATCGATGATATGGACAAGGCGCGCCCGGAGGTAGTCGTGGAAGTGGCGGTAATTCAAGTCACCCGCGACCGTCTAAGAACTCTTGGAACGACTCTGCCAACCAGTTTCACCGCGACCATGTCGGCGGGCGGTACCGCTGGAAGCGCAACCCTCACCGCTCTCCAAAGTATTAACTCAAACAACTTCACGGTTACTCTGCCTACGGCAACCCTCACCGCGTTATACAGTGACAGCAAAAGTAAGCTGATCCAGAACCCTCAGATCAGGGCCACGGACGGGCAGAAGGCTACGATGAAGATTGGTGAGCGCGTGCCGATCGCAACTGGCGTTTCCAGTTCGACACTCACCTCATCAGCCCTGACCCAGACACAATTCCAATACATCGATGTGGGCGTCAATATCGATATAACGCCTCATGTTCACGCCAACAACGACATCACTTTGAAACTGTCAATGGACATTTCTGCCGTGGATTCCGAGCAGACCGTTGGGGGCGTCACGCAGCCCGTGATCGGACAGCGCAAAATCGAACATGAAATTCGCCTCAAGGAAGGCGAAGCCAATGTACTTGCCGGAATGCTCGAGGACACGAATTCCGACAGTTACAGTGGGTATCCGTTGCTGTCTCAAATTCCGATTCTGCGCTATCTCTTCGCCTCTAGAAATACAGACAAGCGGCAAAACGAGGTTGTTTTTGTCATAACGCCGCATCTGGTTCGGGCAGCGGAGTATTCCAACGCGAACTCGAAGCCTTTGGATATTGGCACCGGAAACACAGTTTCTCTGCGTCACGCAACGCCGGTCGCTCCACCCAAAGCAAATCCAACTGCTGCGCCGCCAGCAGGCCTCCCGGGCCTCCCGCAGAACACGCCACCTGCGCAGGCTCCTCCTGCAGCGAACGCGCCGGTCTTGCCTGCGATATCGCCTCGCACTCAGCCCTCCGCGGAACTCAAGCAGGACCCATTGCTGGATTTCAGTTTGCCCCAGGTGGACGCGCTTGCAGTGCCGCCGTCTTCGTTTAAGGCGCCTCTATGGCCATTTTCGCAAACCTTAGACTTGGTGCAACCGCAACCAGGGCTCGATGAATCAAAGCTGCAGGATCTGCGCGTGGTCTTCGGAGGTTATTTGGAGCCTGGCGAACAGACCATGACGAGGATTCACAACGACGGATTCGATCTGAAGTTTGCGCGAGCCAGGTCTGCTGATGAGTCAGATTTGGGTTATCTGTCCCGAATCTCTACTTTCGATTTTAGAGTCAGCGATTTGGCGACAGTGCAGCCAACTCAGGCTATATGTGAGCGCATGGGTAGGAATGCCGGTCCGGTGCTGCACCTTTGCACCGCGAGTTTGGCGGAAACCTGGGGAATCTAAATATGTACTCTCTGATTCGCGGCATCATGGTCTTCGCAGTTCTCGCCCCCCTGACGCTCACAGGTCAGGTCGCCTCTCTTCATTCTTATGAGAACGGACGGGTTCAGCGCCGGAAGGCTGCATTGGTGCCTCCTCCGCTTCCTGAAGCACCTGCTCCTGCGGTTCCCGAGGTTGTCGAATCGCTTCCTATGCCGCTCGCGCCGTTGACCCCAGCGGAGTTGCCTGCCCAGCCACCGCGCGTTACTTACAGCAAGGGCGTTCTCACTGTAGATGCGCAGAACTCCACCCTGAGTGACATCCTGAAGGCAATCAGCAAGACGACCGGTGCGGAGTTCGATCCTATGCCAGAGGTGGCAGAGCGCACTGTCGTCCATCTCTCCGGATCCGCAGAAGAAGTAGTTTCAGGCCTGCTACGCGGCTCAACGTACGGTTATGTTCTCATCTCTTCACAAGAAGACTCAGCGGTGCTCCAGAAGGTGTTGCTCGTACCCCCAGAACCAGTCAAGGGAGCGAAACCGGTGAGTGTCAGGGCAATGGCTTCCCGGCCCATGCCGGCTCCAGCTTCCATCGAACCAACTGTGGCGCCCACCTCGAGTGGGCCGGTCCAAGATGCTACCGTTCCTCCTGCCACGGTCAGCACGGCTCCATCCAACTCCGCCTCGCTGACCGAGGAACCACAAATCAGTTTCCCACGGCAGCAGGGTGGCGTCACGGTGCCGGACCCTGTTCAGTTTATCGAGCGCGCCAATCAGCAGAACCAGCAGAATCCAGACAAGGCACAGTCGCAGATGAGCGGAGCAGGCCAGTACATGCAGGAGCTTTATAAACTGCGGTTACAGCAGCAGACGGGGCAGGCGTCCTCCGCTCAACCCTCTTCCGCTAATCAGCAGTAACTCAAGGCAAACCGAACGGCTACTAACTTTCCCGACGTTCCCACTTTCCCCGTGGTCTGCATCCAATCTGCAATTATTTCGCTTTTTCCCCCATCCAGAGACTACCCTTGAGGCTTGGGAGATGCCGATATGCGCCGCATCTGGCATGATGGTTGGCAGGCATTGCTAAGGAACGAGTAGCAAATGATGGAATTTCATATTTCGAGGGACGCACGCAACCGCTACCAATTCGCGGAAACGCTCTTCTCCTTTACGGGCAATGTTGTTTTCGCGAACGTCGCCGCCTGCCGCGAATTTGCTCACCGGATGAACATGGTGCGTGATGTCAGGAACCATCCGGAACTGGTCGTCAACGCCGGTGCTCTCTATGTCATGGGTCTGATTGACGAAGCCAGTCACGCTGTGATGGCGAGCTATCGCCAGCGACTCGATCCGAACGTCATGGTGGATGCTCTTTCCTTCTTCTCAGACCAAGTCGGACCGGAAGCGTTGGAAAGTATGTTGCTGACTTTTGTCCAGCAATTTCCCGGCTCCACCGTCTACCGTGGTGAGCAAACCGCTCAAGAGTGGCTTGCCGGTTCCACAAATGGAATTTCTCATCGCGCCGCCGCAATTGAAGAGATGATGTTGCTCTGGATGGCGAACCGAAACGTTGCTTTCCGGCCCTTCGAAGAGCTCTTTGAGGACAGCACGCTGGCCGAAAAAACTGCCTATCGCCGCGTAGCCGAACAGTTCCCTACGTATTTTGCAACCCGCCCGCTAGTGCCCATTCCAGGGGCCGCTCCGGTGAATTTGTATGACCTGTTGCGTGCTCCCGCTGTCACCGCTCCCGGCTCCCTGAGCGAGCAACTCTCAGTGATCCGCAGCAAGTGGTCCTCCCTGCTGGGAGAAGGCCTCCAGAAGTTCCTGTTACTCGCCGGTGACATCCTCCATGAAGAAGATCTGGCAATCTGGATGCGCTTCAATCCTCCTGATGCTGCATCGGAAGCCGCTGCCCGCGATGCCGCAGCCCGGGCAGCAGAGGAAGCCGCCCGTCGCCGTCGCGAGATGGGGACCCAGCAATGGCCATCGCTTACCAGTCACTCTGACGTTCCAAGTTTTGGCGATGCTGCCTTCGAGTATGAGAAGTTTAGTGCCGACGTGGCCTGGATGCCCACCGCCGTACTGGTAGCCAAGAGCACTTACGTCTGGCTTGCGCAGCTTTCCAGAAAATACAGCAGGGCCATTGAACGCCTCGACCAGATTCCTGATGAAGATCTCGATATATTGGCACGGCGCGGATTAAATTCCCTCTGGCTCATCGGTATTTGGGAGCGTAGCCGCGCCTCCAAAACCATCAAACAGTTGTGCGGAAATCAGGATGCCGTCGCCTCGGCTTACTCGCTCTATGACTACGCCATTGCCGAAGATCTCGGTGGGGAGTCCGCCTACATCATCCTGCGCGATCGTTGCTATCGGCGCGGAATCCGCCTTGCAAGTGACATGGTGCCCAACCACATGGGAATCGATTCACCGTGGGTTGTTGAGCATCCTGACTGGTTCATATCGCGCCCGGACAAGCCCTATCCTGCTTATGATTTCGATGGTCCCGATCTGTCTCCAGACCCGCGCGTCGAGATCAAAATCGACAAGCACTACTACGAGCAGACCGACGCCGCCGTCGTATTCCAGCGCCGTGACCGCCAGAGCGGTGAAACCCGCTACATTTATCACGGCAATGATGGCACCAGCTTTCCCTGGAACGACACCGCGCAACTCAACTACCTGAGTGCAGCGGTTCGCGAGCAGGTCATCCAGACCATCCTTCACGTAGCGCGTTTGTTTCCGGTGATCCGATTCGATGCCGCGATGACGCTGGCGAAGAAGCATTTTCAGCGCCTCTGGTTCCCCAATCCCGGCAGCAGCGGAGCCATCCCCTCGCGCGCTGAATATGGAATGTCGGTCGAGGAATTCAATAAGCACATGCCGGAGGAATTCTGGCGTGAAGTGGTGGATCGCGTCGCCGCCGAGGTTCCCGGAACCCTTCTGCTGGCCGAGGCCTTCTGGCTCATGGAGGGATACTTTGTTCGCACCCTCGGCATGCACCGCGTCTACAACAGCGCGTTCATGAACATGATGCGCGACGAGGAAAACGAAAAGTACCGCTCCGTAATCAAGAACACTCTGGAATTCGATCCCGACATCATGAAGCGCTACGTGAACTTCATGAGCAATCCTGACGAGCGCACCGCCATCGACCAGTTTGGCACTGGAGATAAATATTTCGGTGTTGCCACCATGATGTCGACTTTGCCCGGACTCCCAATGTTTGGCCATGGTCAGATTGAGGGCTACACCGAGAAATATGGCATGGAGTATCGCTGGCCGCGCTATCAGGAAGATCCCGACCCCGCGCTGGTCGAGCGCCACGAACGCCAGATTTCGCCATTGCTGCATCAGCGGGCGCTCTTCGCCGAAAGCAGCAATTTCCTGCTCTATGACTTTTTCCGTGGCGACGGTAGCGTCGATGAAAATGTCTTCGCTTATTCCAACCGTCTTGGAGACCAGCGCGCCCTTGTGCTCTACAACAACCGCTATTCCACCACCCATGGCACCATTGATAATTCGGCGGCATACGCAGACAAGGGCTCCGGCAACCTGCGCCAGCGGCGGCTGAAGGAAGGCCTAGAGCTAAGAGGCGATCCGGCCATCGTGCTCGCCTATCGTGACTCGCTGACTGATCTCCATTATCTTCGTCGTGCCGTAAATGCGGCTGAGCACGGTTTTACAATCGAACTGCATGCCTATCAATGCTACGTCCTTCTCGACTGGCGCGAATTGCGTTCTACCGCCGCCCAGCCTTGGGATCGTCTCTGCGACCATTTGGCTGGACGAGGCGTTCCTAATCTCGATGATGCTCTGATCGGCCTTGAATTGAGCCCTGCGCACGATGCCCTGCGCCGTCTGCTCGATCCGGTTCTCGTACGAAATCTCGGCGACGTATCCGAGCACGCCACCGTTGGTCCAGAGAAACAAAAGGAACTGAACCTTCAGCGTGATGAAGTCGTCGAGGCAGCCTGGAAGCGGGCCCGCGATTTCCTGCGTGACGCACAGTCCTTCTATCAGGAACACAAGGGGGAATCCGGTGCCCTGCGGCTCACCACCCCGGCTGAAATGGAGAACAGCTTCCGCCAACGGGTGCGTGCTGCAATGCGCATTCCAGCCCTGGAATCGTACTTTCCCGAACCGTGGCCTGCTGCCGCTCGCCGCGTTCTGCCGAACCGCAGTCCGCGATTGATGTCCACTGCAATCTGGGGACCTGTGCTTGCATGGAGCGTGCTCGAACTGCTGGCAGAATCGGTCGATGCGGCTCATCCCGAGCGCGCGGCTCTCGATCTGTTTGATCGTCTGCGATTACGTGAACCGCTGGGGCACGCCTTTGAGACTCTCGGATTTGGTGCTGAGGAAAGTTGGCGCGTTGCGGCCAGAATCAAAGTAGCCCTGTTGATCGAGGCCAAAGTTTTTGTTCCGGAGCCGGTGGTACCGGGCCAGCCACTCGTCGCCACGCCAAGAATCCCAGTGCTCTCGTCCTCGCTTTGGCAAGATCCCGATGTTCGTTGGCTCACAGGCGTACATGAAGCCAAGAACCAATCCTATTTGGTCAAGGAACCCTACGAGGAGTTGCTCTGGTGGCTTCAGCTTCCAACCCTTTGCAGGTTGGCGGCCGCAACCGTACCAGCGCGAAACGCAATGCAGGAGATCGCCAGAAATGTCGCCGAGGCAGCTAAGTCCGCCTCCGCTGCAGGCTACAGCATCGATGCGCTAATCGAACTTAGCGCGACCGCGCCGGAGAAACCTGCTTATGCGCCCGATCAGTTGGAGATTGATAAAACAAGGAGTTGATCTGAAAAATTCCAGGAGTCGATCCCATGCGAGCGGCAATTCTAACGGTCAGTGATAAAGGTTCCCGTGGCCAGCGCAAAGACCAGAGCGGCCCAGCGCTCTCGCAATGGCTAACCGGCCACGGCGTTGAAGTCGCCTTCACTGAGATTGTTGCCGACGAGCGGCCTCTCATTGCCAGCGTCCTGCGAAAGTGGTCGGACTCCAATGCCGCCGACCTCATCCTCACCACCGGAGGCACCGGCCTCTCGCCGCGTGACGTCACACCGGAGGCGACCCTGCAGATTCTCGACCGCGTTATCCCAGGCTTCGGCGAAGTCATGCGTGCTACAAGCCTTGCAAAAACCCCCAACGCTATGCTGTCGCGGGCGGTATGCGGCATTCGTAATCACAGCTTGATTCTTAATCTTCCGGGCAGTCCCGCAGGTGCCGTGGAGAATCTCGAAGCCGTCTGGGCCGCCGTTCCCCACGCAGTTCGTAAACTACAGGGCGATATGGAAGATTGCGCTCCACCTACTCGGACATAGGAGGATCTGGCAGCGGCGGTTGCACGTCAGTCAGGCCCTCCACCAGCGTTTGATTTTCTCGAACCGGAAGAGAAAAAGTGGGCGCTACCTCATCCGGAAGCAGTGCAATCCAGCGTGCGCTTGCCGCCTTCAGCCAGAGTCGCAAAGCAATCTGCGTCACCGTAACGATTTCCAATATTAAGAAGCTCGCGCTGGTTGCAGAATGTGGCAGAAAAAACCAGATGCCCGCGCCAATTCCGAATGTCGCAGCGGCGAATAAACCGATTCCGATATAGCTCGCAAAGAGCTTTCCAGATCGGAATGCGAGGGTAAGGCTGCGCCTCAATGTTCCCAGCACCTTGCGCTCGTTATCCCTCACCACCAAGGCTTGGGCAAGATCGAACCACAGACGCACAAACAGCGCCAGGACAACGATGATCAGCTTTGAGCCAACGTTAACGGCAAACCCTACCCAATCCTGAGGAACGTTGCTCGCGAGCTTCCCCGCAAGTTTTGCGGCGCTGCCGTCTGCGGCTATCAGCAGCCCGAAAGGCACAATGGAGTAGATTGCCATCCGCACCATACGCCAGAAGTACAGGCCGGAGTTCTCGAAAAACTCTGAGCGGCTCAGCTTCCGGTCATCGAGGAATACCGCAATCACTCCACCGTCAATGAACAGAAGGAAGATCACGAACAGCAGCGCCGCCACGATCGCATCCGGAGCCAGCGCACGCGGCGAAACGTCAGGCCGCTCCGTGAGCAGGACCAGTGTGCTGAAATCGAATCCCTTAACCAGCTTGGCGGATTCCAAACTGAGGTCGAGTACCGTCCGCAGCGTGGCGCGCACGGAGAGGGAGCTAACCCACGCAACGCCAAGGTTCACCGCGAAAATCCACCACACCAACCGCTGATGCCGCCAGATCAATCCTGCCGAACTGCGGACGCTTCCATTCATCGTCTTTCTCCGATACGGTTCAGTGTTACGTCAGACAGCTCAGCACCAGTGCCAGCCATTGCGTCAGCAGCGTCCAATATCCGGCAACTTTTCCGGTTGCCTTTCCGTCTGCTTTTGCGGTCCAGCTATTGTTGAAACGATCGCGATCAAGCCAGTAGCCGTGATCGGGATCGATCTCTGCCGAAACCAGCTTCGCCTTTCGGTCCCACCCAAAACGATGCCAGCGATCCTTGCCATCCCAACGTTCCCGCACGGTTGAGCCGTCGTCGAATTTTGCCTCGAGCAGTATCGGTAGATCGAAGGTACCGCGACGATGTACGATCACCTCGCTGCGGTAGACAGTTACGCCTTTCTTCTCGTCCGCCTTGCTATACCAGTCCACCCGCTCGGAGCTCGCCGTTAAGATTCGATCATCAAGAACCTCTGTCCCATAGATCGCCTGCTTCCAGTACCAGTCCAGGTTTTGTCCCATCGCTTCGTTCATTGACGCTGTGAAATCCTGCGGCCTGGGATGCTTGAACTTGTAGCGGTCAAAATACGCACGCAGTCCGCGCATTACCGTCTTTTCGCCAACCAGGTTCTCCAAGGTCAGCATCACCAGCGCGGTCTTCCCATAATTGTTGCCGCCGTATGATCCTTCATCCAGAAAAAGCCATCCTGGACGCGACAGCGGATCGCGATCGGAGGAGGGTACATACTCTGTCAGGAACATTCCGCGTTCGCCCAACGTGCCCAGTCGTGAATTTACATAGGAGGTGGACTTACCATAAAGCGCGTCCATCACCTTGGCTTCCATATATGAGTTGATGCCCTCGTCCATCCACGCATTTTCAAATTCGTTGGTGGCCACCATGCCGTACCAATACTGGTGTCCGAATTCGTGTTCAACCACGACCTCGGGGATCAGAACCGATTTCGGCATCAGCCACGAGGTATCCGCTGTTATAAGCGTCGGATACTCCATCCCTCCGGCTGCGACCGCACCGTGAGGCGGATCGACAACGGTAATCTGCGGATAAGGGTACGGGCCAATCCACTCGTCGAATTTGCGCATTGTCCCTTTGAGCGCATCCATGTAGCGGGCAGATGAGCCCATATGTCCCGGTTGCATCAGCATGCGGATTTTTACCGTCCCACTGCTCAGTTTGATCGAGTCTTCCACGACCTTCGTCGCCGGGTCGGCACTCCATGCGAAGTCATGTACATCCTCGGCATGGAAGCTCACGGTCTGCGTACCGTTGCCGTTATCCTTCGCTCCGGTCATCTCTCCGCTTGCGCCCACATTCCATTTCGCGGGCAGGGTCAGCTTCACGTCATAGGTGCCGAAGTCCGCAAAGAACTCCGTCATCGCATGAAACTGGTGGCAATTCCACGCCCCGTTCCACCACACGCCCACTTTCGGGAACCACTGTCCGGCCATCAGAAAATCACGCTTGTACCCGGTCCGCGCCACTACCTCGGGGAACTGCGCCACAAAGTGAATACGGAATTGCACGCTCTGATTCGGTGGCAGCGGTTTGGGTAGCGCGATCTCAAAAACCGTGCGGTCATCCGCATTGCCGTCGTCGGGGGAAACAAATTTCATTTGCTTCGTAACATCGCCGCTGCCCACAATTTCCAGCGATTTCACTTCATTTGAACCGAAGTGTTTATCCCTCCACTCCGAATCTTGTTCCATGCCGTTGATCCCTGTTTGCTGCGCTTCCGTCATAAATGTGGACTTCGGCTGAAAAGCATTCAGGTAAAGGTGGAAGGGGAATTTGCTCAGTGTCGTGCCCGTCCGGTTCGTGTAGGTGAGCACTTCGGTGGCGTCCAATGTATGCGTCTTTGCGTTGTAAGCCCCCTCGATCTGGTAGGCGACAATACGTTCGCTAAGCGGGGAGCCTTGGGCGGTTCCGGCCACCGTGAGCAGCGCCACAATCGCGATAACACAGATTTGCCAGCAGCGATTTTTCATCAGCCCCCTTTAATCCTCTGGGTCCCACATCTGCCGCAGCAATTTGTAGATGTTGGCACCAAGCGTCCTTCGTCAGCATACCAATCTTCTAGCGTATAGATGGTTTCAGAAGGCCCTTTACTGCTTTACCATGTTACGGAGTTCGGCTGCCTGCATCTAAATCCAGTCGAGTGTCTCTACTGCGACCATTTGCGGAGGCGTTCCATTGAATCGTCTGCTTCGTATTCTTGTCTGGACCCTGATTGCGTTCCTTGGTGCGGCAGCTTTTGCAACGATTGCGTTACGTCGCTCCGAACCCATCAGCGCTCTCTGGATTGTGACCGCCGCAGTTTGCACATATTCCATCGCGTACCGATTCTATTCCCGCTTTGTTGCCATGCGCGTCCTGTTGCTGGATCCGAATCGCGCCACTCCCGCTGAGCGCCTCGATAACGGACGCGATTTTGTTCCCACCAACAAGTGGGTTGTCTTCGGACATCATTTCGCGGCAATCGCTGGCCCCGGTCCCCTCGTGGGCCCTGTATTGGCGGCTCAGTTTGGCTATCTTCCTGGAGTCCTCTGGATTCTCGTAGGCTCGGTTTTCGGCGGTTGTGTTCAGGATTTTGTCGTGCTTCTTTTCAGCGTGCGCCGCGATGGCAAATCGCTTACCGAAATGGCCCGTGAAGAGATTAGTCCCCTCGGCGGAACCGTCGCGTTCATCGCTGTCATCACCATCATCATCATCTTGCTCGGGGCCATCGGCCTCATCGTCGTGAATGCGCTCAAAGGCAGTCCGTGGGGGACCTTTACGATCGCCGCGACCATTCCCATCGCGCTGCTCATGGGTTTCTACCTGCGCCGAATCCGTCCCGGCAAGGTGATTGAAGCCTCACTCATGGGCTTCATTCTCGTGATGCTCTCGATTTGGGGTGGCCAGTGGATTTCGCTCAGCCCATATGCCTCGTGGTTCAGTTTCAGTGGAATCACCCTGTGCTTCGCGCTGATCGTGTACGGTTTTGCCGCCTCGGCCTTGCCGGTCTGGCTCCTGCTCGCCCCGCGCGACTACCTCAGTACCTTTGTGAAGCTCGGAACCATCTCGGTCCTCGCCCTCGGAATTCTAATCTCCCGGCCCACGCTTCACATGCCCGCGCTCACCCAATTCATCGACGGCACGGGACCGGTTTTTGCCGGCAGCATCTTCCCGTTTGCGCTCATCACCATCGCCTGTGGTGCAATCAGCGGCTTTCACTCCCTCATTTCAAGTGGAACCACTCCGAAGCTTGTGCAGCGCGAGACTGAGACCCGCATCATCGGCTACGGGGCGATGATCGCTGAATCCTTTGTCGCCATCATGGCCGTGATTGCCGCCTGCGTGCTCGACCCCGGAGTCTACTTCGCCGTGAACAGTCCCGCCGGGATCGTGGGTGCTTCTGCCGCTGCTGCAACCCACACCATCTCATCCTGGGGATTCGCCGTCTCTCCCGCTCAGATGAGCGACCTCGCCCGCGCCGTTGGCGAGCAGAGCCTGTTCAACCGCACTGGAGGCGCACCAGCGTTTGCTCTCGGCATGGCTCACATCTTTTCCCGCACCATCGGAGGCACCGCCCTCCTCGGTATCTGGTATCACTTCGCCATCATGTTTGAGGCACTCTTCATCCTCACCACGCTCGATGCTGGAACCCGCGTCGGTCGCTTCATGCTGCAGGACGGTCTCGGACGGATATGGAAACCGCTGGGCCGCACCAGTTGGTATCCCAGCATTCTGTTCACCAGCGCGGTCATCGTTTCGCTCTGGGGATACTTCCTTTACGCTGGTGTGCGCGATCCACTCGGAGGCATCAACAGCGTCTGGCCACTCTTCGGGATTGCCAACCAATTGCTGGCCATTGTCGCGCTGTGTGTCTCCACCACAATCCTTATCAAGTCGGGCAAGACCCGCTACATGGCCGTTACGCTTGTGCCGCTGTTCGTCCTCGTCTCCATTACGTTTACCGCGGCCTACCACAAAGTGCTGAACCCCAATCCGCGCATTGGATTCCTGGCCCACGCGCACCAAATCGCTGCGTCCACCGTCGCTGGAGCTTCGCGCCTGGCCTTCAACGACCGCCTCGACGCGCTCATCACGGCGACCCTGGTTGCGCTCGTATTTCTTGTGGTCGCCGAATCCGCCCGCGTCTGGTTCCAGGTGCTCTCAGGGCGGCGTCAGCCATCGCTGCATGAGTCCCCCTTCATACCATCGCAACTGGCCTCGGAGGAAATGTAGCCATGCTGAAGCCGACGCTCATAACGATGCTAGAAACCACGCGCAACACCACTGCTCTTCTGGTGTGCATTCTGCGCGAGATCTTCGATGAGAACTCATACGCGCGCTTTCTTGCTCGCGCAGGCCGCCCAAGTTCCACCGAGGCATATGCCGACTTCGTCCATCA
>Ga0364922_10743_pt1 | contig 11889 bp, 13 predicted proteins | sample ExccelJu500001D4_2_FD_206955 | JGI IMG/M metagenome (GOLD analysis project Ga0364922, IMG submission 206955) | Enriched cells from Trout Bog Lake Hypolimnion, Wisconsin, USA - BchlTB.June20.5000.01.D4 | ecosystem: Environmental > Aquatic > Freshwater > Lake > Hypolimnion/Profundal zone | place...
TTGGGGCAATAAATCCTTTTTCAGGAAACGGTCAAATGGGTTTTGTAACCATTAGTATTACTGCTACACAATACAGAGAATATATATCAACACAATTTAGAACTTCAATGAGACCTCAAAGAAAGTATAATGTGTCTTTTTATTTAACAAATGGAGTAAATAATTTTTATATAAAAGGTTCTAATAATTTGGGTATTCGTTTTTCAAAGGATTCACTTCATCAAAACACTTCTGAACCTATAAAAATATTACCACAAATACAAATAGATACTATTATTTATTTTAATAATTATTGGCAGAAATTTAGTTTTAATTATAAAGCAGATAGTTCATATAATTTTATTACAATTGGTAATTTTAGAGATGATTCTGTAACTATATATAGTCCAATTGGACAATGGAATACATATTATTTTATAGATAAAATTGAGGTGATGCCATTTTTATATATTTTAGGGGATTCAGCTATTTGTAAAGGTAATTCAACAACTTTAAAGATGGATAGAGATAGTATAGTAAGATGGGCAGATAGCTTATCTCCGAATAGTATTTTAGCAATAGATTCAATAATTACTGTTTCACCAAGTGTTACTACTACTTATTATGCTTATGGCAATTCAGATACTGTTTCTTTTACTGTACATGTAGTTAATCCTTCACAATTAAATTTGGGTAAAGATACTACTTTGTGTAATGGAGATACATTATCATTAAATGCAACTACACCTTTTGCATCTTATCTCTGGCAAAACAGTTCTACTAATCCAACTTATAATGTTACTAATCAAGGATTTTATTGGGTAAGAGTAACAATTGATAGTAGTTGTATTGTAACTGATACTATTAATATTAAATATCTAAATCCACCTCCTCCTTTAAATATATTAAAAGATACTATACTTTGTGATGGTACTCCTTTATCTGTTACAATACCAAATGGAGATTTTAGTATATTATGGAATAATGGTGATACAAATAATTCACATATATTTAATCAGGCAGGTATATATTATGTTATGGTATCTAATAAATGTGGGTCAGTAAATGATAGTATAAAAATAATTTATAAAGATTGTAATCCGTATGTTATTTCAATTCCCAATTCTTTTACACCTAATGGCGATGGATTAAATGATGTTTTTAAAATTGAAACATTAGCAGAGTTTAATGAGTTTAAAATGATTATTTATAATCGTTGGGGAGAGCAGATATTCTATAGCGAAGATAAAAATAAAGGATGGGATGGTACATTCAAAGGGAAAACAGTTTCGCAAGGTGTGTATGTTTATTTGGTTACTGGGACTATAAAAGATACTAAAGAACAGATAAAAAGGGATGGGACTGTAACTGTATTAAGATAGAGAGACTAAGAGAGGGAAAGACTGGGTGGAGAAATTACGAATTAATAATTAATTTTACCCTCTTTCGCTTTCCATTTTATAAACACTTTCTTCGCATCAGCCTGATTGATTTGTGTTGCCGGAATATTTCTTTTATCAATATCTAACTTAAACTCATCATAAATAAAAGCATCATCAAAACCAGCATCAGCAGCATCTTTTTTATCACAAGCATAATAAATATTCTTAATCCTAGCCCAGTAAATAGCCCCTAAACACATGGGGCAAGGCTCGCAACTAGTGTAGATATCACAGTCGTCCAGCTCAAAAGTATTTAAATTGCAGCAAGCATCCCTAATCGCATTCACTTCGGCATGTGCAGTGGGGTCGTTTGTAGATGCAACCGAGTTAGCGCCTCTGCCCACAATAATATTATCTTTAATAATTATAGCGCCAAAAGGACCATTTATAGTAGTGTTCAGATTATCGTCAGCTAATTTGATAGCTTCGTGCATAAAATGTTTTTTATCGTGAATCATTTTTATTTCGTATATTTGTTGAGAATTTATTTTCACTGTAAAATTACAATTTTTTATGGAAAAACATGATATTAAAACTAAATTAGTTGAAGATTGCTTTACGCAAATTAATAATTTAGTGAATGATTTGAAAGCACTAATGGCGGAAACACAGGAAAGTGCAAATGAATATGGGCAACCAAAAGACAGATACGATTCGTACAGGATGCAGCTTTTGAGAAAGCGGGATATGTATGGGCAACAGTTGGATAAGGCCATGGAAGAACAGGCTGTTTTGAAAAGAATTGAAATAGATAAATTGCATGATGTTGTTAGTTTTGGTTCGGTTGTGATTACTGATGAACAAAAGTTATTTATCTCAATTAGTTCGGGTAAAATTAATATTGATGATGATGTTTATTATACTATTTCATTAAAAGTGCCTTTTTATCAAGTTATAAAAGGGTTAAAAGCAGGAGATAAGTTTACTTTTAATAATAAAGAACATTTTATTAAAGATGTTTTTTAAAATAATAATCAGCTTTTGATTGTTTTTAGAGGTACTTATTAATATGTATAGATTAAAATGAATGTTTTTATTGATAAAGTTTCAGGATTTTGTTTCGGTGTTAATCATGCTGTTGAAGCTGCTGAACTTGAGTTGAAAGATAACTCAAAATTATATTGCCTGGGTGATATAGTACATAACGAAACCGAAGTAAGACGGCTAACAGATAGAGGACTTATAATAATTAATCATGAAGAATTTAAAAAACTTCATGATTGTAAAGTGTTGATACGTGCCCATGGCGAACCACCTGAAACATATCAAATAGCAAAAGAAAATAATATAACTTTGGTTGATGCCTCTTGCCCCATTGTTCTTAAACTTCAAAAAAAGATTCATAAAGCTTACGAAAAAATGCTTGTTGTTGGTGGACAGGTGCTTATATATGGTAAGAAAGGGCATGCAGAAGTCTTGGGTTTAGTCGGACAAACCGATAATACGGCTATAGTTATTGATAAAGATGAAGATTTAAATTCAATTGACTTCACAAAACCAATACGCTTGTTTTCGCAAACTACTAAGAGTATTGATGGTTTGGCTAAGATTACAGAACTTATAAAACAGAGGATTAAAGAAAAAAATCCGAATGTTGATTTTGATTTTATTGCTAATGATACTATTTGCCGGCAAGTATCAAATCGTTCAAAAGAATTAAAAGACTTCGCCCATAAGCATGAAGTTATTATCTTTGTAAGCGGAAAAAAGAGTTCGAATGGTATGTTTTTATATGATGTATGTAAATCAGTAAATGCTCATACTTATCTTGTTTCCAATACTGATGAATTAAATTCAGAATGGTTTAAGGATATTAATAATGTTGGAATATGTGGAGCTACTTCTACTCCGGTGTGGTTGATGGAAGAGATTGCTGCTATCATATCTAAAATGTAATATATGTATTTAAAGAAACTAACGCTGTCAAATTTTAAAAACTATACCGAAACTGATCTGGAGTTTTCGGAGAAAGTTAATTGTTTTGTTGGTGATAATGGCGAAGGCAAAACGAATTTGATGGATGCTATTTATTATCTTTCTTTCTGCAAAAGCTATTTTAATCCTATTGACTCGCAAAATATAAGACATGGCGAAGATTACTTTGCAATACATGGTACCTATCAAAAAAATGGAGATAAGGCAGATGTTATAAGTTGTATTCAAAAAAGAAATCAGCGTAAAGCATTTAAAATAAACAAAAAGGAATATGATAAATTTGCAGATCATATAGGTTCGTTTCCTTTAGTAATGGTTTCGCCTTATGATACTGATCTTATTAATGAAGGAAGTGATGTGCGTCGCAAATATATTGACGGACTTATCTCACAATTTGACAGAATATATCTTGATGATCTTATCAATTACAATAAAGCACTTGAACAACGTAATGTGTTGTTAAAACGTTTTGCTGATAAGATTCCTTTTGATGCTAATTCATTAGAGCTATGGAATGCACATCTATGTAAATATGCTGATAATATACATCAGAAGCGGAAATCATTTCTGGTAGACTTCTTACCATTGTTTCAGGAGTACTTTGCATATATCTCAGGTGGCAAAGAAGAAGTGTTTATTGATTATATTTCTCAATTAAATGAGAATAACTTATCCGATCTCTTTGCAACTAATTTAAAGCGAGATCGAATGTTACAATACACTACTTGTGGTATTCATAAAGATGATCTTGAATTAAAAATTGCAGGTTATCCTGTAAAGAAGTTTGGTTCGCAAGGACAACAGAAGTCATTTGTAGTCGCTATGAAGCTAGCTCAGTTTGAGTTTACACGAAATATAAAAACCTTTAGACCAATTTTATTATTAGATGATATCTTTGATAAACTTGATAACTCAAGAGTAGAACAATTGATTAAATTAACGGGTAGTGATAAGTTCGGACAAGTATTTATTACAGATACCCAACCCGACAGGATCGCAAAGATATTTCAGAATGCTGAGATACCACATAAGATATTTAACATTACTTCAGGAACTGCAAAAGAATTATAATTACAATGCGTAGAATCAGCAACGAACTAACTCTTAAAGAAGCAATAGAGCAACTACTTAATGCTTACGGCATGAAAGATAGAATTAATGAATCGAGGTTGATTAATTCGTGGGAAACTGTAGTTGGAGCAATGATAAACAGACATACTTTGGATATACATGTAAAAAGAAAAGTGCTGTATGTAAAAGTAGATTCTGCTGCTCTCCGTAATGAATTAAGTTATGCTAAAGATAAATTGATTAAGAATCTAAATAAATATGCAGGTGTAGATGTTATTAAAGAAATAGTGTTTACCTAATAAACAAAAAAAAATTAATAAAATAAAAACCCGAACATTAAACTAGATAATGTTCGGGTTTTTTGTTTAGTGATCATGCTGGGATTCGAACCCAGGACCCCATCCTTAAAAGGGATGTGCTCTACCTGCTGAGCTACATAATCATCTTCAAAATTTGAGAGTGCAAAAGTATACTTTATTTTTTAACTGACAAAATAAATTTATCTAATTTTGAAATATTTATTTTCTATCTAAGCTTATAACACTGATTACCCAAGTTATAAATCTGTAGTTAAATATATTTTTTTATTTATTTATACTTTTCTCTTGACTTTTACTTTATTATTGTGTACTTTTATAAATTAATTAGAATAACATAGTAAATAGCTATTTATAAGTAATAATATGATGAATAACAAGGTAGTAATCGTTACAGGCGCTTCTTCAGGGATAGGAAAAGCTTTAGCTTTAGAGTTAATTGCAATGAATGCTAAAGTTGTAATGGCAGCAAGAAATAAATCAGTTTTAGATAAAATAATAGCCGAATCTAATGATAAAGGTGCTGATGTATTAGCTTTAGAAACTGATGTTACTAAAGAAGAAGAATGCAAAAGGCTGATAGATTCCACTATTAATAAGTTTGGAAGAATAGATGTATTGATAAATAATGCAGGTATATCTATGAGAGCTTTATTTGATGAATTAAATATTGATGTTATTAAAAAAGTAATGGATGTTAACTTCTGGGGAACTGTTTATTGTACTAAGTATGCATTTCCTTATCTATTAGAAAGCAAAGGCAGTTTAGTTGGTGTGTCATCAATTGCTGGAGCTAAAGGCTTGCCATGCAGGACTGGGTATTCGGCTTCAAAGTTTGCTATGCAAGGTTTATTAGAAGTTATACGTATTGAAAATATTAAAAAAGGCCTGCATGTATTGATTGCTTACCCCGGATTTACTGCTTCTAATATCAGGAATGTTGCTTTATCAAAAGACGGTTCTGCTCAGGGGGAATCTCCTTTGGATGAATCAAAGCTTATGACTTCCGAAGAGGTTGCTAAAAGAATAATCAATGCAATAATTAAAAGAAAACGTAGTTTAATTATGACTGGTCAGGGGAAATTAACTATTTTATTAAATAAATTCTTCCCTAAACTGGTCGATAAGTTAGTATATAATCATATGGCTAAAGAACCTAATTCACCATTAAAATAAAAACTAAATAATAATATGACAATGGAAAACATAGAAATAAATATTAAAAGTGGTTTGGATGGAATCACTTTTGGAAGCAAATTAGAAGACGTAATTGCTCAATTAGGAGATCCCGAAGATATTGAAAATATTGATATGGATGATGAAAATACAACTGTCCTTAATTACTGGGACATGGGGCTTACATTGTTTTTTGAGGATGTAACTAAACCTTGTTTAAGTTGTATTGAAATCAGTAATAAAAATGCAATTTTGTTTGGTAAGAAGATTTTCAGTCTTAGTAAAGATGAGATTATTCTTCTTATGAAAGAAAACGGGCACAACGAATATGAAGTTGATACCGAAGTTTGGGGCGAAGAACGATTAACTTATGAAGATCTTATGATTGACTTCTATTTTGAAGATAAGAAGTTATCAGAAGTTAGTTGGGGCAATTTCGTTAATGTGCTTTAGTTTTAATGTTTGCAGTGCTTACAATCTTCTGCCAATAATATTTTACGACATCTTGTGATTTCTCTTTTACCGATAGGACCTGGCAGGTTTTCTAATTCAAAACCTGCCGCTTTTAAGGTTCGCTTTACTTCTCCTTTGGCGCAATAGGTTGTCAATATTCCATCAAACTTCATTGCTTTGTAAATCTTTTCAAAGATAGCTGGCATCCATAATTCTGCTTGAACTTCGGGTGAGAATGCATCAAAATAAACAAGATCAAAACTGTCGTCATTTAATGCTATATCTTCAAACTTCTCATCAATTTTATTTATAATGAAGTTATCAGTAATGTATTGAGGATAATTCCAACTTGATTCATTCATATCATTAAAATACTTTTCTAAAGATTTATCACCAATCAAATCTACATAATTTAGCTCTTTATAAACTGTATTAACTACCGGATAAGCTTCTATCCCAACATAATTTATCTTTACACATGTATTAATAACTTCACGCAAAGTGAGCAATGCATTTAAGCCTGTACCATAACCAATCTCTAATATATTATACGAATGCTTAGGTTTTTGAGCTTTGAAACCTGCTTCAATAAATACATGATTTGACTCGTTGATGGCACCATGTGTGGAATGATAATGTTCGTTAAGTTCCTCATTAAATAGTGTGTGCGAACCATCTTCTGTTGTAATGATCTTTACTGGCATCGTTTATCGGTTATATAATAATTGAATATCATTAATTGTGTATGGTAAGGAATTTCCTCCAACATAATTACCGGAAGGGTAATTATAAACCTTGAGCTGATTCCCGCTTGTTATAATAAAGTTCCCTGAAACGGATTCATATTTTATTCTGCTTGCGTTTACATTAGTTAATATTGGGATTAAACTATTGCTTGCTTGCTGATACCAATACACATTGCTGCCAATTGCTAGCAGATAATTGTTGGCATCAACTTTTGCATAATCATATAAAGTAGAATCGGGCATGGTATGTGGTGAATAGTAACTATTAAAATCAACATAATATATACTCATCACTGCTTTGCTGGCTGATGTATTCCCAAAAATATAAACATGAGATGCATCCTGAGTTTCCATTCCTTTTATAATTACGGAGGTAGCATTGCTTACTTTAAGAGCTCCTGTCGAAGCATAGTAAACTGATAACTTATAATCATTTCCTGTAATGTTTCTTTCCTGTGCTAACAGATAATTATTAAATAAAAAAGTAGTACCTGGTGTATATCCTGTGGTAGTATGAGCTGTCATGTTGATACCGCTCAGTCTGTTGTAACCCACAACTTTTGTATTATAAAAAGATACATAAATAATATCATTATAAAAAGATACATTATTGAAACTAGGGAAAGGAGGTGTGTTTTCAGGATTTATACTCCATTGCACACTGTTGCTGCCCAGATCATAAGCATTAAAATTACTATTAATACTCCCACATATATACAACTGTTGATAGCCACTGTTGATAGCCGATGAGATATAATCACCCGTATAATTAAACATCAAAGTAGGCTGCAAATTAACATCAACTCCATAAACATTATAGCTATTTGAGTTGACTCCGGTAATTGCCACAATCTTTTTAAACTGCAAAGGGATGGCGTTTATATTTATCGCTCTATAAAGATTCTTTGAATTTGTGCCATCAAAAGCAGTTACAAGCACATAATATATCCCTGTGGTTAAATGAATATCGCTTATCGCAATTGAAGTGTTGAAGTAGAATGTCTTTATATTGGGTCGGAAATTTTCTTGGTCAAGAACTGGTTCGAAGTTCGAATCTACTATCTTTATACTTACTGTCTGCACTATATGATCATCCGTTACGTTGCCTGATATATTTATTGTATCATAAACATTATAGTTCATATATTCATATGGATTATCAATGGTGATGACTGGTGGCAACGTGTCTTCATCCTTTTTGCAAGATGTAATTAGCATTGCAACAAGAGCAAACTGTAATATTAGGTTGCGAGATTTCATTCTACAAAATTAAATTAATTTATCGGTATTATGACAATAAATATGAGTACTTTTATAAACTATTTTAAAAAGCTTTATAATGTTAGAGAATATAAGTTTAAGCAAGGTGCTGTTCCTTGATATTGAGACAGTACCGTTTCATGCTTCGTATGATGAGGTGGATGAAAATATAAAGAAACTTTGGAATAAGAAGGCTGAGACTCTGATACGCCACGATAAAACACTGGATGAGGATACATCTCCTGAAGTTATTTATCGTCGTGCAGGTATTTTTGCTGAGTTTGGTAAGATTATTTGTATCTCTACAGGTGTTTTTAGGGAAGGTAAGTTCAGGATTAAGTCTTTTTATGGTGATGATGAGTTTACGCTCTTAATGGAGTTTAACAATTTATTGAATCAGCATTTTAATACTCCATATCACATGCTTTGTGCACATAATGGTAAGGAGTTTGACTATCCGTTTATGGCTCGCCGAATGTTAATCAACGGTATTAAACTGCCGGCTATCCTCGATTTTGCCGGTAAGAAACCATGGGAAGTTAATCATCTTGACACTATGGAACTCTGGAAGTTTGGCGATTATAAAAGTTATACTTCGCTGGCTCTTTTGGCTGCCGTGTTTGGCATACCTACTCCCAAAGACGATATAGATGGTAGTCAGGTGTATAAGGTGTATTGGGAAGAACATGATTTGCCTCGTATCGTTACCTATTGCCAGAAAGATACGCTTACTGTGGCTCAGATATTCTTAAAATACAGAGGCGAAGCATTGTTAAAAGACGAAAACATTGTAATTGTATAATACTATTCTTTTTCTTTGCTTCCTGTATTCTTTAATTTATCTATTATTTCTTGTATTTGTCTGTTTAGGTCTGTAAGTTGACTTGTATATTTATCAGTATTTTCGTCAATTGCTTTATAGATTAAATTATAAACTTTTATCCGCAACTCGCAGTATCTTATCACTTCCTGATTGCGATTATGCACAGCAGCAGGCAGGTCGAGCTTCTCCAGCTCATTTATTAATTTTAGGTTTTCGTTCCAATAAAATAAACCTTTTTCTTTTACTTCCTTTAATAGTAAGTCTTTAGGTTGATTCAAATTCATTTTATAGATACCCATTGCCACAGCCTCATTCTCCGCAAACTTCTTCATCTCATTATCGTATTTAGCAATATCATTAGGTATAGTTTTATATACAGTAAACGAAGTTAGGATGACTAATGCAGTAAATATCCCTATAACAGACCATTTAAGTTTAGTTAGATCAGACTTTTTCAGGCTTGGTAAAAAGGCATAGCCAATTAATAATCCAGTTACAAGACCTCCAACGTGAGCAGCATTATCTATCCCTGCTTTCATCCCGTTAAGGAGATTGTAACCAACAAATATACCGATACTTGCCAGCAATGGCATTCTTGCATTTTTATCAATCAGATTAGTTGTAAGCATTGCCAGGAACACTCCATACATACCAAAAATAGCTCCTGAAGCACCCGCGCTTATAATGAGATCGTGCCAGTATAAACTTGCAGTGCTTGCCATTATTCCGGTTAAAAGGTAGGCCGACAGAAATCTTGTTTTGCCCAGATAAGGTTCCAACAGTATACCTATATATAGCAAGGCGTACATATTCATAAGCAGGTGTAAGATACCTATATGCAGGAAACAACATGTAAACAATCGCCACCATTCGCCTTCTAAAGTTACAGGACGAAAATTAGCGCCCCATTTTAGCAAACTCTCGTTATCAGGTTGCATTACACTTACCCCGGTAATTGCCATTAATATAAATATCAGTATGTTTAGGTCAATCAGGATTGGTGTTATAAAATAGCCTTTTCGGGGGATAAATAAAGAAAATGCATCCATTACTTTTGACGAAGTGGATGGGGGTGGTAATCTTAAAATATCATCCTCAGGAGCAACAAATTCCTTCGAATATTCTTCGTATTTAAGCGCTGCTTCATCAGGTTGCATCGCATATTTTACATCTATAAAAGCATCTCTAAACTTAAATACCAGCTTTTTATTCCTGCCAAAGTCAGCCATTTCGCTACCGGTCGACTTACTCACTATACTTGCAAACGAACCCTCAATACTAAAAGTCAATTCAGCATTACTTCTAAAAATCACATTATTGTTAATAGCCACAAAACCTTTGTCGCTTATGGAGGTAAACTCCCAACCCAAACTTTTTGCAGCCTCTAATGCAAACACCAGATATTGTTGAGGCGTAAAGTTTTCAAGAAACAATTCTTCTTTAAACTGAGGTGTAAATCCAAATGCCATACTTCAAAATGTTAATTGTATAATTAAGTTGTTTTCATATTCCCATCTCATACAGAAATAATGCAGCAAAAGTACTGTATTTTATAATATGATGTGATGATTTTTATAAAAAAGAATGTTTTTCTTATTATTGATGATGAGTTTTGGTATGATTTTTATTTTTTTTATGATGTTGATGTTTATTTTAAGAAGAATAAAGATGATTTTATTGATGCTTATTTGATAAGAAAAGACAAAAAAAATGCTTTACTATGTTCCGTCTTGACGGAATACTCCGGTGCAAATGATTTACTACGTGCTGTCATGACGGAATACTCCAGAGCAAATGCTTTACTATGTTCCGTCATGACGGAATGCTCCAGAGCAAATGATTTGTTATGTTCCGTCATGACGGAATGCTCCATAGCAAATGGTTTATTATGTTTCGTCGTGACGGAATGCTCCAGAGCAAATGCTTTACTATGTTCCGTCGTGACGGAATACTACAGAGCAAATGCTTTACTATGTTCCGTCGTGACGAAATACTACAGAGCAAATGATTTGTTATGTTCCGTCGTGACGGAATGCTCCTGATCAAAAATATTATAATCATTATTTAATAATATGCACTATAACAGAGATATGTGATATTGTAATTATGAAAAGATTTTATAAGATTTGAATAATGTATATAATTTCTTATAAAACTAATAAAAAAAAGAAGATTGATTTTATAAATTTATTTTAAGAAATAAGAGCTTAGAATGAAATTAATGTTGTAAGTTTGCAATGGAAATTAAATAATCATTTATAAAATAAACAACAATGAAGAAGATAGTATTAATATTAAGTTTACTTACACTAAGTGTAATAGCTTACAGTCAGGATGTAAAAGTGGGGAAGTATTACATTGGGCTTAATTACGACGGAGTAATGTTTAACGATTGGAGCTGGCGAAACAGTTACTTAAAAGGAAGTAATCAGTTTGCATTTCAATTTGAAGCTACTATAGATTCATCTAATCAAAGTACTGTTTTTAACTTTTCAACATACAATTTAAAATCTAAGGATAATAACCTTACTAAAGATGTAATATCAACAAATCTTCAGTTGATGGGTCGCACTTATATGTCTAAAAGAAAATTTTGGAGAGTGTACACTGAAGGAGGAATAGTGATATCGGATATTAATGATAAGCCTGAAGTAGGCTTTGTAGCCAATTTTGGTTGGAATTTATAT
>Ga0364922_10647_pt1 | contig 11845 bp, 11 predicted proteins | sample ExccelJu500001D4_2_FD_206955 | JGI IMG/M metagenome (GOLD analysis project Ga0364922, IMG submission 206955) | Enriched cells from Trout Bog Lake Hypolimnion, Wisconsin, USA - BchlTB.June20.5000.01.D4 | ecosystem: Environmental > Aquatic > Freshwater > Lake > Hypolimnion/Profundal zone | place...
ACACAAAAAGGTAATTTTTCGCAGAAAAAACCGTTAAAAGTCAAGCGTTTCGCTTGACTTTTATCCCCTGGCGCGAGAATGACGGGCAAGGCCTGCCGGGTAAAGGCTTCCCGTATCTTTGCAACGTTATGCGAATCCTTTAAGCTTTGCCCATCGCGACAGACCCGCGCCAGACTCGGAAAATGCCTGCAAGGCAGGTAATCACAAGTTGCATTTTTTAACCAGCTTAATTACATCCTCTTTTGTTATCGAATCTTCCTCTGATTTATTTAAAATAGTTATTAGTTGAATGATTGTGGAATCTGGCTTTTCTGTCACCAGGTAGGTAATGACTCTAAATCCACCACTCGACCCTTTTCCTTTCGAAGGGTCTGCCAGACCTATTTTGTAGATGTTAGCGCCATAACTGACTCCCGATCGTGGGTTTTCGATCAATTCATTTTGAAGCAAAAGCAAGCTTTCGCCGAGAGTTTTATATTTCTTTAAAAGGGCTTTACTTTACGGGCAAATGCCGTTGTAGTGATTACTTTATTTGGCAAGGAGAATTTGTTCTAAAGTCAGACCTTCTTTTTTGCCATCTTTTATTTCTTTTGCCTCGGTAAATGCTTCTTCTAACTCTTTTAAAACTGCTTTTTTTAAGGATGATTTGGATTCTGATATAACCTCTCCACCAAGTTCTTCGATAAACCTCTTGACCTTATCTTTCAGATTGTCCGGTATTTTTGCAGTTATTGTCGTCATCTTTTCATGGATATATTGCAAAAATAATAATTTAAAGGGAGCAGAGTATATAAAATTGAAAAGTTTGTGGGCACGTAGCAAACGCCTCGCAACCTGGCGCGAGAATGACGGGCATGGGCCTGCTGGGCAGAGGCTTCTCGTGCCCCGCATGCATGGTAGCGGGCAAGCTTATTGATAATGATTGCTATATTTAATCAAAAAAAAAGCGTTCTTCTGATCCTGTTTTGTTTAATAAGTGCCAAATACAAATTCATGAAACAGAACAGAGAATGACTGCTTTGTCAGCTTTTCGATAGTAAAAAGGGTAACATTGTTTATAGATGATCGGGATAGCTTGTGAACTGTCAGTGGAGCACGAGTAGTCTTTGCGCTTTTGGCTTTTGCCCTTCATACGCGCGATAGAAGGAGAAAAGGTTTTAAAATTTACGTTTGAAAATGTGCATAATTTAGAACTATTTGTCCGGCAACAACTCTGTGCTGAAACCGCCCATTTCTTCCCATGATTGATACGACTTCATTTTCTTTTTTTCAACAAACTCCGAAGTCCATGGATTAAAAATATACACATCAAATTTGTTGGTGACGGAAGACCGGCCTTTAGCACTGATGCTTTTTATCGATTTTGTTTGAACAAGTACATAATATCGAAACCTTCCTTTATAAATACTCTCTGATTGCAGTTTTTCCCAATATAGAAATGCATGTGCTTTTGACGACTGAGTTTCAACAAGCCCTTTTAGTTTAGCGAGTTTAATAGCAGCAATAGTATTTAGATTAAATGTTTTTGGCTGTTGAGAACCAAGCTTCTCAAATCCCTTGATTTCTAATTCATTTTTTAACAATTTCCCATTCGAGTCAATTTCTAATTCAATCATTTCATTATAAATATGTCCATCGAGCTTTAAGTTATATCTTAATAAGAAATTCACCGGCTTCGTGCCTAATGATCCAGTCCAATCTTCACCCGACCCATCCGCAGTGTATATAGCTGATTTATGAATATTGAATACCACATTTTTGTTAAAAAAAGCCGAACTATATACGCTTTTGATGATGCTGTCACACATCAGCTTCTTTCTATTCTGGAATTCATAAAAAGGGTACAATTTTTTATTATAGTAAGTGATAACACCGTTATCGAAATCAATTTGCCTAATAAGTTTTTTGTTTGAGGCATATGTCTTCCAAATCCCGGCTCTTTCATCGTTAACAAAAATTCCTTTTTCCTTTACTCGTTTTGTGTCGTAATAGTATTCGGTAAAATAAGTTTTGTGCTCTTTTTTTAGTTCATTGAAAACACGAATAGAATTCATATAGTCAAAATACTTAGTTTCTATAACCGAAGAATCTGTTTTAATCTTTGTATCCTCCTGGGCCAAGAGTAGTGAAGGGAGTGTGATAAGAATTAGGGTCAAAATCTGCCTCATAATAAAAACGTTTATAATAATGCAATTATTCCACTCAGGTTAAGTCGAGCATTTCGCTTAATTTTTAGCTGTTTTCAGCGTCCATTCTGATGCCTATGCCGTCCGGTTTTGCTGTTTCCGTCAATTATGCAGGGGATTAATTGTTAAGGATTCCCCCCAGCAATACTGACCCATTCTCATTCAGGTCTAAAATGAATTAACACCTCAGCGAATTTTTTTAGGTTATCCGGCTTTTATCCCGGAATCGCGCACGGTAAAACCATGGCAATAATTCGGGCTGCTTTTTAGTGCCTGTCGATCATATCAAAACGATCAACTGATTCGTAACTCCTGGGGAATTTGTTGAAAGCTTCATAATAAACGTATTTATTATATTTATCTATCCCCGGCAGTAATTTGCTGAGCGCTTTTTTAAATTCTATATTTTCCTTTTTAACCGCATTGGTGTCAGCAATACTTACGTGGGTCATGTAATAGATTACCGGGAATGAGCCCTCATCGGTATTCTTATTGTAGATCTGCAGCAGCATCGGTCTGCCCGGGATATTAAGAGTGTAAGGAAATTTATATTTTCTGTTCGCCTCGGCGGTAACTTTACCATAAAAAAAGCTGATATCACTTTCATTGGTATATTCCCATACCGACGATGGTTTAAGGCAGGTAGCAGCTAAAGAAAGGGTCATTTGCGCATTGATGAGGTATTTTTTATCATACTCTTCTTTAGCCAGGTTATAAAGCTCGGGAGCTGTTTTTCCGTTTACGGTATATGCCCCAAGGTCTAAACTGCTCAGTTTCCAGCCATAGCTGTACTTCCCGAATATGGCGGTGATCATGTACTTGCTGTTGCCTGCTGCAGGCACGTAAAAAGCAATATAAGTTTCCCTTGTTACACCCGGGTACCTGATGGCGTGACTGTTTACTCCGGTTCCGCTTAGCTTTATGGTATCTGCATCCTTGTATTTGTTTATGATGTAATATTCATCAAGTACATCGTATTTATTATCTGTTAAACGGTTGCTGATCAGTTCAACCATCCGCTCGGTGCTCTTGTTGTCAATCAACTCTTTGCACATCATAGTTTTAAGGTGCAAAAGGTTATTGGCCTTTAAATCGAAAAATGCTTGTTTACTCAGATCATGAAAATCCTGACGTTTCCCTGCATTAATTTGGTCGTTCTTCCATGTGCCGGGTTTATCCTGGCAGCTTTGTAATGCAAAAATCAGCAATAAAAAATAGCCGGATAGCTTTAATGAATAAGGTTTTACTGGTATCATATGGCAGGCAAGATAATAAAAACCGTAATTAAAACAGGCAAAAATTAAATGGCTTCAATATTTCAACCGGCGAAGGTGAACATATTAGCATTTTAAACCACATAAATAGTTTTAAGATCAATCTGTAAGGTATATTTGAACATTATTTAAAACGGAACACTCCATTTAAAATTTAATAATGATCATAAAGAAACATCTTTCAAAATACAGATTTCCCCTGTTCTTTAGCCTGAAATTGGAGATAAGCTGCATAATGGTGCCGTTGATGCTGGCATTGTCGCTGTTTGGTTGCAGCAAGCCCCATGTTACCCCGGTTATTATCCCACCGCCGATTCAGACCTATACCGACCCGGCACAGTATGGCACACCGTTTAGCGGCGTGCCTGCAACTAAGGATATTGTAATGTACGAGGTAAATATCCAAACGTGTACCCCGGCCAATTTTCAGGGTGTTGAAGCCAGGCTCGATTCGATAAAAGCATTGGGGGTAAATGTGATCTGGTTGATGCCGACCTACCCGATCGGGATTTTGAAAGGGGCCGGTTCGCCTTATGCCGTTAAAGATTACGAAGGCGTAAATGCTAATTTTGGCACTTTAACCGATCTGCGCACCTTGGTTGCACGGGCACATGCACTTGGCATGGCCGTAATTTTGGATTGGGAAGCAAATGATACGTCATGGGATAATGCCTGGATAACTCAAAATCCATCGTGGTACCAGCGGGATGGATCAGGAAATATTTTGCAGCTTTCTACTTATAGCGACGTTGCGGCATTGAATTTTAATAATTACGATATGCGGACAGCGATGATAAGGGCCATGAAGTACTGGATATTTACTGCCAATGTTGATGGCTATCGCTGTGATTTCGCCGATAACGCACCAAACGATTTCTGGGTGCAGGCGCTTGATACCCTAAATACCATAAAAACCCACAAATTGATTTACCTGGCCGAAGGAACAAAAGGTCCCGAAATAACTGCCGGCTTTCAGCTTGGCTACGCTTTCAGTTATTACAGTACCATTAAAGCGCTGTTTGCGGGGACACAAACGCCCGGTGATTTATTTACTACAAATACCGCTGAACTTGCGTCATTGCCTTCACCGGGTATTAAATTAAGGTATATTACCAACCATGACGATGCATCCTCTGACGGGAGCACGATCACTGAATATAACAGCAAACAGGGCGCATTGGCGGCCTTCGTTATAGCCGCTTATATGGATGGTGTACCTCTGATTTACGATAGCCAGGAAGTAGGGTACCCTAATGCTATAAATTTCTTTAACACAGTACCGGTTGATTATACTGCCAACCCGGATATGGTGGCGGCTTATAAAAAGATCCTGGCATTCAGGGCCGCACATGAGGCTGTTAAAGTTGGTGCTTTAACAGCCTATACTGATAATAACTTGGTGGCTTTTGAGAAAGTGTCGGGTACGGATGATGTACTTATCCTGGTAAATGTTAAAAACAGTGCATCAAACTTTACTATCCCGGCTTCATTGCAAGGTAGCACTTGGATAAACGGTATAACAGGGGCATCTGTTACTTTAAGTAATCAGCTGACTTTGCAACCCTATGATTATTTGATATTTAAGAAGAATTAGGACTTGTTTTTAAATAAACATTTACACAGGATATTCGTCAAATGATTTTGAAGAATATCCTGTTTTTTGTTGGACTTCGCCCGGTTATGCCGTAAAAGAATAGGTTTTAATTGGAGATTAATTTTTTATACCTTTCAAAAATTAAACATTTAATATCTTAGCAATTTAAACACTAACATTGACGCAATTTCATAATTTAAAAGAACTCATTTTCGGCAAACTGGAAATGGAACTGCCCCAACATCTATCTTACCATAACATCGACCATACCATTGATGTTATGCAAGCTGCTGAAAGCATAGCCGAAAAGGAAGGCATCGACGAAGATGGCAAGAGATTATTGCATACCGCGGCGCTTTTGCATGATATCGGTTTTTTATTCGGGCGCGATAGACACGAAGCGGCATCATGTACAATTGCCCGGGAGTATTTGCCGGTTTATGACTACGAGCCGGAGGAAGTTGAAACGATATGCAGCCTGATAATGGCTACCAGGGTACCGCAGTCGCCGCAAAATAAACTGGAAGAAATATTATGCGATGCCGACCTGGATTACCTTGGACGGGATGATTTCTTCATCCTGGGCCAGCGACTGTTTAACGAATTGCTGGCTGAAGGGATTGTTAAGAATGAAGACGACTGGAACCGGCAGCAGGCCGACTTTATGGAGGAACACAAATATTTTACAAACACCTCCATAATGTTGCGCCAGGGTAGGCGGGAACAACATGTTAAAATTATTAAATCAAAAATTCCTAATCAGGCCATCAATGAAAACCAGTGATCATCCGGCATTTGCTCCTGTTAAAGACACCGCTTACATTATTGCCGGGATTTTAATTTGTGGATTTGCTTTGAAAAGTTTCCTGGTGCCAAACAGTTTTTTTGATGGTGGCGTTACGGGTATTTCTTTGTTGATCTCTGAACTTTACCACATAAATATTGCTTATGTGATTATACCTGCCAATCTCCCTTTTATTTTAATGGGTGCATTCCAGGTGAATAAAAGGTTTGCCTGGAAAACACTTGCTGCGATTATAGGGGTTGGCATTTGCCTGCAGTTTATCCCTTATCCGCAGGATATTACTCACGATAAATTGCTGGTATGCATTTTTGGCGGCGTTTTTATGGGCACCGGCATTGGCCTGGCTATTCGCGGGGGCTGCGCGCTGGATGGAATTGAAGTACTGGCCCTTTATACCCTTAAAAGGAGCAGTTTTACCGTTAGCGAGATTATCCTTGGCATAAATGTGCTCATATTTTCGGTGGCTGCTTTTAAACTGGGCTTGCCTACAGCCTTATATTCTGTTATGACTTATTATGCGGCATCGCACACCATTAATTTTGTAATAGAAGGATTGGAAGAATATACCGGCTTTACCATTATATCGGGTCAGAGTGAATTGATCAAAGAAAAATTAGTTTTAGAACTTGGCCGCGGGATTACCATTTACAAAGGAGAACGTGGCTACCTGAAAGAAAGCTATGATGTGCACCAGCCGGTTGATATTATTTTTACCGTAGTAACCCGCCTGGAAGTACGGCGATTAAGAAACATCGTTTATAGTATAGACCCTAAAGCTTTTATGTTTACCAGTACTATCAAAGAAGCCGCCGGCGGCGTATTGAAAAAGCGGGCAAGGCATTAGGATGTGCAAATGTGCGGATTTTAGATGTGCAGATTATTATCTAAGTGTTAATGGTTCATAGCAGCTGCATTTTCGGCTATGAACTATGAACCATCAACCATGAACTACTCCACCACCTCATAAATTACAACAGGTTTTGTTTTATTTTTAAGGCTTACTTCGCCGATCTTCTCGCATTTGAACGATTCTTTTGCTTTTTCATAAACTTCCTCGCTGATAATGATCTGGCTGGCTTTGGCTACCGTTTGCAGCCTTTGGGCCAGGTTAACCGCATCGCCGATAACCGTATAATCGAGACGTTTAAGCGAAGCAGAACCTATATTGCCGGAAACCATTTCCCCGGAGTTTATCCCGATTGAAACCTCGGGCCTGAAGACTTTTCCTCCCGAAACAATCTCTTCAACCGATTTTAATTGTTCTTTAACAGCCAGCGCCGCATCAATGGCCCTGTCGAGGTGATATTTACCCCTGAAAACTGCCATAACTGCATCGCCCATAAATTTGTCAACATGCCCCTGCTGGGCGATGATTTCTTTTACAATTTTATCAAAAAGACCGTTGATTAAATTTACAACAGTATTTGCGGGCACGTTTTCTGTTATCGCGGTAAACCCGCAAATATCAATAAACATTACTGTGGCATCCAGCACTTCGTTGGCCACCAGGCTGTTCTCAAACTCGCGATGGGTCATAAAATTTAGCACATTTTCGTCAACATACATCTTCAGGATGTTGTTTTCCTTTATGGCCTTTATGGTGTCACGTACCTGGTTTACATGCAGCAGGGTTTTTTCCATGGTTAGGTCGAGGTCTTCAAAATCAACCGGCTTGCAAACAAAATCAAAGGCGCCGCGGTTCATTGCGGTACGGATATTCTGCATATCGCCGTAGGCCGAAACCATTACCGCTTTAACAATAGGGTTAGCATCAGGCAACCTTGTCAATAGCACCAACCCATCCATAACGGGCATATTAATATCACTCAATATGACATCCAAATCCGGATGTTCGGCCAGTTTTACCAATGCCTCTTCGCCATTTTGGGCGAAAACGAATTCATAAACATTCTCCCTGATCTTGCGGCGAAATTTTTGCTTGATCAGTAACTCCAAATCGGCCTCGTCGTCAACTACTAAAATTTTAGCCATGGTTTATTGTAAAAAACTATGAAGTTTATCTTTTAATAAAGTAAAATCAAGTGGTTTTGTTAAAAATTCATCGGCGCCGTTTTGCATAGCTTGTTGCCTGTTTTCATCATCGCCATAAGCGGTTATCATCATTACTACCGGAGGCGGTTTTTCATAAGCATGCCTGATGCGCGAAAGTAACTCAATGCCGGTCATCCCCGGCATATTGATGTCTGACAGGATGAGGATGACTTCCGAATGGTTTTTATCAAGATAGGTAAGTGCCTCCTCGCCCGAAAGAGCAAAGGCAAAGTCAAATTCACCATTCTTTATTTCCTTTCGGAAACGTTGTATAAATAAGGGCTGTACATCGGCCTCATCGTCAACGACTAAAATTTTCATGTGCATCGGGATATAAGTTTTATTTGATTTATATTGGTAATTTAATAATAAATTCGGTGTATTCCCCCTCCTCTGAATTAATGTCAATGATACCGCTATGTTCATTTACAACAATTTCGTAGCTTAAAGAAAGACCCAGTCCTGTACCTTCGCCGGTGGGTTTGGTTGTAAAAAAAGGCTGCATGATCTTTTCCCTAATGTTTTCAGGTATACCATTCCCATTATCTTTTACCTTTATGATAACATGGTTATCCATTATCCCTGTTGATAAAGTTACCGTCGGCTGGTAGGATGTTCCTGCTGTTTTTTGTTTTTGCCGGACCGCATAAAAGGCGTTGGTGAATAAATTGAGCAGTGAACGCCCTATGTCCTGCGGCACGATATTTATGAGGGGCAGATGCTCACCGAAATTAGTAATAAGTTCCGCATTGAACGATTTATCTTTTGCCCGCAGTCCGTGGTACGTTAGCCGCAGGTATTCATCGGCCAGTTTATTGATATCGGCAGGCTCTTTGGTATTGCTGCTTGCCCTGCTGTGTTGCAGCATGCCTTTTACGATGCCATCGGCGCGTTTGCCGTGATGGCGTATTTTTTCGAGGTTTTGTTTAACGTCTTCTAAAATAGCCATTACTTCGGCCTTATCACCGTTTTCCATTTCGGTTTCTATTTCGTCGATCAGTTCAATATTAACTTCCGAAAAATTGTTCACAAAATTTAATGGATTTTGGATCTCATGGGCGATACCAGCGGTAAGTTCTCCCAACGACGCCATTTTTTCGGATTGGATCAGTTGATGCTGGGTAGCTCTGAGTTCGCCCAGTGTTTGTTCAACCTTCGCTTTTTGAAGGTCAATTTCCTGTTTTTGCTTATGAAGCAGGTGGTAGGCCTTTGTCCGTTGCTTGTTGGCACGCCAAAAAATAAATGCCAGCAGCAGCAATATAGCCATGCCGGCTATAAGCACATACATCCTGATAGTATTACGTTCCTGTATTTTGGCCGCTTCAATGTCGCGCAGCCTTTGTTTTTCGTCAAAATCTATTGATAATAACTGTTTTACTTTATCCTGGCTGAAAAGACTGTCTTTTGCAGCGGTTGTGATTTTTAAATATTTGTATGCCTGGGATAAATTGTGGTCCTCATCATAATAGGTACCCAACACCTTGCCCGCGTTTAAAACGTCCTGCAAAAACCGCCCTGTGCCGGCGACCTCCAGCGCTTTTTGCGCATAATATTCAGCCGAATCCTGTTGCTTATATTTATGATAAAGGTTTGCTATACTTAAGTAGGTAATACTTATGGTTTCAGTGTCTTCAATTTCAACGGAGAGCGAAACCGCATCCCTGAAATAATTGAGTGCCGCCGTTTTGTTCCCCCTTGCAGTTTCCACTTCACCAAGGTCCCTCTCAATGTTATTTAATATATCAAAGTGATTTTTCTTTGAGTCTTCATAACAAATTTGCAGGTAATGATTTGCCGAATCAATATTGTGGGTGTAAAGAAATACTTCGGCGACATTGAGCAACAGGGAAGATTTTAATTCCCTGTCACTATAGTATGTTAACTTGTGTGTGGCGGTATATGTGTTCCATTTCTTCAACCCCAACTGTAAATAGGGAAGCGCTTTTAAATAATCTTGTTTTTGAACATAAGTGGCGCCTATATTGTTATAGGATGTTACAACCCCCGACACGTCATCAACGCTTTCAGCAAGTCTGATTGCTTTTAAAAAAAACTGTATACCCTTCACATAGTCGCCTAAACTGGTGTAGGCATTGGCCATATTATTCAGCCCGATGCCCTGGTCTGCTATCCGGTTAAATTTTATGGCCAGGTCATAACACTGTTGCCCAAAATACAGACTTGAATCGGGTTTAGAAATAAAATAACTACTGGATAATTCTTTTAATATGTTGAGCCTGATAGTATCCGGTGCAGTTGCCTTGCTCAAAGCAACTCTAAGTGTGTCAATTTTTTTGCTTTGCGCGGAAGTTATAAGGCTCGCGAAAAGAAACAAAGGTAATATGACAAATATTTTTTTCACCGGCGTTAACTTATTGGTAGTTTAATTATAAATATAGCATATTCGTTTTCAATACTTTCAATATTTATACTGCCGCCGTGCGCTTTTACCACAATGTCATAACTTAAAGATAATCCGAGGCCGGTTCCTTCACCGGTTGGCTTGGTGGTAAAAAACGGCTGCATGATCTTATCTTTAATTTCATCGGGTACACCGGTGCCATTGTCTTTCACAGTAATCACTAACAAACCATCTTCCCGGGCAGTGCTCAATTCCACCGTAGGCCTATAGCCTTCACCTGCAATAGCCTGTTTTTTTTGAGTGGCGTAAAATGCATTGTTAAACAGGTTGAGCAGCACCCGGCCAATATCCTGTGGCACAATAGTGATTTCCGGTAAGTTTTCGCCATAATGCGTTATCATTTCGGCATTAAACGTTTTGTCTTTTGCCCTTAAACCATGATAAGCAAGGCGCAGGTATTCGTCGGCTAATTTATTGATGTCGGTTGCTTCTTTGGTATTACTGCTTGCTCGGCTGTGTTGCAGCATGCCTTTCACGATGCCATCGGCTCGTTTGCCATGGTGAATTATTTTCTCAAGATTTTGTTTGATATCACCCGCGATGGCTGAGGCTTCAGCGGTATCACCTTTGGCCAGTTCTTCCGCCATTTCATCCACAAGCTCCATGCTTACTTCCGAAAAGTTGTTTACAAAGTTTAGGGGGTTTTGAATTTCGTGGGCTATGCCGGCGGTAAGCTCGCCCAATGATGCCAGTTTTTCCGACTGGATCAGTTGCTGCTGGGTGGTTTGCAGCAAGTCCAGGGCGTGTTGAAGCTCATTTTTTTGTTTGGTTAGTTCGGCGGTGCGTTCGGCGACCAGTTTGTCGAGCATAATGTTTTGCTGACTCATCAGGTTGAGCTCTTCCCGCTGCTTTTTGGTTGTGGCCCAACGTGCAAAGATCCACACGAATCCTGCTACAACGGCGAAATCAAAAAAGTTATCGTATTTATCCCAAAATTTCGGGGCGATAAATTGAGTCACCCCGGCTAAAATACTGGCTACCGCCAATGGGAAATGGGCTTTAATAACGGAATTGAATGGCAAAAAATCGGCTTCCTTATCGGCAATGGCTACAGCCGCTAAAAGCAGCGCACCGCCTAATATTGATGGTAATCCATTGTGCAAAAAAACAATACCCGAAATACAAACTCCCACTATTATCCATGAGGCGAGGGTAAGCTGCGACATCCACTTAGCCCTTAAAGGCGAAAATGCAAGCGATTTTTGTAAACGTCTTACCAGTAAAAATGCAGCTACGTAAGAAAGAAATTCCATATATTTAAAATTACCCCAATATACAAACTAACTATTTATTTTATAATCTATCTTGCTGAACTCTTTTCAAAGTATATCTGTTTACCCGATTGGCAGCGAAATGGTGAATATAGTAAATTCTCCCTGTTTGCTATCAATATCAATTTTTCCACCATGCCCCTTCACCACCATATCATAAGTTAACGCCGGTGAAAAAAATATTTGTCATATTACCTTTGTTTCTTTTCGCGAGCCTTATAACTTCCGCGCAAAGCAAAAA
>Ga0364922_10746_pt1 | contig 11845 bp, 11 predicted proteins | sample ExccelJu500001D4_2_FD_206955 | JGI IMG/M metagenome (GOLD analysis project Ga0364922, IMG submission 206955) | Enriched cells from Trout Bog Lake Hypolimnion, Wisconsin, USA - BchlTB.June20.5000.01.D4 | ecosystem: Environmental > Aquatic > Freshwater > Lake > Hypolimnion/Profundal zone | place...
CGCGCGTGAAGCAAAACAACAGCCAATCCTGAAATGAGTGCCAATCATCGTCTGCCCAAGGGTTTTAAAGTCATCGTGAGCGATCTCGGCCTCGGCCGGTTCGCCGTGAGTGTCAATCATCTCGGCCGTCGCGTCGGTTTTTTTTGGCGGGATTTTGCCTCGCCGGTGCATGCCCGGGAAACCGGCGTGGCCTCGGCCATCGCCCTGGCGGATTGCGTGCAACGCGGGATTAAGCTCTAATTCAAATCCTTTTTATTTAGCCTTAATAACGACAATGTAAATCGTAATTAACCACTGAGCGGCTGACCGGACGACTGGAAGTAGCCTGATAACCATTAAAAAAATATGTCCAATCGTCCCACTCAAATTGCCACTCGCATCCTGCCGCCGGTCTCAGCCAGCCGCTTTTTGCTCCAATGCCGTTATGATTATCGCCAGCGGGTTTGGACCCTGCCCGCCGGCCAGCTTTCGCGGACCGAAGCCACGCTTGTCATGGCCCGGTTGCAGGAATACGTCGGGGCCCTGAGCGCCCTGTCCGCCACGCATTCCGACCCGCAAGCCCACTTTGCCAGCCCTGGCAGGGGAGATTTGCTCACTCCCTCCCGCCCGCAAACTGAACCGCAGCGAGTTCGGCCATCCAGTTTGCGGGCGGGGAAATTTCGTCTCCAGCCACCGGTTTTAAAATGAAGCGCCGCGAGGAATTATTTCGCCGTGCCCTCCCATTTTCCAACTAAAGGAGTTGCCGCGCGGGCGGCGGAGCTGCACCGTGGCCCGCGCTTTTTTTCACCGCATGACCAGGAATGCCACCGTTCAGTGGCAACGGTTTGGAGGTGGCGGCGCCCGGGCTGGGCGCGGTCCGCCGACTTAAACGCTCTGGCGGCAGCGCAGTCTGACTTTGCCGACCCCGCCCGGGGAGGTTTCCTCGCAATCCCGCACCCGCTCGCTCCACGGATACGCATCCGCAGCCAGCACCCTCTGGTGCGAAAAAACTCAAAACCATACGAACCATAAACATGAAACTTACTGGCAATCCAACCACTCTGGCCGTCTTTGGCGCGGCATGCTTTTCCGGGATCACCCTGACCGCCACTGCGGACGTGGTCACGGACTGGAATCTTATCACCGTCAACGCCACCAAGGTGGCTCCGGCCCTGAATAGCAATCTGGCCTCGCGGATTGATGCAATTGAAGCGATCGCGGTTTATGACGCCGTCAATTCCATCCGCCAGTTTGGCAAACCATATCACTACTATGTCCCGAACACCGGTTCCGCCCAGGCGGCGGCGGCCCAGGCGGCGCACGATGTGCTGGTGAACTATTTCCCCGGCCAGCAGGCGGCTCTGGACGCTGATCTGGCCACCAGTCTGGCCGCGATCACCGATGGCCCCATTGGCAACGGCCAGACGGTGGGCTCGGCGTCGGCGGCGGACATTATCGCCCTGCGGGCCAACGACGGTTCCAGCCCCAATGTGTCCTACCAGGGGCCGGCCACGATTGTTCCCGGTGCCTACCAGCTCACGCCGAACATTCCCACCGTCACCGCGCCGCCGTACACGTTCAATCCTGGTATTAATGAGCAATGGGGCACGGTCACGCCGTTTGTGCTCGCGAGCACGAATCAATTTCGGCCGGGCCCGCCGCCGGCGCTGGATAGTGCGACGTACAGCAACGCCCTGGCGCAGGTGCAATCGATCGGCGCGATCAACAGCACCACGCGCACGTCCGACCAGACGCACATCGCGAATTTTTACAAGCAGGACGCGGAATTGACCGCCAATGAGGCGGCGCGGGAGGCGGCGATCAGCCGCGGGCTGCCGCTGGAGCAGGATGCCCTGCTGTTTGCGCTGGTGGACATCGCCGTGGCGGACGCGCGCATCGCCATTTGGGATGCCAAATACACCTACCTTTTCTGGCGCCCGGTCACCGCCTTGAACGCCAGCCCAGACGGCACGGTGAACAATAATTACAGCGCGTTTCAACCGGAGGTGCTGACGCCCAATCATCCGGATTATCCGTGCGGCCATTGCGGCACCGTGAACGCCGGCGTTGAGGTTCTGAAGGCCTTTGTGGGGGATGAGAACACCGTGCAACTGCACACCACCACCGCCGGGGAGCCGGCCCGCCTGGCGCAAACCCTCAGCATCCTGGAATCAGAGAATGGCTTGAGCCGCGTTTATGGCGGCATCCATTACTCATTCGATGTTTCCGCCGCCCAGGTCCTCGGCGACCAGGTGGCGGCCTACGTGCTGGCCAATGGTCCGGCCTTTATTCTGAATTCGACCGCCACGGCCCCCTCGCAAGTGGGGATTGCCACTTATCCGGGCATCACCCTCACCGGCGTGGGCGGCCAGGCCTACCGGATTGATTACGCGACCTCGCTCGCGCCCACCAACTGGATTCCGCTCAAGTACGTGACGCTGCCGAGTTCGGCTCCGTACTTGATCCAGGACACCACGCCTTACAGTGCGAGCGCCGGCCGGTTCTACCGGGCGGTTGCCATTTCCAACTAAAGGAGTTGCCGCGCGGGCGGCGGAGCTTCACCGTCGCCCGCGTCTTTTTACCAATCTATTACCAATCAATTACCATGCCAACAACCATCAAGCGAATCGCTGCAAACCATTCATCCATACCGCTCCTGGCCGCCCGCGACGAGGAGGTGATCACGGAGCCGCTCGGTCCCAATCCGCGGAGCCTCTCGCCGGAGGCCATTGCGGCTTATGCGCATTACATTTGGGAGCAGGAAGGGCGGCCGGTGGGACGCGACCGGGAACACTGGTTGCAAGCGGAGGCGCAATTGCGCTGGGCGTTGCTGGCCGATGAACTTACGGGACAGACTTCACAAACCAAAGTCCGGCGTCAGCTTTGGGATCAAGCAACCGCCCGGTTTGGGCCTGGGCGGACAGTCAGCCGGGCAGGCCGCCGCCGGGGCGAGTAAGCCACAGATTGAACACAGGGGAACACAGATAATTTAAACAGCCATTCACACCTCCCAATCCCCGCACAACAACTTCGCCTGTTCCAACACCGTTTGCGTGGCCTTCTCCTGTTTATCCGGCGGCTATTTGCGAATGGTCGCCTCCAGCATTTCGGCGAAGGATCGTGACTGCACCAGATATTTTTTCTGCCGGACCTTTAATTCATTGTTCAGCAGCTTTTGCAACAACTCCACCGCCAGGTTGCGCTGGGGCAGGTGCTTCACCTCAGCCAGAAATTCGTCGGACAAAATGGAAATGTCCGGCTTCTTCAAACCGGCGGCGTCGAAAATGTCGATCACCTTGTCGGACGAAATGGCGCGGGAAACAATCTGCCGCACGGCCAGCTCCAATTCCTCCGGCGATTTCCCGCCGCCCTCGCTGATGCTCTTGGCGAGGACTGCCCGGACTTCCTGAAAAAACCCGACCTCATCGCGAATCGCCAAAGCCGAATCATGCGGCACCGCCAGCGCCTTGTCGCCTCATGCCACAGCAAAGCTTGCATCCCAGCGTTGCTCCTTCAATCTTTGCCACGCCTTTATTAAATGCTCCTTTTTCATGACGCGGCGCTTGCGAGGATTCCATTTGTGAACCGCCGTCGCCGCAGCTTCGGAGGATTCCCTCGCCACCGCATTTTCACGCATGACCCAGTGAACCGAACTGAGCAGTTCCAAGCCGTAAGGGTCTTCAAATCCTTCAATCAACTCCGCCACACGGTCCATGCGCTGGCGAATGATATCGTCATCCTTGAGGAACGTCTCTGCTTCTTCGACCGCACCGGGCAGCAGTTCAATGGTCTTGGTCGGGCTGTCTTTGCCGTCTCCGTAGCCCTGTGTGTAATGCTTCTCCAAGCGAATGAGAACCTGCCGTAAATTCCGTGCATACGGCCCGAAATCCTTTGCCTCGTATTGCAGCCGCAGGGGTTGACCGGCTGCTTGAAGGAAATACATCAGCTTGTGAATTTCCAGCAGACTGACGAACGGATCAAGCAGCCCTTTGAGATACCGGTCTATCAGCGCAATCAACGCAGCCTGACCCAAGGTCATCTTCGGACGCTCGGTGCGATTCGGCATGGCGCTGGCCACAGGCGCACCGACCGGAGCAAATACCAGCACATGAACATCGGGAAGTTCCTCAAATGCCGACTCGATGCGCGGGCGCACTTCATTCCAATCCAGCCCGCCGTTGCCGCAACCCAGCGGCGGAACGGCGATGGAGCGGATGTGCAGCCGCTTGATGGTCGCGATCAAATCTCGCAGCCCAGTTTCAATGTCTGCCATCCGGCTGCCCGCGCGCCAGTGGCCCTTGGTCGGAAAGTTGATAATCCAGCGGGGGCCGCCCACCAACCCGCCCAGGTCAAAAACCTGCACCTTGCCGAGCTTCACCTCACCGGCTTTGCAGCCGCGCTCATAGGCGCGGAACATCTGCGGGTAAGCCTGCTTGAATTGCAGCGCGATGCCTTTACCCATGACGCCGACCGTGTTCACGGTGTTCACCAGCGCCTCTGTGGGCGCTTCCAGTAAATTGCCTTTGGTCAGTTCGATCATGGTTCAGTAATACCAGCCCGGTTCGACACGCACCGCCGGGCGATGCTGTTGCTAGTTTAACAAATCCTGCACCTGCTTGGCCACTCCGATGTTCTGGCAACCCACGGTATGAAAACCCGTCCACGGAAAGAAATCTGCCACCAGAAACTCCGCCATCTTTTGACTCGTCTTCCCGCGCCAGTCCGTGACCCGGATGGCCACCCAATCCAATCCTGTCAGCGCTTTAACATCCGCAAAAAAAAGACGGATAAGCCGCCCCGGCGTTCCCATCGCTGATCGCCCACGCCCGGTTCAATCCGATGCCCACCTCCACCGTGCTAACCAGATGCACGATACTTTGCTGGCAGCCGGCTGGCAGCCCGGTATTGCCTCGATTGATGGTGTAAAGCATTGGCGACCTTGGGCAATAGTAGAACGGCACGAATTCACCCACAAACCGCCCGCCACAACACGCAACGCGAATCTGCTTCATCCGCCGCTCCTTAATGTGGGTATAACCGATCACCGTTGGATTGCGCCGCGCCATGGCCACGTCCGAATGCAAGCCACCCTCAGCCAGGATTCCGGGCAGATTCGCCACGTACGTGATGTGGTAAATCAAAGCTTGTTCAGGCTGGTGGCTCATACTGATTGCACTGCTCCGCCAGTTTGCTGAATTCCCGGCGAAACGTCGAGTTCCATTCGCCCCGGCAGCGGACGCAACAACTTCAAGTCACGCTTTGGACTGTGATTGGCGAGTAAGGCATTTCACGTCCCCGCCGCGTGCCCGGCTCCTAACCCCGGCCAAAAATTCATCGGACAAAATGGAGATGTCCGGCTTCTTCAAGCCGGCGGCGTCGAAGATGTCGATCACCTTGTCGGACGAAATGGCGCGGGAAACGATCTGCCGGACGGCCAGCTCCAATTCCTCTGGTGATTTCCCGCCGCCCTCGCTGATGCTTTTGGCGAGGACTGCCCGGACCTCCTGAAAAAATCCCACCTCATCGCGAATCTCCAAAGCCAAGTCATGCGGCACCGCCAGCGCAAAGGCCTTGGACAAATCCGACACCGCTTGCAAATACCGTGGCTTCCCGTCCTTTTGCGCCAGCACATGTTCGGCCGCCTGGGCAATGAGCGGCAGCCGCTTCGCCGCCGTGGTTTCCGCCGCGCCCGGATAATCAAACCCGTGCAGGATGGCGCACACCTGCTCGTATTTCTCCTGCATCACCGCCACCGCCTCCTCCTGGTCCAGCGTGATGTCGCCCCGGCCCTGGCTGTTTGTGTAATCCGCCAGCGCCTGCTTCAATTCCTCCGCCAGCCCCAAATAGTCCACCACCAAACCGCCCGGCTTGTCCTAGAAAACCCGGTTCACCCGCGCAATGGCCTGCATCAGGCCGTGCCCGCGCATCGGCTTGTCCACATACATTGTGTGCAGGCTCGGCGCGTCAAAACCCGTCAGCCACATGTCCCGTACGATCACGATGCGGAATGGTTTCTTGGGATTCTTAAACGCTTTCGCCAGTCCCTCGCGCCGGGCTTTGCTGCGAATATGCTGCTGCCAGTCCAACTTGTCCGAGGCCGAGCCGGACATGACGATCTTCATCACGCCCTTGTCGTCGTCATCCTGATGCCAGTCCGGACGCAGCTTCTGGATCGCCTTGTACAGCTCCACACAGATGCGCCGGCTCATGCACATTACCATCGCCTTGCCCTCCATCGCCGCGTAGCGCGCCTCCCAATGCGTCACCAAATCCTCCACCACCAGCGCAATTCGCTTGTCCGTCCCCACCATCGCCTCCAGTTGCGCCCATTTCCGCCGCAGGCTTTCCTTCGTGGCTTCCTCCGCGTCTTCCGTCACCTCCTCAAAATTTGGGTCAATCTTCGGCCGTTCCTCCGGCTTCAAATCAATCTTCGCCAGCCGCGCTTCGTAATAAATCGGCACCGTCGCCTTGTCCTCCTTCGATTGCAGGATGTCGTAAACGTCAATATAATCGCCGAACACCGCCTGCGTGTTCCGATCCCCGCTTTCAATCGGCGTGCCCGTGAAGCCAATGAACGACGCATTCGGCAGCTCATCCCGAATATGCTTGGCGAAACCGTCAATGAAATCGTGCTGGCTGCGGTGCGTTTCGTCGGCGATGACCACAATATTGCGCCGGTCGGACAGCAACGGATGCTTCCCGCCCTTTTCATCCGGAAAGAATTTTTGAATGGTGCTGAACACCACGCCCCCACTGGCCACATTCAGCAACTCGCGCAAATGCTCCCGGCTCTCTGCCTGTACGGGAGTCTGCCGCAACAACTCTTTGCAGGCTGAGAACGTGCCAAAAAGCTGGTCATCCAGATCATTACGATCCGTGAGCACCACCAGCGTGGGATTCTCCATCGCCGGATGCTGCACGATTTTCCCGGCATAAAGCACCATCGAAAGACTCTTGCCGCTCCCCTGCGTGTGCCAAATCACCCCCGCGCGCCGGTCGCCAACATTAATATCCGTAGCAGCCGAGGTGACGAGGCTCTGATTTTCCGCTGGGGAATTAGAATGAGCCTTCTCACGTCGGCTGCTACGAGCTAAGGGATTTGCGGCCACCCCCGCCGCCCGCAACGTCGCCTCCACCGCCTTGTTCACCGCATGAAACTGGTGATACCCCGCCAGCTTCTTGACCACCGCCTCCCCATTATCCTCAAACACCACAAAGTTCCGGACCAAATCCAGCAGCCGCGACTTCTCAAAGACTCCTTTCAACAGCGTATCCAATTGCAACGCCCCCGGCGGCCCCAGTTCCTTGCCCGTGACCGTGCGCCACGTCATAAACCGCTCCCAGTCCGACGTAATGGTTCCCAGCTTGGCCTGATGCCCGTCCGAAATCACCAGCAGGGCATTGGAATGAAACAGTGCCGGGATTTGCGCCTTGTACGTCAGGAACTGATCGAACGCCTTGCGCAGGGTGGCCGATTCGTCCGCAATATTTTTGAGTTCCAGCACCGCCAGCGGAATCCCGTTGATGAAAATCACCACATCCGCGCGCCGGTTGAACTGGCCCTCCTCCACCGTGAACTGGTTGACCGCCAAAAATTCATTGGCTTCCGGATGCGCAAAATCAATCAGCCAGACTTTGTCATGAACGGTCTCGCCAGAATCCCTTCCCTCGCCCTTTGGGAGAGGGTCAGGGTGAGGGAGGCTCCGCCTATATTCCACATCCACCCCTTCCACCAACAACCGGTGAAACGCCCGGTTGTTTTCGATCAGCGTGGGATGGCTAATGAGCCGGAGCTTTCTCAGCGCCTCTTCGCGGCCTGCCAGGGGAATCTGGGGGTTCAAATCCTCCAGCTTGGCGCGCAGCCGGTCGAACAGGAACACCTGCCGGTAATCCGTGCGCTCCGCCGCCGGCTCGCCAGGCACAATGGTCAGCCCAGGCAAAACTTCGTAGTCAAGGTTGCCGAGCCAGTCGAGCGCTGCCTGTTCAACTATGGCTTCGTTGATCATTAAAGCAGCCGTTCGGAGTTGGTTGCCACTAGATACTGAACCGGCTTGGTCTTTTTGACCTTCTTGACTGTTTCTTCTTTGATCAGTTTGGCCAGCCACTCCTTCGTTTGAAGTTTGGTTACGCCAAGAAGATTCACAATTTCCGCTTCAGTGTGACCAAACACCAGTTCCCGCCGCAGTATTTCGCGCACGGTCTTGAAAAGTTCCTCCGCTGGGGCTGAAATTACTTTCGGCTCGCCACCAACAAGCTTGGCAGGCTCGACTGGTTTGACCGGGATGGTGTATGGAACTGGCTGCTCCCGCAGCGCGAAAGTAAGTGCTTCCTGTTTGGGCTCAGCAGCCGCCGCTTCCACTGCTGCCGTAATCATCTGCCCAAGTTCTGCCGAATTCTCCGGGTTTGGCCAAGGCCGGCCGCCATGATGGATAAGCGCGGCATTTCCCCGACCCGCATTGTTTCCATTTCGGACAAACACCGGGACAAAATGAAGTCGTTCAAGTTGCTCAATTGCCCCCGTCCAGGTGCCACCCTTTTCAAAATCCGAAGTCACCACCAACCCGGCATCGGCGAGGGCATAGATGACCTTGTTGCGCTGCATGGCATGTCCCACGTTAAATCCCGCCGCTGGATCATAAGGCGAAATGAGCACCAGCCGACCCTCCATCAACGGCTCGCGATTGTCCCGGGCCAATGCGGCGCGCTCCAAGCTGTCCGCCATCACGCCCGCCACCTCGCCGTCCGCCAGCAGGGCACCATGCATGGCCGCCCGGTCAATTCCTTTCGCTCCACCGGAGATGACGGTTCGGTGTGCCTTGGCAGCCAGCCGACCCACGTTCTCCGTGAAACTGATCAGCTCATCATCCACCTGCCTTGACCCAACCACCGCGAGCCCGCCTTTCTCCAGCAAACCAATTTCACCACAGCCATAAAGCAAAGGCGGAGCATCTTCCTTGAGCCGTGACTTCAAACGCTTGGGATAACGCGAATCCGCCCGGCTGATCACCCAAATTGCCCGCGCATTCCATCGCTCCACCGCCTGACTAAGCAAAAACCCGCGCCCAAGCAACGAATCCAATCGCTCGCGGCCAAATGGCTGCGCACAGAGTTCAATCAAAGCTTGCGCGTCTGGCTCCATCAAGTCAGCCGGCTGCTTCTGCTTCTCGCGTAGGAGCCGGGCGAGTCGGTTGTATTCACCCAGGCTGAGCAAATCAGGTGAGTTCTCACCGCGCCCCGCAACTAGCGGCGCGGTCAGCAGCAGGATGGCCTGCGTGTTTGATGTTAGAGGTTCGATCATTCGTCAGCGTTCGCAGTTGAGGCCAGCGCCAGAGGATACACCGGCCCGCTGCCGTTTGAGGTTAATAAAAATGCCGCCACCGTCAAAGTCCACTTTGAATCCACCATGTCGTCCACCAGCAACACCGGACCATTCGGGACAGTTCCGTGAATCCGCAAAGATCCGTCCACATTCCGGGCTTGCTGGGCACTGTTCGCCATTTCCTTCTGGGCCGGCCGGTCATCGGTTTTTTCCAGCACGGGACAAAATGGTAAATTCAAGGCAGCCGCCAGACGCCGCGCAAAGTCAGGCACCAACTCCAGGTGGCGGCGTGATGGAATACAAGTGAGCCAGGCGGGGGCGGGTTGTGGTGACCAAGTGCGCACCATGGCCGCACAGGCTTCGACGAGTTGATCGGCAAACCGTCCGTCTCGGGATTTCCCTTGGCGGACCAGGGTCCCCCAACCGGCATCATTCCAAACGCACAACACTCGCCCGGGCTGTGGTCGCAATGCTTCTGGAATGTTTCCACGCACATTCAGTTGTGTCAGTCCGCCGGTCGGCCACTGCCGGCGCGGCTCTAGTGGCAGGCTGGTTCGGCGCAAATAAGTCACTGCCTCGCGGCCCAATTCCGCATCGAAAGTTTCCGGAATCGGTTCGATGTTTGGCATCGGATGATCACCCGGATTACCATCCAGGGCCTGGATGAGACTTTCCATGTGACCCGACGTGAGCTTCACGTATTCCTGCATTTGTTGCTGTTCGGCGCGGCGCAAAGCGGTGAGGCGATCCGCCCGCTCCCAAAATACTTCGGTAAGGTTTGCCGCCGTAAGTTTCCACTTGCTGCCGTCTTTCACGATGGGTGGCGGCGTTTCCAGTGACAGCAGTTGTACCGCTTTCTCGATCCGTCCCTTTCTTGCATTCACCCGTGGCAGTAGTTCGTTGATGGAAAGCCCTTCCGTTGCGCCTTGTAACGCTGCCAGCACGCCCGCAACTTCTTCCCGCGATGGGAAGGCGCTTTCAATAAAGAAGTCGTTGATGTCGGTTTCTTCCACCCCGCTCATTAATACTCCATGCGCGGCCGCCAGGGCCCGGCCAGCCCGACCGACTTGCTGGTAATAAGCCACGACTGAACCGGGTGTCTGGAAGTGAATCACGAAGGCAAGGTCCGGCTTGTCGAACCCCATGCCCAGCGCCGTGGTCGCCACCAACGCTTTCACGCGATTTTCCAGAAGTGCATTCTCTAGTTCCACCCGGCGTTCGCCGGTTTCCCCGCTATAAGACTCCGCTTGGATGCCGCGTGACTGCAACCATCCCGCGATCTGCACCGCATCGCGAATCGTCAGCGTGTAGATAATGCCACTGCCTTGGATGTTCGGCACATGCGTTGCCAGCCAGGCCATTCGCGCAACTTGACTCGGATGACTGATGGTCTGGAGCAAAAGCGAGGGGCGACCCAGTTCCCCCCGCATTACGGTGAGATTTGGTCCCAGCACCGTTTCGAGATCGGCCAGCACCCGGTTGTTTGCGGTCGCCGTGGTCGCCAGTACCCGTAAATTGCGCGGCATGGTGCGGAGAATCCGTTCGATGAAACGGTAGTGCGGGCGGAAATCATGCCTCCAATCCGAAATGCAGTGCGCCTCGTCAATCACCAGCAAAGAGACACGCCCGGCGATGGGCGCCAGCACTTCCATGCGGAAATGTTCGTTCGCCAATCGTTCCGGCGAGATCAGCAATATATCCACCTCGTTCCGCGCCAGCGCCGCCTCAACCGCCTGCCAGTCGTCGCGATTCTCCGAATTGATGGTGACGGCACGAACCCCCATCCGCACGGCCGCCGCGATTTGATTGCGCATCAATGCCAGCAGCGGTGAAATCAGGATGGCCGGCCCCATGCCTTCCTCGCGCAGCAATTTGGTCGCGATGAAATAAACGGAACTCTTGCCCCAGCCTGTCCGCTGCACCACGAGCAACCGCCCGACCCCGTCCACCACATGCTGAATCGCCGCCTCTTGTCCGTCGCGAAAGGTGGCGGCGGGATTCTGCGTGCCGAGGCGCAGAAGCTGGAGTGCATGTGCGGCGTTGTGGGGCATGGATTTTAATTTGCTTTGGCAGGCACACGCAACTCCCCTGACAGCAGCTTCGGCAGCAGCGCGTCGCGCAGCGCGGCGAGCGTGCGGGATTCAGAACGATTGGCCTCGATTCGCGCAAAGAGCGGGGCTGTTGCCATGGAAAACTGGTCAAGAACCTCTTGCGGCGGATGAATCACTTCCAGCGATTCCAACTGCGCCTTTGTAACGGCTTCTCGGGTTCCCCCAGCCGATAAACCTGAGAGAAAATGCTTAGTCCGAGGCTGGACGAGGGACAAATGTAGGAAGCGAGCCGGGATGCCTGGAGCCGCCCTGATAATCGCAACGTGCTGGTTCACGCGGGCCGGCAAAGCATCCGGAACAACCACACAAGTTCGGAGAATTGAATCTCCTGTAATATTGAACAGTATGTCCTCAGGTTTAACTTCAACGTTGCGAAGTTCCGTGGCGCTTTTGTCGGTCAGGCGAGCAAGACCGGCCCAACTGAATTCATGGTCGT
>Ga0364922_10747_pt1 | contig 11821 bp, 7 predicted proteins | sample ExccelJu500001D4_2_FD_206955 | JGI IMG/M metagenome (GOLD analysis project Ga0364922, IMG submission 206955) | Enriched cells from Trout Bog Lake Hypolimnion, Wisconsin, USA - BchlTB.June20.5000.01.D4 | ecosystem: Environmental > Aquatic > Freshwater > Lake > Hypolimnion/Profundal zone | place...
AAAACGCAAGGGGTATAATGCAGGTGTAGTCTGTATTGAGGATATTTTAGCTGACCCCGCAGCAACTGGTGACCCATTATCCCCAACATTAACTGATGATGCCGGCAAATTAAGGCAATACCTGAATGCTGGTCATAGTAATAGTAACCCTAAGATTAGTTATGCATTATTAGGAGGTGATAATACTGTTGTTCCTATAAGATATGGAAGTGGCAATAGTGACCCAAGTGGATGGAAGGATGGCAGCACAAAAATACCATCCGATTTATATTTTTCTAATTTTGATAGTAACTGGACACAAGTAAGTACCATTATGACAGGATGTCATTATACTGGTTTCAATTACGGTGCTGATATATTTGTTGGTCGTTTATTATGTAATTCCGAGGCTGATGTTGCAAACTGGACGACAAAATTATTACTTTATGAACAAAATCCTGGTAATGGTGATTTTTCATATCTATCAAAATCATTGTTTACTGAGGCTGATCACTTAAATGATTGTTGGATTGATGAATTCTTGCCAAGTTCGTTACCTGGTTTTATAACCAATACAACCTTGAGTGAATTACCCACTGATGATGCAGCGCCACCTAGTTTTCCAAAAGGAAACAATGTCATAACAGAATTGAACAAGAATTATGGGTTGTATTGTGTTTTTAATCATGGAGGCCCTTGTAATTTTGGTACAGCTACTTATGGTGATTGGAGCACATGCAATAGTTGTCCCCCTGGTATCTATCCATGTAATTACGGGGTTTATGCCAATAAAGCATATACTAGTGGTTCAGGTTATCCTGAGTCAGCCAACGGTTTTGAGGATCTGACAAATTATAATTATCCAACAATAATATATTCTACAAGTTGCCAAAATATGCCTTTCGATAATTATGGAAGAACTATAGGTTTCAGGACACTGGGTGAAGGTTTTACTGTTATGAATAAAGGTGGTGGCCCTGCATACCTTGGGAATACACGTGATGGACATATTGGAGAAGCAAATGAACTTGAAACCTGTTTTTTTAATTCAATAACGTCAACTCCGCAACTCGGGCAAGCAGAAAGTGCTTCCAAAATAGGTTTTTTAGATCATCATTCTTATTTGACCCATAATTTGATTGGTTGTCCTGAAATGCCCATGTGGACAGACAGACCTACTATTTTTAACAGTGCATCTGTTACAGAATCAGGAACTAATGTCACTGTCAGTACCGGTGGAGTCGTTGTAGCAAATAAGATTTGTGTCACGAGTGCTTTAAATGATGGATATTTCCAGGTTCAACCCAATCAAACTTCTTATACTTTTACAAATGTTTCAAAGCCTTATTATGTAACCATCACAAAAACAAATTATAAACCCTACCAGAATTCACTTGTAAATGTTTATATTCAAAATAAAAATATTAACTCAACCATGTATTTGAATTGTCAAACTGCTTCATTAGGCTATAATGTAGATGCTACTCAAACTCTTGGCAATGTTGTAATTCAAAACGGAGCTAATGCTATTTTAGATGCAACCGGTACTATATTACTTGATAAAGGATTTGAAGTACAGTTAGGTGCTACTTTTGAAGCAAAAGAATTTTAATTAATGAATCATGTCTTTCATTAAAATTGTTCCCTGTCATTATCGATGATTAAACCAAAAAATTATAGGTTTAAATCATTTTTCAGTTAATTAAAATACAACATAATGAAAACAAAATTATTAATCGTTGCAACTATTTTATTTCTATTTCACTCATCCATCTTAAAATCCCAGCAATGGGAATATGTAAATACATTACAGAATGAATGGTTGCAGAAAATTTGCACCCAAGGATTGGATACAGTGTATATTGTTGGACAAAACGGATTGATAGCCAAATCGACCAACCATGCATTGACCTGGAACAAACAATACTACCCTACCAAAGTAACCCTGAATGATGTGAAATTTATGAATCATGAAACAGGTTTTGCTGTTGGGGCAAACGGAACTATACTGAAAACCATAGATGCAGGAGTTAACTGGACCCAACAGACCAGCGGGACAAGGTATAACCTGAATGCCATTGCTGCAACTGGATTGGATAACATCTGGGCGGTGGGTGATAGTGGACGGGTGGTATATACAAACGATTCGGGGAATAACTGGCATACCAAGGACTTGGCTATCACAAGAAAGCTCAATGGTATCTCTTTTAGGAATAATACAGGCTATATTGTTGGCGATAGCGCAACTATGTTTAAATCAGTAGATAGCGGATTAACCTGGGCAAGTGACACCTTACTCTATAAAAATACATACTATAACAAAATATGGATGAACAGTTTCTTATCTGTTGTTCAAGCCAATCAGAAAAGTTTTGTGTTGTATGGCAGCCAAAATAATGGAGGATTACCTATTTGTATAAATGATAATGGTAATTATGATTCTCCAAATTTTTTTTCAAGTTTTACTTTTGTTAATGATAGTGTTGGGTATGCTGTTGAAGCGGTGGGTCTTACTGATTTAGATGGTCCAGTTGGAGAAATATATATAGGGAAGACTTTAGATGGAAAGTCCTGGAGTGATTATTTTTCAACTACTAAATATTCACAAGCGTTAATGCGAACACATTCTGATATAAGTATTGTGAATGATACGATTGGTTACGCCATAACAGGTCAGGTGTTATTAAAAATTTCCAATACGACCATTAATGGAATCGATAATCCTAAATTGCAAAAGCATCTACTCATTTTACAAAATAATGAAAACGAACTATCCATTAAATCGGCTTCAAAAGCAATTTCATCTGTAGAGCTATTAACTACATCAGGTACTGTAATATTGAATGAAAAATGGAATGATTTTCAGGTTGAAAGATCTATAAATATTAGTGGATTGCCTAACGGTATATATTTGGTAAATAGTACATTTTTAGATAAAAGTAATTGTACTACAAAATGGATAAAACAATAAAAAATATGAAATCACAAAAATTTATTTAATTGTATTTCATTTGGGAATCAGGAGATTTCCTTTTGCAGCGACTGAGGCAGGAGCCTTACTCTTCGGACAGTATTCAAACACGATATTTATACACTAAATTTTACAAGTCATGAGAACAAAAATTTTTTCATTTCTCACATTGGGTTTACTCTTGAGTCTCGCTTCCTGCGATATCAACAATGGAATTAGCCCTTCGGGATCGGTAAAGAAAGAAGTCTTTAGCGGTTACGTGCAAAAAGGTCCGTACATCAATGGGTCGTCGGTAATGATTTCGGAACTGGATGCTTCGCTCAACCAAACAGGGCGGAGCTATTCCACCACCGTGGCAGATAATTCGGGCAGCTTCGAGCAAAAGAAAATTGAACTGGTATCGAACTATGTGCAACTGAAAGCGGATGGCTATTATTTCAATGAAGTAACCGGTGAATCGTCGTCGGGGCAACTCACGCTGTACGCGTTGGCGGATATTTCGGCAGTAAATTCGGCGAATGTAAACGTGCTGACGCATTTGGAAACAAGCCGCGTGGAATACCTGGTACAACAAAAAGGACTGGCATTTGCTGCTGCTAAAAAGCAGGCACAGCGTGAAGTTTTGAATATCTTCAGCCTGACATTGCCCACGGATTCTACTTCCGAAAGCCTGAATCTGAGTGGCACAGGTGAGAATAACGCGGTACTGCTTGCTGTTTCCTGCATTTTGCAAGGAGTATTAAGCACCGCAGATATGTCGGAATTGATGGGAAATATTATTGCTGATATTAAGACCGATGGTGTGTTGGATAATGCTTCGCTGGGTTCGGAGTTGATTGATAATGCCCGGTTAATTTCATTGCCTTCGGTACGCGAACATTTGGTAGCTAAATATGCCGAATTGGGATTAAATGTGACGATTCCCAATTTTGAAACCAAAGTACAGGAATTTATTTCGAAAACGAGTTACAAAGAGGTAGTTAAAATAACCTATCCTGTTTCAGGTCATATGGGATTGAATATATTAAATGATACAGTACAAACAGTATATCAGGATAGAGGTTATGCTATGAAAGCTGACCTGCCTAATGGAACAAACCTGAGAATTGTTTTAAAAGGTCCCCAAAACACGTGGAATTACGCTGATATTCCTGTTACAGAAAACTGGACTATTAAACCTTATGACCAAACAAGCCAAAGCCAGGAGTTCGTTGTAAATAATAGCAATGAAACAAACGATGTTTATATTGTATTTAATGAAAATTTTGGAAACGCAATTACAATTGAGTATTATGAAAATAATTCTCTGACTCCTACACGGGTAAAACAACTGCAAGTTGGAAATTCTGCTCCGGTTGTAAACTATATCACCTATCCTCCCACCGGCAATTCGGGTGAAAACATATTGAGCGATTCAGTTTCGGTTACCCGGGGAGGCAAAATCTATTCCATCAATGCTCAGGTGCCGCAAACCAAAACACTGAAAGTAATTTTAAAAGGCGGGACATGGGTTTGTAACCCCACTTCGGCTGCTGTCAACTGGACGATTGGCAGTTACGACAGTACAACACAGAGCCAGGAATTTACTGTAACCGAAAGTGGTAAAACCGACGATATGGGTATCACTTTTACTTCGAGCGGGACTTATACCATAGAGTATTACGAGGATAATGCAACTACTCCAACACGGGTGCGGCATTTTACCCAAAGTTGATGGAAATGTATCAGATTTGGCGTCGTTGAAATTAACTACTTGTAAATCAACAATAATTTATAAAACTAGAAAGGGAAATGGCGGGTGTATGCTTGCCATTTTCTATTTTTAGTGGCTCAAAACGAATTAAAAAGAGCCGATATGGATCAAAACAACTCTTCGTGTTCCATTAATTCCGTACGGGAAAATGGAAAACCTAACCCGGAAATAAGAATTGAACGCGGATAAACGCTGATTTAGCGGATTAAAAACGGATAAGAAAAATACTGCGTATTTTGATTTCAGATCAAACTTATAAAGGTCTAAACTATAAGAAACGCGATATGGAAATCGCGAGTCCCGGAATAAAATAGAGGTGCATATTTTTAACAGCGAATGTTTGTTTTTAGTATTCGGAAGTCGGTGATTAACTTGGATTATTCAGCAGAAAGGCATTGAATCATGCACGACAAGTGTTAAACAAAAATTGCGTTTTATTAAACTACGTTAAACGTCAGTGGAAAGTATGCGCAAGTAAACGCAACTACGCGCAAGTGAGCGCAAATCATTAACAAACAAGGCATTGTGCTGTTTTTAAGCTTGCAAGACCTGAAAACTCGCGCTATCTTTGCTTCGTCAACTGTAGAAAAGGGCCCGTTTCCCCGGAATACATAAACAAGTATTTTGCCCTGTCCGGTGCGCATGAAAGAATCGTCCAGAAAGATTTATCAGAACGGTTTTTGTGTTTTTTTAAATAACGAGAGATATTTTCAGATTTATGTTCATGAACTTAGAGTTAATTATCAAAAAAAGTGTATTTTTGAAGCGTAAAATACAAGCAATCCTATATGAAGATAGTTTTCGATTTGCCGGACTTCACTTCCCCATCAGATTCTATCACATAGTAAGGCTTCGGAGTCCTCTGATCTATCATTAAGCAATTCACCGGTTGTAAACCTACGAACACTCTAGTTGGGCTGATTTAGCCAATGAAAATGGTGATACCAATGATTTGTATCCATGTGAATCATTAATTTTAAATTACTTAAATATAAATAATATGCGAAACTTACTATTTCTTTTTCTCTCAGTATTGACGATTTTCCCAAGCCAAGCGCAAGATAACTGGACAAAGTTATTGGACAAAGACCTGACTCATTGGAATTCTTACCTGAGTTTTAAACATCAACCAGGATACGACGGCAAGGCACCTAAAGACAAGGACGGAAACCTGATAGCTCCAATAGGCTTGAATCATGATGAATACAAGGTTTTCACAGTAATCGATAAAAACAACGAGCTGGTTTTAAAGATTAGCGGTGAAGTCTATGGTTGCCTTTTTACCAAAGATGAATATGCTGATTATGACCTCAAGTTAAAGGTTAAATGGGGCGATAAGAAATGGACACCCAGAAAGAATTTATTGAAAGATGCGGGCATAATGTATCATTCGATAGGACCTTTGGGTGCTGAATACTGGAGGACCTGGATGCTTTCACAGGAATTTCAGATTATGGAAGGCCACATGGGTGATTATTGGAGCCAGGCTACTTCTGCCATTGACGTAAAAGCATTTATTCCCGAATCAATGATGAACCCGGTGGCGGATAAAGGACAACCTTTTATTTCTATGGGAAAAGGCGAAGAAATACCGGGTTTTTGCCTGCGAAGTGCAAATTATGAAAATAAAGAAGGGGAATGGAATACGCTCGAATTAATCTGTTTTGAAAATAAAAGCATACATATTGTTAATGGTCATGTGGTGATGGTCTTGGAAAATTCAAGGCATGTTGAGAATGGGGAAAAGATACCGTTGATAAAAGGGAAAATTCAACTTCAGAGTGAAGCGGCCGAGGTGTTTTTTAAAGATATTGAAATACGGCATTTGAAATCACTTCCAGCGAAATATCTTCAATATTATGCTAACCCTGAGAATAAAAAACAATAAGAGTAAATCTATTTTAGACTTTTAAAGAAAATACGTATGAGCAGACCAGTTACCCTTTACACAGGACAATGGGCGGATCTTCCTTTTGAAACTGTATGTCAGAAAGCCCAGGCGTTTGGTTATGACGGGTTGGAACTCGCTTGTTGGGGCGATCATTTCGAAGTTGATAAAGCGGATGAAGCTTATTGTATAAATAAACGAGAAATACTTACACGGTACGGCCTCTCCGTGCATGCTATCTCGAATCATTTGGTAGGACAAGCTGTTACCGACCTGATTGATCAACGGCATAAAAGCATTTTACCTCCTTATGTGTGGGGCGATGGTGAACCGGAAGGTGTGCGTCAACGGGCGGCACAGGAAATGATCCGTACGGCAGAAGCCGCTAAACGGTTAGGAGTAACTGTCGTCAACGGTTTTACAGGAAGTCCTATCTGGCATTTGGTTTATTCTTTTCCACCGGTTACCCAGGCGATGATTGACGAAGGTTATGCCGATTTTGCAAGACGTTGGATTCCGATTCTTGATCGTTACCAGGGGTTGGGAATACGTTTTGCCCTGGAGGTTCATCCCACGGAAATTGCTTTTGATATCGCTTCCACTCACAGGGCACTTGAAGCTATTCATCATCATCCTGCTTTCGGTTTCAACTTCGATCCTTCCCACTTAGGGTATCAGGGAGTAGATTATATCGGATTTCTATATGCTTTTGCCGAAAAGATTTTCCATGTACATATGAAAGATGTCGGTTGGTCGAAAATACCGACCCAGACTGGCGTATTTGGTGGACATACTGAATTCGGCACCCTGGGACGTTATTGGGATTTCAGGAGCCTGGGTCATGGTGATATCAATTTTGAGGAAATTATCCGGGCCTTGAACCGTATTGACTACAAAGGTCCTTTGTCGGTGGAATGGGAGGACAGCGGCATGGATCGTGAACATGGAGCCAAAGAGGCTTGTGAGTTTGTTCGCAGGATTGATTTTCCGTCCTCCAATATTGCCTTTGATGCTGCGTTTGAAAAATTAGAATAACCACTAAGAACACTAAGAACCGCAAAAAATACAACTAATTAAGAGGGCACTAAGATAAAAAAAGAGTGGTTTTATTTCTCTAAATCTATGATTGTCATCATTCTTTATCCTTAAAGAATGATGTTGGTATGAATTTAATCATTGTGTAACTCAGTGTTCTTAGCGGCTACTATATAACTCATTGTAACGTGCTAATAATCAATTGATTTTAAAGAAGGGAAATAAGGTTAGTAGTTGGCGTGTCAGGTTTTCTACGAAGGGTGAAAAATTAAAAATAAGGTCTTTAAAACATTAAAATTAAAAAATATACAAGTTGCACAAGATATTTAAAACCTTATTTTTCTTCTTTTTTTCGCTTCGTAGAAAGGACATACCCCCTACGATTTCACCCTTATTCCCTTCTTTAAAATTGAATTGAGGGAATAGTTATCTTCATTGATGTTCGAGCTCTGATCGTGGAGACTTAATGGTAAATCCTTTGTTTTAATGTTTAATAATGAAATCATACGTATGAAAAAAATGACGGCAATTGTTGCACTTATGGCGGTTTTCACCTTAGCCATTTGTTTTATAATCCTGGGTTCTGTATCCGTCGAATTAATGGCGGCTTTGAAAATTGATGCCGGACAATTCGGGTCACTGGTAATGGGTTTATTCCTGACGAGTTGTATCGTTCAGTTTTTTATCGGTCCGTTGGTAGATAAATACGGTTATAAATTGTTGGCGGTTTTTGGTTTTAGCGTCACTGCCTTGAGTATGTTCCTGTTGGCTTTTGCCACGACCTTTCCGGTAGCTTTTGTGGCGTGTGTCTTGTTGGGATTTGGTGCCATGTCGTTAAATACGGTGGGAAATACGCTTATTCCGGTAGTCCTTTTCGAAGGAAAAGATCCTGCCCGTGCCAGTAACTTTGGTAACGGATTCTTTGGTTTGGGATATGTCCTTACTCCCCTTCTCATAGTTTTCATACTTCAAACGCTGGGATTAAGCTACACCACTGCTTTAGTCATTATTGGCGTTTTATCACTTGCGTTTTTGGTATTTGCACTTTCAACCAGCTTTCCACAAGTCCCGAGTGGTTTTACATTCTCGAAAGCATTCAAGGTACTTCTTAAGCCGGCAGTTTTGTTAGCCGCTTTTGCCTTGTTTTGTTATATGTCGTTGGAAATATCGTTGGGCACATGGATTAAAAAGTTGATGGAAGAACTTTTCGGAGGCAGTGCCAATATAAATGCTACCACTCAGGCAGGATTGGTGTTGAGTTTATTTGGAGCATCAATGATGATAGGCCGGTTTCTGAGTTCCTCCATAAAGAATCTGACCGCCATAGGATCGAAGGTGATCATCTATTCCTCCCTGCTAGCTTTATTTTCAATATTTTTAATGATTATAGCCAAAAGCCCGATTCTTGGAATCATTGCTGTTCTGTTGGCAGGAATCGCCTTTGCTCCTATATTTCCGACTATCGTGGGAGTCACTTTTTCCAAGTTTGATCCAAGTATGTATGGCAGTATTTTCGGTATTATTTTTTCGGCCGGATTATTGGGCGGAACACTGGTACCAAAGTTTATAGGGGATTTGAGTGTCGGATCAACAGTTCAACAAAGTTTGCCTATAGCTGCTATTATGGCAGGCATGCTGTTGGTTATTTCATTGTTTATCGGTCGTGTTGGCAAACCGAAACAGAAGGTCATTCCTGTAGAATCTTTAAATACTAAAAAAAGTCAATGAGAAAATTAAGACTCGGAATGATAGGTGGTGGCACAGGCGCTTTCATTGGTGATGCCCATCGACGTGCTTCCCGAATTTGTAATGATTATGAATTAGTAGGTGGGGTTTTTGATGTTGATTATGAAAAGGGCAAACAGTTTGCTATGAACGAAAGCTTAAGTCTTAATCGTTGCTACGAAAGTGTTGAGGCATTGATTCAAGGTGAATTGTCGTTGCCAGTTGAAGAACGAATCGAGATAGTATCCATAGTTACACCAAACGCTCTCCATTATCCTTTTGCAAAAATTCTTTTGAGTGCGGGTTTTCATGTCGTATGTGAAAAACCCATGACAATGACCGTTGAGCAGGCTGAAGAACTAGAGATGTTGGTGGCAACAAACGAGTTGACATTTGCTCTCACGCATACTTACACAGGTTATCCAATGATCCGCCAGATGAAGTATTTGATCGAACAAGAGGTACTTGGCACTATTCAACGCATCGACGCACAATACTACCAGGGCTGGATCAACTCCATCATTCATGGAACCGAAAGCAGGATAACGGGAGTATGGAGACTTGACCCTAAACATGCGGGGGTAAGCAGTTGTATGGCAGATATCGGAATACATGCTTTTAACCTGATTGAATATACAACAGGATTGGAGGTGAAAGAAGTGCTTTCGGATTTAAGCCCTGTCAAGGAAGGTATTCTATTGGATTTGGATGGAACGGTATTACTTCGTATGGGCGAAAATCTAAAAGGGGTTATTCGAGCCAGTCAGGTTTGTGCAGGTGAAGAGAACAATCTGACAATAGCTGTGTATGGTTCAAAAGCGAGCCTGAAATGGTCACAGGAGAATCCGAATTACCTCTATTTATTGAGCGATAGTGAACCGACAAAGATTTATAAGCCCGCGCACGGTTATAACAATCCATTTGCCGAAGGAAGTCACACCTTGCCTGCAGGTCATCCCGAGGGATTGTATGAAGCTTTAGCAAATATCTACAAAGGCGTAGCCAAATCAGTACGGGGTGAAAATTTTATACCCGGAGAATTTCCAACCGTTCATGACGGAACCAGAGGAATGAGGTTTATTTATGCCGTTGTGGAGTCCAATGAAAAAGGAAACAGTTGGATTCAGGTTTAGAGGTTTCTATTCCTCTCAAAAAAAAACGTTCATCACTCCCTGACAATCATTATTTTAAAACTTTCAAGACTAAATAAATTTACTAGTAATTATCACGATCAATAAGTTAAAACACGAGTTTGATTAAAAAACAAAAAATCAAAATTGAACTTATCTTATTAATTTAAATGACAAATGTTTATATGAAAAAAATTGTATTGATCTTATTTTCTGTTTTCATGAGCTTCGGGATGCTAACTGCTGAAAAACCCGAAATGAATGTATTGGTTTTTACAAAAACCGTTGCCTTTTATCATGCTTCCAAACCGAATGCTATAAAGGCATTTTATGAAATTGGCCATGATCATAAATGGCAAATCACCTTTACTGAAGACTCTACGTTGTTTTCGGACAAGGAATTGAGTAAATATAATGTGGTTGTATTCTTGTTAACTACAGGAAACAATTTGTTAAGTGAAGCAGAAAAACTGGCATTACAAAAGTATGTTGAAGGTGGAGGCGGTTTTGTAGGTGTCCACACAGCCACCGATACGGAATACAAATGGCCTTGGTACGAAAAATTAGTGGGAGCTCATTTTCTGGGTCATCCGCCTGTTCACGAAGGAAAGTTAATCATAGAAAACAGAAATCATCCTGCAACAGTGTGTTTTGGTGCCGATACCATAAAATGGAAAGATGAATTTTATAGCTTTGACAGAAATCCAAGAAAAAACAGTAATCTGAAAGTGTTGGTTTCTATTGATGAAAAATCGTATAATATAGACGAAAATATCTGGTTTAAAAACGTGAACATAGTCATGGGTGACCATCCATTGGTCTGGTGTCAAAATATTGGTCGCGGACGAAGTTTTCTTACTGCTCTTGGTCATACACCTGAGTTGTACGATAATGAAATATTCCGTAAACATTTAACAGGTGCTTTACTTTGGGCTGCCGGAAAAGAAAAATAGTCTTATATTTAATAGATTGGCAAATAATTATGAAGAGGATGGCCAGAAGGTCATCCTCTTTTGCATTAACCTGATAATACAAAATTATTCTTGCAATTAATCCCCTTGAAATATGGATATGGAGACTGATTTAGGCCAGATTACTTTTGAGCCCCTGACTAAAAAGAATTGGGGACAGTTTGTGCAGCTCTTCGGCGATAGAGGTGCCTGCGGAAAATGCTGGTGTATGTATTACCGGCTCAGCAAAACTGATTTCAAGGAAGGGAAATCGGACGATGGGAATAAAAACGCCATGAAGGAGCTGGTGTGGAATAACAAACATGCCGGGCTTATGGGGCTGTATAACGGACGCGCGATTGCCTGGTGTGCTTTGCGCCACGGGAAGAC
>Ga0364922_10753_pt1 | contig 11745 bp, 7 predicted proteins | sample ExccelJu500001D4_2_FD_206955 | JGI IMG/M metagenome (GOLD analysis project Ga0364922, IMG submission 206955) | Enriched cells from Trout Bog Lake Hypolimnion, Wisconsin, USA - BchlTB.June20.5000.01.D4 | ecosystem: Environmental > Aquatic > Freshwater > Lake > Hypolimnion/Profundal zone | place...
TTTTAATCAAAGATGCAACATTTTTTTAAAAAATAAAAATCAATGATTCAGGGAAATCAACTGGTTGGTTTCCGTGAAGGAAAGAATCTAGCCCAGCTTTTCCCCAGGCACCAACATTTTTCTTGTTTCACTGTAAACATTGGCATTTTCTCGAAGATTGGGCGGCGCAATATCTGTAAGTTGGGGGATGGAATGCTAACCCAGCCATCAATGGCCGGGCTATTTTCGTTGGTCACTTCGCGACTTGGCGGCTTGGTGGTTAAAGCAAGTTTGTCCGGAGATGTCACCGCTGGACGCAAAGGTTTCCATTTTATCGGGGGAGAGCGGCACACCTCGCGCTGCCGCTGGCCACCGGAAACCGGTTGGCGTTCTCCCCCACCCCCAGCCCGCGCCCACCGGGAGATGCCGATAAAATGGGATTTGCTTTTCGAGGTGATTGGGAGAAACTGACAGAAAATTCCATGGGTTTTCTTGGAATTGATTCCGCCAGGCAAAAGCCCAGCAATATATGAATATCATCACGGTAGCCAAGCACGCACGGGTGTCGCCTTCGACGGTGGCGCGGGTGATTAACAACCATCCGCTGGTGGCACCGGAAACGGTGGAACTGGTCCGGCAGGCGATGCGGGAATTGAACTACATTCCACCGGCACCGGCCAAACGCCGCGGGCCGCGCACCGAACGGAATCAAGGGCTGCGCACCCGTAATATTGCCCATCTGGTGGTTGGCATGAACACCAAGAATGCCCGCTCGGTAATTATGCCGGGAGCGGTGGCCACCGCCCTGGCGAGCCACAGCTTGAACCTGATTTTGGTGCCGATGCCGGATCCGGAAAAATTGCCGCCCATCATCAACCTCAAGCATGTGGACGGGGTGATTATTCAGGGCTTGGAGCCGGTGGGCGCGGCGGCCAAAAAGCTGCGCGAAGTGCCGGCGGTCTGGATGATGACCCGGCGCAGCGACCGCTTCTGGGCCGACTATGTGCAACCGGACAACGAGGCCAACGGCCGGATGGCCGCCGAACATTTATTGGCGCAGGGCCACCGGCATCTGGGCATCATTGATTTGCAGCCCAAATATCCGGCCTTCAACATTCGCAGCAAGGCGTTTGTCGCCTTCGCCCGCGCGCAGGGGGCTACAGTCAAAGAGCCACAGATGAAGTTGACCGATTCGTCAAACATTTTGCAAACCGGCAGCAAAGGGGTGCGGGAGTTAATCGAGGGACAAGTGCAGGAGTTGATTGAGGCGTCGCCCCGACCCACCGGGCTTTTCCTGACGGCGGCACTGGAACTGGCGGCGCTGGAGCTGTTCACCATTTTTATCGCCTTCCAAAAACGCGGGCTGAAGCTCGGAAAAGAAGTGGCGTTGGTGGCGGGCGATTACAGTCCGGAATGGATGGACAGCCACCTGCTGTCCGCCTGCATTGACATTCAGCTCCCGATGATTGCCGAACGCGCCGTGGAACAGTTGCTTTGGCGGATTCAGCATCCCACCGCTCCCAGTCCGGTGGGAGTTAACCTGCCGCCCAGACTCGTTTTGCCACCGGTTTAATCCCAGCGAAACCAACGCTTAATCAAGCGCGTCTGCGACTGACAATAAAGATGAGATTTAATTTGCAGCAGCCGGATTTTATCCTACATTAAACCCACCCAGATTACTTAACTAGGCTAATTAAATGCGATTGTTTATCCCCTCAAAAACGAAGTGGAGTCAGCTACCCGGCAACCACCGGCAACCGTTGATTAAGGCGCGGAACAACCACTGTTCCCTCGGGGAAGCCTTCCAGCTTGGTGTCATGCTTGCCGTTTTTTTTCCCCTAGTTGCCACCACCAACGCCACGCCGGTGGCGGTGGATTCACCGCGACCGGTGCCGGTGATTACAGAAGGCAATCCGGTGACGGTTAGCGGTGGCGGGCTGCGAATTGACCGGAAAAAAGCGGGTTCGATTCTGGTGAACAACTTGAGTCCGACCGTAGCGGGAACCTTGAGCGGCAGCGGGACAATCAGCGGGAATGTGGTGGCGCGCAGCACCTCGGCGGATGCGCCGGCGCAGGTTTATCCCGACGGCGTGATGACGAATAAAATCGCCCAAATCCTGGTCATTCAAGGCAACCTGACCTTCGGTGCCAATGCGCGGCCGGTTTTTAATATCGGTTACGACCACAAGGTTTGCGACCAGATTGTCCTGAGCGGTAACAACAGCGTCTTGAGCGGTAGTGACACGCCGGTGGCGTTATCCCTGCATGGCGAACAACTCTCCGGTGGGCTGGTTCTGATCTCGTTGACTGGCAGTGCAGCGAAAATTTCCGGCAGCTTCAATTCCAAGCCGGTCTGGCTCGGCCCGCCACCGGTTAACGCCGAAAATTACGAGATTGCGACCAAGGGCAATCAAGTGATTCTGCAATACCATGTGCCGCATATCACCATGCTGCCCAAGGTGACGAAGGAGTGGCCTCGGTTCTATTGCGGGCCAGACGACAAGGCGCAGATCCGGAAACAGATCGAGGCTGTGCGGACCACCGGAATGAAACCTTCTGCCTCCCTGACCGATTGGGCGTTTGACAAAAAAGAAACTTGGTCCGAGCACACCAGCAGTTTTTGGGGAAGCCTCCACAAACAATATGACAACAAGGAATTTGTCTCGGGCCGGCGACTGGCGGAACAGTTACAATCCTTTAACATCGTCATGGCTTACGGCCTAACCTCGGCCGCTGATTATCAATGGTTGGAAAAGAAGGTGGCGACTTATATCAACAAGCAATTTCTGGTTGACCGGTTCGCAGACACGCTTTCGCGGCACGGCATGGGCAACGGCGACGTCGAGCAATACTACCCGATGTTACAGGCGGCGATTCTCTTCCCGGATCATCCGGACGCGCCGCGCTGGCTGGACCGGTCCGTGGATTGGATCAAGCAGTGTGTCCGCGGTTACTGGATTGACGGTGTTGGACTCGAAAGCGACCGTTATGTCGGCACCGTGCTGGCCGAATTATCCAACTGTATGCCGATGATCGAGCACGCCACCGGCATCAATCTTTACCAGTCGCCCGAACTGCGCGCGGGGCTGGAGTGGTGGTTTCGATACCTTTCACCACCGGTTCCCTACACGCTGCCGGCCTGGGGTGACGCCGACGTCGCCTTCAATTTGGAAAATCATGTGCCTTACATCAGAGAGTTTGCCAAGTTCGATCCGGATTTTTCCCGCCGCATGGCCGGTTGGTGGCGGATAAGCGGTGGCAAAGTTTCGGACGGCTGGATGAACCCGCTGATTGCCCCGCAGACCGTAGATACCACGCTGCCCGGCAGCACGAACCATCCTTCGGCACCCGTCACCTCGACTTACAGCCCGACCTTTGGGCAGGCCACCTTGCGGAGCGAAAGCGGCGATGCCAACGAACTTTTCCTGACCATCAAATGCGGTCGCGGCCCCAACGGCCATTGCCACGATGATCAAGGCAGCATTGAATTATATGGCTTGGGGGAAATGTTACTGACCGAGACGTATTGCGGCCCTTATGACTACGGCATGGACTGGTCGCGCACCAGCCGCGCCCACAACACGGTGGTCTATGACAACCGAAACACTGACGGCACGAAGAGCGGGCAATTCCTCGGCTGGGGTGCTTCCACGGTGGCCGATTATTGCGCGGTAAGCTGGCGAGGTTCGGACACGTCGCGCAATGTGGTGATGGTCAAGCCGGACTATGTGGTGATTTGGGATCATGCCGCAGTGGGAAATTTTTCGGATTACTGGATGCACGCTAAGGCAGCGAAGCTCGACTGGCAACCGCACAAGGTGGGCGTCGCGATGAAGTCCGGCGATGCGAATGTGGATGTTCATTTCTTGTTACCGTCGTATTCGCTCCCGACACCGACGCAAAAAAGCGAGCCGATCACAGGGAACGGAACCACGACACACTGGCTGGCCAGCCGGTTTCCTGAACCGGCCACGGCGGGAGTCTATACCCGCGAAGGCTTGGGCCTCCAGGCCTTCAGTTGGCAGAATAAAAACCCACCACCGGAGAGTCCAAAGACAAAGTTCATCAAGTATTTTTCCGTGCGTTCAGCCACGGCGGGAGGCGATTTCCTGACGGTGTTGCATCCGCGCAAGGCGGGCGTGACGCCCGAACTCAAACCGGAACTGGTTAGTGCGTCCGCCACGAGCGTGGCGATAAAGGTCAACTACAACGGCCGAGTGGACACTATCGAGATCAGCGACAAGGGTGCCACCATCGCCAAGGGCGGCGAGGCACCGGTGCAATTTGCCCGGACTTATCCATGGAGCGGTGTTTCCGGCCCCGCGCGATTTGTTCTCTGCCGGGACAATGCGGTTGAAACTTTGAATAAGCCGCTGACCACCACCGGTGCGGTAGAGCTCATTATCGGCAAACTCGTGCTCGGCGCGGACAATGTGCTCGCCTCATCCGCGCCGCTTATCGTGCGTCCTTGCGGGGAACTCGAACTCAACGGACACAGCGTCACCGTGGATAAGCTGGTGGTGGACTGCGGCACCATTACCGGTGGCGGCACCATCACTTGCAACGCCGTGGATTGGTATGGCGGCACGGTGTCACCGGCGACGAAAATTATTTGCACGGGTAAGTTCCGGAAATTCGCCGGCAGCTTGGAACACCTACCCGATAACATCACCTGCACCACCGGCCTGACGGTCGTCGGTGGAGATATGAAGTAGAGTTATATGCCAATATTCAAATTTAGTTTTGGTTCCAGCCAACGGACGCTGCGTCCCCGTTGTCAGCGCAACCTAGCCTTCACCTTGATTGAACTCTTGGTGGTTATCGCCATTATTGCGATTCTGGCGGCGATGCTGTTACCGGCTTTGGCTAAGGCCAAGGCCAAAGCGAATCGCATCGTTTGCATTTCAAACATGAGACAAATCGGTCTAGCCACCAGCCTTTATCTAAACGATAATCGAGACACTTTCCCCTGCAATATTGCGGACTTTAATAATGCTTGGTGGCTTTGGGACTATATAGATTACCCTAACTTGTTTATCCCATATATCCCAGCCGGCGCCAATCCGACCAACACCTCCACCGTGAAGAGCTGTTGGCGTTGTCCCGCCGAACCATTCCCGATGGCGATGAATTATTACGGCCTCATAAATGTTGGTCACGCACCATATACAAACCAAGTCACCATGCTGCTGTCGTATCATTATTTCACCACCTTTGTTCAGCCTAACAACCTTTCGAAACAAGCAACGCTACGCAAGTCAACCGAAGTTGTCTATCCCTCGCAAAAGGCCATGGATGGTTGTCATGCCGGTCTCTATGATCCAAATGGGAGCCAAACCCCGCTTAATGTGCATGGAACAACGGGGCAAAACCTACTTTTCCCAGATGGCCATGCGGAGTGGTTGATCAATGTTCATTTGATTTACGTCCCCGGCTATGGATACAACTTCGATCATACTCAAGGCGGACTGTCGGGTAAGGATGTTCAGTGAAATCCCAGTTTAAGAATGAGGTGCCTTAAATCCAAGTCGAGTCAAATTATGAAACCGTTCACACTATTGTTTGCCTTTATATTTATATTACTAAACCAGTCCACCGCCACGCCGGTGGCAAACAAGATCGAATTGCATGCGCAGCCGTTTGACTTGAATCAGGTGCAGCTGCTGGACGGCCCGTTCAAACACGCCCAGGAATTAAATCGGGAAAATCTGCTCAAGGCAGATCTGGATTATCTTTGCTATCCCTTTCGTCGCGAGGCCAAGCTACCTTCACCGGTCAAGGGGATTGATAAGCTAGGCTGGCCGTATACCGGCCACGTCTTAGGTCACTTTCTTTCGGCTTCGGCGATGCTGTGGCGCAACACCGGCGATGCCGAGATTAAAAAACACGCCGACAGCATCGTGGCGGTATTGGCTGAATGCCAAGCCGCCAACGGGAACGGATACATTGGCGGCTTTCCGGAAAAATCAATTTTGGAACTTGAAGGTCTCGTCTCTGACAAATCGGTTTATGCCAATGTGCCGTGGTATTGTCTGCACAAGGTTTATGCCGGATTGCTCGATATGTATGTTTTGACCGGAAATAAACAGGCGCTAGAAGTTCTGGAAAAGGCTGCCGGATGGATTGAAAAAAATCTTAGCCTATTGAACGACCAGCAAATCGAAAAAATGCTGGGAGCGGAACACGGCGGCATGAAAGAGGTGCTGGTAAATCTTTATGCCGTGACTGGCAAGGAAAACTACCTAAAACTGGCTGAGCGCTTCACCCATCACGCGGTGGTGGGGCCGTTTCTTCACGGCAAAGATCCGCTGGATGGACTGCACGCCAACACGCAGTTTCCCAAGTTCATCGGACTTACCCGCCAATATGAAGTAACCGGCGACGCGGCGCTTGCGAATGTGGTGACAACATTCTGGAGCGATGTTGTCAACGATCGTTCTTATGTTACCGGTGGCAACAGCGTGCGCGAACATTTCAGTCCGAAGGGACATCTCTCCCAAAATGTAACCGCCGACACCACGGAAACCTGCAATGAGTATAATATGCTGCGGCTGACGCGAGAATTGTTTTGTCTGGATCCGCAGCCCAAGTATGCCGACTTCTACGAGCGGACGCTGTATAATCAAATTCTCTCGGCGAGACATCCTGAAGATGGCGGTCAGCTCTACTTCCAGCAACTACAGGCTGGCCGGTCAAAGGAGAAGTGGGGACAAATTTCAAAAGGTGGTGCCTCTTGTTGCTGTGGCACGGGACTGGAGAGCGCCGCCAAGTTTGCCGACAGCATTTATTTTCACGATGGTCAAAATAGACTGTTCATCAACTTATTCATTTCCTCCGTGCTGGACTGGAAGGAAAATGGGTTGAGCCTGCGCCAGGAAAACCAATATCCCGAAGTCGGAAAGACAAAGTTCACATTTACCTGCCGGCAACCGGTGGCAATAGTCATTAATGTCCGCCGCCCTTGGTGGGCAACGGCAGATTTTCAAATTCTCGTGAATGGCCAACGGCAGGACATCGCCAGCAAACCCGGGAGTTATGTGCCGTTGGAACGAACCTGGCAGAGCGGCGATAAGCTGGAAGTAATCATGCCGCTGTCCTTCCGCATGGAAGGATTCACTGACAACCCGGACCGGGTAGCGGTCATGTTTGGGCCGCTGGTGATGGCGGCGGTGACTGAGAAGAACAACCGTTATGCCGCCATCAACGGCGACCGCGCGCATCTATTTGATGATTTCAAATCCGTGGCGGGTAAACCGCTGGAGTTCACCGCGCCACCAGAAGCCTTTCGCACTTCCGCAGTGGTCGTCGCTAATAAACCAGTTCGGTTCAAGCCGTTGTTAAACATGGTGAATGAGTCCTATGCGGTTTACTGGGAGGTGATTAAACAATAAAATTCACGGCAAAAAACTCCCGTAGTTCAGCATCGCGCACCTTCAAAATCATGGCCGGCAACCAACTTGCGCTCACACCGCCGATGGGCTGGAATTTCTGGCAGATTTATTTCAATCGCGTTACCAACGCCGATATTCTCACTGCCGCCGACGCCATGGTCGCCAGCGGCATGGCGGACGTTGGTTATCACTAAAAATCGAACTGAGGGCCAATTCCATTCATACCACCGGCAGGCGTTAAGGTTAGGTTAAAACCGGCAATGGAGGTTGACTAGAAGCCTCCTTGTTTCACCATGGATATGAATGTTATGTTAAAAATGGTGCCCCGGTGCGGACTTGAACCGCAAACCAATTGATTAAGAGTCAACTGCTCTACCATTGAGCTACCGAGGCAAATGGTGGTGACGAGGCGGAAGTATTTCAGCAACCACTACGTCAACAAGAAAGCTTATTTTGACAAAATGAAACCAGAGGGCAAGATTTTTCCGCAAAACGGGTTGACGCGATGACCCAGCGTGTGGCAGCCACAAATCCTTTGGCAAGCCACCAACCAGAAAAATAATAATAACCACACAAAATCACCGGCACGATGTCTGTAGATTGAAAATGTTGAATAGCAACACTGGAATATTGAACACAGCCGCTGATTTTCTGTCGAACCCTCACTTTTGATTGGACAAACCCCTGTGTTTTCAAGTCTAGTATGCGTTCGACGTTGTCCGATAATTTTAGCAAACAATCATGTCGCAAATCGATAAACCAAAGCCGAACAGCACCAAAGGTGCCACCGCAAAACCTAATGAAACCGCCAAAGCCGGTGCTCCCGCCGCGCCGGTAAAGGTGCCACCACTGTTTCGGAAAATTGACTGGTTCACGCTCGCCATCACCTTCGGCGTGGTTTGGATTGTTTATCTCTGGACGCTGGCACCGGAACTGACGCTGGAAGATTCCGGCGAGTTGTGCACCGGTTCCTATTATGCGGGGATTCCGCATCCGCCGGGCTATCCGTTTTGGGCGATTTACAGCTGGTTCTGGACATTCATTTTGCCCATCGGCAACGTCGCGTGGCGGGTGGAAGTGGGCCAATCGTTCGCCGCGGCGATGGGTTGCGGCTTGCTGGCGTTCATGGTTTCGCGCGGCAGCAGCATGTTGATTGAAGGCATCGAAGAACTGAACACGCTGGCCCGCCGGTGGGAGAACGGCATCTGCGCGGTTTCCGGTTTTGTCGCCGGCACGCTGCTGGGGTTGGATGTTTTCATGTGGAGCGAATCGGTGGTTATCAATCGTATTTCGGTGTTTGGTGTGCCGTGGCTGATTGCGGTGGTGCTGTGCCTGATGCGCTGGATCTATGCGCCACAGCAACGCCGGTTTCTCTATCTGGCGATGTTTCTTTACGGCTTGTGCGCAACCATCCACCAAACGCTGCTGTTGAGTGCGATGGGCGTGGAGGTGCTCATTGCCGCCGTGCAACCAAAGCTGGGACGAGATTTATTTTTGGGCAACAGCATTATTTACCTTGTTGGGCTAATGCTCTTGGGAGCAGGCAATATTCCGGCGTTGAATAACATGAGTTCCATTGAACTAGTGCTATTCCACGTTGTTGGTGTCGGTTCCATTGTTGGCGGCGGCTGGCTGGCCATGCAAACAAAGGGGATATTTTCTGAATGGAAAGCGCTCTTCTGGATGGGCGTTTTATGGGTGCTGGGGGTGTCGTTTTATTTTTATATGCCGGTTTCCGGCATGACTGTCCCACCGATGCAATGGGGCTATCCGCGCACCGTCGAGGGCTTTTTCCACGCGCTGAGCCGTGGCCAATATGAAACAGCACACGGCACGAACATCTTTCAAGATCCGGCGCGCTTCGCCTGGCAACTGGGCTACATCATTCAAGGATTGGCCGACTCCTTCAGTTGGGTCTATTTGTTTATCGGTCTGATACCGTTTCTTTTCATCCTGAAAATGCACCAGCGCGAACGCTCTTGGATTATCGGACTGACGGCAATTTATTTCTGCCTCTCGGTGCTGCTGGTGATTTTGGTGAACGTGTCGCCGGATCGTTCCACCTCGGAATTGAACAAGGTTTTCTTCACAGCCTCGCACGGGCTGTTCGCACTGATGATCGGCTACGGCCTAACGTTGCTGGCCGCGTATGTGGCGACACATTACGCCAATTTCCGGCAATGGGGTTTGGTCGGCGGAGCGGTGGCGCTGGTGCTGGCGATTTACTGTCTTTGGGATGCCACCGGCAAACTTTATTTTGGGCCGGCCGGCCATATCAACTTCTCGGAATTACCCCACTACATCGCCCAGGCATTTGACAAAGATCAATACGGGCTGCCGGTTTTCTCCAGCTTGCTGCTCATCGCTATCCCGGTGGTTTTCACCGGTGCCCTGTTGCTCTATCGCCATCGCGGGCCGGTGCTGATTCTGCTCGGATTGTTCCTCATCATGCCGGTCTGTTCGGGCCTGTCGCACTGGTATAAAAGCGAGCAGCGCAACCACTGGTTCGGTTACTGGTTCGGCCACGACATGTTCACACCGCCGTTCAAGGATCCGCAAACCGGCAAATTGAGCTACGACAATGACCGCCGCCGGGAATTGTTGAAAGACCCCAAGAACGCCAAGTCGGTTTATCCGGAAATGGCGCGCGACACCATCCTCTTCGGCGGCACCGACCCCGGCCGGTTCTGCCCGACTTACATTATTTTCTGCGAAAGCCTCATCCCACACCGCTGCCAGCCGGTGCAGGATCAAAAATTCGACCGGCGTGACGTTTACATCATTACCCAAAATGCGTTGGCCGACGGCACCTATCTGGATTATTTGCGCTCGCAATACAACCGTTCCAAGCAACAGGATCCGCCGTTCTTCAGTGAACTTTCCAAATATGTTTTCAGCCTCATCGTGGGACCCGATAATTCCGACACCGGCCTGACCGGCCTCATTAATGGCGCACTTTATTACACGCTCGATATACCGTTCACCAAATGGGGCACCTTCATCGAAACCCGCCGCCGCCAACAGGGAGTTTATCCCCCGAACGAAATCTACATTCCCTCACCGGAAGATTCTCAAAATTGCTTTTACGAATACGCCCGCCGCAAGCAGATTTCCGCCGGCGCGGACGGTCGCGTGCAGATTTCCGGTCAGGTGGACGTGATGAATATCAACGGCCTGCTTTGCAAGGTCATCTTTGACCATAATCCGACCAACGAGTTTTACATCGAAGAAAGTTTTCCGCTCGACTGGATGTATCCCTACGAAACCCCGTTCGGCATCATCATGAAAATCAACCGCAATCCGCTCCCGGAACTTTCCCAGGAAATGTTCGACCTGGACCACAAGTTCTGGACCGATTTTTCCACGCGGCTGTGCGGCAACTGGATTACCTACGACACCTCCATCAGTAACATCTGCGACTTCATTGAACGCACCTACATCCATAATAATTACAAAGGCTACACCGGCGACCACGCGTTTGTGCGCGATGACGACTCGCAAAAAGCCTTCTCCAAGCTCCGCAGTTCGCAGGCCGGCGTTTATGCCTGGCGTTGCTTCCCACAAAGCAACTTCAATCCCGCCGGTTGCCCGCCCGGCTACTGCCAAAAATCCCCCGCCGCCCAGGCCGCGCTTATCCGCGAAACTGACTTCGCCTTCAAACAGGCGTTCACCTTCTGCCCTTACAGCCCGGAGGCCGTTTACCGCTACGTCAACTTCCTCCTGCAACTCGGCCAGAATGAAGAGATGGCCGGCCGGTTTGACACCGCTCTGCGCCATTTTGACGACGCCATTCTGGTGGCGAGCACCTGCAAAAAACTGGACCCTTACAACGATCAGATTTCCAACCTGATTGGCTATCTTAAATCCGTTCGGGAACAAAGCGCCCGACGCGTGCAGGCGGTCAGCCAAGTGAATCGGATGGAAGCCACCGCCCACACCAATCCCGGTGACGTTTCCAATCTGCTCGCTCTGGCCGGTCTTTATTTGCAGATGCAGCAGACCAACCGCAGCGTCGAATTGCTCGATCAAGCACTGACCAGCCCCAACGTCAAATCCGAGAACACCGCCGTCATCGCCCAGCTCTTCGCCCAGATTAACAACTTGTCCAAGCTCGAAGGTGCGCTGGAAAAATGGGTCGCACTTGATCCCCAACAGCCGGATGTGCGCTACGACCTCGCCGCGCTACAAGCGGTCACCAGCCATCCTGCCGAAGCCTTGAGCAACCTCAAAGCCGCCTTGCAACAAAGCGTCCAGCGCCTGGCCACCAATCCCGCCGCCCGCGATCTCGTCGGCATCGCTCGCACCGACCAACGCCTCGCCAGCTTGCGCGCCCTGCCGGAGTTTCAAAAACTCATGCCGATCAATTAAATTTCGG
>Ga0364922_10544_pt2 | contig 11725 bp, 4 predicted proteins | sample ExccelJu500001D4_2_FD_206955 | JGI IMG/M metagenome (GOLD analysis project Ga0364922, IMG submission 206955) | Enriched cells from Trout Bog Lake Hypolimnion, Wisconsin, USA - BchlTB.June20.5000.01.D4 | ecosystem: Environmental > Aquatic > Freshwater > Lake > Hypolimnion/Profundal zone | place...
CTGTATCGCCGATTTCCAAATCGGCAGCGTGTGGCCAGACAGAGCCGCCCGCAGGTTTGGAAACCTGCGCTACCCGAACGCCCGCTGGGCGCACGGATGCTGCTTCGCAATCTGAGTGGCGCGAAGCCGCCGCACGCTCGCCGCGCGGTCGCTCGGGCGCAGCGGGTCGGCCGCTACCAAGAGCAGGTGTGGCATTCGTCAATAATCGCAGCGGGTTTACGATGATCGAGATCGCCCTCTGTCTGGCGATTGTGGGCTTTGCGATCGTGAGCATTTTGCTGGTGCTGCCGAGCGGCATGAACACCCAAGCCCAAACCCGCCAGGAAACCATCATTAATCAGGACGCCTCCATGCTGCTGGAGGGCATCCGCAATGGCGCCCAGGGGATGGATGACCTGACCAACTACGTGTACGCCATCACGAATTCGTGGGCGTACTATAATGCCAACGGGAGCGTGAGCAAGAAAGGCGCAAACGGCTATACGCTGACGAGTTCGAGCATTCCGAATAACTGGCCCCAAGGCACTTCGTTTTATCCAATCACCAACGGTTTGCGGATCGTGGGTCTGTTGAGCACGCCGGAATATACCGACGGATTCATGCCCATCACGAATCTGTTCAGTGGCGGGTACAGCAATCACGTGGTGGCATACATCCGTTCGTTTAGCGGCTTGGCCACGGAAAAGCCACCGCAGAACAATGAGATCATGCGGGAGGACACGTTCTCGTACCGGCTGCTGTGCGTGAATGCGCCGGTGGCGGCGGATACGAATATGCTGTTGCATTCCAGCTACACGCGGGAATTAGTGGGGAACTTGCGTGAACTGCGGCTGTTGTTCCAGTGGCCGCAGCAGCCCAACGGCAGCGTGGGCGATGGCAAGCAGAGTTACCGGACGAGTGTTGGCGGCGGGTTCTTCGTGACCAACGAACTCAGTTTCAATCAGCGGCTGTATTTTTACCAGGCCGAGTCTTTCACCAACACGCCATGATCCGAAAATTGCCAATTGCCGAGCCGGGCTGCGACGGAAACCTCGCCGGGGCGAGTTGCCGATGGCCGATTCACGCCCGCGCGCACGCGCCGCGAGCCGCCATCCTCCATCCTCCCTCCTCTATCCGCAGCGCTTTCTCCATGGTGGAGCTGCTGGTGGCCATGACGCTGCTGTCGCTCATCGTGCTGGTCCTCATGACCGTGTTCAATAGCACGCAGGCGGCCTTTCGAGCCAGCGTGACCCAAACGGATGTCCTGGAGGGGAGCCGCGCGACCATGGACATGATCACCACGGATTTGCGCACCATGACGCCGTGCGATTGGGTGAGCAATTATGTCGTTCAGGCCAACGGGCCAACCGTCTATGGCTCCGTGAATTTTTTTGCCACGAATAACGCCTACAACACCTATCCTTTCTATTACGAGCCGCTGGTGCAGCCGCTGCCGGGGAGCAGCGCGCCGCGCACGAATTTGCTCCAATACTTTTTTGTGCTGGGGCGGGTGAACACGAAATGGACGGCGGCGGGCTACGTGGTGGATTCCAGTTCCGCCAATCCGCTGTTTCCGCTCTACCGCTATTACGCCGAGGCGCCCAGCATCAGCAATCCGGTGGGGCTCTACTCGAATTTCTTGTATGCGATCAATAACGCGCAATGGACCAACGCGAGCCTGAGCCACGTGATGGACGGGGTGACGCATCTGGTGGTGCGCGCGTATGATGCGGCGGGGTATCGGATGACCAATGGCTATAATTTCTATCAAACCAACCGCCCGCAAAATGTGTGGTTCTCTCCGCCCGCCTGGGGCGAGCTGGGGTTTGCGTTTTACAGCAACGCGGTGCCGGCAGCCGTGGAACTGCAACTGGGGGTGCTGGAGGACCGCGCCTTGCAGCGCGCCGAGTCGCTGGGGCTCGCGGGCACGGCGCCGATGAAAGTTCCGGCGCAATGGAAGTATTTGCAAAACCAGGCCGGCCACGTTCAGGTTTTTCGCCAGCGCGTGACCATCCCGAATGTTGACTTCACGGCATATCAATGAAAATCAAGCAATCCAGTGACCAGTGGCCGGTGCCGAGTGACCAAATCAAGCGCGTGCCACTCGTTCCCCGTCACGCAGCCCTTGTCACTTGTCACTCGCGTAGCGGCATTGCGCTGGTGATCACGCTCATCATGCTCTCCGTCACGCTGCTGATGGCGGTGGCGTTTTTGGCCCTCGCCAAGCGGGAACGCGGCAGCGTCAGCACCGGCACCGACAGCGCCATGGCGCAGCAGGCCGCCCGGGCCGCCGTGGACCAGGCCCAGGGCCAGATTCTTGCCAACATCCTGAGTGGGTTTTCCGGCTACGACAGCACCAACGCCTACAATTTGCAACTCCTGGTTTCCACCAATTACATCAACTACAGCTCCGGGTTTAAGAATCTCCCCAATCCAGCCAATCCGACCAACGTGAATTACTTCGACGGAAGTGGGAATCTGCTGACCGGCAATAATTTCATCCAGAACGTGGCGAATCTCTCCATCCTGCCGCGTCCGCCGGTGTTCGTGCCGACCAATATAGCGGGATCGCCGCTGGCGTATGATTTCCGTTATTATCTGGATCTGAACGAAAATGGGCGGTTCGATCAGTATGGCCTGGTCCCGCAAATCCAGCCCAATGGCGAATACCTGCACACGGATGGCACCGTGAGCTCGAGCCTGGCGAACGTGGTGACCAACCTCGCCCCCGGCGGTGATCCCGAGTGGATCGGGGTGCTCGAGCATCCCGATGCGCCTCACGGGCCGAATAATCATTTCATCGCCCGCTACGCCTTCCTGGCCGTGCCGGCGGGCAATGCGATGGACATCAATTATGTGCACAATCAGGCGCTGAATACGGCGCTGAATCCGAGGACGGATGGCTACTTCCGCAACCAAGGCGTGGGCTCCTGGGAAATAAACCTGGCCGCGTTCCTGGCGGATTTGAATACCAACACCTGGAGTCCGGTCGCTTTGCCCGCCAATTTGTATTACTCCTACAATGAGCCGAACAACGGCGGCGCCAACTCGGGGTACGCTTTTCAAGATGCCCTGTCTTTGTTGAAATACCGGTACAACTCCAACGCGCTGCCCCGGGCCATGGATATGCTCGCCAATGCGAACCGGGCCTTGCCCGCGAGCGGCATGGATACCTATACCCGGGGTCCCTTGCAGACGGGCTTGGATTATAACCGGTCCGCTTCCAATCCGCCGCTCGGTTTAATCGCCAGCTTGCCCTGGTCCGGCGCGAACAATACCAACCATTTCTTCACGCCGGCGGATTTGCTGGATGGCTCCAAGCTCGGCGCGGGGCTGAATAGCTTTACCAACCGCCTGCGCACCGCCGGCCTCCGCACGGTGAATGGTTTGCAGCCCACCTACGACCGCTATACCTATTATCGGATGTTAAGCCAGTTGGGCTCAGACTCCTCGCCGGACGACGGCAAGCTGAATCTGAATTATTCCAACGCGGTGGTCAATTACCGTTTTGTCAAAGGAGTGAATGTGCCGACCAGCGCCGGGGTCGTCGCCGGAGCGGAGACGAATCTGGTGCCGTGGACGCCGCAAAATTTCTTTCATGCCGCCGCTGACCAGTTGCTGCGGACCTACACCGCCGAGTGGTTCCAAACCAGCCCGACCAACTTCATGACCACGTACTACGGTTATATCCCAAGAGGTCCTGTGGGTGTGACGGGCATCGGACTCACCAATTTTCCGTTCTATGGGCAGACCAACCAAATTCCAACTTTTGGCATCACCAACATCCCGGTGTGGGTGAATAGCAATTTTGTGTATTCACCTGCGGTCAATCGTCTGCTGCAACTCGCGGCGAATCTCTACGATGCCACGACCAACGGCCCAATAATCTCCGGGAAAGCCCTGAACCTGCCGCATGTTTTTCGGCCCATCTTTGAGCACGATACGGCGGGCAATGTTTTTATCGTTGGCTTTACCAATCTGTACAGCAGTCTTGGACCAAACACCGTGTCCGGCCAATCCGACCCGCAACTGGCGCTTCCCCACCCGGTTACGGACCTGCCAACTTTAATTTCCGCCAGTTACACCCCCATCTATGATGGCAATGGTCTGGTGAATGTTTATGGCGTGCCGTGGATCATCGGGGCGAAGCAGGGTTTGCCCAATTTCAACCAGTTTTACATGATCAACGCCGCGCAGGTGACCCGCAAGCTGCAAGTGAGCCGCAGTTCGTTGCAGTCAACGGCCACCTACACCACGAACCAGATGTATATCCTGGGCATCAGCAACACGCTGGGTGTCACGTTCTGGAATTCCTATAGCAACGCCTACCCGCGTCCGTTAAAGGTAAGTGTCTCCGGTTCGGTTTACTTGGCCATGACCAACCGATATAACGCATTTCCCAACGGTTTTCCGGCAAGTGGCATCGTGTCCTTCAATTATGGTACGCCCGCGAACACGACTGTCCTTAATTGGCCGGGTTCCCAGTGGAGCGGCACGCAGCCCAATCTGCTGCCCCAATCCACTTCGTTCCTGCCCTTCAACTGGTCCTTCTTTATCAGCCCGGAGGCGTATGACACCGGGGCGCATCAATGGGACCCCAGCGGCCAATGGCCAAAGTCAACCGGACTGACCCAGTTGGATCAATTCGGCTTGATGGTTACGAATTATTTGCAGGCCTATATTTTGGACGGAAACAACGTGATTGATTATGTCCAATTGGGAAGTCCCGTCAGCACGGTGGGCCTGAACCAGGCGCTGGCTGAGCCTTTTCCTTATCCCGGACCGAACACTCAGGACCTCTATCGGCAGTGGTACACCAACGCCTACAACCATGCGATTCCTCCGAATATTCCCCAGGGCGTGATCAATCAGATCCTGGTTTCCTTGGATCCCACCAAAGCGCCGCTCGCCGAGGGGCAATGGCGGAATGACCCCACGCCCATGGGCATCGCCACGCCCCAGGCGGAGGCGGCCTTTTTCAATGGATTTTTTTACCCCAGCTTTCAATTCAACGGTGTTCCCTACGTCAATCGCGAGTTGGTGATGCAAGCGCCCTATACGCCGTCGCGGTATGTTTATTCATCCTATCTGCTCCAGGCCAATGATCCCTTGGTTCACTATCTGGCCAGCGACCTGAATGCGCAGACGGGCGCGCGGGCGGTTTGGCAGAATCGAGTTGAGGCGAATAATGGCATCTGGGCGCCTACGGATGACCTCCAGGCCAACCCCTTGCCCAAACCGCCCTTGAGTCCGCTTAGCGGTCGATATCAGCCGTGGGGCCAGCCCGGCCAGATGGCGGCATTGGCTGGGGTGGACAACAACGTGTATAATCTGGCCTATAAAGATCCGTTGGCTTGGGGATCGGATTCTTGGGATTTCCCGACGAACCTGTATCCGAGCGTCGGCTGGATCGGGCGGGTTCACCGCGGCACGCCGTGGCAGACGGTCAATTTGAAGTCCACCAACATCCTGTGGTATTCCCAGGGACTGGGGGTGCCCACCGGCTCCAATACGTGGGCGGCTTGGTCAGGCGACCTCGCACGGGGCTATTTCGGGCAATCGTACTACGATGCCGCCAATGCGGCGCCGATGGAGGACCGGCTGCTGTTCGATATTTTCACCACCCGGTTCAATGACAATGCGGTGCGGGGGACCCTGCCGGTCAATCAGACGCAGATCGCCTCCTGGTCGGCGCTGCTGAGCGGTCTGGTGGTGGTTACCAATACCGGGACAATCAAATCTCCTAATGGCCGGATCGTGCCCACTTACACCACGATGATCACTAGTCCCGCAGGCGTGAACGCCGCCGGTTCGCAGCTCTCGAATATTGTGGCTAATATCAATGCCACGCGTGCGAGCAGCATCTTTCCGTACCATGCGTTCACGCGCGCAGGCGACGTGTTGCTGTCGCCGGCGTTATCGGATGCTTCCCCTTATCTGCGGACTAACTCGATCATCGATAGGAATTTCGGGATTAGCGACGAGATGTATGAATGGCTGCCGCAGCAAGTGATGGGGCTGGTGCGCGGCACGGAGCAGCGGTATGTGCTATATTGCTGGGGGCAGGCCTTGCGGCCGGCGCCGGGCGGCAAGGTGTTGGGCGGGACGTATTCCCAGTTGGTGACTAATTATCAAGTCGTGGCCGAAAGCGCCGTGCGGGCGGTGGTCCGGGTGGATAAGTCAAAAACGTCACAGCCGCACGCGGTGGTGGAGAGTTATAATGTGCTGCCGCCCCAGTAGGGCGAGGGGAGAAGATAGAGGATAGAAGGTGGAAGCGGGCAGGGGAATTACGAATGGCAAATAGTGCGGGTGAGAGCCGACGGAGCGCGGGTCTGTGACCCGCAGCAACGTGGCCAGGCCGAGTGTGGTAGAATATATATTTGATAGCGCCTTAATTGTGATTTTTGAATGAGAGTTATGAATCGTAGATTGTTGATAGTGACGGTGCTGGGCCTGCTGACCGTGGCAGGCGTGTGGTTGTTTTGGTCGCAGGACCATGCTGGCCAGCGCACGCCCGTGACCGGAAGCGGAGGTCCCGCCGTCGCGGCCAGCGCCGCCCAGAGCTCTGCCTCCACCAACGCCGGCGGCGGCCCGACCACGTCGTCTGCCAAGGTTTCCACGCTGAACACCAACAAGCTCGCGTACCGCCTGGCGAACACCACTAATTCGATTCGCCAACTGGAGGCCCAGCCCCACGCGATTCTGTTGGCGAATGCCTTCATTGACACCGACAAGCCGCTGGATCTGAACATTCCCGCCCATCTGCGTTCCGCCGATCCGGGGGCGTACATTGTGGAGTCCCGCGGCCCGATTGACGCGCGGTTTCGCAGCACGCTGCTGGCGGCGGGCGCGGAAGTGGTTTCCTATATTCCCAACAATGCTTATTTGGTGAAGGTGGCGGCGGGCGGAGCCGGCCAATTGGCGGGCAGTCCGCTGGTGCAGGCGGTGTTGCCGTACGAGCCGTATTACAAGCTGCAAGCCTCGCTGCTCGGGTTGGCGGTGGAGGAAAAGCCGCTGCCCCCCGGGACGGCGCTCACGCTGGGGATCTTCGCGGCCGATGCGGCAGCGGGCGAAGCTCAACTCGTGGCACTGGGGGCCAAGATCATTGGGCATGACCAGTCGCCCTTCGGCCCCGTGGTGCGGGTGCTGGCGCCCACCGACTGGACCACCCTGGTGCAATCGCCGGTGGTGCAGTTTGCCGAGCCGGCCCATGCGCGGGTGGCCGCGAATGACCTGTCGCGGGTGACGCTGGGCATCTCGGTGGACACGCTGGCCCCGACCAACTATCTGAACTTGTACGGCTCGAATGTGTTGGTGGCGGTCAACGACTCGGGCGTGGACACGAACCACCCCGATTTCACCACGGGCGGGAGCGCGAGAAACGGGCCGGGCGGTGGGCCGATCCGGGTGACCGGCTTGACGCTGCTGGACATGGTGGATACGAATGGCCATGGGACCCATGTGGCGGGCATCATTGCCGGCAATGGGGCGATGAGCTGGAATCCTACGAATGTCGGCCTCTTTGCGGAAGGTTCGATTTCCAACGCGGATTTCCGGGGCAAAGCGCCAATGGCGAATTTGTTTTCGCTCAATACCGCAAGCTATACTGACTACCAGTTGCAGACGAATGCCGCGCTGGCGGGGGCGCGGATCTCGAACAACAGTTGGGATTACGGCTCTGCGGCCGCGGACTACGATCTGGCGGCGGCCAGCTACGATTTTGCCACGCGCGACGCGCTGCCGGGAAACACCGGTTCGCAGCCGGTGCTGTTTGTGTTTGCCGCCGGCAACCAAGGCGGCGGATCGGACGACGGGACGGGCGGCAGCGGCGACACGATTCTTTCGCCGGGCACCGCCAAGAACGTGATCACCGTGGGAGCGCTCGAGCAGTTTCGGAACATCACGAATATCGTCAGCACCATCACGGCCGCGAGCGGAACCAATGCGCCGACGACGAACCAGGTGGCCTTCTGGCAGCCGGAAACCGATTCCGGCAATCAGGTGGCCTCGTTTTCCTCGCGCGGCAACGTGGGGATCGGGATTGAAGGAACCTACGGACGTTTCAAGCCGGATGTGGTTTCACCAGGCACCTTCGTGGTCTCGACTTCGAGCCAGTTCAATGATGAATGGAACACGAACGCCTACTACAATTCCTCGAATTCGGTGGCGACGGTCTATCGGGATCAAGTGGTGTCCGGCAACGGGCTGGCGTATTACAACGTGCCGGTGCCGCCGAATGCGGTGGCCATCAACATCAGCGTGTATCCGAACAATCTCTCGCCCAAGCCATTTCCGAGCCTGCCGCTTTATTGCCAGCAATTGGGTACTCCGGATCCGGTCGGCGCTCCGGGGAGCATTGGCATTACGTCGTATACGGATGGCGTTGCCATACCGCCCGGCGGCGGCAATTGCACGTTGCCGGCCTTGGCTGGCAATGGCTTTAACCTCGCCGTGGGCAACGCCAACAATCTTACGGTCAATTTCAATTTAACCATTCAAATCCTGGTGACGAACTCGGAGGGGGATTTGGCTTCGGTGCTGGAAGGGATGAACGACAGCTTGGGCGGCTACTACCGGTATGAGACCGGGACGAGCATGGCGGCGGCGTCTGTGTCGGGCGTGCTGGCGCTCATCCAGGATTATTTTACGAATCAATTCCAGCCGCCGCTGGTTCCCAGCCCGGCGCTGCTCAAGGCTCTGCTCATCAACGGTGCCCGGTCCGTGGGGGATTATGGACTGGCGCTCACCAACGGCGTCAACTTTCAGGGCTGGGGCCAGGAGAATATTCAGGATTGCGTGCCGGCGAACGGGCTCTTTAATCAATTCGGCAGCTCGGAAGGTTCGAGCTTTTTCGTCGACCAAAGTCCGGCCAACGCTCTGGCCACCGGTGACCGCCACACGTACACCCTCAATTTGGATACCAATGGTTATTCGGAGTACTACCAATTGCAGGCGACCTTGGTCTGGACAGATCCGCCCGGCGATCCGGCGGCCGCGATCAAGCTGGTCAACTCGCTGGAGTTGGTCATCACCAACCTGGATTCCGGCGACGTGAATTATGGCAGCGTCTACATCGGCAACGATATTTCGCCGGACGTCGGCTACAACCAGCCGTGGAACACCAACTACCCGCCGAATGTGGACACGATCAACAACGTGCAAACCATTCTGCTGCCGGCGCTGCTGGGGGGGCAGTATTCGGTGACGGTGGTGGGGCGGAGCGTGAATGTGAACGCCGTGACCGCGCAGACGAACAACGCCTTGGGGCAGTACGCACCGAACATCGTGCAGGATTACGCGCTGGTCGTCTCGGTGGGCGAGGGCGAGGTCACCAACGCGTTCAGTGTGCTGGATTCTCCTGGCATCTCGAGCAATCCGACTGGTGGTCAGGATTTTACGGTGGTGCTCACCACCAACGCGCCGCTGATGAACCAGCTGGTGGGGGCCAGTTCGCCGCTGCTGGGGACGAACATCCTGGCGCTGGGCACCAACACCGTTTGGGGTCCGAACGGCGCGCTGACAATCGGCCAGACCAATCAATGGCATTTCTACGTGGTCACCAATACCGGTTTGGCGTCGGATTACACAAATGCAGCTTTCCTCACGTTCCAAGTGGACACGCTGTCGATCCCGCGCATGGGGGTGTATGAAAACAAGCAGGCCAACGCGACCACGCCGGAAGCCAATCTCAACATGTTTGTGACGCAAGATCCGAGCATCACCAACCTGAATCCGGTGGCGATCGCGAACTGTCTGGCCGGCGTGGGCCATAGCCGGGCGTCGCTGTACAATGCCGGGACGCAATTTGTTTACTACACGGACTCGCAGCCCGGGATTAGCGTTTATTACATTGGCGTGCAGTCGCAGGATCAGATGGCATCCGAATACGCTTTTCTGCCGGTGTTCACGGACGTGCCCTTCGGCAGCCTGGATCAAAACGGCAACCAAATTGTGAACGGGCTCTTGTTGCCGACGATCACGCCGCAGGGGAATAACGCGCATCCGGGCCAGACCAACCTCTTTGCGCTGGCCATCCTGCCCATGGAAGTGGAGCAGGTGACGGTGACCAACCTGGATGAACATCAGAATTTCGGCGACCTGGTCGGTTCCTTGTCGTTCGGCAACCAGTACGCCATCCTGAACAACCATGACGGCTTTGGCAACACCTACGGGGAAAGGCCGATCGTGTACGACGATACTCCGAACCATCCCCTGGGCACGACCAATACGGACGGGCCAGGAACCTTGGTGAATTTCCGGGGCAAGTCCGCCCTGGGACCATGGATTTTGAACATCCTGAATGATTCGGCGGGCGGGTTTAGCGGGCAGGTTTCGCGGTTCACGCTGCTCATTCAACCCCACCGCAATTTGCTGCTGCCGGGCGCCATTGTCTCCGTGCCGGCAGGCGGCTGGTTCGTGGATTGGGTGGATGTGCCCGCGGGCTATACCAACCTGACCTTTTACGGCACGAATGTAATGATTCAAGCGGCGCCCCTGCCCATCCAAATGTATGAGCGATTCGGCAGTGATCCGACGCTGACGAATTATGACCAGGAAGTTGGGTTGACCAACGGCAATCCGGAGGGCAACTCCATCTCGGTCGGCCCGCCGCTGGCGCAGGGCCGCTATTTTGTCGGACTGTTCAATCCCAACGCAATCGCGCAGAACGTCTTTCTCAGCGCCACGCTCGGCGTCAATTCGACGGTGAACGACATCTACAACTATAGTTCCACCTCCGGGCAAACACTCTTCGACGACGCGGTGACGCCTACCCCAGGTCCCGATCCATCCGTGCCCCAGGCCAACCCGCGGATGCCCGGATCCACGATTGCCGTGCCGGGCACGGTCACCAACCTGGTAACCTCGGTCAATGTGGGGCTGATGATCAATTCGCCGCGCATCTCCGATTACGCCTTCACCCTGGTGAGTCCCACCGGGCAGCGGGTGCTGCTGATGGAGAACCGCGGGGGGGGCGACACCAACGGCGCGGGGCTGATGTTCATCTATACCAACGTGCTCAACTCGACCGCCACCGGCGGGGCGGCGGCAAACACGAACTACTTGCCGGTGAGTCCGCTGGGCGAGGTGGTGCCCATCACCTGGAACTTCTACACCGTGCCCGACCAAATGACGGTGTATGACACCACCAATCCGGCGCTGTTCAACCCGAAGAGTGCATACTGTCTCTATAATACGGGGATGACCAACAATCCCATCGCCGGTCCCGGGTCGCAAAACACGATTCCCGTGACCTTTAATTTAGCAGTGCCGGCGGGCGTGACGAACCTGACGATCATTATGAACCAGTTTGGCAATCCCGATGCGACCCACGGCGATGAGTGGATCTACACCGCGGGCGCCGCCGAAACGAACTACGAGTATCTGGAGTTTACGGACAACACGAATCTGGCGACGGTGCCGATCAAATTCGCGGTTCCGCCGTTTAATTTGACCGCCGGGGCCACCAACCTCGCGCCGTCAGATTTGGATCTGGCGGCGGCCGCGAACTACTTCGGGCCGACCAACGTCGCCGACGGCTTTGGCACCGGCTGGAGCGTGCCTACGAATTTGGTGCTGGTGACCAACGTGTTGGTGCTGAGCAACAATCTGGTCACCGTGGTGACCGACCCCTCCACTGCTGTGACGGGCGCCGCGGGCGGCAGCAATTATCTGGCGCTGGGCAACGGCACCATCACGCGGTCGATTCCCACGGTCCCCGGCCAGACCTACAATGTGACCTTCTGGT